>Ga0067045_1004103_pt1 | contig 12748 bp, 11 predicted proteins | sample TerdegcTABiofilm_FD_59184 | JGI IMG/M metagenome (GOLD analysis project Ga0067045, IMG submission 59184) | Combined Assembly of (Gp0054472, Gp0054536) Wastewater bioreactor microbial communities from Singapore -Terephthalate degrading...
ACTCGAGCATGGGGGGAAGACCGGGACGCTCGATATATGTGAGCACCTTGAGTTTTAACCTCCGACCATCCTTGTCTACGTAACCGTCACCATCGGTATCTCTCCATCCGGACTTCTCGAGGTATTGTTTCGCGAGTCCCGGGTCGTATGAATATGGCTGTAAAGATGTGTTTGCCCAGCGCATTGTCGGCAGGAAAACCCCTCCTGCCTGACTGCCTACCCCGTACAAAACGTGTTCAACGATACCATCGCGGTCAATTGCATGAGATATTGCTTTTCTCACGTTTTTATCATCGAGCGGGGAATGTTTCATGTTGACATCGAGTTTGTAGACACGGGGGGTATTGTATTTCTCGACGTGGATGCCCGGGAGAGCATCTATCCGGTTGACTTCACTATATGGAGGATCGACGGTGAAATCCACATCCCCTTTCTCAATGAGCATTGCCCTCGTTTCGGGATTCTCGTAACTCCGGATGATCATACGATCAATATTGGGAACTCCTCCCCACCAATTGGAATTTTTCACAACGACGACTTCTCCGGTCTGTTCGTTGAATGACTCGAGCATCATGGGGCCTGTTCCCACCGGTTTTATGAAATTTCCGCCTGCATCGTAGGAATCCGGGTGTATGATAGCGGTGTCCGGATAATGGAGAACAGCCGGGATGAGGGGATTGAGAGAATTCGTGTGGATTCTGACCGTATAGGGATCGACGACCTCGCTCATTTTGTAATCCATGAGTTTTGCAGTAGTTGGTGAATTCTTTGCCACGCTGTCAAGGGAGAATTTAACGCTATCGGCTGTCAATTCCTTCCCGTTATGGAATTTTACCCCTTTTCTGATGGAGATCTCCCAGACGGTATCATTAATCTGTTTCCATGATGTGGCAAGATTAGGAACCAATCCAAAATTTGAATCTGCACCAACAAGGGTTTCCGTAACAATGGCTTTTTCTGTGATAAATGTGCCTCCGCTGTGACCCCCTCCGGGATTAATATCTGAAACTTTCCACATCTCACCGACGATGAGGGTCTTTTCCTTACCCGATGCCTGGGGATTGTTGGATGTACAACCGGCAAAGAGCACGTATCCGGAAATAAGAATGATCATTAGGGCCAAAGTCAACTTTGACCACTGAATACCTCGTTTTTCTCGGCTCCAAATTGTCATAAGTATGACAAAATTGAATTTTTTATTTAATAAATATTACTAATTTATAATATTATAATAATTTTTTGATTAGTCTTTGGACGTGGTTACCCCTCCCCCCGGCCTGCGTGAAAACGCATCCCATATTCTTCTCCCCCGCACCTGCTCCCTGCATGGACCCGGTCATCTCTCTTATCCGGGAGGAACTTGAAAAACACGCCGACCCCGGGATCCGGAAGAGTTCCCGGCGGTTCTTCAGGGAACCGGTCACATGCTATGGCATGAAGACCACTACCGCCACCACAATCGCGAAAAAGTACTGGGCAACGATCCGGTCGCGGGACAAGAAGGAAATCCTCTCTCTTTGCGAGGAGCTGTACCGGTCCGGCTACCTGGAGGAGACCTTCATCGCTTCGGAATGGGCACGCCGCCTTTCCCTGCACTATGACCGGGAGGATAGTGCGGTCTTCCGGCACTGGATCGAGACCTATATCTCCAACTGGGCGTCCTGCGACGGTTTCTGCAACCACGCGGCTGGTGATTTCATCGGGCGGTTCCCGGATTCTATCAGCGAACTCGAACAGTGGACACGATCAGAAAACCGCTGGCTGCGGAGGGCAGCAACCGTGTCGCTCATCTTACCGGCAAAGCACGGAAAATCCTTGACGAATCGATATCGATTGCGACACTCCTCCTGACCGACGGCGACGACATGGTGCAGGAGGGGTACGGGTGGCTCCTCAAGGAGGCAAGCAGGAAACATGCCGAAGAGGTGTTCTCGTTTGTCATGGAGAACAGGGATAAGATGCCGGGAACCGCACTCCGGAACGCAATCGGGTTGATGCCAGCCGCCCTGAAGGCAGAGGCAATGAAGCGGGACCGGTGCTAGTCCCTCGTGACCCTGCCCCCGCCTGCCCGTATGGCTTCCTCAATGGTGGTGAGGAGTTCTTCGTCCGCGAGTGCAAAGTCGAGGAAATCGTATTTGTTCACGAGGAGAAGGGGTTTGAGGATCGCGACCGGTCTTTTCCCACCGGTTTCGCCCGGGTAGTCCTGCGGGACCACCGTGATGGTCTCGTCATCCCAGATCGCAAGGTTCCCCCGTCCTGCCTCGTCCCAGAGCCTTTTTATGATGTCCCGTGTGTTCATCTGCAAAAAACCTCTTTCCATCTTCAGGGGACAGTAGGAGATCAGGGTATTTAAGCGAATCGGGAGAGGAGAGCGGGAACGCGTCCTGCGTCATCCCCGGCATGGGGTGGGCATTCCTGCCGATAATGACAAGTCGCATCCCGGCACACCATTCATTCACCATGTCTTTCGCACTCGGGGATCGAATCCACTCCCTTGCATATTCGCTCGGTGCCGGTTACTACGGGGTGGCCGACCTTGCTCCCGCCCGCGATTTCATTCTCCGCCAGGGTGGAGAGCGGATCGCCCGTTACCCGCGGGCCATTTCCATCGGCATGCAGATACCCGATGACATCGTGGAGCTCGTCCCCGACGGCGATGCAGAGGCTGCAGTCATCTACCGGCACAGCGGCTACGAGGTCCTCAACCAGGCGCTCGACCAGGTCTCGGTCCGGGTGGCTCGCGAACTCCAGCGTGCGGGATACCATGCATTTCCGGTCCCCGCATCGAGACGCACAGATGACCGGGAGATCCGGTCGGTCTTCTCCCACAAGCTTGCTGCACACCTTGCAGGCCTGGGGTGGATAGGGAAGAGCTGCCTCCTCGTCACCCCGGACAACGGCCCCCGTGTCCGGTGGGTGAGCGTGCTTACCGATGCACCACTCGGCGTGACCGGGACCCCCATTGAACCCCGTTGCGGGACTTGCACGGCATGCGCCGATACCTGTCCGAAAGGCGCAATCACGGGCAGGATGTTCGATCCGTCCGAGCCGCGGGAGGCACGCCTCGATGCGGCTGCATGCGACCAGTACTTCAGGGAAATGGAAGGGAAAAAGGGCGTTGCGGTCTGCGGACTGTGCCTGTATGCCTGCCCCTATGGGAAAAAATGAGGACATCCTCCGGGGAATGCCCTAACTGGTATCCTTTCCCTGACCTTTCCTGAGGTTTCCTGATCAGGGTGCCGGATAATATTCTTTCAGGGTGTCTGCCATCTCTTTCAGGCGCTTGTCCACCAGGTCATTGACGGTTCCTTCCTCGAAGGTCCCATCAGGCTGCCTTTTCATTCTCTGGGTATTTCCCTAACCATCACTCTTTTACCCCAAAGGTCCCATGCCATGAACGAGAGGCCATGACCAAGACCATCGCTTACGAAGTAACCGGGCACCTGGGAGATATCGAATTCCGCACGTATCCACCCCTCATTCTCGCAACCGTTTCAGGAACCGATGAAAACGAGGCATTCACGATACTCTTTCGCTTCATCTCGGGAAATAACCAGTCAGGGAAAAAGGTGCCCATGACCGCACCGGTCATCACCCCCGAAAAGATTGCCATGACGGCGCCCGTCCTGTCCGATGCACATTCGATGTCATTCGTCATGCCCGCGACCTATACAAGAAACGATATTCCAGAGCCCCTCGACATGCGGGTCAGCATCCAGGAAGTCCCCTCACGGGAACTTGCAGTCATCCGGTTCCGGGGAAGTGCTTCGGACCGCGATGTCTCTCTCGTTCGCGAACGGCTCCTCGCATCCCTTGCAAGGGCAAATATTTCCCCCGTGGGAACGCCGTTCCTCATGCGGTACAATTCGCCGTTCACCCCCGGATTCCTGCGAAGAAATGAGGTCGGGGTCGAGATACGGAGATAAATCCAAGAGATAGTGTTAGATTGCAAAGATTATTCCCCATTATGGATTTTTCATCACATTTTTCCGGATCCCACCTAATAGTGTTATATGCATCTCAATCCCGCCCAACTCGATGCCGTTACCCGTCAGGGCATCCAGCTTATCCTCGCCGGTCCCGGGTCAGGAAAGACACGGGTCATCACTGAAAAGATCCGTTACCTCATCTCAATGGGGGTGCCTCCGTCAAATATCCTGGCCCTCACCTTTTCAGACAAAGCCGCCCAAGAGATGCGGGACCGTTTGGACTCCGTACCTCAGAGTGCCGATCTCACTGTCAGCACATTCCACTCATTCTGCCTCTCGGTATTGGAAGAGAATCGGCTAGATTCAGGTATCAATTTCAGTTCCGGCGTTATCAGCCGGGCGAACCAACTCGTCTGGGGACTGAAGAACATCGACTCGTTCGGGTTTGAGCATATCGAAGTGGGGAACAATGCCGTTGACGTTATTGAAGCAATAATTGATGGTATCAGTGCATTCCGGGACGAACTAATTTCACCGGATGAACTTGCCCACTATCTCAAAAAGAAAGAAAATGTCACCGTTTCCGCAGAAGAATCCGCATACCTCGAAAAACTCTCGGATCTCATCAAGGTCTACCGGGCCTACGAACGCTTCAAACGAGAAGAGATGCTCCTCGATTACGATGACATGATCCATGAGACCTGCCGGCTGTTCGAACGAAAACCTCTAATCCTCCGGAGATACCGGGAGCGGTTCACCCACATACTGGTGGACGAATTTCAGGATACGAATTATGCACAATTGCAGCTGATCAAGATGCTTGCCGGGGACCACCTCTGCGTGGTCGGCGACGATGACCAGACCATCTACCGGTTCCGGGGTGCGTACCTCACGAACATGCAGGATTTTCTCCAGCACTTCCGGGACGCACAGGTGATCCTCCTCACCCACAACTACCGGAGCACGCAAACCATTCTTACTCTTGCGCTGGCCCTGATGCGTCATGCACCCAACCGGCGGGAGAAACAGCTGCTCACCGATAATCCTCCCGGAGAGCCTGTCAAGGTGGTACACTGCGAGAATGAAACCACCGAGGCCTCGTATGTAATCGGCGAGATCGAACGATTGCTCGGCACTCGCTTCCTGTCCCGCCGGGAGAAGGTGGAACGTCCCTATACATACAAGGATTTCGCGATCATCTGTCGGAGGAGGAGGGATGGTGCGAAGTTCTACCAGCTCCTCCGGGACCGGGGTATTCCCGCAGAATTTGTGGGTGAGATGGAGTTTTTTTCCGCACCGGTAATCCGTGACCTGCTGGCATACCTGAAGATCATCAACAATCCCCTCACCGCAGGAATCCCTCTCAACCGGGTCATGAAAATATCAGGAATTCCGGAGACCGAGGTGCAGAAGATCAACGCGGTTGCCCGGAGAGCAACCTTCGGCAACCCCTACAACGACGGCGTGTTTGAGGCGATGCGGAGCATTGACTCCCTCGCGCCTCACCATGCAACCGCAATCCGTGAGCTCCTCGGTACTTTGGATGCCCTGATCATGGAGAAAGACCGGGGGCCACTCACCGCCCTGGTCCACCACCTCATGATGCAAGCCACCGATCTGTATGCCCGGGCCCTCGAAGACGAGACAGGGCAAGAGATCCTACTCCTCAACCATTTCCTGACCATAACCCGCGAATACGAGGAGATTACCAAGGATGCAACAGTTGATAGCTTCCTTACCTACCTTCGATTCCTTTCAGGATTCTCTATCGAGGTGGGCGAGACCGATGTTGCAGATTCTGTGAAAGTCCTTACCGTGCACAAAAGCAAAGGCAAGGAGTTTCCTGTTGTGTTCGTGGGGGACCTTGCCGTGAACCGGTTCCCGCTCCAGTACCAGGCGAAGGAGTTCTTTGTCCCCAATGACCTCTCGAAGGGGATGAAGACCACCCATGACGAGAAAGCTCTCTTTGAGCAGGAGGAACGCCGCCTGCTGTACGTTGCCATGACCCGGGCTGAAGATCTCCTCTATCTCACGAGGGCAAAGTGGTATGGGAACAACAAAAACCCTACCAAGCAGTCAAAATTCCTGGACGAACTTCCCCTGGACGATCCCTCACTTGTCCAAAAGGTAGAAGTGCCTGCGGTCGTATCCGCCCCTGCGCTCAGGGGTAAAACAGCCCTGGAAAAATATCAGCAAACCCTCCAATACCAGGCAAAGAGAGCCATCCATCAATTGCATCTCCAGACGGCTCTCCAGCATATTGTCACCCTCGAAAAAATCCGGCTTATATCAGAAGGAAAAGACCTCTCATCATTCAATCGCAATGCATTCCTGACCTTCACGGAGAACGATGCAGAAATCGAGACACTCATGCAGGGACGTACCCCCTGCCTCGTTGGAGAATCCCATACCTTCTCTGCGTCCGGACTGAGCACCTATGAACGTTGCCCTCTCAAGTACAAATTTCAATATGTCATCCAGATCCCGTCTCTTTCCCGGACCTTCTTCGATTTAGGATCTGCAGTTCATACTGTCATTGAACATCTCTCGAAGAAGCAAAGAGAGGGGGTTGCGCCCACGAAAGAGATGGCCCTGGCCCTGCTGGATACCGCATGGTCTACTGCTGCGTACGAATCGAAAAGCCACGAGATGAAAGACCGCGCTACGGCGGAGGCTCTCCTTGATACCTACCTCACCTGGCAGGCAGGCAACCCGAACCGTATTCTCGAAGCGGAGAAAAGGTTCCAGATCTCTCTTGGGGGAAGACGTCTAAATGGAGTTATCGACCGTATTGAAGAGACGCCTGACGGCGAGATTGTGGTGATCGATTTCAAGACGGGCTCCAAGCCAGGGAATCTCTCGAAGAACACCATCCGGGAGGACATACAGATGAACCTCTACAGTCTTGCTATTCGCGAGCTTTACGGGAAGCTCCCGGTAAAAGCATCGCTGTATTATCTTGGACCTAACAAGACCTACGACTACACTCCAACATTAGAGACAATAGGCACATTTGAAGAGCGGGTGGTAAATCTGATCAAGTCGATATGTGCAGAAGAGTTCTCCCCAATGCCAGATTACCAGACGTGCAAGTGGTGTGATTACAAGGACTTCTGTGAAGAAGGTGATTGAAAGATGATTACCAGTACACCGGGACTTGACTTTGGGATTTCTTGATTGGTTGAAGAGTCTGTTCACTTTGAACTCTTCTTCTTTTTCTCGTAAAACCTCCCGAAGAAAGGAAGAAGAGCAAGAGGAAATTGAGGAACTGGTTGCTCTCGCTATCATTTAATTGATCGGAACACTTTAGACGGCCCGGAATGTTCGTCTCCGCTCCATTCCATCCGGTGCTCCTCCATTCTGCTCCGCTCACATACCGGTCCTATTCTCTCATGATTGATCATGGTATGATGACACTCCCGGTTTCGTCGTTTTCACTCCTCACCGGCATGCTGCTCTCTCCCGCTTCTCGCACCCTCCTTCGCAGCGTGTTCGTCGATGTATTCCGTATAACCACTGACGCTCAGTAACTCGCAGTGCCTGGTAGTGTGCAGAGTTTGACAGAGCACCCATGATCACCGGAAGTCCCATGCCGAGTGCTGACGGCACACCCTTTTCATCGCCACCAACTGAACTGCTGATCAGGGAGAGGTTGTCTCCTGTCCCAACCTGTTTCATGAGTTCTGATACTATGTCCATATGACAGGAGAATAGACAGGGGTGACATCAAAGGTATCTTGGAAAGATCTGTTCATGAAAAATAAAAAAATAAGGCGAAATGATTGCGATATAGAACCGGATATAAAAAGTAAAAGCCCCAGCCGTGAAGAAAGAATCTGGGTTCAAATCTCTCACGGATTTTGGACTGCGCATTAACACATACTATAATACAACGAGTCCACCTGTTCTAATTCTGTGAAAGACAAGCTGACAGTTGTTCTTCAAAGTCGTTAAAGGACGGTAAACAGCGTAACTTTTTCAATGAGGTTGGTTCAATTGAATCAACCATCTCCTTTATTGCTTTATCATCAATAAATTGTCCCCTAAAAACACATTTCTCGCCATATGTTTCTTCTTTAATTGATCCCTTTGCAATAGTCATTACCTGACTAATCTTCGTACAATCATAAGTGCGTTCTAAAATCACTTTCATCCAATAATCTAGCGTTTTTATTGGAACTGCAGAAACGAGACAAGGAATTTTCGAATAGTAGCTATTGTCCTTGCAAAAGTCAGTATATGCTTCTTGAATAATCTTTTTTATTTCAACTCCGATTCCATCTTGTTCATGTGCCTCATCATTATCGACACAAATGATAATTATGTCAACATTTCTGTGGAAACCATGGTGTAGGAATTTTGATAATATTGACGAATTATGAATTATTGAATTTTTACCGGTTCTAGTTCTCTGTGTTGAGCTTATTTTTAAAAAACGTATACTTTTTTCTCTTATCATTATCCTTATAAGTTGGGTAAGGAGAATTCTGTCGGTTGGACCTTCTGTTATTAAATGAATACATATAGATGAAGAAACACTTTCTGGCATTATAGTCCACCAATTAATCCTTCAAGCCACAATTCAACCAGAGAGTCTTCTTTGGAGTAGTCTTTTTTAAAAATTTTTAGTATTTCGGGGAGAGGTACATATTTAGACTGCCCATCTTCCTGTTCGCAAATAAGAATATATTCTGGGAACTGATTGAAATGATCAAGAATAACAGGTGAATGACTAGTAATAAAGAATTGAGTGCCTTTCGTTTCTGAAGTAAACAATATTTTTTTAATAATTTTTCCTAAAGTGTATGGATTCAAGCCATTTTCGAGTTCCTCAATGAGAATTATTTTATTTGTTCTTTGGAGATGGATCAAAGTTAAAATTGCCAAGGTAATTACAAAGCCATCAGATATTTGGGGAGAAAGGAAACTCCAATTTTTATTGGAGATTTTTCTCGAAAACTCAAGGGCATATCGATAATCTCCAAGATGGGTAAATGAAAGTCCTGTAACATCCGGATAAATTTCTTTAAAACTCTCCATAATAGATCTGTAAGTTTCAGGTTCAAGATCTCTCATTGCGAATAAAACATTAACAAGATTTTCTCCATTATGCTTAAAAAAAGGAATATTTGATTCAAGGGGATCAATTTCTCGTTCTTTTTTTATTAATTTGGGAACAAATTGAAATTTTCTTATTCCTTTGCATGTTGAATACATCTCAACCAGATCAGGAGGAAGCTCCTTTTTGACTCCTTTTTCCCTAAACAATAAGGAATCTTGGTTATTTCTTTCAAAATGGCTTTCTATTCCGTCAATCGACTCGTTTTTAACTTTTAATTGAAATTTTGGGTATTTTTTAGGAGTATATAATGAGTCTATTCGAAAGGAATGAGTAGTATTTGTTTTGGAATGAAACTCTACCGATATTTCAATCCCTTTTTTATTTATATCTGAACCTTTATGAAAAATATTCGAATATGAAAAAGGGCCAGGTCCAAATAATTCATCTAATGGAACAACAAGGGATCTTGAATAATATTCAAGCGATTCTAGAAGATTCGATTTTCCAGAATTATTCGCTCCAATAATGATATTTACGCCTTTACACCTGACATCGGCCTGTTTAATGCTCTTAAAATTTTTTATCTTTAGATTAGTTATCATTATTTTACCTAACAATTCTAAGGTTATACATTTTTTTATTGTCAGTCCGGCTCAACGGATGCAACGCCATCACCCACTCTACCGGCCTCTCGTCATTTTTTCAATATATCTTTTATACTATTAATTATGAAAAAAGTGTGATTAGAAATGAAATTCCACGTTGCCAGAATCTCTTTTATTTTATCATCTCAAAGAAGGTTAACGAAGATTGAAGAGAACCCCATTGACCTACTTGAGAAACAAATAGTTACTAGACCTAAATATACATCTAGAAGAAAAAAACAAGCGCCATTAATTTTTGATAATTTTATTTACGATAGTTACGACGGGTCCCTTATCTTAATAAAATTGGGAAAAGAAAAGGAAGTAAAAATACCAAAACATGCAGATCAGGTTGGCTTTTATGACGAATCAGAAATTATTTCCCCGTCTGTAAATGTTATTTGGGATAGGATTAATCAATTAATTGCAATTGAACATAAAACAACTGTTTTTTCTGATTATGAATATGTTTTCGATTCTATTTCAAAGCACTTTAATAATTTATTAGATCCCCTAGGATATATTGTTGTTATCGAGCCATTATCAAAAAAGGAGGAATTTTGGAATATTATTAGAAATTCCGTAAAAATTTTTCAATTAAGTTTCACACTCCACATGCCAAATTTATTTGGCGACACTAATCGTTCAATATCTGAAGTGTTAAAAACAGTTCAATCGTCCTATAATGCAGCTAGTGTGACAAATAAATTAGAAAATCCCGACGGCAATCTAAAAATTGACGAGAATGATGATGAAATAAACAGCCAACTAGATTGGATCAAACAAGGCGGGGGGTCGTGGGAATCGGTTACTAAACAAAGAGAGACATCAAGACGGAAAATAAAAATATCTAGTAAAGCAGCCTTTCAAGGGATAACAATTGAAACAACTGTAGATATCGAAGATTATTCTGATAAGGAAGCTGTGAAAATTTTAAGAGAAATTCGAAAATTGATCAAATCTGAACTCGAAATGGAAATAAGGGATAACCAACGATGAAACTGATAAATATCTATAAGATTATCGGAGTGGTGGCTTTTTCGTTCATTATTTCATATTTTCTCTATCAGGATATTGATCCAAATATTATCGCTATATTCCCCACAATATTTGGCTTAATTTTAACGGGTATTTTACCAACATTAGCAATTATTTTTGGCTTTTTGAATATTAATGAAATGAAAATAATTGAAGCCGAATTGATTAAAAAAGATCCAAATGTTCGATTGCAAGATTACTACGAAAATGTAAAAGATGATACAATTTTAATTTTTTCAAACTTTATTTTGTCTCTGATTATTTTAATAATTATAAATTCCCATTTCCTCAACTCTTTATTTCCGATATGGATCCTTTTTGCAATCATTCTCTTTTGTTTGATTTTATCGTTATCGGCGACATATGATATCATCAATAGTCTATTTACCTTAAATAAATTGAAATTTGAGATAATTTCCCGACTACAAGGCAAAGATAAATAAATTGTCTTTCTATCGCCTTCCGCTTTCGCTTTCGGCTGATTTTTTTGGCTCCAGAGGCCTTTCGCCAAGGCGACCGTTCGGTCACCAACCACCTCTAGCGAGGCGGAGAGACATGATATCCCTCTGATAAGGAAGAGCCAGCGGAGCAGAGGCCGCCACCGAACGGGAGTGAGGGCGTCGCCGGAGCGAAGCGTCAGAGAGCCCCGGACAACTCCCCCGAAGGGCGAGCCCTCGATACGTTCACCAGGTCCCGGCTTGTGTCATCCCATATTCCGCAGGTCGAATTTCAAAAATAATATTTTTCATACGGCGGCCCCAGCAGACCGAGTATTCTTTGCAAATCATCAGTTAAATTCGCGATTTTCGGTACCCTTCTCCTATCCACAAGAACCGAGTACTCCCTCACCCTCCGGAACAGGAAAAAGATCCACTTCAACGTCGGGCGTTGAGTCTGTTTCTTCGTCTGGTTGATCACCGTCTTCCCAGTACGTTCCAGTGCCCGCCTCAGCTGGAATTCAACCATTGAATAAATGAACAGACAGAGCACCATAATCATGGCCAGGGCCTGAATCCGGGANTTTTTCTTGAGGAATACCTCGGCAGCTCTGAACGATTTGTCCTTCAAAAACCGGAATCCCCGTTCCACTGCCCCCTGGCCCTTATAATATTCAAGGAGGGTATCAGGAGGGAGATCGACGTCATTGGTCGCAAGTACAAATCTCCCCCATTTTTGCGTTTCCTGCTGTATGAATTCTGGATTAAACTCAATTTCAGCGTCTAAGGTATATACCACTGTCACNGGTTCATCAGATTTTGGCCGACCAGGACCCTTTCGATCCTTGTGTTTCACCGCAACCACCGAGATCTCTTTGAACTGGTACCTTGGATGTTTCTTCACCCACTTCTCCGCCGCTGTGCGGGCATCCGGCTCACACACAAATTCATGTGTGGAAAGCTTTTTCAGTGATTTCCTGGTCTTTTCAAAGTCTTTTTCCAGGTTGGTATTGAAGGTCTTCTCCTGGCGTTCATGCATCGGTTCCGAGTGGTAAACGACCCACTTCTGGTCAATGTCCGCATATTTCACCCGGTGTTCAGAATAGGAATACCGTGGATCCTGGCAGGGGGTGAACGGGAGATCAGACTTTTCAAGTTCCCTGACCTGGGCAATTGTCCCGGGTACCCGGCTGATCCAGAAGGTATGTTGCCCAAGTAATTGGAGTGTTTCTGGGGTATAAAATTCAGAATCCGCAACGTGGTAGACTTTTTCTGGTGACTTGAGATTTTCAGTAAGGTCGCGAATAATGGTCCTGATCGATTCTTTATCGGACTCGTTCCCCGAGAAGGTTTGGAGAAAAAGCGGGACTCCATGCTGATTTGCCGCAATTCCCAGTACGAATCGTTTGAGGTCCCATCTGCCGTCTTTGGGATATCCGTATGTGATCTGGATCTCCTCGGTTCCAAAGTCAGGCTCATAGTTCCCGGTGACACTGAAATTCGTGGTGTCGATGTGTACACAATGTGATCCAAATTCACTCTGGATGAGACATTCTGCAACAATCTCATTGAATAATTCGGTGGGTCCATACTCGGCGATGGCATCCAGGGTTCTGCCGAATACATCGTCGTTGAGAT
>Ga0067045_1000347_pt1 | contig 12747 bp, 13 predicted proteins | sample TerdegcTABiofilm_FD_59184 | JGI IMG/M metagenome (GOLD analysis project Ga0067045, IMG submission 59184) | Combined Assembly of (Gp0054472, Gp0054536) Wastewater bioreactor microbial communities from Singapore -Terephthalate degrading...
TGACTCCAGCTATCTGTTCTTTGTAACGTTCTGTGAGTAACATTTGTTTGTCTCCATGCTGAGATTATTTTCTGATATATTTCAGCATGGAATATTAAAAACCTTTTGGTTCCGGCTATGCCGGGTTAGGTTACAAAGTTACGCTTGAATCACGTTATTTATTTCAAGCGGCATAACCAGCCTTTTATCCCTTTATGCCGGCATTCGCCATACCAGGGCAGGTGCTATAGCCTTTGCCGGTCTTATGCTGGCGACGACGGTTTATACGTTGGGCTATTCCTTTCATCTTTTAGACGAGTCCAGTCCCTGATAAGTTCATTTTTCTACGCGTAATTAATTGTATCCGTCAATCCATATTCCCGCAGGCTCAAGGCTTCAAGGCTAAATTTCAAGCAAGAAAGTCGAGTTATTCAGTTAAAGGGAAAATGTTGCAAACGTCAAATAGGTATACATACCCCTTTAATGGACCGGGTTTTCCAAATCATATTTTCCGAGCAAAGCTCAAACCAGCATGAGGATTGAAAAACTTCGCTATGCAGGAAAATGCGGCCTATATAAGCCTTACGGATTATTCAACAGTTCCTGGGGTACTATATCGGCACCTGAACAGGTGAATCTTTTAGAATGGCCGCTTTGTCATAACTAATTGCAGCGGAAACTCCTTGCAAAGAAACTGCGACTAATAATAAAACCGTAAAAACCAGGAACCCTCTTCTTAAAGTATAATGTTGTATGAACAAAGATATCCTCTTACCTGAATAATGTCAACAAGGCCGCCAAGGACACATTTAAAGTTCCCTGGCTTGGCGCCCGGCTCATAATTCCTTCATTTCTTGAGCGATTTCCGCCACTTTCTCAGGTGGAAAAGATATAATCTCATCTAAATCTTGCTCGTTCCATATTTCACTTATCACAAGTTCAACAACGTTTTTACTAACGCCATGCTCTATAAGCATTGCCATCACTTTTAGTTCTTTTTCCGCTTTTGTCAATTTTATTCTCCTTTTACCGTTGTGTCATTATTTAACAGCCATCAGTCTGATCCTGTTTAAGGTGACCAGAACAGAGGCCCCCATGTCTGCCGTTATAGCCAGCCACAGAGTCAGCCAGCGCGGGAAAACCAGCATGACCGCGACTAGCTTAATTACGATGGAGAAGCATATGTTCTGTTTAATTACCTTCAAAGCTGCCCTGCTTAACTTCATGGCAAAGGGCAGTTTGGCAAGGTCATCTGCCTTTAAAACAATGTCGGCTGTCTCCAATGCGGTGTCTGTGCCGGCGTTTCCCATGGCAATACCGACTGTCGCGGCAGCTAACGCGGGGGTGTCGTTTATACCGTCTCCAACCATGGCCACTTTCCCGTATTTTTCACGAATATTGTTAACTGCGGCGACTTTATCCTGAGGCAGCAGCTCGGCTATGAAATCGTCCACCCCGGCGGATTTGGCTATTGCTTTGGCGGTAGCGTTGTTATCCCCGGTTAACATGATGGTTTTTTGAACCCCGGCGTTGCGCAGCTTGCGAATAACCTCTTTGGTAGACTCCCGCAAGGTGTCGGCTACTCCAATGCCCCCCAGAATTTCATCCCTGGTGCCTACCAGTAAAACAGTTTTCCCTTCCTCCTGCAAACGGGCAATCTTTTCTTGCCACTGTGAGAAATCCATGCTTATTTCCCTGAACAGCTTGGGGCTGCCGATAAATATGGTGCGGTCGCGCACAATTGCTTTGGCGCCTTTACCTGTTATCACCTCAAAATCGGTTACGTCTCCGTCCGGGCGCAGCCTTTCCTCCCTGCCTTTGCGGACGACGGCCGCAGCCAGCGGATGCTCTGAGAACTTTTCTATACCCGCGGCAAGGCTTAATAACTCTCTTTCGCTGATTTTACCTGTGGTTAAGATATCAGTTACTTCAGGAACCCCCTGGTAAGCGTCCCGGTTTTATCGAAAGCTACTGCCACTAAAGAGTCTGCTTCTTCAAGATAAACGCCACCCTTGATCAGCACTCCATTCCTGGCGGCATTGCCTATTGCCGACACTATCGACACAGGGGTGGAAACGACCAGGGCACAAGGGCAGGCTACCACTAAAAGGGCCAGGCCCCGGTAGATCCAGGGCTCCCAAAGGCCTCCCAGGAAAAGCGGCGGTATGACCGTAATCCCGGCCGCCAGGGCAATTACCGATGACATGTAATATTTAGCAAACCTGTCGATGAAAGCCTGTGAAGGAGCCCTTTGGGCTTGAGCTTCCTCAACCATATTTATTATTTTAGCAATAGTGGTGTCATTGATCAATTTAGTAACTTCAACCTCCAGAACTTCCTGTTGGTTGAATGTGCCGGCAAGAACCAAATCGCCCGCTTCTTTTTCTACTGGAATAGATTCACCGGTGATGGCGGCCTGGTTGACTATTGAATAACCGGAAATAACTTTTCCGTCCATGGCTATTTTCTCACCAGGCTTTACTACAATGACGTCACCCAACCGGATTTCTTCCACGGGTAGTTTGACTTCCCGGCCATCTCTGCGAATGGTGGCGATTTTAGGCGCAATTTCCATTAATGAACGAATAGATTGACGCACCTTATCAACCGTGTAGAACTCCAGTGCCTGGCTGACAGAATATAAAAAAGCAACTACAGCGCCTTCCTCCCATTCACCGATTAACGCGGCGCCTGTCACGGTAACTGTCATCAGGACACCCATGTTAAAATCCATCCGCTTCAAGGAGAACACGGCCTTACGCGCTGTGGCAAAAACCGCCGGCCAATATTGCCGCGAACCACAGCATGGTTGAAATATTTGATAAGTTAAAAAAAGTACCTGTTATCCACCCCGCAACCAGGAGTGTGGCAGAGACAAAGCTTATGAAGACTGCCCCTTGACGGGGCGGTGTGTCAGGCACGCCTTCCAAAGTGGCGGTTACACCGTCTTTCCGGGTTTCTTCCATGACGCGCCAGGGGTCCACTTTGCCTTGTACGGTCAGCTTGGCGGCTCCAAAGCTTAACTCAGCCTTTCCACACCGGGTAGCCTTGACAAATCCCGCTCCAACTGGGTGGCACAATCTGTTCAGGTAAGCCCTTTTAACCGGAAAACCATCAATGTATCCGTATTAGCGGCCGGCATAGCTTCACCTTCCTTGGCACAAGATTTTTTTCCGGATAAGATATTATCTTAGCCTTAATATGATAATCTGAATCCTGTTGTTACGATTTGAGTGTTTCAAGATTTTAGAGGGCGCCTATGCCTTAGGTTAATTGTGGGTAAGCAAAATGGCGGCGTTTGAATATGATGCAACAGCAAAGTCCCTGATTGGAGTTGGAAATTGAATTAAAAATATAGTATAGTAAGGTTAGTAATATAAGAAACATACTAAAGTTTTAGAGGAAGGGGAGTTTAGGGGCTTTGAAGTTTTCCACACGGGCCCGGTACGGGTTGCGGGCTATGCTGGCTCTGGCGCAAAATTACACCCCCAACGAACCTGTACCGCTAGTCCGGATAGCGGAAAGGGAGGGAATATCTGAAGGTTACCTGGAACAACTGGTGACTTCCCTGCGCAAAGGCGGGCTGGTCCGGAGCGTACGGGGGGCTCAGGGTGGCTATCTGCTGGCCCGGGAACCTGCCCGGATTACTGCCGGTGAGGTTGTCAGGTGCCTGGAAGGTCCTTTGAGTCCCACAGGGTGCGTGAATGAGGATGATCCGGAATCATGTGAGCGGGCCGGTGTATGCGCCACGCGGGTAATGTGGGAAAGAATCAGAGAATCGGTAGCAGAAGTGTTGGACAATACTACATTAGAAGACCTCTGCAAGGAGGCGGAAAAGATTCGTCTGTCCAGGGAGGCCAATATGTATTATATTTAGTGTGGAGAGGGTGCGCTATGTTTAGCCGGTTGCGGAGATATATCCGGAGTATCATGGAGCGGGATCCTGCTGCCAAGTCAGCGTTAGAAGTTGTTCTTTGTTATCCCGGTTTTCATGCCGTATTGCTGCACCGCGTGGCGCATTTCTTTTACCGCCGCGGGTGGTTTATCACAGCCAGGTTGATCTCGCAGTTTTCCCGTTTTTTGACCGCCATTGAAATCCACCCCGGGGCCAAAATAGGCGAGGGCCTGTTTATCGACCACGGAGGAGGCGTTGTTATCGGTGAGACTGCGGAAATAGGCAGAAACGTAACTATCTACCAGGGGGTTACTCTGGGCGGCACAGGCAAGGAAAAGGGAAAGAGGCATCCCACCATTGGCAACAATGTCGTGATAAGCTCCGGCGCCAAGGTCCTTGGTTCGTTTACCGTGGGAGACAATTCCAGGATCGGCGCCGGATCGGTGGTTTTAAAGGCCGTGCCGGCAAATAGCACGGTAGTCGGTGTTCCCGGCAAGATAGTCGCCCAAAACGGCCGTAAAGTCACCCCGGAGGGCGAATCCGAAATCGACCTGCGGCATGACTTGCTTCCCGACCCGGTGGCGGAAATGATGATGAACCTGCAGTCGAATATTGAATCGCTTGAGAAGCGCATTAAAGCGCTGGAGGAGCGGGAAGCCGGCCTGGATCTGCCGGTAAGGAAAACAAGTTAATCGGCGTTAAGAGGACTTATACAGGTGCTGCCGGGTCAGGGGCAGATCGTTGTTTAAGCCGTTGGAGAAAAGAATTTGGTGAATATTCAGGCCGCTGACCCGGAAGGAAGCGGCGCAGGAGCGCAGGTACAGCCGCCACATGCGGACAAAACGGTCGCCGTACATCTCCCTTACCTTGCCGGCGTGTTTTTCGAAGCCTTCCGCCCAGCGGTCCAAGGTCATGGCATAGTGCATTCTCAGGCTCTCAACGTCAATGACGTGAAAATCGTAATCAGGCAACAGCCAGATTACCTCCCGCAAAGATGGGATATAACCTCCGGGGAAAATGTATTTCTTAATCCAGGAATTGACCGGCCCCTCCCTGGTATGGGTTATGGTATGAAGTAAGGCCAGGCCGCCCTCCTTCATAACCTTATTTTAGTGACAGCATGAAATGAGGGTAGTTAGCCTGACCTACATGCTCGAACATCCCGACGCTGGCTACTTTATCAAAGATGCGCCCGGTTCCGGCCAGTAACCGGTAATCCATCAATTCTACTTCTACCTGGCTTTCTAAACCCAATTCTGCGATCCGGCGCCGTGTTTCCCGGTACTGTTCCCGGCTCAATGTGATTCCCATGGCTTTTGCCCCGTACTCTTGTGCAGCGCGGAGGATCAACCACCCCCAGCCGCTGCCGATATCGAGAAGGGTTTCACCGGGGCGCAACTGTAACTTCTTCAGCACATGGTCGATCTTCTGAACCTGTGCTTGCGTCAAGGTATCTCCCGGGTTTTGGAAATAGGCGCACGAGTAGCTCATTGTTTCATCCAGCCAGAGTGAGAAAAAGTCATTGCCCAGGTCGTAATGATGCCGGACGTCTTCCTCCTGTTTGCGCATGGAGCTGGCCCGCGGCAGGCGGGAAAGGATCTCTGCCAAAACGTTGCCGTTCCGGAACTGTTCGAACACCTGCATGTTTGAACTGGTTAGCTTGATAATTTCGTCCATTTCCCCCTGGATGTCAATGATTCCGTCCATATAGGCCTCGCCGAAGGCCAGCACCGGGTCTTTAAGCACCCGTCCAAAGGGTAATTTTTCATAAAAAACCAGCTTGAAGGCAGGTCTACCTCTGCCGTATTGCTCAGTTGTGCCGTCCCAGTAAGCAACTTCAAAAGCCCCGGAATTAACCCTGTTAAAAAGCTTTTGAAGCAAACGCTTTTGCATAAACCCGTCCTCCCCCCACGAAATATCGAAAAATAGGTTTTCCAGGGTTTTATGCCTTTATGTGTTTAGCGGAGGAAATAAATTTCTGTATAGCTTCGAAATACTCTTTGAAGCCAAAGTATAGTATGTCGTTATGACCGGCGTCTGGTATGATCACCAGCTTTTTATCGGTTGTTCCCAGACAATTATACAAATCTTCGGCTTCACCGACTGGAACGATATTATCGTCCTGCCCGTGGATGATTAGAGCCGGCACATGGATTTTGCTCACCAGGTCAAGGCACTCTTGAACCAGCTGAGGCAGGCTTATTTCCTCCGGGAGATGGCCCAGGTGCTTCATAATCCTGACGACGCATGGAAAACCGCTTTCAATGATCATTCCCATAATTTTATCTGGATAATGGTAAGCCAGTTCCAGCGCGGAAATACTGCCTAAAGACCTGCCCATGATCCATATATCCTGTTGAAAGTCTTTCTGCGAGAGTTCTTCCCTGACAGCATTGAAAATAGTTTTGGCATCTTTGAGTAAACTGGTGAAAGTTGGGAAACCGTTGCTCGCGCCGTAACCACGGTAGTCCGCCACAACCAGGTTAAAGCCTGACTGGTTGTAAACCAGCGCGATATCATCATAGTCGCTGACTACTTCCCCGTTACCGTGAAAGTATAAAATCCAGGGATAGTTTCTCCCGCCGGTGTAAAAACGGCAGGAGATAAAGACATTCTGGTCAACCGGAACAAAAAGATCAAACGCGTTTTGCGGACAGGCGGTGAAATCTTTGCGGGGATAAAAAATTAACCTTAAAAGTGCGGGCTGATCAATCACAGAGTAATCCGGCATGGCAGTTCCCCTCTTACAAAAATGTTAATTTATACTGGTATTTTGAAATCTATGGTACTAAAATATTACATGGAATTCAAGGTAAAATTCATTGTTGTCATAAAATTAAATAGAGAAAGGATGCGGTGAAAACGCGAAGGATAAAAACGATGCTGAATAACGGCGGCCTGATCCTGGAAGCCTGCCTGGATTTGCCGGACCTTCCGGGTGTCTGCCCCGGAGTGGTTCTATGCCACCCACACCCGCTTTACGGGGGTAACATGGATAACAATGTAATTCTGGCGGTCAGCCGGGCGCTCACCAGGAATGGTATAGCCGGCCTGCGCTTCAATTTTCGCGGTGTCGGCTGCAGCCAGGGTTCATATGGCGGTGGCGTGCCGGAACAGGAAGACGCCCAGGTCGCTTTGGCTTACCTGGTTCAAAGGGAAGAAGTCGATCCTGCCCGGGTTGGTATCATGGGCTACTCCTTTGGCGGGATGGTGGCCCTGCCGGTTGGCGGCAGGAGTGATGTGGTCAAAGCAATTGCAGGTGTTTCTCCGGTTATTCCAGCCGGTGTTCTCAGGGACAGTGCAAAACCCAAGTTGATCGTCTGCGGATCGGAAGATGACGTGGTCCCTTCCTCCCTGGTCCTGCAGGAAGCGTCCAATATGGCCGACCCCAAGACTGTCGAAGTAGTTCCCGGCGCTGATCATTTCTGGTGGGGCAATGAGGAAACAGTGTCAAATATGGTGGCGGATTTTTTCCTGGAGACACTGAACCGTATTTAAAGCTTATTGATTCCGATGAATATAAGGGCAACCCCGAGCATGACGGCGGCCATTCCGGACGGTGATATCTTTCCGGCAAGGCCGACCAGTCCAAGGCTGGTCACGCATATAAGCGCTGTGGGGCCTACCAGCGCCAGCAAAGAATTAATTTTAAAGGCGGTTTCTACCCGCCCGTATTTCAGCATCAGCATGGCTGCCGTGAATTCTATGGTAGCGGATAGCACCCTTATACCCGCCATGCCGAAGACTATCTTATCAGTTACAAAAAACAGTTGACTCACCCCCGTCCGGGACTTACATAAATTTCATATGCTTCCCGGACGGCTTAAATACCTGTTCCCGTTGTTTAAAAATAAAATTTTATATGGCCGCAGGTCAACAGCCCGGCACTTCCCGGCCCTTCGGCACGGCCACCAGCATCCCCGCCACACCCAGGGCTGCGGCAAAAAACATAACCCCGCGGTAACCCCATCCCTGTGCAATCAGCCCGCCTATCAGGGGACCTACAGCGTTGCACAGGTTCAGGGTGGATTGAAAGATGCCTCCTGCTGTGCCGCGCTCTTCGCCGCTTTTCAGGACTATGAGCAGGGCGCCGACGTAGAGGCAGGACCATGCCACCCCCAGCAGCGCCTGGACGGCAATCATAGAAATCCGGCTGGAGACAAAGGCAAGAGACACAAAGACCAAAACAGAAAGCAGTTGTCCGAAAGCAAATGTCTTAACTTCGGAAAAACGCTCCAGGTAACGCATTACAATAAACTGTACAGTGAAGTTGACTCCCCATAAAAGACCGATCCAGAATTTATCCAGACCAAGGGAAACCAGATAAAGGGGGAGAATGATCCAGACAGCGGCGGCCCCCAGGTGCCGCAGGAATACTGCCAGATAAACCCGGTAGCCCCGCCGCGCCACCTGCCACAGGTTAGGCGGCCGGGAGGGGTTGAGTGCCGGTGTTTCCTGAAAAGTCAGGGAAAGGAGGAAGGCCAGCAGGCAGACCAGAAAGCTCAGCCCGAAAAGCAGGTCGGTCTTCTTTACCAGCGCTGCCGCCAGGGCGCTGAAAATCCAGCCCAGAGAGCCGTAGGAGCTGAATTTGCCCATGTCCATACCGGACTCAAAAGCGTAAGCGATGGTTGCGGCGGTGGCAATGCCCAGCGCAAACCCGACTGCCCCCCTTACCACCATCAGTAAAATGACATTTTGGGCCAGGAGCTGAGCAGCAAAGGCCGCACTGCTGATGAAAAGCCCCCACCGCACAAAGAGAAGCCTTCCCACGCTGTCTGATTTCCAGCCCGAAAAAAGGGAGGAAACCAGAAAAGCAGCTCCGTAAATTGCGCCTACCAGCCCAACCTGGAAATCGGAAGCCCCCAACTGGACCCCCAGGAGAGGGATAAAGATAATAGACCCCTGGATGGCGAAGCTCAGCAAGAAATTTACCAAACCGAACAACCAGCAGCGGGGCTGTTCCCCGCCCGTTCTGTTTTTCAAAACCCAGATACCCCAATCTCCATAATTATGTTATTCGTATTTTAACAACCAGCCCGGCCGGTGTCTATAGCGGTGGACTTCTTCCCGGATCAACAGTAATGATTTACTTTATAATAGTTTTTTCTTAAAATGTTGTGTGTGGTAAAATACCATCACTGGCTTCAGTATATGGAGGTGTTTGCGGATGCCGGTATCCACCGGGGAAAAAGTTTTTGAAACCAGAGAATTTCAGGCGGAAGTAAAGCAAATACTCGATATCGTAATTAATTCGCTGTACACGGACCGCGAAATCTTTCTGCGCGAGTTGATTTCAAACGCTGCCGACGCCCTCGAGAAATTCAGGTATGAAAAACTTACCGGCAAGAATGTCAAAGACGAAGATCTGCCGCTGGAGATCAAAATCGAGCTGGACGACAAAGAGCACACTCTTACCATAACCGATACCGGGATCGGTATGACCAGGGATGAGCTGATAGAAAACCTGGGCACCATAGCACATTCTGGTTCAAAAGAATTTATTCAACAACTGGCTGAAGCGGCCCGGAAGGACTTGAATTTGATTGGCCAGTTCGGGGTGGGATTTTATGCGGCGTTCATGGTGGCCAAAAAAATCCGGGTGCTGACGCAGTCCTACCATTCCGGTACAGAAGGCTGGGAGTGGAGTTCCGACGGAATCGGCAGCTACACCATCGGACCGGCGGAAGGTTTACAGCGGGGGACTAAAATAATACTGGAGCTGAAGGAAGATGCTTACGAATTTGCCCGGCCCGAAACCGTCAAGCGGATTATCAGGCAGTATTCCAGCTTCGTTCCCTTCACCATCCGGGTTAACGGGGAGCAGGTTAATACCGTTCAGGCCATCTGGACGCGAAATAAGAGCGAGATAACTGAAGAGGAATACACCGAGTTTTATAAGTTTATTGCAAATGCGTTTGACGAGCCGCTTTACCGCCTGCATTTTTCTGCTGACGCGCCGCTGGCTGTTAATGCCCTTTTATTTGTCCCTAAACAGAATCTTGAACGTTTCGGTTTTGGCAGGATGGAGCCCGGTGTGAATCTTTACTGCCGTAAAATCTTAATTCAGCAGCAGGCTGAAAACATACTGCCGGAATGGCTGCGCTTTATAAAGGGAGTCGTGGACAGTGAAGATATCCCACTGAACATATCCCGCGAAACCATGCAGGACAGCGCGCTGGTAGCCAGGCTGCGCAGGGCGCTCACAGGGCGGTTCCTCAAGTTCCTGAATGAGCAGGCCAAGGCCGAGCCGGACAAGTATGCCGAATTTTGGAGGAGTTTTGGCATTTTCCTTAAGGAGGGAGTTGCCTCCGATGTTACCTATAGGGACGAGCTGGCAAAATTGCTGCGGTTCGAATCTTCCAAAACGGAGCCGGGAAAGTTAATATCGCTGTCGGATTATATAGAGCGGATGAAAGACGGGCAAAAAGACATTTACTACATCAATGGCCCAACCCGGGAAATTATTGAGGCCGGCCCGTACCTGGAGGCTTTCCGGGCCCGGGATCTGGAAGTTATTTACACGCATGAGCCTGTTGATGACTTTGTCTTAAGCCATTTAATGGAATACGAGGGGAAAAAGCTGGTGTCGGTTGATCAAGCCGGGCTGGAGCTTCCCGTTTTGGAAGACGAACCCGGTGCAGAGCCGCTTGATAGCGAAACGGTTAAATCTTTAAGCGGGTGGCTGAAGGAAATCCTGGGGGACAAGATCGTTGAAGTCAGGGAATCCAGGCGTTTGATCAACAGCCCGGCGGTCATTCTAAATCAGGACGGGATGATGACCAGCAGCATGCAGCGGGTGATGCAGGCGGTGAACAGGGACATTGGAGCAATCGGCAGGAGGGTTCTGGAAATAAACCCGCGGCATGAGCTGATCAAGCGCTTGGCTGCGCTGCGTGAAAAGGACGCCGGTTTTGCCAGGCTGGCGGCGGAGCAGATTTACGATAATGCTCTCATTTCCGCCGGTCTGCTCGTCGATCCGCGTGAAATGGTCAACCGGATGTACCACATCCTTGAGCGCGCCCTGGTATAAGAAAGGGGGGGACCCAGGTGAAAAACCGGGAAAAATTGTTGACGGCGTTTATCTTGTAGGCGGCCAGGAATTGACTGATATAAGAGATTGCTGCGTGTACCTTGTAGACGGCGGCAGCGAGCTGGCTTTAATTGATGCCGGCCTCGGCTACTCAAGCCGGGCTATTTTAGATAATATAAAAAAGCTGGGGTTTGACCTTTCTTTATTAAAGTATGTAATTGCCACCCACGGGCATATTGATCATATCGGCGGCCTAAGCTACTTTCAGTCGTTGGGCGCAAAGGTAGTCGGACACGCGCTGGAGCTTGACGCTATTTCCAGGGGCATGGCCCATTTGACGGCGGAATCTTACTACAAGGTAAGTTATCAACCCGTTTCTGTCGACCTGGTCCTGAACGGGGAAATGCAGGATGTGACAGTCGGGGAGCTGACACTTCGCTGCCTGTTCACCCCGGGGCATACCCCTGGCGGGATCAGCCCTTATGTTGATCTTAACGGCTGCAGAATCTTATTTGGCCAAGATATCCACGGCCCGTTTAATGTGTCCTGGGGCTCGGATATGGAGAAATGGCAAGTTTCAATGAAGAAGTTGATTGACTTAGAGGCTGATATCCTGTGTGAGGGTCACTTCGGCGTTTACCAGCCGGCGGCAAAAGTGCGGCAGTACATTGAGCATTATCTGGATCAATATGCCTGACACGCGCCAGAATTATAACCACCGTTAAACGCACCGGTGGTTATAATAATGTATAATTTGTAATTTAGCTGGAGGGGTCTTGCATGACTGGCGAGGAGGTTGCTGCTGCCTATTCCGGTTCTGAAAACCGGAATAAGCTTACTGTTAAAGTAGCTGGGATGTCTTGCGCTGCCTGTGCCGGCCGCATTGAAAGAGCGCTTTTGAAAGTACCCGGCGTTGAGGATGCCAGGGTAAATCTGGCGGTTGAAACCGCCACCGTAGTTTATCGCCCTGAAATGGTAAACACTGAAAGGATTTTTGACACTATCAAGGAAACCGGCTATCACCCGGTGACCGGGCGTGCCGAATTGAAACTGTCAGGCATGAGTTGTGTCGCCTGTGCCGCCAGGATCGAAAAAACCCTGAACAAGCTGCCGGGAGTTGTCAGGGCTGCGGTTAACCTGGCTACGGAAAAGGCCGTGGTTGAATATAACCCGGCTGTGACCGGCGTGTCCCAGTTTAAAGACGCCGTAGCCGGTGCCGGGTACCAGGCTGTTGAAGTGGGGGAGCGCGCCGCGGTAAACCTGCTTGAGGAAGAACAGAAAAGAGAGCTCAAGCGGCAAAAGCTTCTGGTAGTTTTATCAGGTGCGCTGTCCGCTCCCATGCTGGTTTCCATGCTGGCGATGTTGTTAAAATTGCACGGCCTGGTACCGGCCTTTTTCCACGCCCCGTACTTCCAGTTTGCGCTGGCTACCCTAGTCCAGTTTATTGCCGGGGCCGGTTTTTATAGAGATGCTTACACGGCCCTGCGGGGGCGAAGCGCCAATATGGCGGTGCTGGTGGTTATGGGTACTACAGCGGCTTACCTCTACAGCGCTGCTGCTACCTTCTTTCCCGGGAAGGTTGGTTCAAGCGGGATCTATTACGAATCCGGGGCGCTCATAATTACTTTGGTGCTGCTGGGGAAAACCCTGGAGGCTGTTGCAAAGGGCCGGACTTCTAAAGCTATTAAAAACTGGTCGGCCTTCAGGCCAGACACGCGCGTGTGGTCAGAGGCGGGCGCGAGATGGAGATACTGGTGGAGGAAGTGGAAGTCGGCGACCTTGTCCTGGTTCGGCCCGGCGAGAAATTCCAGTGGACGGCGTAGTGAAAGAGGGCTATTCCGCT
>Ga0067045_1005195_pt1 | contig 12745 bp, 10 predicted proteins | sample TerdegcTABiofilm_FD_59184 | JGI IMG/M metagenome (GOLD analysis project Ga0067045, IMG submission 59184) | Combined Assembly of (Gp0054472, Gp0054536) Wastewater bioreactor microbial communities from Singapore -Terephthalate degrading...
CGGGGCTACGGCAGCCCGGTTTACCGGGCGTGGCTTGGGTAGCCGGGCGATTGATCGCCCGGCGCCCCACCGGGAAAAAACGAGTCGCCTGGTGTTACCGCATTTAATTTTTAAAGGCCATAAGGCCGGGCACGTTTTTACGGCGCATTGCTTGGGTTGCCAGGGACTTTCCTGCCAATTCCCTCTTGACAATGATTATTTTAAGCGTATAATATGATTGATTGTGATTGATTATGATTGTTAGTGATTGGACTTTATGAGTGCACCCCATGGCCGATAGCCTTGCCACCCTTTCCAGCGTTGAACGCCAGCGCCAGCTGCTCAAGTGGCTGGAACGCGAGCAACGTCTCACTGTCGCCCAAATCTGTGAAGCATTTGCGGTGAGTGAGGCGACCGCCCGCCGCGACCTGGAGACGCTGGCCGGGCAAGGCTTGCTCCAGCGGGTGCATGGCGGCGCGATCCCCATCCGCCAGGCGGAGCCGGAGCAGCCGATATTACAGCGCAGCCAGGAGCAGGCCGCCGAGAAGGCGCGCATCGGCCGGGCGGCGGCAGCGCTGATCCATGACGGCGAGACGGTTTTTCTGGGCAGCGGGACCACCGTGTTGGAAGTCGCGCGCGCGCTGCGCACTCACCGCGCGTTGACCGTCATCACCAACTCGTTGCCGGTGGTGAACGTGCTGGCCGAGCTGCCGGAGATCACCGTGGTGGCACTCGGTGGGATACTGCGCCGTAGCGAGCTCTCGTTCATCGGGCACCTCACCGAGCAGGCGCTGGCCGAAGTGCGCGCCGACCGCGTCATCATGGGGATCCGCGCGCTGAGCCTGGAGCATGGCCTGACCAACGACTATCTCCCCGAAACGTTGACCGATCGCGCCATCCTGCGCAGTGGCCGCGAGGTCATCATCGTGGCCGACCACAGCAAGTGCGGTTGCGTCTCTACCGCCTTTGTGGCCCCCGTGACCGCCATCCACACTTTGGTCACCGACGACCAGACCGACCCGGACTTCCTGGCAGCCCTTTCCGCCCAGGGTGTCCAGGTGATCCGGGCCTGATCCGCGAACACCGGCGCTGCTCCTGGCGGCCGACGTCCGCCATCATAAGGGCTGGCCCAGGCTGAGGGCGACAGCCAGCCAACGAAAGGTCAAATGGAACTGGAACATTTCCGTCCCCATGCCCGGCTGGTGACCCGGCAGACGTCCGTCATCGCTCCCCGTTTCCCGGTCATAGATGCCCACAACCACCTGGGCGAGTTCGGCGGCGGCTGGGATCAGCGCCCGCTGGCGGAACTCCTGGCGGTGCTGGACGAGGCCGGCGTGCGCTGCTACGTGGACCTGGACGGCGGCTGGGGCGAGGACGTGCTCCAGACGCACCTGGAGGCCTTCAAAGCGCGCGCGCCGGAGCGGTTTGCGGTCTTCGGCGGAGTGGATTGGTCGGCCTGGGCCGCGCAGGGCGCTCGCTTCCCGGACTGGGCGGCAGGCCGCCTGCGGGCGCAGGCCGCACGGGGTGCGCAGGGGCTGAAAATCTGGAAAGGGTTTGGCCTGCACGTCCAGGATCACCACGGCACGCGGGTCGCGGTGGACGATCCACGTCTGGACCCGCTCTGGCAGACGGCCGGCGAGCTGGGCCTGCCGGTGATGATCCACGTCGCCGACCCGGTCGCCTTCTTTGATCCGCTGGACGAGACCAACGAGCGGTGGGAGGAGTTACAGGCCCATCCCGACTGGCATTTCCCCAGCCCCCCGTTCCCGCCGTTTCTCACCCTGGTGGAGGAACTGGCCCGCCTGGTGGAACGGCATCCTCACACCACCTTCATCGGCGCGCACGTTGGCTGTTATGCCGAGAACCTGGCCTGGGTGGCCGCTTTGCTGGACCGCTGCCCCAACTTCTACGTAGACATCTCCGCCCGCCTCGGCGAACTGGGCCGCCAGCCCTACACCGCCCGTCGCTTTTGCCTGCAATACGCCGACCGCATTCTCTTCGGCACCGATGTCGGCCCAGACCTGGCAACGTACCGGCTCTACTACCGCTTTCTGGAGACCGACGACGAGTATTTCAACTACAACGTCGGCGAGCTCCCGCGTCAGGGCCGGTGGCAGGTCTACGGCCTTTATCTCCCTGACGACGTGCTGCAAAAGATTTACTATCACAACGCCGCTCGTTTGCTGAGACTGGAGTAACGCATGGTCACGCACGGCTCGCTACGCCTGGATTTGGATCCCACCGGCGCGTTTCGGCTCTACCTGCTAGAGGAGCCTCCCCTGTTGCTGGCCGAAGCCGGCCCGGCGTTGCCGGATACCGACTTCGCGGCGCTCACCCTCACCGAGGCCACGGCCGTCCCAACGGCGCTGGGCCCGGCCCGGCGCTTGACTGCTACAGCGGAGAGCCGCGCAGGGCAGCTGCGCCAGACGCTCACCGTGGATTGTTACCCGCAGTGGCCCGACGCTTTGATCCTGCAATGGTGTTTTGAGAATCGGGGGGCGAAGCCGCTGCCGTTGACCGGGTTGGCCTGTCCGGTGTTGCATCTGGCTGCCGACTGGCTGGCGGGGACCACGCCGTGGACTTTCCAGGGGGTGGCGGTGGCCTGGGGGCAGGACTTTGCTTTCCCGCTGCCGGAGCAGTTCGCCCGCGAGAACTCCCTGAGACACCGCGATTACGGTGAGGGCGGCGGGATTCCGTTAATCTACTGCTGGAACCGGCGCGCCGGTCTGGCGCTGGCCTGCGTGGAGCCAACCCCGGTGCTCTGGTCGCTGCCGGTGAGCGCCGACCCGCAGCAGGGCGTCCAACTGGCGTTGACGCCGCCCGGCCCGTTGACCCTGGCGCCGGGAGCGACGCTGAGCAGCCCGCGTGGACTCCTTTCACTGCACCACGGCGACTTCTACGCGCCGCTGGCGCGCTACCGCGAGCTGTTGACGGCCCAGGGGCTGGCGCCGGCCGCGCCCCAAGCCGAGGCCTATGCCCCCGCCTGGTGCTCCTGGGGCTACGAGTTTGACGTCCGCCCGGCGGAACTGCTGGGCGTGCTGCCCAAACTGCGGGAGTTGGGCCTCCACTGGCTGACCTTAGACGACCGCTGGTTTGACCGTTACGGCGATTGGAACCCGCGCGCCGATACCTTCCCCGGCGGCGAGGCCACGTTGCGGGCCTTAGTGGATGAGGTTCACGCTGCCGGGGCCTACGCTCAACTTTGGTGGTATCCGCTCTGCGTGGAAGACGGTAGCGGCAGTTGGGATTCTCACACCTACGGCGTTTCGGAGGTGCTGCGCGCACATCCCGACTGGTTGCTCCTCAACGCCGATGGCAGTGTGGCGCGCAACAATCGCGGTCTGGCGATCCTCTGCCCGGCGCACCCGGAGGTGCAGGCCTATACGGTGGCTCTGACCGAGCGCTTTATCCACGCCTGGGGCTTTGACGGCCACAAGCTGGACAACATCTACACCGTCCCGCCCTGTTACAATCCGGCGCACCGCCACGCCCGGCCAGAAGAGGCTTGCGCCGGCTTCGCCGAGGTCTACCGGCGGATCTTTGAGACGACGCGCGCGCTCAAGCCCTATAGTGTGACGCAAATCTGTCCCTGCGGGACGCCCCTCACGCACACGTTGCTGCCCGCTCTGGATCAGGCCGTCACCGCCGATCCGACGAGCAGCGCCCAGATCCGCCAGCGGATCAAGGTCTACAAGGGGCTGTTAGGGCCGCGCGCGGCGGTCTTCGCCGACCATGTGGAACTCTCCGACGGCGGCGCCGATTTCGCCTCTGAGATCGGGGCGGGAGGAGTGCCGGCGACCAAGTTCGTCTGGCCCGCCGACCCGGAGGTGCGTGCTCGCCTCCAGGAGTGGTGGGCGCTAACGCCGGAAAAAGAGGCTGTGTGGCGGCGCTGGCTGGCGCTCTACGACCGCTACCGCCTGGCGGAAGGCGAGACGCTCAACCTCTACGATCTGGCGTTTGACTTCCCGGAGACACACCTTATCCGCCGGGGCGAGCGGCTCTATTATGCCTTCTACGCGCCGGCCTACACGGGGCCGGTCGTGTTGCGCGGGCTGGCGCCGCGCCGCTACCGGCTGACCGATTGGGCGACCGGACAGCCGGTCGGCGTGGTGACAGGGCCGGAGGCCACCGTGAAAGCCGACTTCACCGCTTACTGGCTGCTGGAGGCCGCGCCCGACGACGACACGGCAAGCACCCCCCTCGTGCACCTGGATTGACGAAAGGAACCTGCGGTTTATGGAACGAGGCCAGTACACTTACCAGGAGATTCTTTCCCAGCCGGCGGCCTGGGAGGCGGCGCTTTCCGGGTTGGCAGAGGCAGCGCCCGCCCTGCGCACGTTGGACGTGACCGGCTTTGACCAGGTGCTCTTCACCGGCTGCGGGTCCACGTACTACTTAGCGCTGGCGGCGGCGGCGCTGTTCAGTGAGGTGACCGGCCGTCCGGCGCGCGGGCTGCCCGCCTCGGAACTCTGGCTCTACCCCCGCCTGGCATATCCGGCGCAGGGGAAGACCCTGCTCGTCGCCGTGAGCCGCTCCGGCGAGACCACGGAGACGCTGCACGCCGGTCGGGCTTTCCTGGCAGCGGGACGCGGCCCCCTGGTCACGCTCAGCTGCTACCCGGGCTGTTCGCTCAGCCAGCTGGGGCAGTTCAACCTGGTGTTGCCCTCCGGGCAGGAGCAGAGCGTGGCCCAGACGCGCGCCTTTTCCACGCTTTACCTGGGCACGGTCGCGCTGACGTTGCTCTGGGCCGGAGATAGCGTCCACTACGCCGAACTGGCCCGCCTCCCGGCAGCCGGGCAGGCGCTGCTGGAGCGTTACACCGCGCACGCGGAGACGCTGGGGCGGGACCCCCGCTTCACGCGGTTCTACTTCCTCGGCTCCGGGCCTCGTTACGGTCTGGCCGCGGAACTGAGTCTCAAAATGAAAGAGATGTCGCTCAGCCACAGTGAGCCGTTCCACTTCCTGGAATTTCGCCACGGCCCGAAATCCATGGTGAACGCCGAGACGTTGGTCATCGGGCTGCTCTCAGAGCACAACGGCGCGCCGGAACGCCAGGTGTTGGACGAGATGCGGGCACTGGGCGCGACCATTCTGGCCCTGGGCGAGAGCGACGCGGATGTCGCGTTCAATTCTCACGTAGCGGAGGTGGCACGGAACATTCTCTATTTGCCGATCGGCCAACGGCTGGCGTTTGAACACGCTCTGGCGCAAGGGCTGGATCCCGACCGCCCCCACAACCTGGATGCCGTGGTCAAGTTAGGGTAAGCCGTGAGAAACCCAAATTGCCAATCACTGTATTTCGGCACGGCTCAGACGGCGCTCAAGTTAGCGTTTCAGCGTTTCAGCGTCTTAGCGTTTCAGCGTTTTAGCGCGTTCGTAGTGACGCGCTTTGTGCTTGTAGTGCCGCGCTTCAGCGCGGCTCAGACGGCGCTAAAGCGCCTGACTACAAACAAACGTTATGTGGCGTTCGTAGTAACGCGCTTCAGCGCGACTAAGACGGCGCTGAAGCGCCTGACTACAAACAAACGTTATGTGGCGTTCGTAGTAACGCGCTTTAGCGCGGCTAAGACGGCGCTAAAGCGCCTCACTACGAGCAAACGTTATGTGGCGTTCGTAGTGCCGCGCTTCAGCGCGGCTAAGACGGCGCTGAAGCGCCTCACTACAAACAAACGTTATGTGGCGTTCGTAGTAACGCGCTTCAGCGCGACTAAGACGGCGCTGAAGCGCCTGACTACAAACAAACGTTATGTGGCGTTCGTAGTAACGCGCTTCAGCGCGGCTCAGACGGCGCTAAAGCGCCTCACTACAAACTTTTCACGCTATTTTCAAGGGAGGAGAGTCATGAAAGCCAAAGTCTGGTTCTTGTTGCTCGTGGCAACGCTGCTGGTCGCCTGTGGCGGTCAGCCCACGGCTTCACCCGCTCCGGCGGCCACTTCGGCTGCGCCCGCCGGAGGGGCACCGGTGGAAATCAGCTACATGATGTGGGGCTCCCCGGAAGAGCTCGCCGTCTGGCAAAAAATCGTGGACGAATTCCAGGCCGCCCACCCCAACATCAAGGTCAAGGTAGAGGTGAGTGACTGGACCGGTTACTGGGAGAAGCTCAAGGTGCTCTACGCCAGCAATACGCCGCCCGATGTGTTTGCGATGGACGGCCCGCTCTTCCCCGACTGGCAATCGCGCGGCGTGCTGCTCAATCTGCAACCTTACATTGACGCCACCCCCGGTATGTTGGACGACTTCTACCCGGTCACGCTGCAAAACTACCGGCTCGCCGATGGCTACTACGGCCTGCCCCGCGATTTCCAGACCATCGTCATGTATTACAACAAAGATATGTTTGACGCGGCCGGCATCGCCTATCCCAGCCCGGATTGGACTTACGAGGATTTCCGCAAGATTGCGCTGCAACTGACGAAAGATACCGACGGGGACGGTAAAACCGACCAGTGGGGCTTTGGAACCGACCTGTGGGACATGGAGCTCTTCTGGAGCAGCGTGATCTGGGCTTACGGCGGTGAGATTCTCAACGCCGACCACACCAGGACGCTCATCGGGGAACCGAAGGCGCGCGAGGGCTGGCAGTTCATCGCCGACCTGGTGTTGAAGGACAAAAGTATGCCCGATCCCGACACTGCCGCGCAATACGGTTACGATCTCTTCGCCGCGGGCAAAGTTGCCATGTGGCCCATCGGCCACTGGACGGTGCCGGAATACTCCGTTCTGGACTTCAAGTTTGACGTGGCGCCGATGCCGGCCGGGCCGGCGGGACGCGCGACCAGCATCAACAGCGCCGGCTTTGTGATCGCCAAAGACAGCCAACATCCCCAGGAGGCGTTTGAGTTCGTCAAGTTCGCGCTCAGCCCTGCCGGCCAGAGCCGTCTGACCGAGCTGGGCTTTGCCATACCGGTGCTCAAGTCGGTCGCCGAGAGCCCGGTCTATTTGCAGCAGACCTCCGCTCCGATCAACCATCAGGTCTTTTTGGATTCGGTGGCGTTTGCCCACGTCAAACCGGCTTTCAAGGGATATGATCAGTGGGCTTCGGTGGTCGGCGATGGCCTCTTCCCGGTGTGGAACGGCGCGCAGGACCTCAACGAGACGTTAGACGCCATTGTGCCCGCCGCCGATGAAGTGCTGGCGCAGAACCGGTAATCAGGCTCAGGGAACAGGGCTACATTCAGGAAACGACCATGCAAGAAACGGGTGGCCTTAAGCCGCTGGGAGCCGAACGGTTCTGGCTCTTCCTGTTGCTCCTGCCGACGCTGGTGGGGTTGCTCTTCGGCGCTTTCGGCTCGGTGCTGGCAACGCTGGTCATCAGCCTCACCCGATGGGATCTGGTGACCCCGCCGGTCTGGAACGGGATTCAGAACTATGTCGCGGCGTTCCGCAGTCCCGCTTTCCTGAAAGCGTTGCAGAACACGGTGATTTTCAGCGGGCTCTACGTGCCCGGCACGATTATTGCCTCGCTGGGCGTGGCGCTGTTGCTCAACCGCAAGCTGCGCGGGATCAGCCTTTTTCGCACGGCGTTTTTCCTGCCCTCGGTCACTTCAGCCGTGGCCGTCAGCCTGATCTTCAGCTGGCTCTATGCCAAAGACAACGGCCTGCTCAATGTGCTGCTTGCCTCGGTGGGGCTGGAGCCGGTCAACTGGTTGGGAACTAAGACGGTCATGTTTGCGGTTGTCATCGCCAACATCTGGGGCGCGGTCGGCGAGGGGATGATCGTCTTCCTGGCCGGCCTGCAAACCGTCCCGCGAGACTACTACGAGGCCGCGGCCGTGGACGGCGCCGGCAGTTGGACCCGGTTCGTGCACATCACGCTGCCCCTGATCAGTCCCAGCATCTTTTTCCAGGTCCTGATCGCCACCATTAACGCTTTTCAGGCCTTTGAGTACATCTACATGCTCACCCGGATGGGCAACGGCGAGAGCCGTATCCCGGTGGTGGTCTTTTCCATTTACCGCAACGGCTTCTTCTGGTGGAACATGGGGGGAGCCAGCGCCCAGGCAGTGATTCTGGCCGCCATCATTGTCATCTTGATGGGGGTGTATCTCTGGGCCGAACGCCGCTGGGTCGTCTATGAATAGAGAGGGTCCATGAACCGTAGCACTGTTCGCCGCAGGCTCCTGGATAGCGTGATTTATCTGGTGCTCACCGTCCTGGCTGTTATCATGGTGACACCGTTCGCCTGGATGGTTGCCACCTCCTTCAAGACGCCGGCCGACCAGTATACCCGCTCGCTCATTCCCGATCCCATCACGCTGCAAAATTACCAGCAGTTGGGTCAGAAGATTCCCTTTGCTCGCCAGATGTGGAACAGTTTCCGCATCGCTGTTCTGGTGACTATCGGCCAGGTCTTGACCTGCGCAATGGGCGCGTTCGCCTTTGCCGTGGTGCGCTTCAAGGGTCGCAACCTGCTTTTCATCCTGCTGCTCATCACCTTTATGATCCCCAGCCACGTGACACTGATTCCCAACTTCTACATCTTCAAACTCCTGCACCTCATCGGGACGAGCGTACCGCTCTGGTTACCGGCTTTCTGGGGCGGCGCTTTTGGCACTTTCCTGCTGCGCCAGTACTTCCTGACCATCCCGTGCGATCTGGCCGAGTCGGCCCGCATGGACGGCGCGTCGCTCTTCCGCATCTTCTGGAGCATTTACCTGCCGCTGGCCCGTCCAGCCTTAGCCGCGCTGGCAGTTTTTACCTTCATGGGCTCGTGGAACGATTTGCTGCACCCGCTGATTTACCTGCCCACCGACCTGCAACGGACCACCATCCAGGTCGGGTTGTCGCTTTTCCAGAGCCAGTACTCCGGCAAGTGGACGATCATGATGGCCGGCACGGTCGCCAGCGTCATGCCGATGATCCTGATCTTCTTTGTGGCGCAGAAGCAGTTCATTGAAGGGATTGCGCTCACCGGCGTCAAGCGGTGAGCGCGCCCCTACTCTTTTGAGGAGGTCCGTTCTTGCAGACACTTTCCCTGGGCAAATACCGTAACCTGCAACAGTGCGCCACCGCTACCGGGGCGCTCGCGGTGCTGGCGCTGGATCACCGCAACAACCTGCGCCAGGCACTCAACCCGGCTGCGCCACAGGCCGTGACCGACGCCGAATTGATCGCCTTCAAGCAGCAGGTCGTCGGCGCACTGGCCCCGGCCGCGAGCGCCGTCCTGCTGGACCCGGAGTTCGGCGCAGCGCAGTGCATCGCCACCGGCGCGCTGCCCGGAGCCACCGGGCTGGTCTGCGCCGTGGAGGCAACCGGCTATGGCGGCGCGCCGACCGCCCGCTCCAGCCAGGTGCTTCCCGGCTGGAGCGTGGCCAAAGCGGCCCGGCTGGGCGCCAACGCGGTCAAATTGCTCGTCTACTATCACCCCGATAGCCCAACCGCCACCGAAATCCGGGCGCTGGTAGCGCAGGTCGCCGCCGCGTGCGCCGCGCAAGACCTGCCGTTCTTCCTGGAGCCGCTGTCATACTCGCCCGATCCGGCGCTCAAGACGCTGCCGCCGGCCGAGCGGCGGCGCGTCGTCGTGGAGACGGCGCGGCAGCTCACGCTCCCCGGCGTGGATCTGCTCAAGGCTGAATTCCCGTTAGACATCACCGCCGAGCCTGACGAACGGTCGTGGGCCGCGGCCTGCGCCGAGCTCTCGGCCGCCAGCCGTGCGCCGTGGGTTTTGCTCTCAGCCGCGGTGGATTTTGAAACCTACCTGCGACAGGTGCAGGTAGCCTGCCGCCAGGGGGCTTCCGGCGTGGCCGTGGGCCGCGCCGTCTGGCAAGAGGCCACCGGACTCACGGGCGAAGCGCGGCTGGCCTTTTTGCGCGGGCCGGCGCGCGCGCGGATGGCCCGCGTCACCGCCCTCTGTGAGGCGCTCGCCCGCCCCTGGACAGCTTTCTATCAGGCCGGTGACTTCGCAGCCGACTGGTACAAGACCTATGGAGAACCGTGACCGCCCCTTTGATTTGATCGTCGCCGGCGAGCTCAATCCCGACCTGATCCTGCACGGCGCAGTGACCCCGCAGTTCGGCCAGGTAGAGCAGTGGGTTAGCGGCCTGTCCCTGACTATCGGCAGCTCCTCGGCCATTTTCGCCTGCGGCGCGGCCCGGCTGGGGCTTAAAGTAGCCTTCGTCGGCAAAGTCGGGCAAGATGAGTTCGGCCGCTTCATGCTGCACCACCTGGAGGCCTGCGGGATTGACAGTAGCGCCGTGATCCAGGACCCGCACCTGCCTACCGGCCTTTCCGTGATCCTGGCCCGCCCAGACGGCGACCGCGCCATCCTCACCTATCCCGGCGCCATCCCCACCTTGCGGCTGGCCGACATCCCGCCGGATTTGCTGGCCCGGGGCCACCACCTGCACCTGGCCAGCTACTTCCTGCAAGAGGCGCTGCGCCCTGACGTGCCGGAACTCTTCGCGCTGGCCCACCGCGCCGGGCTGACCGTTTCGCTGGATACGAACTACGATCCGTTGGAGCGCTGGGACGGTGGCTTGGGCGAAGCGCTGGCGCAGACTGACGTTTTCCTGCCCAACGCCACCGAGTGCTGTGCCATTGCCGGCAGCGCCGAGCTATCTGTCGCCGTAGAGCGGTTGGCGCAACGCCTGCCGCTGCTGGTCGTCAAGTTGGGGGCGGCGGGCGCGCTTGCCCGCCGGGGACCCGAAGAGGTCACGGCCCCCTCCATTCCGGTTTCGGTCGTGGATACGGTCGGCGCGGGCGACACCTTTGATGCCGGGTTTATCTACGGCTACCTGGCCGGCTGGCCGCTCGCGCGGGCGCTGCGCCTGGCCTGCATCTGCGGGGCGCTTTCCACCCGGGCGGTCGGCGGTACGGCGGCGCAACCGACGCTCGCGGAAGCCGAACGCTTCATGGAATCAGGTTGAATCCAGTGCGGCAAGCTGGCACCAGGACACCAACCGCTATGAAATCACTCCAGGAGCTCATCTCCACCCTGATCGCCTGGCGCGCCAGCGGCCGGGCTCAGCTGACCCTGCTGGCGGTCTGCCCCAACTCGGCCGCCGTGCTGGAGGCGGCGGTCAAAGCTGCGGCTCGCAACCGGGCCCCGCTGCTCTTCGCCGCCACGCTCAACCAGGTGGACCGCGACAGCGGCTACACCGGCTGGACACCGGCCGCTTTCGTCGCCGAGATCCGGCGGTACGCCGCGCGCTATGGCTGGGAGGGTCCGCTCTACCCCTGCCTGGATCACGGCGGCCCCTGGCTCAAAGACCGTCACACCCAGGAGCATCTCTCGCTGGATGAGACCCTGGCCGAGGTCAAAGCCAGCCTGGTCGCCTGCCTGGAAGCCGGGTATGCTTTGCTGCACATTGACCCAACGGTGGACCGCACCCTGCCTCCGGGCCAACCGCCGGCCGTGGAGACGGTGGTCGCCCGCACGGTGGAATTGATGGCGCACACCGAACAGGCGCGCCAGGCTTTGGGATTGCCTCCCATCGCTTACGAAGTGGGAACGGAGGAGGTCCACGGCGGGCTGGTGGAGATGGGGCGCTTTGAGCGCTTCCTGGCGCTCCTGCGCGCCGGGCTGGATGCCGCCGGGCTAAGCTACGCCTGGCCCGGTTTCGTGGTGGCGCAGGTGGGGACCGATCTGCACACCACCACCTTTGACCCGGCAGCGGCGCGGCGACTTTATGCCACCCTGGCGCCGCTCGGCTCCCTGGCTAAAGGACACTATACCGATTGGGTCGCCAATCCGGCGGACTATCCGCTCACCGGGATGGGGGGCGCCAATGTGGGACCGGAATTCACGGCGCTGGAATATCTGGCGCTGGAAGAACTGGTCCGCCGGGAGGCAAAACTCTGCCGTTACCGCCCTGACCTGGTGCCGTCAGGCTTCCTGGAAGTGCTGAATACGGCAATCCTGACCTCCGGCCGCTGGCGGAAATGGCTGCAACCGGACGAACAGGGGGCTGAATTCAGCGCCTTAGCGCCGGAACGCCAGCGGTGGTTGCTCCAGACCGGCGCGCGTTACTGCTGGGCCGATTCGGCGGTGGTGGCGGCGCGCGCCCGGCTCTATCAGAACCTTTCCACCCTGTGGCCTGATCCCCATGCCTGTGTGGTGGAGCAGATTGCGCAGGGCGTGGAACACTACCTCAAGGCGTTCAATCTCACGGACACGGTAATCCTCCTGGAAGAGTCGTGAGGGATTTTCACCGCCGGCAATGCTGAGGCCGCAGAGATTTCCCCATCTTCTCTGCGGCCTCACAGGAACAGCCTCTTATGACTGCGTAAGTCTCAGGGCAACTCCGTTGACGGCTGACTCAGCGTTGTCGCATCACCAGCGGCAGATAGATATAACAATCCGGCGCGGCGGTGGCAGTCACCGTGACGGTAAACGCCGCCGAGGTGGTATCCCAGCCGTCGGCCACGGTGAGCGTGAGGCGCGCGGTGCCGGTGAGGCCAACGGTCGGCGTGAGGGTGAGGGTGCGCGTCGGGCCGCTGCCGCCCAGGGCGATAGCCGTCTCCGGGATCAGCGCCAGGTTGCCGCTGGCCACCGTCAGGGTGAGCGCGGCGGCGGGCGTCTCCAGGTCGCCCACGGCAACGGTGAGCGGCCCCACCACCCTGTTCTGCGGCGCCGTCTGATCCGCCGGGACGGTGAGCGTGGGCGGCCGGTTGAGCACGAACAGGCCGGCGGTACTCGTGTTGTTGCCGGTGATGGGATCGTTGGCGGCGCTCAGCGTGGCGAGATTGGTCAGCGTCTGGCTGAGCGGCGTGCCCGGACTGATCAGGCCCGTGACGGTAATCCGGCCCACAGCGTCCACCGGCAGGT
>Ga0067045_1031262_pt1 | contig 12744 bp, 13 predicted proteins | sample TerdegcTABiofilm_FD_59184 | JGI IMG/M metagenome (GOLD analysis project Ga0067045, IMG submission 59184) | Combined Assembly of (Gp0054472, Gp0054536) Wastewater bioreactor microbial communities from Singapore -Terephthalate degrading...
GGGCAGCGGGCCGGCTCGCGCCCGAGGACCGGGAGACCGGCTCCCGGCGGGCGGGGGGCTCCTCGGCGTACTCGGGGTACTCCGGCTCGCTGCGGCCCGGCATGGGCCAACCCCGGAGCTCCGCCTCGATCTCCTCGATGGTGGGCTCCCGGGCGCCGCCCCGACCGCCCGCCGGGCCGACCGCGGCGGTTCCGGAGCTTCCCGGGGCGCCCGAGCCGGCGGAGGGGGCGCCCGAGCCGCCCGGTCCCATCCCCATCCGGCCTCGGAGGATCTCGTAGGCGGACTCGCGGTCCACCGCCTTGTCGTACCGGGCGCCCAGGGAGGAAGCCGCCACGAGGGCGGCCCGTTCCTCGGGCGACAGGGGGCCGATGCGGGAGGCGGGGGGAACCACCCGGGCCCGCTCCACCGGGGTCGGGCGTCCGTCCGAATCCAGGAAGGAGACCAGCGCCTCTCCCACCCCCAGCTCGGTGATGGCCGCCGCGGCGTTCACCCGGGGATTGGGCCTCAGGCTGTTCGCCACGGAGTCGACGGCCTTGCGGTCCTTCGGGGTATAGGCCCGGAGGGCGTGGTGTACCCGGTTTCCCAGCTGGCCCAGCACCGACTCGGGCACGTCCAGGGGACTCTGGGTAACCAGCCAGAGTCCGACCCCCTTGGAGCGCACGAGCCGGGCGGTCCGCTCCACCGCGTCCACCAGGGCCTTCGGGGCGTCGTCGAAGAGAAGGTGGGCCTCGTCCAGCAGAAGTACGAGCCGGGGCTTGGAGAGGTCCCCCGCCTCGGGAAGCTCCTCGAAGAGCTCCCCCAGGAGGTGCAGGAGGACCGTGGCGTACAGAGTCGGCTCGGCCATGAGGTCCTCGGAGGCCAGGACATGGACCACGCCGCGCCCGTCCGGAGCCGTCCGGACCAGGTCCTCGATCTGGAGGGCGGGCTCTCCGAAGAACTTGCCCGCCCCGGAATCCTCCAACACCAGTACGGACCGCTGGAGGGCGCCCAGGCTGGCGGAGGACAAAAGGCCGTACTCGGCCTTGAGCGCCGCCGCGTTGTCCGCAGCCCAACCTACCAGGGCCCGGAGGTCCGCGAGGTCCAGGACGGGCAATCCCTTCTCGTCGGCGATGCGGAAGAGAAGGCGCAGGGTATCGGCCTGGACATCCGAGAGCCCCATGAGCCGCCCCATGAGCAGGGGGCCGAGATCGGAAACCGTCGCCCGCAGGGGATGCCCCTTCTTCCCGAAGACGTCCCAGAACGCGGCGGGGCAGGCCCTCCAATCCGGCACCGGAATCCCGAGCTTCCCGAAGGCCGCCTCGATCTTGGGATTGCCCCCTCCCGGAGCCGCTATTCCCGACAGGTCACCCTTCACGTCGCAGCAGAATACCGACACCCCCGCCTCCGAAAAACCCTGGGCCAGGGCCTGGAGGGTGACGGTCTTGCCCGTACCCGTGGCCCCGGTCACCAGGCCGTGCCGGGCCGCCATGGAAAGGTCGAGGGATACGGCGGTCTTCGATTCGGGTATGCGGCAAAGGGGAAGGGATACGGACATGGAAACCTCCTGGTCCTGGTTCACGATACATCCGTATTCTAGCGCCCCGGAGCCCGGACCGCTACTTCCTAAGGATCTTGTCCATCGGCTTTCCCCGGGCCAGTTCGTCGACGAGCTTGTCCAGGTACCGGACCTTGCGGACCAGGGGATCCTCGATCTCCTCGACCCGCCAGCCGCAGATCAGCCCGGTGATCTTTAGGGCGTCGGGATTGAACCGGGGGGCTTGGTCGAAGAAGGTCTCGAAATCGCACCCCTCCTCGATCCGCTTCCGCAGCCCTTGCTCGTCGTACCCCGTCAGCCAGCGGATCACCTCGTCCACTTCCTCTTTCGTACGTCCCTTTCTAGCCGCCTTCTGTAGATAGAGCGGGTAGACCTTCGCGAAGACCATTTTTCGGAACTTCTCGGCCTGCGTCCCGCCTTTGGAGGTTCCCCTCATACTGTCAACCGCGTTATTCCTGTCCCCTGCTTCATCTGCCTACGACCCTCCGTTGTCTTTGCGGGTTTCCGATCAAAGCATCGCATGCTAATCTGGATGCTTTGCATGGCCCAATAAACACGCTCACTCTATCGCCATCATGATACGCCTTGTAAACTCCTCGAAGGATACACATCGATTCCGCGCGATATGCGCTGCTATCCAATTCTTACCTCTTCCCTTCTCTATGCCACCGTCCTTTCTGAGCGGCACCTTGAGCCGTACGGGCCTTCCCAGGAAAAAATAGGTATGCTCATCGGACCTGTTCGCATACCTGTTTACTCCCTCTTTCCACTTTTCAATCAGCTCCTTGTCACCCTCTGCGAACTCCATAAGGTCATCGTTGTAGTTTTCGAGATCCTTGGTCCTCATCGTCAGAATGCCAAGAACCTTGGATAAGTAGGATATGCCCTCGCCGTCCTTCGTGTCAGCGTTTCTCGTGAAGTAGGGCGCGAAGTAAAGTGGACTTCCAAATACGACATCTCTTCGGTAGATCTGATTTTCAAAGAAATTTGTAAGTTCAATCCTCTCACTGACATCCTGAATAAGGATTTCTTTCTGATTTCGCATTTTGTATCCCCTTTTCGCGAACTTCAAGAACGAAGACGACAGAGGATCGTTCAATTGCCGGTTCCCGTCAAAAAGATTGACCAGCTCGATCCAGCCGATATTGCGCACCGAGACTCCCTCGATGCTCGTTTTATTGAAATCATTAACCTGAGTGATGAAACATAGTACTTTCTGGTTCGTCCCGTGGAACGCACTGAGGTATTGTGTTCGCTGTCTCCTAACTTTATTGGCCCCGACCTTGCACTCGATGATTACATGGAATTCGTCGGCTTGGAGAATCTCAATGTCTGTTCGACCTTCGGCATGGTGATGCTCTACCGATATATCCGTCTTTAAATAGTTGCTGTACGAATTCCGAATGTCGACGCCGATGTACCTCAGGAAGATGTAGAGAGCGTTCTTGTTTTTGGATAAAAGATATGCGAAGGCAAGGGATATTCCTCTTTCGGTATACCCCAGCAGGTCGAATACTGTGAGCGTAGATGAATCAAATCCCCTCTTTTTTAACACCATAGTAAGCTCCGAAACATTTCCCGGTTTATCGAATGCGGCGCGGCGCCTCGGATCCTGAATCCCGGAACCGGTTCCCGGGAACCTCAGACCCTGAGTATCCCGCGGAAGCCCCGGATGGAGTAGTAGGAGTCCGCGCCGTTGTGGTAGACGAAGACCCGGCCGTAGCGGCGGTCGCAGAACAGGGCTCCCCCGAGGGCCCGGACGTCGGCGGGGGTCCGGATCCAGCTGGAGGTCTTCGTGTCGAAGTCCCCGAGCTCCTGCAGGGTCCGGTACCCGGCTTCCGTGAGCAGCTCGACCCCCATCGCCTCCGCGGCCTCCACGGCGCTTCCCGCCGGCTTGTGCTCCTTCCGGGCATCCAGGGCCTGCCGGTCATAGCAGAGGCTGCGCCGTCCCGCCGGACTCTCGGGAGAGCAGTCGCAGAAGAAGAACTTCCCCGAGCCGCCCTCCCGCCCGATGACGTCGGGCTCGCCCCCGGTACGCTCCATCTCCACCAGGGTCGCGAGCGCCCCGGGATTCCCGCGCAGCCGGGCCTCCACCTCCGCCCATTCGATACCCGGATGTCGGCGGGGATTCCCCGCGAAGCGCCGGGCCAGGGTCGCAAGCAAATCGTCCGGATCCAAGGTTCCCATCGTGGTCCCTCCCGGGGGGCGCGCCAGACGCGCACCGCGCCCGCCCTGGGACAAATATACCGAAATCGGCGTCCCGGGGCCCTGGCGGACGGAGCTCGGGAGGGAGCACGGAATCGAGGCCGAATGGCTCGAGGGCGACCTCACCGAGACCTCCACCCTGGAACGGCTCCGGGACCGGGTCGAGGCGGGAGGCGTCGGCGTCGACCTCCTGGTCTGCCGCTTCTTCTTCATGGAGGGTCCCCGCAACCGGGAGATCCTCGACTTCCAGAAATACATGATGGAGGAGAAGGCCGACGAGGAGGTCGGCCGGATCCTCCGGGAGGAAGTCGACGCGGGCAGGATCCTGCCCTGCGACATCCGGGAGTTCTCGCGTCTCATCAACGTCCTTCGCTGCCAGTGGTGCTACCGTGTCTCGATCCTGGATTGGGACGAGGGGTACGACCCGGAGCGAAGCAAACGGTACCTGGACCCGGTCATCCGGTTTTTCGAGGGCCTCTACTGTACGGGCGGGAACGCTCCGGTCTCCGGCGACAAAAACATACCCGAGGAGCATTGAGATGGATCACGCGACCTTCCAGGAAAACCTGGAACGCAACCCCCTTCGCATGCGGGTCCGGGAGCAGTACGAAGTGAAGCCCCTCCGGGACGCGGCGCCCGGAGACCGGATCCTTCGACGCGGTCTTCGTCCTCGGGGAGCTGCACAACCACCCGGACTGGCGGGACTGCGTCGCCGAGATCTCCCGGGTCACGAAGGCCGGGGGCCTTTTTCTCCTCGAGGAGCTCTCCGCGGAATCCCTCGAGTACGCCCTGGGAAGGTACTTCCGCGACCGGACCGAGCACGACTACGAATCGATGCTACGGCTGGAGGAGTTCGTCGACCGGGTACGGGCATCGGACTTCGAGATCCTGAGGCTCCGGAAACCCGTGCCCTTCGGACTGTTCAAGTACTTCGTCCTGGCCGCCCGGAGGAACGAGGCGCCCCGGTAGTGGTACGAACCTTGTGAAGCCCTGGACCGAGAATCCAGGGCGGACCCCCTGGTCGTGCTTCTGGAAGATGGGGTCTGGGGAAGAAACCTCTTCGCTCGAAACGAAGAGGTTTCTTCCCCAGGTTTTCACTTCATGAACAGATTCGTCAGCCTCCGCGTCGTGGCCGCGAGCCCGACCGCGATCATCCCGGTGAAATAGAGGACGTGCCAGAGTATCGAGGCGTCGAACTGCCCCAGGGTCAGACCGCGGATCAGTTCGACCCCGTGCCAGAGGGGAAACGCCTTGATGATCCCTTGGATGTACTCGGGGTACACGGTGATCGGGTAGAAGGTGGCGGAGAACAGGACCATCGGCAGCAGGAAGAAATTGATCCAATCCATCTGCTGGAAGGTGCTCATGTAGGAGGTGAGGGCCATGCCGCAGGCGGAAAAGCCGAAGGCGATGAGCAGGGAGGCGGGCACGGCCAGGACGCCCCAGGCGCTCGGGACGAGGCCCAGGGCGACCATGACCGCCAGGAATGCCAGGGCGTAGACCAGTCCGCGCAAGAGTGCGTAGAGGATCTCGCCCAGGGCTATGTCGAGGGTACCGAGGGACGTCGCGATCATGCCCTCGTAGAGCCGGGCGAAGCGCATCTTGAAGAACACGTTCCAGGTCGAGTCGTAGATGGCCCCGTTCATGGCCGACGTGGCCAAGAGGGCCGGGGCCAGGAAGGCCGCGTAGCTCACCGGCCGCCCCAGCGGCCCGGTCACCTCGCCCACCAGGGTCCCCAGGCCCAGCCCGAAGGCCAGGAGATAGAACACGGGCTCGAAAAAGCCGGAGACCACGACGAACCACGCGGACGTCTTCAGGGCGTACAAGGCACGGAGGACGACGGTGTGCGGACGCCCGGCGTAGATCCGCCGCATCACTTGGACAACCTCCGGCGGAAGGATCTCCACGAAAGACCGAGGCCGACGCCCAGCATCCCCGCGATGTACGCGACGTGGACAAGCGTCAGCCAGACCGGTTCGGACATCCCGTACGCGGCCGCGCGCCCCAACTGCGTCCCGTGCCACAAGGGCGATATCCAGCCCAGCCACCGCAGCCAGATCGGCAGCCCCTCCAGGGGAAAGAAGGTGCCCGAGAACAGGAACATCGGCGTGATGATGAGCCGGTTGATGATCGGGAACCAGCCGTCATCCTCCTCCAGGTTCGCCGCCACCGCCATGATCACGGAGCCGAACGCGAGGCCCGACAGGACGGCGGCCGGCATGGCCAAGAAACCATAGCCGGAGGGGGAAGCTCCGAAGGCCGCCAGACAGCACCAGAACACGGCCACGGTAAAAACGATCCGGAACCCCGCGGCAAGGAGGACGCCGTTCACCACCTGCCGGGCGTCGATCGGAGTCGCGTTCATGGCCCAGAACTCCCGCGTCCACTTGAAGCCCCCCATGACCGGGTACGAGCATTCCTCGAACGCCACGGTGAGGGCGGCGCTCACCAGGAGGGCCGGTCCTACGAAGACGAGGTACGCCACGCCGCCGATACCCGGGGCTCCGGCGTTCGAGTCGATGTAGGAGCCGATGCCCACGCCCAACGCGAACAGGTAGAGGACGGGGTTGAACACGCTGCCGGCGATGATGGAACCCAGGTATGCCCGCATCGTCCGCAGGCGATGTTCCGTCACGTACCAGGTTCCGTAAGCCATGCTCCGGGCGCTTCGGCGCCGCCCGAAGTAGGCCGACGCGCCGGCGTGGACGCTTATCGCGTCGCTGATCGAGTCGCTCATTCGATCAGGCTCCGGCCGGTCAGCCTGAGGAACACGTCCTCGAGGCTGGAACGGCGGACCAGGGAGGTCAGGGGACGGAGGCCTCGTTCCACGATGCGGGCAAGGTCCTCCTCGCCCGTGTCGGTATAGATGAGAATGCGATCCGGCAGGACCTCGATGCGGTCTCCGAAATCCCGCAGCTCCCCGGCCAGGACGGCGTTCCTGTCCGAACCGAAGCGGAGCTCCACCACTTCGCGGCTCGAATACTCCCGGATCAGCCCGGCGGGGGTTCCCTCCGCCATGATCTTCCCCTTGTCCATGACGATGAGCCGGTCGCAGAGCTGCTCCGCCTCGTCCATGTAGTGGGTGGTTATCACCAGGGTGACCCCGGCTTCCTTCAACCGGAACAGCCGATCCCAGAGTATGTGCCGGGCCTGGGGATCGAGCCCCGTCGTCGGTTCGTCCAGCAGGAGGATGTCGGGCTCGTTGATCAAGGCCCGGGCGATGGTGAGCCGCCGCTTCATGCCGCCGGAAAGGGTGTCCACCTTGGCCTTGGCCTTTTCCGTCAACTGGACGAACTCGATCAGTTCGTCCGCCTTGGGCCCCAGGAATTTCATGGGCAGTCCGAAGTAGCGGCCGTAGACGAGGAGGTTGTCCCGGACCCGGATCTCGACGTCCAGATTGTCCTGCTGGGGCACGACCCCCAGGTGGCCGCGTATGTCCGGTCCGTATTCGTTGGGGTCCATCCCGAGGATGGAGAGCTCCCCGCCCGTCCGCCTGGACACGCTGGCTATCATGCGCATGGTCGTCGACTTGCCCGCGCCGTTGGGACCCAGGAGGCCGAAGGCTTCCCCCTTCCGGACCTCGAAATCCACGGAGTCCACCGCCCGGACCTCGCCGAAGTCCTTGGTGAGCCCCCGGGCTTTGATCATTATATCGTCATGGTTTTCCATCCGCACAGAATCCCGATTTGAGGGGGGATTGTAAAGCCGTGCTTGGTCCGCCCCGGACCTATCCGGAATCCGGCCGGCCGCGCTTCCCCCGCCCGGCCTCGTACAGGCCGATCCAGTCCCGGACGCTCATCTTCCCCAAGAGCCGGGCTATCAGGTCGTGGGGGATCTCGTCGTAGTACTTGAACCGGACGCAGCTCTTTCCGATGTCGACCTTGTGCCTTGAGACTTTCGAGTACTCGACCTTGAACCACTCGAGCAGGTCCGGCCGGGCGTACATACCCATGTGGTAGAAGTTGATGGAACCCTTCTGGGCGGCCAGGGCCAGGAAGGGCAAGGGATCCTCGGGATTGCAGTGGTAGCCCGCGGGGTACAGGGAGTGCGGCACCACGTAGCCGATCATCCCGTAGCTGATCCGCTCCTCCAGGCCCTCCGGAAGTTTTTCAAGGATGGTCTGCCGGAGTTTTTGATACGGCTCCTTCTGATCGGAAGGCAGGGAATGCAGGTACTCCTCCACCGTCATGATCCCTCCTCGGAACGCGAGTCGATGCGGTAAATTATATTACTATTATGATAATATTCAATTCCCGTACGGGCCCGGACGTTCCGGTACGGCGCCCAGCCGGATCACCCAGCCCGCCGGACGCTCCGGATCCCGCTCGATCCGGCCCCCGGCCTGCCGGGCCAGGAGGGTGACCAGCTGGAGGCCGAGGGTTTTCGGATTCTCCAGGGACAGGTCCGCCGGGAGGCCGGGGCCGTCGTCGGAATACTTCAGGCTCCACCCGGATTCCCCGTCCGGACGGATCTCCAGTTCCATGGCGCAGCCTCCCCGATCCCAGGCGGCGTATTTCAGGGAGTTCGTGATGAGCTCGTTCAACACGAGGCCGAGGGGGATCGCACGGTCCATCCCCAGGGAGAGGGGCTCCCCGGAGACGGTGAACCGGGACGCCCCCGCGGTCTCCGCGTAGGAGGAGATGAGGCTGCCCGCCAGGGACCGGGCGTAATCCGCCAGGTCGATGTCCGCCAGGTTGCGCTCCTCGTAGACCTCCGCGTGCACCAGGGCCATGCTCCGGATGCGGTTCTCGCTGTCCCGGAGGGCCGCCCGGGCCCGCTCGTCCTCGACGTTCCCCGCCTGCAGGCTCAGGAGGCTTGCGGTCACCTGGAAGTTGTTCTTGACCCGGTGATGGACCTCCCGCAGGAGGGTCTCCTTCTCCCGGAGGGAGGCGGCAAGGCACTCCTCGCTCTGGCGCACCTTGCGGTACGCCAGGGCGATGACCGCCAGAGAGCCCGCCAGGACCGCGGCGACCGCCCCAAGCCCGACCACGATCCAGAAGGCCGCGGGGTCTCGCTCGTACAGCCGCGGCGGCCGGTACGCGACCTGGGCGCCCGCAGGCAGACGGTTGGGGGGGATCCGGAACCGCTTGAGCTGGCGCCAGTCCAGGATCACCGGAGGGGATGGGACATCGCTGACCGGGATGGCCCCGGGACTCTCCCCCCGCAGGATGCGCAGGGCCATGCGGCCAGCCTCCCGGCCCTGGGACAGTCCGGAGGTCAGGGCGCCTCCGACGATTCCGTGTCCCAGGAAGAAGTCCCAGAGGCTAAACACGGGCCCCGAGGCCGCGGAACTGACCCGGGACGCCACATCCCGGCTGGACCACTCCTCCCCGGCCCCGTCCCGGGAATAGGGTAGAAGGAGGACCGCGGTGGTCGCCGGAAGCCCGACCGCCGTCCGTAAAACTTCCCGGAACGGAGCGTCCGGGAAGGAGGTTATCGGCAGGGGAAAGCGCATGGACTCCGCGGCCATGAGGAGCTCGTGCAGGGTCTTGGGCCCCGTCGTCGTCTGGTCCGAGAGGACCTTGACTTCCCGGGTCTCCGGGAAGAGCTCCAGGATCAGGCGGAGGGTGGACTCGTAATCGATACGCTCCACTACCCCCGTGACCCGGTGCCGCACCCGGGCGATGGAGGTCGCGGAAAAATCGTTCACCCCCGTGAAGACCCAGGGCACGGAGCCGAAGATTCTGTCCCCGTGTTCCAGCATGAACTCGAAGGCGTCGTTGTCCGAGACCAGCACCAGGTCCGGAGTAAAGCCCGAGTACCGGCGCGAAAGGTAATCCGCGAAGGCCTCCGCCCGGCCCTCATCCCAGGCCCGCTTGGCGTCCAGGAACTCGGACTTGACCCTGCAAGAAAGGTCCCGGGCCTCCTCGAGCTCCTCGTTTACCCCCTGGTTGATCAGGCGGGTCCACTCAAGGTCGTTCTGGTAGGAATGGAGGAGGACGACCTCCTTCGGAGCGCCCTGGGGAACCGCGGGACGGGGGAGGATCAGCAGGGCGAGGAGTATGAAAACCGCGCCGGACCGGACCATGGGGATAGTGTAAAGCCTGTCGGGCCGGCGGTCAAAGGGGCGCCCCGCCGGGACGCGGCCGCCGGTCGAACGGCCGTGTTCCCCCAGGCCTCGACGCCGGTCCCTTCCTTTCCCGATGTCGTCCGTTCCGACAGGTCCGAGACCGCCCGGGACAGCTCGCCCGGACCCCTTCCTCGCTACGTCCCCCCGGCCCGCCCTCGGCCTCGACCCTCCAGGAACAGCCGGACCCCGAAGGCCGCGTATACCGCCAGCATCTTGTCCACCAGGTTGGCGGGTATGCGGACCCAGAAGTTCGCGGACGCCAGGGACAATCCCGTCTCGGTCAAGGCTGCGACGATGTGATCGATCGCGACTCCCGTGTCCCCGGAAAAGACCAGGTTGGCGATGAAGCCTCCCAACAGGGCGTTGGCCAGGGTGACTAGAAGGATCGCGAGGGTGGCATGCCAAGCCCGGGAAAAGGCTCCCCGCCGAGCCATTATCCCCACGATCAGGCCCGTGGCCATGTTGCAGGCCGCGAACGGCCAGTATAAGCCCGTCATCCCGTAGACCGGCTCCATCCCCAGGTTCGTGAGAAGTCCGACCGCCATGCCCGCCCAGGGGCCCAGGATCGACGCCCCGACGGCGGTGAAGATGGAGTCCAGGAAAAGAGGGGACTTGAGGACCACGTTGTTGGTCCAACTGAACAGCAGGTTGAGGAAGGCCAGGACCGAAACGGCCGGGACCGCGATCCAGGATCGCGGGTACCGAAGCCCGGCCGCATCGATCTTCCAGGTTTTCATGAATCCATTATATACTTGAACCGTGATACGTAAAATAATCAAACACCTAGAGACCTATTCCAGCGGGGTTCTCCTGATCCTGATCCTGCTCTCCTTCCTGGACCTTCTGGCGACGACCTCCCGGTCCCGCCGGGAAACCTTGGACAAGATCGTCCGCCTGGAAACTATCCTAATCCGGGACGATCCCGGACAGGAGGACTGGCGGGAAGCTCGAAGGATCCTCGGCGGCGTCCGCGCCGGCCGGACCGACCGGAATCTCCAGGAGGCGGCGGCGGAATTCGACCGTGCCATGGACAGTCTCGGGACCCTTCCGGCCGATTCCATCGCCGTCCCGGGGTCGGAACCGCGCAGGGCCCTGCGCGGGCTCGTACGGGCCTACGCCCAGCACCTCCAGCGACGGGAAGCATCCGTGGATTCCCTCCTGGCCTTCCTGAGCGCCGGCATCGCGGTCCAATCCGCGGCCCTCATGATCTCCCTGGGCCGGGTCGGGGCGGCCCGGGCGGAGGTGCGCCACCGGGACGAGATGATCGCCCTGGTCCAGAAGGTCCGGGAGGAGGAACGGCGGGGCCTGGCTTCCTATATCCACGACTCGGTCCTCCAGGACCTGGGAGGCCTGGGGCTCCGCCCCTCGGTCCGGGACGATCTCGAGGGGCGGGACCTCCTGACCGAGAGCATCGACCGGCTCCGCAGGCTCTCCTACGGGCTGGCGCCCCTGCACCTGGACCAGGCGGGCCTGGCCGCCTCCCTGCGGGAGCTCGTGTCCGAGCACCTCCGGCGGGGCGGCCCCCCGGTGGACATCGAGGAGCTGGGCTAGGACGAGTCCCGGCTGGACTCCGGGGCCCGCCTGGTCCTCTACCGGGCCGTCCAGGAAGGCCTGGCCAACGTACGCAAGCACGCCGAGGCCGGCCGGGTCGAGCTCCGGCTCGTGGGCTCCCACCCCTACCTCATCGTGACCCTCCGGGACGACGGCCGAGGCTTCGACCCGCGGTCCCGGGTCGGCCCGGCCGCCCCCGGAGGCGGAGGCCTGGGTCTGGCCCTCCTGGAGCGCCAGGTCCGGAGCCTGGGCGCGGAGTTCATCCTGGAATCCCGTCCGGGCTCCGGAACCCGGCTTCAGATCCGGTACAATCCGGGGAAGGAGAACCCGTGAACCCCCTCCGCGTCCACCTGATCGACGACCACGCCCTCTTCCGCCGGGGCATCCTGGAGATCCTGTCCAAATGGCCCGAGGTCCGGTCCGCCGGGGAGTCCGAGACCGTGGAGGACTTCCTGGACTCCCCCCTCTCCCGGGCCGTGGACGTACTGCTATTGGACCTGAGCATGGGGGAGGGCCTCAACCTGGACCGCCTGCCCGAGATCCGCTCCCGGCTCCCGGACCTCCGGGTGATCGCCCTGACCATGCACAACAAGCCCGTGCTGGTGAAGAAGGCCGTCAACGCCGGGGTCCAGGGCTACGTGGTCAAGCAGTCCCCTCCGGAGGTCCTGCGGGCCGCCCTGCGCCGTGTGTCCGAAGGAGGCCGTTACCTCGACCCCGAGCTTTCCGAAAGCCTCTACCAGCTGCTCCTCGACCCCTGCCGCGACGACCCGGCCGCCTCCAGGTACGCGGGCCTCACACCCCGGGAGCAGGAGATCTTCCGCCTCCTGGCCGAGGGCCTCTCGGCGGAGCAGATCTCCCGGAAACTCTTCATCAGCCGGAAGACCGCGGAAAACCACCGCTTCCGGATCATGCAGAAACTGGGCCTAGTCTCCATCGCCGAGCTCGTGACGTACGCCGACGAGCTGGGGGTGATCTGATCTATCCGGGGAAGACACCCCTTCTCTCGAAGTGGTTTCTTCCCCGGACCCCATCTTCCGCAAGCCCTCCCGGCCCGACTGAGTGTTTCTCCCGTCTAAATTGATACGGCCGCCTCATGGCGCCCGGGCGCAACCCGGGTGTAGCATGACCTCGGCGTTCGACGCCCAGAGAAAAACCATCCGAAAGCTGATGCAAAACGATTACAAAAAACCTTCACCCGGCTTCGGCAGCAACGGCGCGGCGGACACCCCGGGTGCTTCGCCGCGCCCCGGTTTTGCGGACCTACGGCCCGAATCGGACCGGCGGCCCGGGGAGAGCCGTACCCCTCCGGATCCGTCCGCCGAATCCGCCGCTCCGCGCCCGGGCCGATCAGCGGCTTTGCCGAGCCGCCTCCGCCCGCGGCACC
>Ga0067045_1031263_pt1 | contig 12741 bp, 7 predicted proteins | sample TerdegcTABiofilm_FD_59184 | JGI IMG/M metagenome (GOLD analysis project Ga0067045, IMG submission 59184) | Combined Assembly of (Gp0054472, Gp0054536) Wastewater bioreactor microbial communities from Singapore -Terephthalate degrading...
TCACCCTCGATCCCTACGCTCCCGCCATAGGCGTTCTGGGCAAGACACGCGCCGACTACGGCGTTCTGTGGTTGCACGCACGGGCCGACAAGGGGACGAGCGGCAAGGTGGCGGTTGCGGGTATGCAGGCGGGCGAGTACGACGTCTCGTGGTTCGATACGCGCAAGGGCGTCGTTACGAAGCGCGACCGCGTGACAGTTCGCCCCAAGGCGGCGCTCGAACTGACGACTCCGCCCGTCGAGCCCGACGTAGCGGTGTGGTTTGCGAAGACGACTGGCAGAAAAGCCGAGACACGTTCAGGGGATGCGCCCCCGCGGTCCGGTCAGCCAGACGGCACTGCCCAGACCCCCAGATCGCTGCCGCCGGCCGGTCGAGGATCGTCCGGTGACCGATAGCGCCCGATCCGACAGCCCTGCTAGCCTCCTCGCCGTCAGGAACCGTCAGATTGCGGCGGTGCATCAAATCACGCAGGTGCTCTTTGCGAAGCTCGGTCTGGACGAACGCCTACGGGACGTGCTGGCGGTGTCTATGCGTGCAGTGGACGCGACGGCCGGGTCCATCTATCTCTATCGCGAAGCGGACGACATGCTCGTGTTCGAATATGTCGTGGGGCCGCCGGACTCGTCTGCGCTCGTCGGAACGGCCTTGCCAGCCCACCAGGGCATCGCGGGGCACGTATTCACCACCGGCGAGACCGTGATGGAGAATCAGGTCCAGCGCGACACCCGTCACCGGCGGGACATCGGCGAGTCTGTGGGCTTCACCACGCACAGCATCGTGACCGTCCCTTTGAAGACGCTCGAAGGCGCGCCCGTCGGCGTAATGCAGATCCTGAACAAGAAGAGCGGCGACTTTGACCGGGACGACGTGGAAGTGCTGGAGATCGTTGCGGCCATCGCGGCTACGGCCATCGAAAACTCCAAGCTTCAGCGCGAGGCTCAGGTTGCTGCGGTCGCTCGCGCCGTCGGCCACCTGAGCCACGACATCAAGAACAAGGTGGCCCCGATCAGCATGGTTGCGCATATGCTGCGCCCCGACATGGAAGCGATGTTCGAGCAACTGGGGGCGCTCATCGAGCGGTGCTCCAGCGAGGTCCGCGATAGGATCGAGAGCGCGGTGCAGGTTGTGCGCTCCGAGTACCAGGAGCACTGGGACATCGTGCTCGATCAGGTCAATGCCGTTCAGGAGCACACCAAGCGCATTTCCGACGTACTCAAAGGCATCACCACCAGGCCCCAGATCGAGCTCCAGGACCCGATCCCGCTCATCGAAGAGCAGGTTCGTCTGCTGCAGCCCGTCGCACGCAGCCGAAACCTCAGGCTTGAGAGCCACGTCGAGGGGGAGCCGGTTCCGGTGCCGCTCGACAAGTTCTTCCTCGGCAGCGCCGTCTACAATCTCATCAACAACGCCATTCCCGAGACCCCCGAGGGCGGCTCGATCGTCATACGCACACGGTTCGTCGCCGACGGGGAGTTTCCCGAGGGTCGGTGCCTTGCCGTCGAAGTCACCGATACCGGATCAGGCATGCCGCCTCATGTTCTCGACCGCATCCTGCGAGGCGACGCCACGAGCACCAAGGTCGGCGGCACCGGATTGGGCACGAAGATCGTCTTCAATGCTGCAAAGGCCCACGGCGGCGTCTTCCTGGGATCCAGCGAAGTGGGCAAGGGCACGACGTTCGTGATCAAGCTCCCCCTGACATCGCAGGACGAGTCGGTCAGTCCCCGTCCAGCGCATCCCTGAGCTTACGCAGGACGCTCTGGAGGAATCCGGGGCGCTCTGTCTCTGATGGATCGGCTGTCACGGCCTCGGCAACCGGCCTGACCAGACGCTCCGCGGGCGTTCGGTCAGGGCCGGACGCAGGCCGCACGAGGGTATCCGACGGCGAACGCTCGGAGGGCCTCAGCAACGTTCTGCGGGCATAGTACAGATCGGCAGCCTGCTCTGCGGCTTCACGCCACGGACATCGGGGATTCTGGGCGAAGCCCTCGAGCAAGTTCATGACGTTCAGCCTTCGCCAGTTCAGGTGACGCTGCAAGGCCTCCAGATCCTCCATGGCCTCGACACGCGCTGGCGTATCCATCGTTGTGTCCGTCAGCAGATACACGAAGAGGTCATGCGGGCGTCCCATGGACCGCAGCGCGCGGACGAGGCTCTGATCGGGCGTGCGCGAGCCCCTGCGACGAGCCAGGCGGCACAACGGACCGACAACCCGTCCGACACGTCGCCGGGCCAGGCTCTCAGCGGCGGCCCGCCGATGCGCAGCACGACCGGACTTGACGACATCCCAGAGCGCGTCCTCCGCGCCCTCGACGGTCATCCTGCCGATCGCGCGAACCGCATGGATCGCGAACGTGGACTTCCGGCCGATCTCGTTCCTCAGAACGCCGAGCGCTTCGGGATCGTCGAGCTTGCCCAGCATGTTCACTACGCGAGCGTAGCGGTTCCACTCAGTCTGTCGTTGCGCCGCGGCGGACAACGCACCGACAACCAGGTCACGCGGCTCGCGCGAGAGGCGTCGGTAGATCGCCTGCGATGCCGGGCTCTCCCTCATTACGAGGTCGGCAACGATCGCTTCGACCCGCGCCGCGGACTCCGACCCGCCGCCATCAGGGGATGCCGGCGAAGGGCCGTCGTCACCTCCCGACCGGTCGGCAGCAGCGTCTCTCACAGGCGCGCGAACGCGTGGAGATAGTCGGCGAAACGCTCCGCCCATGCTTCCTCGAAGGCGTTGTACATGGAGGCTCTGAAACCACCCACGGCTCGGTGCCCGCGCAGGCCCACCATGTGCCGCTCGCGCGCTCCATCCAGGAACTCGGACTCCCGGGAGGAATCGCGCAGCCGGAACGTGATGTTCACCAGTGAGCGATGGGCCGGCACCGTTACCGTCGGCTCATAGACGTCCGGATGCGCGTCGAGCGCTCCGTAGACCAACTCGGCCTTTCGGCGGTTGGCAGCCGCCACGCCCGCCACGCCGCCTTGCTCCATGATCCAGCGGCAGACGAGACCGACTACGTAAACGCCGAAGACCGGCGGCGTGTTGTAGACCGATCGCGCCTTCTCGTGCACGCGATAGGAGAGCATCTCCGGCACGTCCTCACGACACGCATCCAACAGCGAGCGCCGTATCACCACGATCGTTACGCCCGCAGGTCCGATGTTCTTTTGCGCACCGGCGTACATCAGCGCGAATCGCGCGAAATCACGATCTGTGGCGAGAAAGTCCGAAGACATGTCCGCCACGAGAGGCACGGCGCCAGTCTCGGGTGTCTGGTGGAACTGCGTTCCTTCGATCGTGTTGTTAGTGGTGATGTGCAGGTAGGCAGCCGCCGCAGGAATCGGGCTCACTTCTGGCAAGCGAGCGTACTTCTCGGAGGCCGAGGAGCCGACAACCTCGGCTCTGCCCACGCGGCGGGCCTGCTCGACAGCCTTCTGCGACCAAACGCCGGTGTCCACATAGGCCGCCACGCCATCGGGCGGCAGCAGGTTCCGAGGGACGCTGAAGAACTGAAGGCTCGCGCCTCCTCCGAGGAAGAGCACCGAGTAGGTGCCGGCGTCGAGGCCCATTAGCTGCAGGAGGTCCTGATGGGCCGCCTCATAGATGGCCTCGAATGCCCTGGCGCGATGGCTGATCTCCAGCACCGACATGCCCGCGCCATCCAGATCGAGGACGGCCGCCGCCGCCTGCTGAAGAACCGATTGGGGCAGAACCGCCGGCCCGGGATTGAAGTTGATAACCTGTCTCACTTGCCTTTCACCGTCTTGATCTCGACATCGTCCAGGAAGAATACGCCATCCGCATCGGCGTTGGCAACGAACCCGAACCAGTTCAGGCCCGTGAACCCGGATCCGCACGGCAGATCTGGAAAACGCAGGGGCGCCGTTCGACCCGGCATCCGGACCGTTAGGCTGAACTTGCCGTCTGCTCGTTCGCCGACGCCGCATCGTATCTCGAAGCGAACCCACTGGCTGGGCGGCAGATCCAGCAGTTTCTTGCCTCGCACCGTGAGCGCCCCGTCGGGACCGACCCACAGCGAGGGGCCCGGGTTCTGGACGCCGCTCGGATCGCGCCATTCGTGATACATGTGGGTGCCGGGCTCCACACGCAAGGCGAACGTCGCAACCACAATCCCCTCCATGATGTTGGGAGACCAGAACACATGCGGGTTGTAGTTGGCTTTCTGGCCCGGACGGTCTATGAACTTCAGGCTGTGCTTACCCGAAGCGGCCGTCTCGGCGCTAACGCGGGCGGTCGCACGCTCGTCCTCCTTGAACGTGGTCGCTCCGGCCGCCTGCTCGCCAACGGCCTGTTCCTCGAATCCGGTTCGAACGAGCGATGGTTGCGCGGCAGGCGGCGCCGGGTAGGCCCGGTCGCGCCAAACAGGCTCAGGCTTACGTGAGCCAATACCGACGCGTCCGGCCGGCGAGATGTCGAAGGGAACGAAGCCGATCTGTGCTGCGGGCGACCCGGGCTTGAGTCGGAAATCACGGCGGTCCGGCGCCACAAAGAGCGGATCGGCGATGATGGAGTTCTTGTCCTGGCCGGCGGCTTGCCACTGCTCCCACGTCCGATCAGCCATCGTGAACGGTCTACCGCCCGTGCGCCAGTAGAGATTGCGATCGAAACGGTACCTGTCGCCGCTCCAGTTGGAGGCGAGGAGCTGACCTGTCGCCCAATACACGATGTTGCGTTCGAACGTGAAGGACAGATGCTCCTCGGCACGCGTACGCATGAGCTGCGACTCCCGATTGAGGGCGAAGATGTTGTTGCGGACTATGTTCTCGCGCCCGTAATGCTGATGGAATCCTGCGCTCTTGCAGTTGTACACGAGGTTGTTCTCCGCCAGCATGCCGGTCGTGCCCTCGTCGAAGTAGATCCCCCAGCCTCCATAGCCATAGCTCTCGATGTCATGAAAATGGTTGAACCGCTGCACCGAACCTCCGCCGGCGCCGAGGGTGTAGGTGGCTCCCATATCACTCAGTACGCCCTGACCGATGTGGTGCGCGTAGTTGTACTCCAGCGTGTTGTGGTGCGATGCGGTGGGCGCATAGCCCCATGACCATCCGACGGACACTGCCGAGTAGTACAGGTCGCAAATCTCATTGTGCGCGACGGCGTTGTAGGGCGACGCGCCGATCCATACCCCGATGCCTGCGGGGTGCATTCTGCCGCCGTGCGCGATGAGATTGTTGCGCACGGTATGCCATCCGGACAGGAGCTCGGGATCGGGGTTGCCTACGGTTTCACCGAGCTTGATTCCGCCCGCCCCCATATCGGTGATCACGCTGTTCTCGATGGAACACCGCTGGCTCGCCGGACCGAACTCCACAGCATAGGCGCCCAGATGCTTGATGGCGCAGCCGTCGAGCCTGCAGTCGCGAGCGCCCGACGCTCGCACTGCCGCCGGCAAATACACCTCCGCTTGCGGCGCCTGATAGCCTTCGGGCGGGCATACCCAGTTGGTATGGGCCAGCGTGAGGCCGCGGAGCTGTACATGCTCGACCCAGCGACGATTGGTCACGTCGCCGGCGAACTCGACAAGGTGATCGAGGCGCGGCGCCCAGACGTCCAGCCGATCTGCGCGCTCGCCCGAGCGGGGGATGTACTCCAGGACCCCCGTGCGGGTGTCGAGATACCACTCCCCTGGTTCTGTCAGCGCCTCCTTGACGTTTTCCACGATGTAGCGGTGGCCCTTGTTCAGCGCGAAGAACCACACGTCGGAGAGTGTCGGCGCAACGAACCGAACCGTTCTGCTGGCGGAATCCACATCGGCTATGCGCATGCGGGCCATGGTCCATGACTGGAAGCACAGAACGTCGACAGCATCCCGATTGGTCCAGTCGGCTCGTATCTCCCCCTCCTTGAAGACGAACCGGTCATGCCCCTTGCCTTTCGCCGCCGCGGTGGGTTCGGCTGTGTCCTCGATGAAGTAATAGCCGCGTTTGGGCAGCCGAGGGCGGAACCGGCGCTGATCGTTGACGAAGAGCTGCTCGAAGCGCCACGCGCCGTCGCGCACCTCAGGGATCGCGAGCCTCAGCCGGTCTCCCGACTGAGTCCACCCTGTCAACCGCCTTCCGCCGCTGAGCACCGGCTTCTCCCCGGGATAGGCCGCATAGACGGTCGGTCCTTCCCTGGTGCCGCTCTCATCCGGAGTGATCCGGATGGGCTCCGCCAGAGCGTAGATGCCCTTGCGAATCATCACGGTGATGGTTCGCGCAGCGCGGTCAGATCGGCGAGAGCTCCGAACGGCCGCCTGAGCGGCCGCGATGGTCGCGAACGGACCGTCGGTTCGCGCCCGGTTGGGCGCCGGCAGCCGACCGCTCCACGCATCATTGCCATTGACAGCCACGTAGTAGTCTGCTCGGGGAGCAGCGAACGCCGGCTCACACATGGGCAACAGGATCGCGGCGAGGCACAGAATGGTGCGCATGCATGTTACTCCTCGGGGTATGCGACATCACCCGCATCAGCCTTCACATAGCGACGTTCGGGCTTCTGCGTTTAGCGCGTCGCGACATTGAGATGGTGCTCGCGGTCTCCCACGGGAACCTTCAGCGTCTCCAGCCGCTGGAACCCGGCCTCCTCGCACACGTGCAGGAAATCCTCCCAGGTCCACTGCACCGTATTGCATATCTCGGCCGTCTCCAGCCGGACGTCGCCTTCTTCGCGCACCACGAACAGGTAGTTCTCGACCACCGCCATTTCCAGCTTGTCGCGTGCAACCACCAGCGATAACTGAGTCGGCCCCTGCTCGTGGTGGGCTCTCAACTGGAACCGCGGCATAGCCTGCCATGCAGCCTCCAGTCTGGCAGGACGATCCTCCGGCGATGACCACTGGTCGGCGCCCGTGAAGATCAACACTCCACCCGGCTTGAGGACGGAGCCGAAGTTGCGGGTGGCAAAGCGAAGATCGTTGCGAGTTAGCGTCCATGCGAATGCGTCGTTGATAACAGCATCGAACTCCTCATGGAACACGTCGGCAAGCGTGTCCCAGTCGCGGTGCTCGAAACGGATGGGAAGATCATGGAACTCCGCGAGCTCGCCCGCATGACGCACTGCCACCGCGCTGCAATCGGTACCGACGACGTCAAATCCGTCCTCGTGCAGCAGGATCGCTCGGAGACCCAGTCCGCAGTTGCAGTCGAGGACCCGCTTCGCCCCATGCTGCTTCAGCGCGGCGCTCCAGACCGGAGCCGCGCGAGCCGGCCTTCCTTCAGGATGCTGCGGATCCTTGAAATGAGGCTGCCATACGGCGCGCCTGAACCACTGCCACTTCCAGATCACATCCCAGTCTTGACTGGTGTTCATGGTCGTGTCTCCGAGGTCGTCTGGCCTATATCTTACACGACCTCGCGCCATTCTCATGCATGGAGTGCACAGCACGAACCCGGAGCGATCGTACAAAGCGTCGTGCTTCGATGGGGTACCCTCCTACCGGCGGCGCTGACCAACGGCGCGCCTCAACGTGCAACTCTTCATGGACCTTACCTATCAGCAGTGGATCCTCGGCGGCCTGGCCGCGCTTCTCATCGGCTTTTCCAAGACCGGCATGCCGGGGGCCGGCATTGTCGTGGTGCCTCTACTGGCGACGGCGTTCGGCGGCAGGCAGAGCGTCGGAGTGATGTTGCCGCTCCTCATCTTCGCCGACATCTTCGCGGTCACATGGTATCGCCGCCACGCCCAGTGGGATCGGCTGTGGCGATTGGCCCCATGGGTGGCCGTGGGGATCGCAGTGGGAGCGGCATTCCTGAAGCTGACCGGAGACGCCGGTCCCTCCAAAGACCGGATGAACGTCATTATCGGAGCGATTGTCCTTGCGATGCTCGCGCTGAGCCTCATCCGACAGAAGATCGGCGACCGGATGACGCCCCATCATCCCGTTGCCGTAGCCTCCACCGGCTGCGCTGCAGGGTTCACGACGACGGCGTCGAATGCCGCCGGACCGATCATGGCGATCTATCTGCAGGGGATGGGACTGCCGAAGGCGCAGTTCATGGGGACCACGGCCTGGTTCTTCCTCGTCGTCAACGTCGCAAAGCTTCCCGTGTTCGCAGCCTTGAGCCTGATCAACCCGAGCAATCCGATGATCAGCGCGCACTCGCTCCTGGCGGATCTGGCGCTCTGCCCGTGGATCCTCGTCGGCGTGTGGGTTGGACGCTGGTTTCTGCCTCGCGTGAGCCAGTCCTCATTCGATGCGCTCGTGCTCATCCTGGCTGCCGTCGCCGCTGTGAAGCTGATCCTTCAGTAGGCCTTCGCCTGCTGCCACGGGCGGCTAGGCGCACTCGTCCGTATCGAAGTGCGTCAGCGCTCCCGGCAGGATGACGGCCTTGATGTGTCTGCTGACATACATGCGGTCCCGCACCCAGTCCGACCATGTGGGCGGCTCGCCCTCCAGGTCGATCCCCGCGATCCGGTCGTCGAGGAACGCGGCAAGAATGCCGTAGATGCACTGTCTTCCGGACCGACCGTCGGCATAGACACGCACGTCCCGTCTGCCCTCGGTCGCCGGTTCGGTCGCCATATCGACGGCGCGCAGGACGTCGTAGGTTCTCAGGGCGCACAGACTGTCGCCGAGCCACATGAGATCGTCAGCGAGCTTGTGGATCACGCCATAGAACTCCGCCTCCGAGGTGCCCGCCAGCAGCGCGTGAGGGCGCAGCGCCCCCACCCCCGATACATCCAGCACCAGCACAGCTCGACCAGCCCGACAGGTCCGCCGGATCCACGCATGATGTTCTTCTAGCCTATCGGTGCCCCCGTCCCAGACGGCTATCGTGCAGGGGAGCCGATCAGGATCTTCGTCCCCCGACCGCACAAACTCCAGCCCATGGCCCATGAGGTCGGGCTGCGACCACCAGATCCGGGCCCGCACGCTCAGATCGTCGAGATGGCCAGACCAATAGGATCGAGTGTTCAGGTCGCATGCCGCACGTCCATGATGGACCCGTTGACGCAGCCAGTCTCGCGCCTCTCCGAGACGAGCCTGCGGAGACCTGGTCGCCCGCTCGGCGGCAACCTCATCAAGTTTGGCTAGACAGGCCTCATGGACCGACGACGCATCTGCGAACTCGGAGCGTACCTGGCCGGTCTTGGTGCACCATAGCTCGACACAGGGCAACGCAGCGGTTCGCTCATAGTCAGGTTCCACTTCGCTGCCCATGAGATGTCGGGCAAAGAACCTGACCGAGGCACGGGCGAGCGTTGGAGTGTAGGCATGACCCGCTCGGTCGACGACAAGCTCCGGCATGCCCGGCACTCCGAAGCGCTCCCATACGTGGCGGCATCGCTCGACCGTTCGCCGCGTCCCCTCGATCGGAAAGAAATCGTCGGTGACGGCAAGCACGCAGACAGGCTTCGGCGCCATCGCGATGAGCACGTCCTCGTGGTCGAAGCCTGCAGCGGTGAAGCCCGGCCATATTTGCTCTGCATCCTGCGCGCCGCCGCTGTACATGTAGGTCTGGCGGTTCATGATGAACGTACCTGGCGCAGCCGCAGCCAGCCGCGTGTCGGACAGCATCAGCAGGCAGGACTGGGTGCCCCCTCCCGAGTTTCCCGTAACGCCGATCCGCTCCGGGTCAACCTCCGGCCGCGCCGCCAGGTAGTCGAGGCTGCGCCGCGCGTCATGAAGGAAGAAACGGGCCAGAGCCCATCCCAGGGGAACGCACTGGGCGCCTGCATGATCGTGCTCAAGCGTACAGGCGCCGATCAGCGCCCGGTTGAGATCGGGCTCCCAGTAGCTAAGCCGTTCGCCCTGTCCGATGGGGTCCTGCGCCAGGACTACGAACCCGTGGAGCGCGAGGAGCTGGCACACTCGCTGGTACTCGGGATAGCCCTTGCCTTCCGCGGCGTGACCGCACAGGAACAGCACCGCAGGCGCTCGGCCATTCAGGTCGTCCGGAACATAGAGCAACGAGGTCACGTAGTTGCAGGGTCGCGACTCGTAGACGAGCTTCTCTATGCGATACCCCGCTCGCTTGACCACACCCATCACGCGAGCATCTGCCGGCCCTGCATCTATGGGCAGTCCGCCCAGAGATGAGATGAAGAAGTCACGGATCCTCTGCTGTCGAGCCCGAACCTCGTCAGGATCGCTCAGTCGGTCTCGCTCGGCATCGCCCCGCGCGAAGGCGGTCTCCGATCTGCGGTAGACGTGCCACTTCAGCTGGTCGCGAACATCGTGATACCAATCGCCCGGCGTCAGTCTCGCCAGTTGCTCAATGTCCATGGGATCCTCCGGTCACGTGCGGTGTCCTGGTCGTTGTTCGATGCGCCGCGATACAAGACCTGCAAGGATCGGCGTTGACGCCCCGAAACGGCGTCGGCTAGAATGCCAGACATGCACGTACGACAGAATCATCATCGTCTCTGGTTCCGGGGTTGCGCCGGCCTCTTGTTCGCCGTCGCGCTGATCACAGGACCCGGCTGTCTGGGACAAACCGCAGCGTCGCAACCGAAGCCGCCCGCCGAGACGAAGCAGTCCGAAGCGAAGACTGCGGCGCTGTTTGAGCAGGCCCTGGCCTCCCACCGCGCCGGCAAGGTGCAGGAGGCCATCGCCGCATACAAGAAGGTACTCCAGATAAACCCGAACGCATATCCGGCCCTGATGAACCTGGCGCTGCTCTACCGGGCGCAGAACAGCCCGGCCAACGCAATGGTCTATCTCCAGAAGGCCGAACGCGTCGAGCCCAAGAACCCGGCGCCAGCCGTGCAGATGGCGCTGATCGCTCTCGAGCAACGCAAACTGGACGAGGCCAATCGGCATGCAAGGCGCGCGGTCCAGCTAGACCCGAAGAATGGTCAGGCGCGCTTCGTCCTGGGGGGCTACCACGCCGCCATGCGCCAGACCGAAGCCGCCCTGCAGCAGTACCGGCTGGCAGCATCCTATGCGCCGGATAGCGCCCCCATCCAGTACAACCTTGGAGTCACCCTGGCCGCAGTCGGCAGGCGTGCCGAGGCGATCACAGCGCTCCAGAAGGCAATACGCCTCCAACCGAACATGGCTGAAGCCTATGCCGCGCTCGGCGCTATCAAGCAGGCGCAGGGCGACCTCAAAGGAGCCATCGCGGCTCATGAGCGCGCCGTAGAGCTCATGCCGTCCGACCCCGGCATGCATCAGCAACTCGGCGCAGCCCGGCAAGCGCTGGCTGCCAGGACCGGTGATCGCAAGGCACTCAACGCGTCCGTCTCCAGCTTCTTACGGGCCGTTGAGCTCGACCCGAAGTTCATCGCCGCGCGCTTCGGCCTCGCCAGGGCCTACTATGAGCTGCGCAACTACCCGCAGGCTGTCGTGCACTTCAGGGCAGCCCTCGCCCTCGCCCCCAACGACGCCAAACTGCAGATCGACACCGCCATAGCCGAGACCTGGGCAGCGCAGGCGACCGAGGACAAGACCCGCAAGACCGAATACCAGAAGGCGGCAGAGGCGCGGTTCCGCAAGGCGCTGGCCGGATCGCCGCCGGTGAACGTCTACGTCGGTCTGGGCTACCTGTATGAACAGCAGGCGCGGCTCGATGACGCTGCCAGGGTGTACCGTCAGTGGGCTGCACGCTTCCCCAAGCAAGCCGCGCCGCATGTGGCTCTGGGAAAGATCAGCGAGACGCAGCAGAAACCGGACGAGGCGATCGCCCACTTTCAGCGGGCCATTGCCGCTGAACCGGACAACGTCGATGCCTACCGAGCCATCGGTCGCGTCTACGAAGGACGCCAGCAATACGACAAGGCCATTGAAGCCTATCGCAAGCTCGCTGCCGCTAACCCCAAGAGCGCCGAGGCCTACCGGATGATAGGGCTGGCCTACCAGCGCCAGAACAAGCCGGCCGAGGCCATCGCCGCTCTCGACCAGGTGAAGAAGCTCGATCCCAGGGATACTTCGACCTACTCCAGCCTGGCCGGCATCTACGAGCGCGAACAGAAGTGGGACAAAGCCGAGCAGGAATACCGCGCCTGGTCGGCTGCGGCGCCCAAGGAGGCCTATCCTCGAGCCAGCGTTGCGCGCATGCTGGAACGCCAGAACAAGCTCGACGAGGCCATCGCTATGTACCGGGCGATCGAGCGCGACGATCCGAAGGACGCATTCTACGTGAGCAACATCCCGCGGCTGCTTGCGGCGCAGGGCAAGCACGAGGAGGCCATAGCCGAATGGCGGCGTCTGTGCGACAAGGATCCGACCAACGCTTCATTCCGCACCAGCCTCGGCAATCTCCTGGAGGGGCAGGGTAAAACCGCAGAGGCTATCGCCGAGTACACCAAAGCACTAGCGCTGACTCCCAATAACGCCTGGATCCATGTGAGGATCGGCGAGGCGTACCAGAAGGCGCAGAACTATGCTGAGGCCCGAGCCTCCTACGAGCGTGCGCTGGAGGCGCAGCCCGACAACGCTGAAGCCATCGGCAAACTCGAGTCCGTGTACGAGGCCGAGAAGCGCAGCGACGCGTGGCTGGCATATCTGCGGGGCCTGATCGAGCGTCGGCCTGGTAACGCCAGCGCTCTGGCAAAGTTCGAGACGGCCTCGCTTAAGGCCGACCAGCGAGACGCGATGCTCGAGCACCTCAAGAAGATATCTGAGAAGTCCGGCGTTCCCAAGACATTCCTGCAGGCCTATGCAGGCATCCTGACCCGTTGCGATCGCTTAGACGAGGCATTCGAGATCCAGCGCAGGATCGCGCGCGAAAACCCGGAGGACGTGACAGCCCGGCTGAACATCGCTGCTCGGTACGAATCCGAAGGGCGTCTGCCCGAAC
>Ga0067045_1031264_pt1 | contig 12739 bp, 10 predicted proteins | sample TerdegcTABiofilm_FD_59184 | JGI IMG/M metagenome (GOLD analysis project Ga0067045, IMG submission 59184) | Combined Assembly of (Gp0054472, Gp0054536) Wastewater bioreactor microbial communities from Singapore -Terephthalate degrading...
TTCTATTGCAATCTTCTCATCCTCCGCCTGCTGGTTTGCGGCCTCTGCATCAATAGGAGTAAAAAGTCCATCCGGAGCCTCAAATCTCTGCCTCGTCCAGTCATCTGTATAGTTGGAGAAGTCATCTTGAGATAATGGTCTTACCCCTACAAGTTTTAATCGCCCGGTCAACACGTTTAATAGCGCAGGCAAACGGCTTATCAAGGGACCGGAGTCGTTGAACCAGAATATGTTGGTCCTGACAGCTGAATCGGCAGAAGACGGATCACCGTGAATGTCTCGAATCATGATTGTTCTGGAATCAAAAACAGGTTTACCTCGAATCTTTCTTAATACTCCTTTAATTACAAGAACTGGTGAAAAAATGATCAGCAAGAAGATCGTAGGCAAAAAATCAACTACTCTATCTTTCCAAGAATATATTATTTTCTTCTTTGCCCCAGATAAAAGGAACGGATCCGCCACGGTAGTCCAAACGCCGATTCCCAAATGAATCATGAAATTGGATTGGGCTAAGGTCATCTCAAGGCTAGTTTCAGCCCCAACATAAGTATTTTCCATGATAACACTCGCCCCAACAGTAGCCTCCCTATCTATGATACATCCGTCGCATATTACGGAATAAGGTTTTAGCTTGGCTCCTTCCAATACTCGCACATAGTTCCCTATAAGAACTGGTCCTTCAATTGAAGCTGTCCTATCAATTTTCGTGTGATGGCCTACAGAGATTCTGGATTTTGGATCTGAGGACTCCATGCTAAGAATTCTTGGAAAACGACCTTCCAGTACAGCCATGTTAAGAACCCAAAGGCTCTTGGGATCCGCAACTGTTACATGAGTTCCCTCGCAGATAAAATCTATTGGATCAGAATCTTCATAATCTGGATCATACAGCAAGGCCCCGGTTACTGTAGACTCTTCGCTGACGACAAACTCAGCGCATGGAACAGAATTACGAGCGTCAGAGCAGGAGTCAACCGTCGATTTGCTGACTATTGATACCCATCGAGACCTGGAAGACTTTTGAAATTCCCTAACTTTCAGGTAGTCAACGTTTATTACCGACTCGCACGGCGCTAACAGCAGCGGCCCCCCAACAAGATCTGATATCCTGTTGATTGTTTCTTGAGGGCTACAGGGGTCTTTGAAAACCTGCAGATTAATCTTGGCCCCCCATCTGGTTTGAGGACCAACTGATTCTTGAACCGCCTGAGGATTCTCCACGGCTACTACAATTATTTCGTTCAGCCCAATTTCAACAAACTCTATGATTCTTCTTTCCAAAAGAGGTTTATTCAGGCACGTTAACAACCCCACGGGTTTATCGCGCGTGATCGGCTGGAATGGGCTGGAATCATTGAACAGGGTTATTACTACTCTCATGAAAAACCGAAGCTTCCTTCTCTTATGAAAACGTGTTAATTCCTACCATCCGAAAAAATCGTCCTAATTTTTTGATAACTAATATGCGCCTTTCCCCAAAAGAACAGCAGGTATCGTCTTAAGGAGTAAAACAATGTCACCCCAAAATGTTTGGCTTTCTAAGTACTGAACATCGAGGCGCACTTGTCCTTCAAAATTTATGTCGCTTCTTCCACTAACCTGCCATAGACAAGTCAACCCTGGTATTGCTTCAAGACGTCTACGATCCGAAAGAGTATATTCGTCCACTTCTCGGGGTAGACTAGGGCGAGGCCCTACCAAAGACATATCACCTTTGAGCACGTTGTAAAGCTGCGGCAATTCGTCAATGCTAAGTTTACGGATTACTTGACCTACTTTTGTAATTCGCGGATCCCTTTTCATTTTGAAAATAACCCCGCCAGCTTCATTCTGGTCAAGTAGTTCATTCTTGATCTTATCCGCGTTTACAACCATAGACCTAAATTTATACATCTGAAACCGTTTGCCCCATTTGCCCACTCGCTGCTGGCTGAAAAATACCGGCCCCCCATCTTCCAGCTTTATTAACAAGGCAGTTATACCGAAAACTGGTGACAAAAATATCAGTCCCGAAGCAGACCCGATTATGTCAATTAATCTCTTGAGGGCTCTACTACCCTCCAACACAATAATCCATGCATTTTTCTTGATCAAAAACCTTAACCAAAGACGCCATCTTGAAACACGTATCCCGCCTCCAGCGTATCTCTTGTATATCTGCTCCAAAAGGTCTTCGTCTCTTACAAAATTACCTTTACGGTCTTGCATCGCTCTACTCTCAAAAAGCCAGACTAGTGAACCGAAACCAGAAGAAGAGATATGTCATCGTCAAAGGATGGAGAGCCTCTAAAAGACTCTAAGTCAGACATAATAAAATCTATTGTTGCCTGACCGTCCTTACCCTGACAATCCCGAAAAACTTTAAGAAGCCTTTCTTCACCGTAGTATTCATGTTCAGAATTTGGATCACCTAACTTAAGCGCTTCTGTAACACCGTCAGTAAAAATCAGAACTGAATCACCAGAATACAGTTGAACAGTCTCTTCATCATACTCCATTCCACTAAAAGCGCCGACCAGCGGACCACCCTCGTAAAGTTCAACAATTGTGGCGCCAGACCTTCTAAACAAAAGCGGTTTAGGATGACCGGCATTGGTAAAAGTCATGTCAAAGGTCTTTGTGTCTATTATTCCGTAAAACACGGTAAGAAAATCAGAGTCAGGCAAGACTTTGAACATTTCATCGTTTATGACTTTCAGAAGACCCGCTGTAGAATTTGTTGTTCTCGCAAATGATTGAAAAGCCATCTTAAACATGGCGCCCACCATCGCTGAGGCTACCCCATGTCCAGAAACATCGACCTGAACAAATCCTATCCTGTTATTTGGCAATTCGATAACATCGTAAAAATCACCACCCGCTTCTGAAACGGGTTTATAACATGCAAATAAACTCAATTTTTCCAGTGATGGAAGGTCTTGAGGTAGCAGAGTATTCTGTAATTGAGAAGCCATAGCCATCTCACGAGCCATGACCCTATTCCTGGCTTCTATTTCCTTGCGAGCCTCGTAAAGCGCAAGATGATTTTTAACCTTTATTGACAGTTCCTGCTTGTCGTATGGCTTAGTGATGTAATCGACTGCTCCTGCCTCCAGACCCTTCTCACGGCTCTCTGAATCCTCTCTGGCAGTTAGAAAAATCACTGGCGTGGCTGGATCAATAATCTCCCTCTTTAAAATTTCTAAAGTCTGGAACCCGTCAAGACCAGGCATTTCTATATCTAATAGAACTAAATCGGGTTTTTTGTCTCTTGCTATCTCAATTGCCTCTATTCCAGATTCAGCGGACATCACCTCATAACTCTTCACTAGCATGGACTCTAGCATCCTGCGGCTTACTGGGTGATCTTCAACCACCAACACTTTGGAACGAGTAATCATAGTTTTTCCATAGCTAACAAAGCGTGCAAAACAAATTCTCAACATCGATAATTAGCTAAGAATCGTTTAGGAACGTCTTGCTAAGTTTTGGCGTAACAATTATTAATCGCGTTCGGTCTGTCGGATTATAGGATCATTCATCGTTGAAGTCAGCAAAAAATTGTTCCTCAGCCAAACACAATCTAGGTTGATCATCCGGTTAATTAAATTTATAATTAAAAAATGGCGTTGAAATTTTTTCAGCAAAGCCTAGCAGAAAAACCTCTTTGAGACAAAAATAAAAATCATGACCAATTCTCTGAAGATGAGATCAAACGCTGAATTAAGTCCCTACCAAAAAAGGATCGAAAGTATTGACAACCCGATTCTGTGTGTAGCTGAGGCTGAAAAAATGATTAACGAAATTGGTGTTGACCTGATCTCGGAAATCAAAGTGGTAAAAAGTCCCAAGTCGAGGTGGTTCAAGACAAAGACGATAGTGATGCGTCTTCAGCGAGTAAGATTCTAAAAGATTCAAATACCAAGAATACGTTCACAAAAACTGTTTTGGAACAAATCATTTCACATGCCTACCCTGTAAAGTGAGCTGACCACAGGAGTCTTCAAATGCTTTGTTAGTCAGTCGAAATCAGCTCAATATTCTGGAACGTGTTGAATACATGAATCCATTTCCGATCTAAGAACTCTGAGCTGAATCTTTAGCGCTCTTAATGAGAACTGCCACACCCACAAGATTTTTTGAAAATTTCTCAAGGATTTTCTGCTTAGATCTTTTTGGCTTTACACCCTGTAAAAAATGCTGACATTGCCACACCCTTCTGGCTTTTGATCTGTTGTAACATTTCGAAATCACTTGTAGTTTGGTGGCACAAAGATTGCTTTAAGTCGTTTGAGCTGTTATTATGTTTAAGATTGTTCAAATACTTTAGGGTTCGAAAAAAAACAACCACGATTGAAGATTAACACTTTTGGTCCTGTTTGCGAAAATAACACTCTTTTTGTAACTTTTTGGAGACTTTCAGTAGCCTGGCAGGAGATAATTCATGAGCTTGAGGCATTATGACAGACTTGCTTTGAAAATGATAGTTATGACTCTGTCATTCTCACTGATTCCCCTTTTTGCGCTAGGAACAACCATTTACTGGCAATTTACGTCAGCTTACGAAAGCAAGGTTACAGAATCTGTCCGGACCTTGGTTCAGAATAGGCGCGCATCTGTCGAACTGTTCTTCGATGAGAGAATCGCTCAGCTTAATACAGTCGCTCAAACTCATCAAATAGAGAAACTCACGGATGAAATCTTTTTAAAGAAGATTTTTGATACCCTTCAAGCTAGATCCAAATCATTTATTGACATAGGTGTCATCGATTCTCAGGGTAACCATTTGGCTTATGTCGGCCCTCATTATGACAAGCTCAAGTCTGTCAACTATTCCCAAGAGGAATGGTTTCAGGCCGTTCTAACTACCGGAGTATACATCAGTGATGTTTTTATGGGCTTCCGGAGAGCTCCTCATTTCATAATCGCCGTTACTGTCCTTGAAGGGAATCAGATATATATTCTTAGGGCGACTATTAACTCTGCGATCATACAAGACATTGTGAGAGCCGCTCAGTTGGGTAAACGCGGTGACGCCTTCATAGTCAACCGTGAGAACATATTGCAAACTCAACCACGTTTTGCTGGTGAGATCCTGGGTTATCCGGATTCTCCTGATTTTAGCGCATCGATAGGCTCTAGTGTAGATTTCATACGTTTTAAAAACGAAGAAAATATTTACGCGACGTCTCAAATTAAAGACCCAAAATGGGTTTTGGTAATCAAAGAGGACGTTCAGGAAGGAATGGCGCCACTGTTTAAGGCTCGTTTCATCGAGAATCTCATTATCGGTTTTGGTGTACTCGTGGTCGTGGCTGGAACCATAATCACCACCCGATCTCTGACGCGACGACTAGAACAGATGGAACTTGAAAAGGCTAAAAGTGAAGACTTGGTTGTTCAATCATCCAAGATGGCAGCCCTTGGCAAAATGGCAGCCGGTATAGCTCACGAAATTAACAACCCGCTTCAGATTATTGGAGATCAAGCTGGATGGATGAAAGACCTTTTAGAATCTGAAGAAATCAAGAACAGTGAGAATTTGCAAGAATTTGAACAGTGCATCAAGAAAATTGAACGGCAAGTTAATCGCTCCAGAGAGATAACCCATCGGTTGTTAAGATTTGGAAGGAGAATGGAAACCACTCAGGATTCGGTAGATGTCAACAATCTGATAGCAGAAACCATTACATTCTTGGAAAACGAGGCCCATTACAGGGATATCACCGTAGAAGCCAAGTATGACCTGAGCCTCCCCGAAATCACTACCGACTCAAATCAACTTCAACAGGTCTTTCTAAACATTATCGACAACGCAATAGATGCTGTGGGACAGTCTGGAAAGATTTTGATCAGAACTGCCTTAATTTCAAACTCGTCTAAAGAAATCGTGGTAACTATAGAAGACAACGGTCCGGGAATGCCAAAGGAAGTGCTTTCAAGGGTTTTCGATCCTTTTTTTACCACCAAACGTCCTGACGAGGGAACCGGACTTGGGCTATCAATAAGCTACAGCATAATAGAAAAACTCCGGGGGAAGATATCTGTTCAAAGCGAAGAAGGTAAGGGTACGGTCTTTACGATAACCCTCCCTATAAAATGACTTTTATGACTTGGTTTTTATTGTTTTGATCAACTGGAGGCTCTAAGCATGGATAAGTACAGGGTTCTTATAATAGATGACGAAGTTGATTTTGTGGAAACAATAGTTAAGAGGCTGCGAGACAGAGGGCTGGAAGCGGAAGGAGCCCTTAGCGGTCCGGAAGGGCTTAAGATTCTAGATGAAAGAGATTTTGATGTCATAATTCTAGATGTAAAAATGCCTAAAATGAGCGGAATTGAGACCTTGAGGGAAATAAAGAAAAAGAAACCTCTGGTTGAGGTAATTATGCTCACTGGTCACGGCTCTGTTGAATCAGGGATTCAAGGGCTGCAGCTCGGGGCATTTAACTATGTCATGAAGCCTGTGCCATTGAACGAATTACTAAAACAAATGAATCAAGCCTATGAACGAAAACTAATAGAGGAAGATAGAATTCAACGCTAACATTATTAATTTACAGTTAACTCAATGATTCTAAACAAGCTACTGATATTTTGCGTGCTACCCTAATTGCAAAACAATGAGCCATAAATTTTCATATTTTTTAGTTCCCTTCGCGCTTCTTATCTCATCTATTTCTTTGTATTTATTTGACAATCAATTTTTGGCAATTTTGGCGATAGGTCTGGCGATAATTGCAGGATTCCAGAATTTAAAATTGCTGCGATTATCAGAACAAAATAAAACAGAAGACGTTAACGAATTTTCTTTTTCTTGCAGAAATCAGATATTCTCATCGGTTGATCAACTTTCCGCTGGAATTGCCCACGAAATAAACAATCCTCTTGGAATAATAGCTCAGGAAACCCAATGGCTAAGACACATATTGAAGGATGAAAAAATCCTTCAGACAGTTGATCAAAAACAATTAGATGATTGTGAGGATTCAATTAGGGAAATATCCACACAAGTAAACAGATGTAATGAAATTGTTCAAAAATTATTGAGTCTTGCTAGACAGTTAGAGCCTATAGTTCAGGAAGTAGAACCAAATGACGTAGTTTTGAGTGTCGTGGAAATTGTTAACAGAGAAGCAAGAAGCGCAAACATAAACATAGAAACAAAACTGGATGACGATCTACCCCGAATAAGGACCGACCCACCGTTGCTAAGACAAGCCTTGCTTAATCTTTTGGTAAACGCTCGTCAAGCTATTCAACATGACGGAGAAATTTGTGTTGTGACTCGAAAAGGTATTCCCAATGGCGTCGAGATAGAAATTCGTGATAACGGATGCGGAATATCGCCTGAAAATCTCAATAGGGTTTTCACTCCTTTCTTCTCGACCAAAACTCAAGACAAGGGCACTGGCCTAGGGCTTGCCATTTGCAGAGGAATCATAGAAAGATTGGGAGGCGAAATTTCGGTTCAAAGTGATTTAGGAAATTTTACAGCGTTCACGGTTAGATTGCCGGTTGATCAACAAGCCTAGAGGTCTTACTGTCGATGAATCCAAAAATACTCATTGTAGATGATGAAGAAAGATTTCGTACAACTATGTCCAAGTTGCTTGGGGCAGAAGGCTTGGACGCTCGAACAGCAGGGAGCGCAGCAGAAGCTTTGAAAACATTGGCCACTGAGGCTTTTGATGTTGTCATCCTTGATGTCAGAATGCCAGAAATGAGTGGCGTCGAAGCTTTGAAAAAAATCAAAGAAATCGATCCTTACCTCGAAGTAATCATTATGACTGGATATGCATCTGTGGATACAGCACGTGAAATTATGTCGACAGGAGCTTTTGATTATCTACTGAAGCCATACTCCATAGATACATTGTTGGAAAAAATTGAAGCTGCATTCGATCGTAGGCTTTCGAGAATACATCTAACTCAAAATTCGTGATCGCACAAACACAGCCTAAAACATTTGCTGACTAAATTGCTTTGAGTTTCAAGCATCCTTTATCATTTCGGGAGTAATAGTGTATCTTTCTTCCAGGAAACTCCTGGCAATTGTTTCGACGCTCGTTTCTGTTTGCATTATCATGTCCATTTGTCTGGTAAATTGTAAAAGCCTTCCTATAAGATCAAGTTTTGTTTCTATAGCGAGTTTTTCATACTTGTAGTAGCGCGCATCTACTCGGTCTTCACGAGTTTCGACCTGGAAACCTAACTTTGAAAAGATTATAGCGATACATCTAGCCCGCCTATTTCGTCTCACGTCATCAGCTGCTCCACCTTTAAAAGAAAAAGTTATGTAATTCTTGTTGGTGGACTCTCCGCAATAGGAATCCAGTACACTGTAATGATACCCAATCCTAGAACTAAAATTCAGATATTTATCCGAAATTATTGCGTAACTTCTGTCACCGAATCTTTCCGGCAAGTTGTTCGGGGCAAACATCTGCTCTCTCATTACAGATAAAAAACCACCCAAATCAATTGGTTTTGCTCCGTTAAATCTAAGATCCTCTCTTAGCATTCCTTTAAGTAAGGCTTTTAGAGGATATGAGGTTATTTGATCTACTCTAACAAAACGCGCCCTATCTGAAACTGACTCAAATCCTCCCCCAAGATCAATGATATATAAGTCGAGAGGAATTGGAGCTGACAGTTTTTTGGCGCCAGCTCCATCTGTATCTGACACTATGTCGCTGATTTTAAACATTTCCAAATATGACAGTTCGTGGGCTAGTCTCATTATATCGTGAAGGGTAGAGCAGTATTCAGGAGCAAAATTTGCAGCTCTCGGGTTGACCAGATTAAGTGGCACAATCATGTCTGCAACAGCCCTCAAGCACTGGTAAACAGGAGTATCTTTCATCCCGGATTCTTTTGAACGTTGGATGGATATCAATTCTTCAACTTTTCCGCGATAAACCCTGCATGAATAGCCATCGATGGTCACCTCTTCACCGGGCTTTATGAAACCCATCGACCCTTCAAGACCCAATACTGTTGGAACACCAAACTCACGAGCTAGAGATGCCATGTGTCCGGTAACACTTCCCGCCTCTGTAATGATTGCAGACGTTTTTCGCATTACCATTACGAACTCAGGAGCAGAATGATTGGCTATCAGCACGGCTCCATCTGGAAAGTTGATCAGATCGTCCTCATCACGTACGTGAAATGCTGGACCAAATCCTATTCCGGGAAAAGCCGCTGCGCCACCCTCGAGGATTAATTCATAGCCTTCGACAACGGGAAATTTGGATGAGCCAGACTTTTCGATCATGTCCTCCACATGTAGAGGCCTTGCCTGGAGAACTAACAGTCTTCCGTTGGCATCCAGAGCCCATTCAACATCCTGAGGATATTTGTAATGCTTTTCTAGTTTTATGGCGAAACTTGCTAGGCGACTGATTTGATCATCTGTCAGACATGCAGCATTTTGTTTCTCGGCCTCCACAGGTTTCTCGATCAAACCTGATTCCTCATTCGAAACTAATTGGACATGTTTCACAGATATGTTTTTATGAAGAATTTCCATGTCCCCGAATTTTGACACAATATATGTGTCGGGAATTACTATGCCTTCAACTGCGTAAGGTCCCAGACCCCACACAGCGTTGATAAGAACATCATCACTGACCAAATTGTATGGATGTCTAGAATACATGACTCCACTTGCGACAGATGAAACCATCTCTATGCAGGCGACACTCATTGAAATATCTTCATCACGCATTCCTTTGTTTAGGCGGTAAGATATGGCTCTCGGAGTATAAAGGCTCGCGATGATATTCTTGTAACTTTCACAAATCTCTGCTTTTGGAACATTAAGAATCGACAGGTACTGTCCCGCATACGACAATTCACTGTCTTCTCCAATAGCGCTACTTCTGAGCGCTACACTAGGAGGTTTGGAGATATTCGTCCTTTCGAAAATTTTTTTAACCATTTCGTCATAGGCCAACATGATGGATTTTCCCAAGTCCTGGGGCATCTCCGCCTTTATAATGAGCTCTTGAATCTCCTTACTCACTTGATGAACCGCATTCGGGTCATCGGCATTCAAGTTCATCCTCATCTTGTTGATTTCATCAATTAGTTCATTGAACCCGAGAAAGTAGTTACAGGCACGAGTGGTAATCGCAAATCCTTCAGGAACTGGCAAGTTGACTTTATTTTTTAGCTCTCCGAGATTCGCGTTCTTGCCTCCAACCCAATCGGCCATTTCTTTATCGATTTTTGAATAGGCAAGCGTATAATCTGAAGCTGGGAGCTCCTTTTTTCTGCTCAATTCTTCGGTTATGCGTTTATTGATGTCGTCCAATACCCGGAATAGCATCGGATAATTGTGATAGGAGAGGTCATCAAGGCTCTTTACCATCCTGAGCGTATGAAAAACTGCTCTGGTGGCTTGCGATCTAACATAGGACATACCGAAGACACTCTGACCTCTCAGTTTTTCCTCTATGTCTGTAATAATGTTAAGCAACTCAGCATTGGATGCCAATAAATCCATAAAACAGGAGTACTTAAATTTAAAGACTCTTGACACATTTCTCTTAGAAACTGACGAGTCTTTTTTCACTTTACCACTCAAGAAATTGTAAAATTTAGAAATTAATGAACTCATGTGCAGCAATCCTGTTTTGGAATATCCGAAGTTGATTTTATGATGGTACCATTGAATCTAGGGACATCTAACAGCAATAAATGTGCCCTCTCAGTTTTCACGCGCATCCCTTTTTTAACCTCTCACATAGCCTTATGAAACTATTCCACCGATAGTGTAGTTTTTGAAAGAGATAAATACTCCAAGTGATTTTACACTGTGTAAAAAAAACCGACAGCAAACATAAAGATCAATACCATTATAAAGCCACACAATATGAAAGACTACACCTTAAAAATTGTAACCTTCTATTATAACTATTTAAAATGAACCTGGCATGCCCGTTGCATCCTACCGAACAAGACCGTTGAAGTATTAATCATGACACAACGGCTTACGAAATTCCCAGGAGGTTGAATCACATGAATAAATATTATTGTGGCTTTCTTCTGCTAGCAACCACCGTCTTGACAGCCTTGTTGCCAGACATAGTCCAAGCTGCTGGTGGTCCGGCTGAGATGTTAGTGGTTGTGGCTGATTCTAGACGGGTTCAGGGCGGCATTGTCCGTTATTTTGTTGATTCTTATAACACAAACCCACTTTGGTTTGGCATCGAATGCACTGTTATCACGGCGGCAATGGGTGTTACGTTTGGTTTGGCTACCGACTTCGTAATGAAACGCATAGGTATAGACCTCACTTCCAGAAAAATTGTCGAGCACTGATCAGATGTGGATTATTAACACGACCACTGACATGCTTTAGGAGGACACTAATATGGAATGGTATATGATGTATATGCCCATAGCCGGGATCGAAATCTTCTGGCCTGGGTTAGTTCTTATAGGCTTTGCAGTAGGATGTATTGGTGGATTTTTTGGTATGGGTGGCGCCTGGATGGTTACACCAGGCCTCAACATACTTGGATTCCCGATGGCTTTCGCTATTGGAACCGATATAGCTCACATCGCCGGTAAGTCAATGATCTCCACGTTCAGACACTCAAAATTCGGCAACGTGGACTATAAACTAGGGGTGATCATGGTGATAGGCACCGTGATCGGAATCGAATGCGGCGCTCAGGTCGTCATGTGGTTGGAACGCATAGGGAAAGTTGGCCCTGTCGTGCGTTGGGTGTATATCGGTCTACTCGCTCTCATAGCCCTTATGGTCTTTTATGACTATTACAAGGCTACCCAAAAGAAGAAGGCAGGAGAAGTCGGCGAACATGGAGCCGAAGGTATTACTTGGTACAAGACCTTACACAGAATAAACATCCCTCCCATGGTTCACTTCAAAGTTGCCGGCATCACGTGTTCTGCCTGGCTACCTATTGGTGTTAGTTTTCTGACAGGTGTCTTAGCGGGTTTTCTTGGAATCGGTGGCGGTTTAATCCGTATGCCAGCTCTGGTCTACCTGATTGGATGTCCAACCCATATCGCTGTAGGAACAGACTTGTTCGAGGTTATGATTTCTGGACTTTATGGAACCTTTACATACGGGGCCAAGGGCCGCATAGAAATCTGGGCTGTGTTTGTGATGTTGGCCGGAGCCGCCATCGGAGCACAGATTGGAACTGTCGCCACGAAGTATGCAAAAGGATACGGAATAAGGATAGCCTTCGGACTAGCCGTTTTAGCCTGTATGATCTCAATCATCCTCAAGCAGTTCAAGATCGATATGGCTGCTACGGTTCTGATTCTCGGAGCTGTCGGGTCGATCTGTGTCTACATTTGCATGATCATGTTTAGGGGAGCTGCTAAAGAGCTTAGAGATAAGAAGGCCGGCACAGCAAATGCCGCTTAAAAGAATTTTTCTGTCGAGGGAAAAAGAAATGAAACGTAATTTGTTAGTCTACGTAGCTTCAATAGCGTTAGTTTTCCTGATAGCGATCCCCGCCTTTTCAGCGGAAGTTGCCCAAGGGAAAACAGTGAAATACGATAAAGATAACCAGTCAATAGTAATAGAAGAATACGACATCGACATAACCCCACAAAATAAATATGGAAAGCCGACTGGCAAACAACTCACATTTGATCTTAAAGAGGCTTTGATCGGGAGAACCCCAGAACCTGGGGATATTGTAAGGATAGCGTTTAAACCATCAGGAAAGGAGAATAAAGCAATACGATTGATGAATGTTTCCAAGCA
>Ga0067045_1031265_pt1 | contig 12739 bp, 11 predicted proteins | sample TerdegcTABiofilm_FD_59184 | JGI IMG/M metagenome (GOLD analysis project Ga0067045, IMG submission 59184) | Combined Assembly of (Gp0054472, Gp0054536) Wastewater bioreactor microbial communities from Singapore -Terephthalate degrading...
CCCCTTTCGGGAGGGCCGCCGCGGCCGCGCTCTTCGCGGATTCCGGGACTCCCCGCCGCTCCGCCAGAACCGCCGCCGCCAGCTCCTCCGCCCGCCGGGCCCGGGCGAATCCGTCTTCCAGGCGACCCGCGTGCATGACCGGGCTGGCCATGCCGAAGTGGGTGGTGGACAGGGCCAGGAGGCGCTCCCGCAGGGACTCCGCCAGGCGCGGTTCGTCCGCGGGGGCTCCCGCCGCCCGGGCGGCGGTATACAGGCGCCGGGAGCGCTGGATCACGGTCCAGAGCTCGGTGTTCTCCCACTTCTCCGCCCAGGACGACAGCCCGTCGAAGCTCCCGTCCGCGGTGTCCTGGTCCAGGACCACCCGGCCGACGGGGGGGTGGTCCCGGAGGTAGTCCCCGGGTCGGCAGAAGCGCAGGAAGGGAAGGTCCGCCACGGAGCGGACCATCCGATACAGGCCGTCGAAGGAGGGGAAAAGCCTGGACACGAAGGGAATCTTCATGCCCGCCCAGAACTCGTCGTCCGCGTCGGCGTCCAGGATTAAGAGGAGGTCCCGGGGATCCTCCATCCGGAGCTGGCGGCGGCGCAGGCTCTTCAGCCAGAGCCGAAGGGAAGCCCCTCGGTCCGCAACGTCCCCGTGGTTGTAGCAGGGCAAAAGGGTCATGGAGCCCGGAAGGCTCGAGCTCTCCAGAATCAACGGGTTGTACCGTTCGACGAAGGCCAGGGGACGGACGAAGTTGGAGAAGCCGTTGAAGGGAAGCGCCGAGTAGTAGAGGCTGATCGCGGGAATTCCCGCGGCGGGGTACCGAGCCAGGAAGGAGGGGGTGTACATGCACTCCTGGGGCCGGAGGATCGGGACCCAGCGGTCGAAGACGTCGGACAGTCCCGACCGGCCCGGATTGCTCACCGCCAGGCGGGCCAGCTCCTCGAACTCCTCCCGGGTGCAGGCGCTCAGGATCCCGTTGTTCCAGGACATGGGCTCCACCTCGTCCCGGTCCTCCCGGACCCTCCGGGCGATCCCCTCGACCAGGTCCGGGGCATGGCGCGGCATCAGGGTCTCCAGGCTGTAGAAGTTCTCGATGTCCCAGGTGCCCCGGACGGGAACGCCCTCGGCGTTCAGACGGTCCAGGTCCGCCAGGATTCCCCGGATGATCCGGATGTCCTTGCCGATCCCCCGCTCGTCCAGGGAGTCCCCCCGGTAGGAGTGGTAGAAGTTGACATGGAAGCGGAAGGCCAGGTGAACGGCTCGTACCGCCTCAGGCACGGCTGCCGCCCTTCCGGCTCGCGCTTCCGGCCATGAGGGGCAGGAGCTCCGAACGGGCGGCCTGGTCCTCGGGGCTCAGGGCCTCCCCGCGGCGCAGGGCGGCGTTGATCCGGCGGACCCGGTCCAGCCGTTCCCTGGACAGGGGGTAGCGCCAGGCCGCGAAGAGAGCCAAGCCTACGCAGAGGGCGGGCAGGCCCGTGAAGATCACCGTCAGGCTCCGCACGAAGCCGGGGGTCTGGGCTTGAGGCGCCCCTCCGACCGGTGCCCGGTACCCCGCGGCCTCGATCAGCACCCCCACCAGGAAGAGGATGAAGGCGCCGCCCGCCTTGCGGAAGAGGGCGAAGATACCGCTGTACAGCCCCTCCCGCCGGGCTCCCGAGATGAGCTCGTCCACGTCCGGGACATCCGGGAAGATGGCGAAGACCATGGACTGCACTCCCGCCAGGCCTACGCCGAAGGCGAGCCCGAAGGCGTACAGGACCGCGACGCTCATGCCGGGCCGCATGAAGAGGACCAGGGCCAGGGCGCCGATCCAGAGCCCTCCGGAGACCAGGAACGTCTCCCGTTTCCCGATCCGGCGAGCCAAGGCGTCCGCGAACACCAGGGACACCAGGAGGCCTCCGTACACCGGCACGAGGAGGGTCATCATGGATGGAATGCCCAGGGCGTAGGTCAGGAAGTACACCGCCAGTCCCAGGACCGCGTCCTGGGCCATGAACCCGAAGAAGTACATCAGCATCACGTACCGGAAGGGCCGGTTCTCGAAGGGTACAAGGAAATTCTCCGTTACGAAGGATGTCACGGAGCCCAGGCGCTTCCGGGGCAGGGACATGTACTCGGGGTTCTCCCGGCAGGCCAGGAACGTGCCGACATAGGGCAGGGCGAAGACCAGGCCGAAGGCGATGCCCACCCAGAGCCAGGCCCGGGGCGGATCTCCCCGGAATAGGGCCCCCTCGAAGAGATCCTTGGGGGCTATGGCCGCCACGATCCCGGAGAGGTTCGAGAAGACCATGCGGTAGAAGGACAGCCGGGTGCGCTCGTCGTAATCCTGGGTAAGCTCCGCGGCTATAGAATTGTAGGGCACCCAGACCATGGTGTAGACCGTGGAGAAGAGGACGTAGGCGGTCAGGTAATAGACGAACGCGGCTCCTTGTCCGGAAAAGCCCGGCCGAATCCAGAGGGCGGCGAAGGAGAGGAAGACCAGGGGGATACCCGCCAGGAAGTACGGCCGGCGCCGGCCGAAGCGCGTCCGGGTGTTGTCGCTGATCAATCCCATCACCGGGTCCGTGACGGCGTCCCAGAGCTTGCTGATCAAGAAGGCCGTGCCGGCCCAGGCCGGGGGAAGGCCCGCGATGTCGATCAGGAAGTACAGGTAGTACATGTTGATGATCGTGGTCGCGCCGCCGCCGTAGATGTCACCCATACCGTAGCCGAGCCGGGCGGACAGGCCGAGGGGTTTCCGTTCCTTGTCCATGCGAGTCCTCCTACGTGACGGTTCCGGATGAGTATAGGCGCTCCCGCCGGGGAGCGCAACGCGGCCCGACGGCGCCGCGAGGGATCCCCCGCGCGCGGGTTCCCGGCATGGCGCGTCGACGCCCTGGCCGCTATACTGACGTCCATGCGAGATTCCAACGAACCCCGCCTGTCCGTCGGCGCCCTGGGGGCCGCCCTGGTGGTGGTGACGGTCTGGGGCTTCAACTTCACGGTGGTCAAGCTGGGGCTGGCGGACGTCCCGCCCCTGTTCCTGCTCACCCTGCGCTTCGCCTTCTGCGCCTTTCCGGCGGTCCTCTTCGTCCCCAAGCCCGCGGCTTCCTGGGGTTCCCTGACGGCCTACGGCCTCCTGCTCGGGCTCGGGCAGTTCGGCCTGCTGTTCACGGCCCTGAAACTCGGGGCGCCGGCGGGGCTTTCCTCCGTCCTGTTGCAGTCCCAGGCCTTCTTCACCGCCCTGCTGGCCGCGGCGGTTCTCAAGGAGAGGATCCGCTTATACAGCGTCCTCGGCATGGCCCTGGCCGCCGCGGGCCTCGCCCTGGTGGCCCTGTCCGGCCGGGGCGGCTCCCTCTCGGGCATGACGGTCCCCCTGGCCCTGATGATCCTGGGAGCCGCCTTCTTCTGGGGGGCCGCGAACGTCGTCGTGCGCACCATGCCCGGGGCGGACGCCCTGGGCCTTGTGGTCTGGTCCAGCGTCGTCTCCCCCCTTCCGCTCCTAGGGCTCTCACTCTGGCTGGAGGGACCCGGCCCGGTGGCGGCTTCCCTGGCCCGGCCCACCCTAGCCTGGATCGGCGCGGTGGCATACCTGGTCATCGCGGCCTCCCTGGTGGGTTACGGCCTGTGGAACCGCCTGATTCTACGGTACGGGGCGGGGCGAATCGCCCCCTTTTCCCTCCTGGTTCCCATCGTAGGGATCAGCTCCGCGGCACTGGTCCTGGGGGAGCGCTTCGGTCCCGCGGATGCGGCGGCCACGGCCCTGGTTCTGGCGGGCCTGTTGGTCCACGTCTTCGGGGGGAGCCTGGCGGGGCGGCTGAAGCGGTGGACACGGTCCTGAAGGACAGGGGCGGATCACGGCGAAGATCTATCTTCCGGGGCGGTCGTCGCCTCGTCGGCGTACCTCGAACTCCTCCGCCAGGATGGCGTAGACCAGTTCGTCCGCCCATCCCTGGGGAGTCCGGACGTTATTCCGGAACCGGGCTTCCCGGCGGAACCCCGCCCCCTCCAGCAGGGCGATGGAGGCGGCGTTGTCCGGGTCCACGGAGGCGAGGATCCTGCGCTTCCCGAGCTCCCCGAAGAGGTGAGCCGCGACGGCGGTCACGGCCTCCTTCGCGATTCCCTTGCCCCGCTCCCCCGGCGCCACCGTGTAGCCGATCTCGCACTGCGAGTCCTCGGGTCCGAGGAACCGCACCCCCAGGTCCCCGACCAGCCGCCCCTCCCGGAAAAGCCCCAACTGGAGCCAGGATCCCTCCTCGCCCCGGGACCGGGTGTTGGCCCGGATGAACTCCTCCGCGTCTGCCGGGGACGCGGGCTGGAAGGTCTGGAACCGGAGAACCGAGGGATCGCTCCGATAGGAGTACAGGGCCTCCGCGTCCCGGGCTTCCAGGGGGCGGATCTCGAGCCTCGGGGTCCGCAGGACGATCTTGAGCGGATCGACCCCGGCGGCCTCGGCCGTCGCGCCCCGAAGCCCCTCCTCGGCGAGGAAGATCCTCATCCCCTGGACGATCCGCTTCAAGGTTTCCACGTCCCGAACCGCGTCCCCGGTCTCCAGGGAATGGTCCCCCGCCTCCTGTTCCAGCCTATGCACATACGGGGCCGCCCGGAGCTCGCCTAGGTTCGGGACCGAGTAGTATTTGTCCTCCAGGCTGCCGACAACCAGGGAGGGCCGTCCCAGCTCGATCAGCTCGGGGATGAAGGCGGACCATTCCGTACCGGGGGTCAGCAGGATCAGAGCGGCCTTCCCGGCGACCGCCGGCCTGCGCAGGCAGCGGCGGACCACGCTGGTGCCCAGGGACTTGCCGGCCAAGACGATCCGCTCCCTGCGCGGCGCTTCCCGTTCCACCGCGTCCGCCACCGCCGCGGCGTCCGCCTCGAAGCGGGCGTCCTTCTCCGCCTCGTCCAGGGCCCGGAATTCCTCGTCCTCGTAGTACCGCAGGTCCACCAGGAGGCGGTCCGCCCCGGACTCCGCCAGAAGGCTCACGGTGTAATACAAAAGAGGATTCCGGTAGGTGTAGCCGAACCCCGAGATCACCACCCCCAGGAAAGGGCTGCCGGAGCCGCGGTACTCGGTCGTGATGAGGCTTCCATCGGCCCGGGCGATCCGGATCGGCTCCATGTCAGCCCCTCTTCAGCTTGCGGATCGCCGCGGAGATCCCCCAGGGAACCCAGGCCAGGAACAACAGAGCCACCCCCAGGGCGACGAAGGCCGCGTAGTAGCCCCATCCCTCGCCGAAGGCGTCCAGGGGCGTCTCCACATCCGGAGGCCGAAGAAGGAACATGTAGTTGAAGCTCCAGGGCGGACCCGAAAAGGCCAAGTCCAGGAACCGTACCGCCAGGGTGATCGGCAGGAGGAGGCCGACGGCCTTGAACAAGGATCGGAAACGGATCCGGTATCCGTGGACCACGGAGAAGTATGCAACCACGAGGACCGTGTACCCGTGGGTTCCGAAGTACTGATAGTACCGGAACCGGTCGGGTCCCGCACCGTCCAGGTTGGCGAAAACCAAGGAAGCGACAGCCCCGATGGCCCAAAAATAGAGGATCTCGAAGAGCCCCTCCCGGCGGGTGATGCACAGAGCCACAGCCATCCAGAGGGTTATCGCGCAGAGCTCCAGAGGTATCAGGGATCGCAGGAACCCGTGGAAGGGGATACTGAAGTACTCGCAGACGTGGAGGGCGATCTCCAGGCCGACCGCCGCTACCGTCGCCGTACGGAGGACCCGACGCTCGAAGGCCGATTCCGCCCGCAGACGTTTGCGGAAAACCGCGGCCAGGACGCCCAAGCCCGCCAGGAAGGCCAGGGCGGCCAGGTGGAACGCGTCAAAGGGTTCCAGATGGAAGGGGGAGGAGGAGTCCACGGGGGCGTAGGAGAAGAAGCTCACGGCGGCTCCTACTAAGTGTTACGAAGCTTGTCTTACGGTTCGGCCGGGAACCTATCGAAGGGTTCCAGCCGGGCTTTCCTCGATACGCCGGAAGTATACGGACAGCCGTTCGGCGCGGTCAAGGCGACTCCTGCGGTTATCACAAGCTTCGTAACACCGGGGAAGTTGTCCCTTCGAGAAAATTTGCATACCTTTCCTGATATGAAGCCGATCCGTATCTTTGCCGCCGTCGCCGTCTTATTGGGCGTCTTGCCTCTGTCGCTGCGGGCGCACGCGGAAGGAGTTCCCATGACCCCCTTTCTTCTGGATGATTTTCGCACCGGCGTCTCCGCCCTGGGAACCCGATGGGAGGGGTTCTCCGACCGCGTGATGGGGGGCATCTCGGACCTGCGTCTGGGGATCGAGGCGGACTCCGAAGGTCCCTACATGGCCCTCTCCGGGGACGTGCGGCTGGAAAACCGGGGTGGCTTCATCCAGGCCCGGCTCCTCCTGAAGGAGGGAACGAGCTCGCACTACGACGGCTCCAAGCACCAGGGTATCCGCATGGTCGCCCGGGGCGACGGGGACGGTTACTACGTCTTCCTCCGCACCACCTCCATGGTCTTTCCCTGGGCCTTCTTTATGGCCCCCATCCCGGTGACCGAGGAGTGGTCCGAGGTCCGAATCCCCTGGTCCGCCTTTAAAAAGGGCGACTTCGGGGCGGCCTTCCCCCTGGACGTGCGGAAGCTGCGGAGCCTGGCGGTCACGGCCTACAAGAAGGCCTTCCGGGCCCGGCTGCAGGTAAGGGAAATCGGGTTCTACTGAGCCCGCCCGGCCAGGGCGTTCCGGAGCAGCTGGATGTGTTTCCCCGGGTATACCGCCTGGGGACAGACCCGGGAACAGTGCAGGTGCCGCTCGCAGGCCGGCGCCCCGTCGGGCCGGGCCGCCTGTTCCAGCATTCGGTCCGCGGAATCCGGGTTCTTTTCCCGCTGACGGTTGACCGCGGCCAGGGCCGCGGGACCCATGAACGGAACCGCCACGGGACACGAGGCGGAGCAGAGCCCGCACTCGATGCAGGCCTCGAAGCGGACCCGGCCGGGCGAGGTCAGTCCGCCTTTGGTTTCCCGAGGTGCGGCGTCCCGGGTCGGGTCCGCGGGCAGGGGCGCCCGGCCCGCGTCCTCCGAGGGCCGCAGGTAGGAGTACTCCTCCGGGATCGCCTCCAGGGCCGCCGTCGGTCGGGCGGCGATCCCCGCGATCAGGGTTCCCTTTGGAAGGGGGTCCAGGGTTACCACCAGGGCTCCCCGGGGATCCCGCTCGGGCTCCCGGGCGGGACCGCCGGGTTCGCGGGGCCGGGGCGCGGACAGCTCCGAGAATCGGGTCAGGCACATCAGGGACGGAAGGCCGTTGATCACGGCCCCGCAGGTCCCGCAGGATCCGTGGTGGCAGGAATGGCGGTAGTGGGGCACCCGGGCCGCCGGGGCGCCGCCGCGGTCCGGTGCCGGGATGGCACCCGATGCGGGGCCGGAGCCGGAAACCGCCCCCCGGGCCTCCGCCTCGGCCCGGGCCCGCAGGGTCTCCAGGGCGTCCAGGACGGTCGAATCCTCCGGGAACCGCCCCGTCAGCTCAGCGTACCCTCCGCCGTCCCGGATCCTCAGGATGACCTCGATCATGCGGTTCCTCCTGTCCGTCCACCGGACCCCGCCGTCCCTCGCCCCGCCATCCGTGCCTGGAAGGCGTCCAGGCTTCTCCAGGACGGAAGCGGGAAGTCCGCGGTGCGGCAGGGTTCCCGGATCCCCAGGTGGGCGCAGACCGCGTCCGCGGCCTTCCGGGCCATGGCCCGCAGGACCGTGGCCTTCCCTCCGATCAGGGTGAACATCCCGGATACTCCCTCGGTTCCGTGGTCCAGGACGGCGAAGTCCCGGCTGATCGCCCGGCCTTCCGCGTCCGAGGCCGCCCGTCCCGCCAGGGGCCGGGCGGCGGCCCAGGCCGCGTGGAAGGGGGCGGCGGAGAAGCCGGGGACCAGCTCGTCCGCGCGCCTGAAAAGGAACTCGATCTCCGCCTTGGTCGGCAAGATCCCTTCCGGGGAATCGGCCCGGGTCTGGGTGCTGCCTATGATGGAAAGGCCGCGCTGGGGCACCAGGATGTCCCCGTCCCCGGGAGGCGCCAGCCGGGACAGAACCATATCCGAGATCCGTCCCCGGACCGCGACCATGGTGCCCGGGGCGGGTGTGATCGGGATGTCCAGGCCCGCCAGGGCCCCGACCTCTCCGGCCCAAGCCCCGGCGGCGCTGACCAGGCAGTCGAAGGAAACCCGTTCCTCCCGGCCGCAGGGATCCCGGATCGTCCCGCCTTGGATACGCCCGCCCGAGGTCTCGACCCCGACGAGCTCCGTGAAGGCCCTCATTTCCGCGCCCAGGGCGGCCGCCGCGGACAGGAACGAGGCCGCCAGTCGGTAGGCGTCGATGGTGCCGTCGGGTACCCAGACCGACCTCTTCAAGGCGGGATTCAAGGCAGGTTCCCGGGCCCGGGCCTCGGCGGCGGGGATCTCCCGGGCCGGAATGCCGGCCTCCAGGCAGGCGGAGACGAAGGCGGGGGCGTAATCCGCCTCGTCGTCCCGGATCGCCGCGAAAATTCCGCCGTTATACTCGATCGCTTGGGGGACGATGCGCCGGAGCACGAGAGTCTCCTCCATGCATTCCCGGGCTATCTCCCGGTCCCCGACGGCGTACCGGGCACCGGAATGGAGTTGTCCGTGATGGCGGCCCGTGGTGCCCGAGGTGAACTCCCCTTTTTCCAGGAGGAGCACGGAAAACCCCCTCAGGGCGAGGTCATAAGCCAGGGCGGCCCCGGAGCCTCCTCCCCCCACGACGCAAATCCGGGCATCGTGGCGGCTCAAGATCGGCGGATCGAACATGGGGACAGTATAGGCGGCTGCCCGGAAGGGACGCAAGGCGAGACGGCGGGTCCTCAGGCCGCTTCCGGCACCCCCGGAGGGCCGGCCGGCTCCGCCCGGACGGAGGATCGAAAAAGCGTCAGGAAGGTGACCGCCGCCATGGCCGCCCCGAGGATTCCGAAGATCGTGGTCGAGAGGACCGCCTCCGCGGCGAGCCCGGACAGGGCGGCGCCGAGGGGCATCGCGCTCGTGGCCGCCACGTTCACCGTCGCGATGGTCCGGCCCATGAGCTCGGGGGGAGTCCTCTCCATGAGGTAGGCGCCCGCGGTCGCGTTGATCAGGGCGATGAAGGCGCCCAGGGGAAACGACGCGGCCGCGGCGAAGGCCAACCTCTCAAAGCCGGCGGGCAGGATTCCGGGAAGGGCGAAGGACGCGTACAGGGTCCCGGCTCCCAGGAATCCGGCCAGGATCAGGCGGAGCCGATGGATTCCCTTCCCATATTTGGCCAAGCCCAGACCTCCGGCGGCCATGCCAAGGGTGATCCCGATGCCGATGGCGCTCATCCCCTCGGGGCCGACCCCCAGGACATCCTTCACGTAGGCGGGCTGGAGAGTCTGGAAGGGGACGATGGCGAAGTTCGCGAACACCGCCAGGACCACGGTCAGGCGGACCAGGCGGTCCCTACGCAGGAAGCCCAAGCCGGTCCGTATGTCCTCGAGGATTCCCTGCCCCTCCGGCCGGACCCGGTCGGCCGCGGTCCCGGGCGAGGCCTCGGGGACCGGGGCTTCCACGGGGGGCAGCGGGATCGAGGAGATGCTGACGGCCGCGAACAGGAAGGTGAAGGCGTCCAGCGCGAGGGCCCCCGAGGTTCCGACGGTCGCCAGGACCCACCCCGCGCAGCCGAGCCCCGCGAGCTCCGCGATGGAGGAGGCGGATTGGGTCAAGGAAGTCGCCTCCAGGTAGGAGTCCTTGGGGACGATCCGCTGGGATAGCCCGGCGTTGGCCGGTTGGGTGAAGGCCTCCGCGGTGGAGTTCAGGAAGGTCAGGGCCAGGACCATCCAGGTCTCCAGGATCCCTCCCGCGTGGAGGGCCGACAAGGTCCCCACGCCGGCGGCCCGGACCAGGTGACACAGGACGACGACGGGCTTCTTGGGTAACCGGTCCACCAGGGCTCCCGCGAACAATCCGAAGAGCAGGCCCGGCAGGCCGTTCACCGCGAAGACGGTGCCCATGAGGAGGGTGGAGCCGGTGAGCTGGTAGACCATCCAGCCGAAGGCGATGCTGTCGACGGAGTCTCCGAAGCGGCTGACGGTGTTGGAGACGAGGGCGGTCAAATATCCCCGTTGGCGGACCAGGGCCCCGAGGCCCCCGAATTGCGGAGCGTTCATGACGCCTCCGAGTTGTGTCGCCGCCGTGTGTCGGCCCCGTTCGGGCGCCCTTCCGGCGGTCGGTATGATCCGACACCGAAGTCGTCGGATGCCCCTACTATACCGAATTCTCCGGATACCGGAAACGTCCGTCCGGGGCAATCTACGTACGAATTTGGTCGCAGCGGCCCGATTTTGGCGGAATTCGGGTTCCCGCCCCTTGACTTATTTTCCTTATCGCGATAGTGTATTACTACACTAATACACCATGGAGGTAATCATGGTACGATTCGACGCCGTGACGTTCGCGTACGGCAAACGGCCGCTCTTCGAGGGCCTGGATCTTGTTCTGGAGGCCGGATCCACGGTCGGCCTCCTCGGCCTGAACGGGGCCGGCAAGACGAGTCTCCTCAAGCTCGGGGCGGGGGCGATGTTCCCCGCCTCGGGACTTGTGGAAATCTTCGGGAGGAAACCCGGTTCCCGGTCCGCGGCGGTGCTTGCGGACATAGCATTCGTTCCCGAGGATCCCTGGGGACCGTCCCTGTCTCCGGAGACGTGGATATCCCGGTACGGAGCCTTCCGACCTGCGATGGATCGGGAGCTCTTCCGATCCTTGCTCTCGGAGTTCGCCGTGGATCCGACCAAGAGCGTGGCCAAGATGTCCTACGGACAGCGCAAGAAGTTCGCAGTTGCCGCCGCCCTGGCAAGCGGAGCCCGGGCGGTCTTCCTGGACGAGCCCACGAACGGGCTGGACATCCCCTCGAAGGCCCAGTTCCGACGGGCCCTGGCCGCCGCATCCTCCCCGGACCGGGTGATCGTGGTCTCCACCCACCAGGCCCGGGACCTGGAGAACCTGCTGGATCCTGTCGTCATCCTGCACGGCGGGCGGATCCTCTGCTCCTTCCCCGCGTCGGATCTCTCCGACCGTCTTTCCGTCGAGAGGCTCTCGAGCCTGGAAGGACAGCCCGTGATCTACGCCGAGCCGGACGCCCTGGGCTGGACGGCGCTCCTGGCCAAGCCCGGCGCGGGCTCCGACCTGGAACTGGCCTTCACCGCCGCGGTGTCCCGGCCCGAGGCCTTCCGGGCCGCCCTGGAAGGGCAGGATCCCGGACCCTTCAATCCTGACGCAGGAGCCCAGAAATGAACAACGAAACCGTATTTAGGCCCTTTTCCTTCGAACGCGTCGCTCTGCTGGCCCGCAACCGCCTGCTGGAGGATGTGGCGCCCTTCCTTATCGCCCTGGGCACCTTGGCGGCCCTCAACCTGCTGTCCCTGCTCCTGGGCGGAGTCGCCTTCCTGAATCACGCATCCCCCCGTTCCGGCCAGACCGGCTGGCCCTTTCCGATCTGGCTGGGCGGTGTCCTTCTGGCGGGCCGGGCCTTCTCCCAGATGCACAACGGCCGGGGCGGATCCGACTGGATCCTCCTGCCCGCCACCCCCTTCGAGAAGTACGCGGCGGCCTTCGTATCCTATCTCGTCGTGTATCCCTTGGCCGCCGGCCTGGCCGCCTCGGGGCTCTCCGCGGTGCTGGAAGGCCTAACCTCCCTCCTGGGGGGATCCCCGGGGGTGATCTTCAACCCCCTGGCAGGGCTCGACGAGGGGAGCCTCTTCGGCTACCTCTTCTTCGTGACCGCGGCCCTGGCCGCCTCGGCCCGATTCGGCAAGCTCTCCCTGGTCAAGGCCGGAGCCCTCTTCGCCGCCTGGGCCGCCTTCCTCGGCTTCCTCTTCATGCTCGGGCTCCTTCTCTCGACCCCCGAAGGCCGGGAAGCCCTGGGGAATCGGCACTTCTCCTACCGGTTCCGGCCCGACTTCCACCCGGCCTCGGAGCCTGCCCTGATCTGGCTGTTCCGAGCTTGGGGATGGCTCTCCTGGGCCGCCGCGGCGGTCTACGGTTACTTCCGCGTCGCGGAGAAGGAAGCGGTCGATGAGGTTCAATGATTCGTCCCCCATCTACGAGCAGATCGCCGACAACCTCGCGGCCCAGGCGGCGTCGGGATTCCTGCCCCCGGGCTCCCGGCTCCCCTCCGCCCGGGACCTGGCGGTTTCTCTCGAGGTCAACCCCAATACAGCCGCCCGGGCCCTCCAGGTTCTCGCGGACCGGGGAATCGCCCGCTGCGAGCGGGGCACCGGATACTTTCTGGCCGAGGACGGGCCCGCCGTGGCGGCCCGGGAACGCAGGGGCCGGTTCTTCTCCGAGGAGCTACCGAGATTCTTCGCCCGAATGGAGGAACTCGGCATAGACATGGAAACCATCCATGAAGAGTGGCGGTCCCGGACCGCCGGGACGGGCGGCTCGAAGGCCGCAGACGGCGGGGACGCCGCCGAAAAGAGGACTGTATGAAGAAAAGCACGATCACATTGATCGTCTACGCGGCGGCCGGCCTGGCCGCGGTCAGCGCGGCGGTGATCATCCTGGCGTTCTGAGTTCCGACGACCAAACGGGGCTGTCCAATAAGCAGGCGGCTCTTTGGACACCCCGTCTACCTGCGCCTGCGCCGGCTGGGCGTGCCCAGCAACCCCCGCACGACCTGCCGCCCCAGCTCCCGCCCCGCGGCGGACAAGGCCAGGCGGGCCAGGTCCTCGGCGAAGGAGCCGCCGGAGTCGGAATAGCCCCCGGATCGGGTAGACCGCGAGCCGGATCGGGCAGCGGGCC
>Ga0067045_1000176_pt1 | contig 12738 bp, 14 predicted proteins | sample TerdegcTABiofilm_FD_59184 | JGI IMG/M metagenome (GOLD analysis project Ga0067045, IMG submission 59184) | Combined Assembly of (Gp0054472, Gp0054536) Wastewater bioreactor microbial communities from Singapore -Terephthalate degrading...
TCAAATAGTAAAGACACATACCTCTCAGCCCAGTACCGGCGGATTGCTGCCCGTAGGGGTGATAATCGTGCTGCAATTGCTGTAGGCCATAGCATATTAGTAATAATCTATCATATGTTAAAGAAACGCATGCAGTATATTGAACTTGGTGCAGATTACTTTGATAAGCACCGTGAAAATGCCACAGTCAACCGTGCTGTAAAAAAGCTGGAGTTCTTGGCAATATAGATATAAATTATAACCACCGATTGAGATGTGCACTTAACATCTTGACCGGTGGTTTGAATCAGCTAATAGGGGGCGGCCTTATATTTAAGCGCCATAACGGTAATGTCGTCGGACTGTTCAGCTCTGCCGGCAAAATCATGGACTGCATTTTTTAATCCTCTGGTCAACTCAGCAGCATCAGCATTGCTGTTATTTTTTATAACCTCTGTCATTCTCTCTTCTCCGAACAGTTCGCCCTCCGGATTCATGGCCTCATTTACCCCGTCTGTATAAAGGAGGATGGTATCTCCGTTTTGCAGGGTGAAATCGTGGGAAGCAAATGAAAAATCCTCCATAACCCCTAAGGCAATCCCCCGCATCTTCGGCAATTGTTCCAGACTGCCGTCCTTTCTCAGGATAAAGGGGCGGTTATGCCCCGCGTTACTGCATGTTACATGACCTGAAGGGATATGTAAAATTCCTAGAAATACCGTTACAAACATATTTGATTCATTATCCGCACACAATTCGTTATTTACACCGCCCAGAATCTCTTCAGGCGTCCGCTCCTCGTGTGCCCTGGCCTTTAAAAGCGTTTTGGTCACCGCCATAAACAAAGATGCCGGGACTCCTTTGCCGGAAACATCCCCCACCAGAAAACAAAGGGTGTCGTTATTTAGCAGGAAGAAGTCGTATAAATCCCCACCCACTTCCCTGGCCGGTTCGAGAATGGCGTGGATATCAAATTCCGTTCTATTAGGAAAAGGCGGAAAAATTTTCGGCACAATGCTCAGTTGAATTTCCCGGGCAACCTGTAATTCTCCTTCTATACGCTTTTTGCTGGCTTCAGTTTCCCGCTCTTTGACCAGGTTCGTAACTATGAAAATGAAGATGCCGATTCCCAATGAATTAGCAAGCACCATGGGCAGGGATATTTGTTTAACCAGGTCCAGAGCGTCATGGTAAGGCCGGGATAAAAGAAGCACCAGCCCCATGTGCAAAATCTCCATCAAGGCGGCAAACAGCGCGGCAAAGGCCACCCCGGGCAATTGCTTCCGGCGCACGACAAATATCATTCCACCGGCCAAACCAGCAATAACAGTCGAAATGGCGCAGGGAAGGGCCGTCAGTCCACCCAGGGGATAGCGGTGAGCGGCCCCTATCAAACCGGCCCCTAAACCAGCAAGAGGCCCCCCTATGAGACCGGCTATCATCGGCCCCAGATCCCTTATATTGGCAATACCGCTCAGTATTTCTATGCCGCTCAGGGTTCCGTAAATGGAAAATAAACCGAATATACCTGTCAGGCACAGGTTATTTCTTAAATCGAGTTTTCCTTCCAGTATTGAGATGAAAGCGCGGCTCCTGGTTATAACATAAGCCAGTACAATAATAACCGACATATTTTTGATCAGCGTTATAAGAAGCTGCAAAATGCTCTCTATTTTTTATTCCTGCCTTTCCATATAATCTATATAATCTATCAATTGGGTCAGGCCGGTCCCGCGAAATCTTGTCTCAATCCCTGAAGATAGCTGATGCCGATTAAACCTCTCCTGATGGCTGAAGCATCCAGCAAGTGGCGCATATCTATAAAATCTCCTTGGTCCACCACCTGGCTGATATGCTTTTCCAAATTAACTGCCCTGTCAGGGAAGGGCAGCAGGCTGAAAAAGACCCCGTGGTTGTGCAGCATCTGGTTTTTACCTCCCGTATTGGCCGGGTGCAGGTAAAATACACGGTTAAGAATATCCTGGTCAAAAGCTGATAAATCTGCCTGTAAAGATATGCCTATCCCGCAAATAAGGCCGGTTACCCCGGTATGCCTCGGTTTTTCGTCGGATTCGAGCCACTGCTCCACGTTCTCGCTGTCAGTGATCATCCTGCCGTTGGCCGGAGCAAATTCGCATACGGGTGATTTTAATATCCCCGAGCCGAAGACCGCAGTCATCTGGGCGCAGGCAGCCAGGCCGAGCGCGCCTTTGTAGTCGGGACGCCTGATCGCCGCCGACCGGAACAGTTCGCTGTATATGTCTCCTAACGAAGCACCACGGGGGTTGTCGCTCACAAAATAAAACAATTCGTTAAATCTACCGTTCAGGGAAACGTTAAAACCCGTCCGCACCCTCACTCTACCGGTATCAGCCTTCGGAATAAGAAAATCAGGGGTGTCGTTGCCGTCAGTGGGCAGCCAGACCATGGTCCCGCCAATGGTCATCATCTCGCCCATCACGGTATAATAATCATCTACCGCGTTCCCCAACGCTCCCAAGCCAATGGAATATTCAGCTTCGGAAAAAGTCTTTGAAAACAGCCTTTCTTTAGTGACCCTGGAATACAACACATCCTTGATATCGCCCGTTACTAAAGCTTCGCCTTTTTCGGAAGAAACAGGAATTATCGTCGCTTTGCCGCAGGACAGGTCTATTTTTTCGAGCTGTTCCCAGTTTTGCAGATGCTCTTTTTCCCGAATGTTCTGCCGACCGCAGGCAACGGCCTGTTCCAAAGTATCGAAGACGGGCAAAAAAGGCAAGAAACCCGCCGTATCCATGACGTCCCGGCAAAACCGGCCGACATGGCACAAGGCGACAGAGCCTTCGTCACGCCTCATCCTTTTGCTGACCGCCATGATGATTCTCAGCCCGGCGCTGCTGATATAGCTGACGCCTTTGAGGTCGAACACCACTGCCGCGGTGTCGGGCGTCATTTGTTGTTCTATTGTGTCCTGCAGGTTTTTGGCTGCAAAAGCGTCAACCCTCCCTTCGAGCGTCAGAATCAGCAGCCTCCCGTCTTTGGTTGCGACAACTTTCATACCCAATCACTCCTTATTGAAGCCATTCCCGAAATCTAACGGGTCCAGCTTAAAAGTTCAATGTTTATCAAGCTTATGCCTGAATCTAATAAACGCTATGCTTGTTGCTAGACAGCCTCATCCAGACTATCCATAAGACTATCAACAGCAACGCCTCGCCGATATCGAAAAAAATCATGCCGTAGTTATAAGGCGCGTAATTGTCGTGAACAACCGCGTCTCTAATGTGACCGATACCCGCGCCGGTCATAAAAAATGACCAGCCTATAACAACGGCGTGCCAAAACCTGCCTCTCATCCATATAGTCAGAAATCCGAGCAAGGCCCAGGCGCCGTCATGAATGCCGACTTCGGTTTCAAACGGGCTCATCTCCCATCCAATCATGGGGGCGACATGTTCGGGAAAAAAGACATGCATGATGAAAGCGTTAGCACCAACTATCCCCACGCCGAAAACAAGACAATATAGTAAAAACAGTTCAACTCCTTTTGTCTTATTAAGGCTTTTTCGTTTTACAATAAGATGTATTATCCCGGCTATAATTCCAATCAATAAAAGTACCGCGTTGAACATAATCTTCTCCACCTTCCCTTAAGTTGTTGACTCGGAATGAAATCCATTACTCAACCTTGTTGTAATTGTTACCGCCTTCCCACCCATCAAGGTGTAAATAGGCAATGAGGGTCACATTTAAAGCAGAAACCAGCTGCTGCTACATCATCCAATTGTTCATCAGTCAATTCGTCGGGATTCACCGGTAGCACCAGGTACAGCACTTGGGGCGACTCTTCAACTACTTTGATCTCAACCTTTTCAGGGACCTGGACGCCCAATTGCCCAAGGGCTTCTTTGGGATTGTCCATCAATGCTTTCCTGAAGTCTTCGTCCGATTGCGCCTTCTTGATAATTTGGTCCTTGATTTCCCGGTGGATCACGGGTTTCTTTCCGTTTTCGCTCATACCTGTTTCACTTCCCTTAAGATTTTGAATACTTTCGGAAAGTCCTACCGTTTGTCATTGCGAGCGTTAAGCGAAGCAATCTCCGGCTCTTACCCCCGCTTTATACTGTGAGATCGCCACGTCGCTTTCGCTCCTCGCGATGACAGAACGGTCTTCGCAAACCGACTTTCCGAAATTACTCTAAAATACAACCTCCATTCCCTGGGTTCATTTTCTTAAAATTTAGCCCGGCTGTTTGTTAATACGTCGGACTGGGATTCGCATTACAAACTTTTCGTATTTTTTCGCGCCGGTAAATCACAAGAAACTCCCTCTACCGGATAGAGTTGCCGGCGGCCTTAAAGCCCTTGCGGGAAAGATGGCGGCTTAAGCGCCGCCATTCTTTAAGAAATACTTAATAAAAGCGTGAAAAGCGTGTAATGAAAACCCGGCTGTAACATATTCACCATACAGCAAGCCAAAGCCAGGATTGCAGCAGTTGCTGGAATCGTTGGCGCTGTTTTGCAAAAAAACGGTCTGCGGGTAGTTATAAGAGCTATGTCAATTGATAACACAAGTTTTTCGGGAGGGTAAAGAAGAAATGGACATTACAGCGCAAAAAGAAAGCCATTATGTGGTGGTTAAAGCGGCAGGAAGACTGGATACCAACACGGCGCCCGGATTTGAACAGGAGTGCGCCGCCTGTCTGACCGGCTCTGAAGGCAAGATTATTCTTGATTTTAGTAAGCTCGAATATATCAGCAGCGCAGGATTACGGTGTATTTTGAGCATGGCCAAAAAACTCCGGGCCAAGGGGGGCGACCTGGTCCTCTGCGGCTTAAGCGGATTTGTGGAGGAGGTTATTCGCATTTCCGGTTTTGACAGTTTCCTGCCCATTTTTGCCGATGTGGCCCGCGCCGTGCATGAAAATTGACACTGTCTTCAACCGGTAGGGGGGTGATTTAATGAAAAAGGCTGCTGTTTTGGTTTTTATCTGTTTAATGATGGCTGTTATTCCGGCGGGATGCGGCAAATCTGAAAAAGTGATTACGAAACTGGATGACGCCGGTGAGGCGAGAATCGGTGTCATGACCGGCACCACCAGGGAGCAACTGGCCAGGGCCAGGTTCCCCAACGCGGACATCAAAAGCTTTGATGATGTAATGGACGCCGTGGCCGCATTGAAATCGGGGCAGATCGAGGCGGTGATTCTGGCATATTCGAACGCAATGAATGTAGCGAAACACAATCCGGATATATGGTATCTGCCTGAACCGGTGGAGAAAGAGGACATGGCTGTCGGGGTGAGAAAGGGCAATGATGAACTGCTTGCAGCAGTCAACAAGATTATCGCAGGGCTAAAAGGCGACGGGACATTGGAAGAGATGAAGAGACGCTGGTTCAAAGAAGACTTGTCCCCTTATGAACAAGTCGAGCTTGCTGTGCCCACAGACGGGGCAGTTCTGAAAATCGGCGTGAACGCCGCCCGGGAGCCTTTTTGTTTTACTGATAAAAATGGAAGAATCACGGGCTATGACGGCGAACTTGTCCGCCGCATTGGGATCAAGCTGGGCAGGCCGGTTGAGTTCTCGGACATGAAGTTTTCCGCGCTGATCCCGGCCCTGCAATCAGGCAAAATAGATCTGGCAATCAGCATGGCTCCTACTGAGGAACGCAAAAAATCAATCAATTTCAGCCAGCCGGTTTTTGCCAGCGCCCAGGTGATGCTGGTCAAAAAGGCCCCGGGGGTGAAGGCAAACAGCGGCAAAATGGCGTCACTGGATGACATAGACGGCAAGAAGGTGGCGGTATATACGGGAACCATTCATGACGCTTTTGTGGCAAGTCACTATCCAAAGGCGGAGATTATGCGATTTGACAGCACGGCCGACATGATTCTGGCTTTGAAAAACCGAAAGGCCGATGTGGCTTTTCTTGATTTAACATCGGCTAAGGTCTTGCTCAAGGGCAATCCGGAATTGGGAATCCTTACGGACGACGTCTTAACAAGACCCCTGGGAGTGGGGTTTAATAAGAATAATCCGGCTTTGCGGGAGAGGTTTAACAATTATTTAAAAACAGCCGGGGCGGACGGCACTTACGATGAGATGTACCGGCGCTGGTTTGAAAATGATCCCGAAAAAGCGGAAATGCCTGAATTTAAAAACCCTGAGACCGGGGAAGAAATTGTTTTGGGGGTTGCGGTGGGGGATTTGCCTTATGTGGCATATATGAATGGGGAATACGTAGGTTTCGATATTGAAATGCTGCAACGGTTTGCCCGGCACGAGGGATTAAGGCTGAAAATCATGACCATGGAGTTTTCCTCCCTGGTGGCGGCCCTCGCCTCCGGGAAAGTCGACATGATTGCCGACGGCATCGCCATTACCGAAGAAAGGCAAAAGCAAATCGATTTTTCCGCTCCCTACATGGAATTCAAAACAGCTGTAATTGCCTTAAAGCAAAATATCGCGGCATATGACGGCAAGGAGGCGGCGGGGACGGGCACGTCCTTTCTGCAAAGGATTGCCGACAGTTTTCACAACAACATTATTCTGGAAAACCGCTATTTGCTGATTTTGGACGGATTGAAAACCACGGCCGTCATCTCCGTACTGGCGACTGTCTTCGGCACTATGCTCGGCGGACTGGTCTGCTTTATGCGCATGTCACGAAACAAGGCGCTCCAGCAGCCGGCCAAAGTCTATATCTCCATTCTGCGCGGCACTCCTGTGCTGGTCCTTTTGATGATCATTTTCTATGTGGTTTTTGCTTCCGTGGACATTGATCCCATCCTCGTTGCGGTGATCGCCTTCGGCATGAATTTCGCGGCCTATGTCTCCGAGATGTTCAGAACAGGGATCGAGGGTGTAGACAAAGGGCAAACCGAAGCCGGCATTGCCATGGGATTTACTAAAGTGCAAACTTTTCTCTACATCGTCCTGCCCCAAGCGGTAAGACAAATTCTGCCTGTCTATAAAGGGGAATTCATTTCCCTGGTGAAAATGACCTCTGTGGTGGGATACATCGCCGTGCAGGATTTGACCAAGGCCAGCGACATTATCCGCAGCCGCACCTTTGATGCCTTTTTCCCGCTGGTTATGGTGGCAGTGCTGTATTTTTGCATCTCGTGGTTGCTGGCCCTTTCCCTGGGGTGTGTGGAAAGGATCACTGACCCGAAAGCAAGAAGAAGGCAGGTGCTTTAGAGGATGATTAAAGTCGAACATCTGTCCAAACAATTTGGCGAACTTACGGTGCTGAGAGACGTAAACGCCGAAATCAAAAAAGGCGAGGTAATATCTATTATCGGCCCCTCGGGCACGGGTAAAAGCACATTTCTCCGCTGCCTCAATCTCCTTGAAATGCCAAGCGGAGGCAGAATTTTTATAGACGGTACCGATATCCTGGACAAAAGCGCCGATGTGCCGAAATTGCGGCAGAAAATGGGGATGGTGTTCCAGTCCTTTAATCCGTTTGAAGAAAACACCTTGCCCGATCAACTAGGGACCACAATTATCAAAAATTTAAGCGAAAACATGGAACACCAAAGGGTGGGCGGCCGGAACAGATTTAGTATGACGGTTAAAAAACAATAATTTAATAAGTTGCGGCCGGGTTTGTGATTTGCCGGCCGCTGGACTATTGTTTGGAGAAATGTTTATAATGGAGAAAAGAGACTTTAAGGGGTGGTTTGATATGTCGGTAGTTTTATCGGACAGGATCTACACCGTTGAGGATTACATGAAAATGGATGACGGCAGGCGGTATGAGTTGATTGAGGGGGAATTGTTTGTGGTACCAAGCCCAAGGCCAAAACACCAAAGGGTTAGTGGGAGAATTTTTAACCAATTTGAGAACTTTCTAAAGAATAATGATTTGGGAGAAGTTTTTGACGCTCCTATTGATATTGTTTTAGGAGAACATATAGTTCAGCCTGATATATTATTTATCACCAAAGAACGTTTGGATATTATCGGAGAACTGAACATCCAGGGTGCGCCGGACCTGGTGGTTGAGATATTATCTCCATCCACTACCGTCCATGATAAGAAGAAGAAAAGCCAGTTATACTTTAAACACGGGGTAAAGGAATACTGGCTGGTGGATCCGGATGCTAAAATTGTGGATGTATTTAAAGCCGGTGAGAAGGAATGGCGGTGGGTAGGCGCCTTTGACCAGGAGGACGTTTTGAATTCTGCTTTGTTACCCGGGTTGGAAATAAAACTTATTGAAGTTTTTAAGGGGTTGAAATAGCGTTCATTTTTGCCCCGTTGCCTGAACTCGACAATATTGCCGCTGCGGGCCGTCTTGTCGCCGATCTCGGACCAGCACTTGTACATATCGCCGTCCAGGTCGAGCACGAAGGCGTTCATCCGGTTGGCCCCGCAGGCGTAGGCGATCCTGGGGTAGTGGGGCGTTTGGCCTTCCTTGAACGTGCAACAATACGATATGGATAAGCCATCCGGACAGCAAATTCCAAAGCGATAGCCGGGTTCTGATTCCCATTATTGTATTTGCCTCCCTGTTCGTTAAACCTGGCCCGGTTCGGCCATCCGACTCGCTTTGGCTTACTGTATGTTAATACGTTGCGGCTGGTTTTTTATTACACAAAGCAACAGGATCAACCGGCTAAAATCACCATTTGCTCAAGCCTGCGCACCCGGGCGCTGATAGCCCGGATAAGGCCGATCCCGATTTCAGGGTATAACCGGCAGAGGCGCGCCAGCTCCCGGCCCTCAAGGGCCAACACCACAGCATCGCCCAGGATAACCTGGGCGCTTACCGGTGAAGGGGATTCGTCGAAAGCACTTGTATCGCCGATGAGCTCTTTGGTCCCCATGACCCCGATGGTGCCTTCACTCCCTGACTGGGATCGGGCGCTGATCTCGATGTGGCCGGCAAGCAGGAGATAAACGGTCTGGTTTTGCCTGCCCTCCGTCAACAGGAAACTGCCGTCCGGCCAGGTTTCCACTCTGGCGATGCCGGCGATCAGCCCCAGTTCCTCAACAGAAAGGCCGGCGAAAAGAGGCGTTTCCTTTAATAACAGCACCAGGTCCAGCAGTTCAAAATCATGCGCGGTTTCCATATCTTTACGCTCCCTTCTTCGTTCGGCGGCGGCCCAGATCTCCTGTAGCCAGTAATCAGCCTCAGCGGCGGCCCCGGCCCGCAAAGCAGCGGGGCGCTGATCTTCTCCATCCAAACTGAGCGCGGACGTGAGATAACGCGCCAGGGCCTGGGAGAGACTCCGGTCGGCTATCCCTTCGGTCGCTAACGCCCATGACCTCTCCCATACCCAGGGCCAGAAACAAGGGGGCTGTCACCAGCAGCTTGGGAACATCGTTACCCTGCAGGGACAAAATTTGCATAATTTTGGTCATCGTTATCTCCGGCAAAAATCCAGGCAGTTGATATCAGGCGAAATCAGCTCTGAACAAAGTATTTATGTGTAGATTCCTTAATCCCCCGGTGACTTAATTCAGCCACGCAAACCAGTTCATCCCCGCGTATGTAACCCGGATTCACTCTCGAGAAATACTCGATATGGGGATCCCGCAAATGTCTCTTTTTTATATCAGCCACTCCCGGTTTGACATAATCCCAGACGGAACGGATTATGCCGTTTGTGGGGTCAAACTCGTCAGGAAACTTCAGGTTCGCAAAACCTTCAATCAACGCCCTGACAAACGGAGGCGTGGGAGCGTCGTACCGGGGCCAGAATAGATTGAAATAAAAAGGCAGGTACCGGTAAGTCCTGTATCCCTTGGAAAGTAATATCCAGTAAAAGTCGCCTTCCTTAAACTCCGGGAGGGATGAGATATAGTTGAACCAATTATTTTGGAGATAACTCCAATTCCAATATCTCCGGTCCATAACGGTATCACCTGAATACAACAGCTTGGCGACTACACCTTCAATATTAAGTCGAATGATCATGCTGCTGGTAAACCCTGCAATTGATCCGTCATCTTTACACTCCTTTACTAATACTAATGTATGACCCAACCATTCCTCAAGGATTAACGGGCGGCACCAGATATATAATCTTAGCCGATTCTTCAACGACGGAAGAATACGGCTTGACCCAAAAAGCCTCCCTTCTCAGAGACATGTAGGACAAAGATTTGGCTGGCAATCCGGCCGCTATGGATATTTTCATTCCTGCCGGCCGGACAGCAAATTCCAAGGTAATAACCGATCATTATTGGCCAGTTATTTACACATTACCCTACCCTGCCCGCGGTATCCTTTCCGTGTTATTCTGGTAGGTAGGCTCGCAGAGAGGAAAGGACCATACATCTTCGCAAGGATAGCCAGCCCCACCCGTAACATCATCCAACTGTTCATCAGTCAACTCGTCGGGATTGACCGGCAGCACCAGGTATACTACCCCGGCTGATTCCTCAACGACTTTGACCTCTACATCTTCAGGAAGCTGGACACCCAATTGTCCAATGGCTCCTTTTGGATTCTCGACCAATGCTTTCTTGAATTCCTGGTCCGACTGCGCTTTCTTGATGATTTGTTCCTTCAACTCTTTGCGGGTCATGGGCTTCTTTTTGTTTCCACTCATTTTATTTGCCTCCTTGATCTTAAAATAATACTTTCGGAAAGTCCTACGTTTGTCATTGCAAGCGTTAGGCGAAGCAATCTCCGGCTCTTACCCCCGCTTTATACTGTGAGATCGCCACGTCGCTTTCGCTCCTCGCGATGACAGAACGGTCTCGCTTTGGCTTACCGTATGTTAATACGTTGCGGCCGCCGACGCCGTTGGTTTTTTTCGCGACCATGAGGATCACCCTCAAACCGGCGCTGCTGATGTAATCCAACCGGTTAAAATCCAGGATAAAATACTTTTCCCCTGCACTTAACAAATCCATTATTTTTTTCTCCAGCGTGCCTGAATTGCTCGCATCCAGCCTCCCGTTCAACTCTAACGTAACTACGGATCCGCTTTTACTTTCCTGGATTTTCACTAAAACTCCCCTGTTTGGTTATAATTATCAAATAAGTCCTTACCATTTTCATCCATCTAATGGTGAAGCGAAGCAGGTCCTTAAATTATTTTCTTTTTTAGAAACAATACATTTTTTCCCTGCTGCCTTTCGTATTTCAGCTCATCAACCATTTTCCGGACAAAATAAATTCCCAATCCTCCTGTCTTTCTCTCTTCCAGGGGCACGTTCAGATCCGGTTCGGAAATTACCAACGGATTAAACGGCATGCCATCATCTTCCACTCTAATGTTCAGCTCTTTCCCTTCAATTAACAGGTTGATTTTGATCAGATGATCGTCATAATCCGAAAAACCATAGGATACAATGTTGGTAAAAATCTCATCCAGAGCCAGATTTAAGTCCATGACGGTTTTCAGCGGCAGGCGGTGGCAGTCCCCGAATTCCTCCAGGGCCAGGCTCAACCGCTCCAGTTCGGAAAGGGTATTCTTCAGTTCAATCAGGGTTTCTTCGCCCAAAGTTCTCTGCCATCCTCTCTTAGCATACCAAATGTTTTTTTCAACCAACCGGCTCCTGGTTCTCTCCAAAGCTATATAAAAAAAGTGATTTTCATTCTATTTCCATTTGTTATTTTACAATATACCACACACAAAAGATATTTTCCTTTTTCTCCGTAAAAACAAGGCGAATTCTTCTATTTCTCCATTAAAACCCTTTTGAATAAGCTTTAGCAGAAGGAGTGAGGTAACCGGCGAAGAATAATTTTACCATATATCAAGTTTTACAACTTAATTCCGGGTTGCCGCAACGGCCGGCGGGCTGGTCGGCGAAGTCCTGGCAGCGCCCGGCGATCTGGTCCGGCCGGGCGAGGCGCTGATCAGCGTCAACCGGACCGGGCCGGCTGAAGCAGGCCGGACCGGCGGGGAAACGGCACAGGTCGCACGCCTGGCTACCCCCCAGCCCTGCCGGGTATTGGACGTGATGGTAAGAGAAGGCGATCTGCTCCAGGCCGGGGACCCGGTCATGATCCTGGAGCCCGACAGCGGCGGGGATAACCTGGAGGCGGTCATTTACGTGCCGGCCGGAGAAGCCGAAAAGATCCGCCCGGGCATGGATGTCCTGATCTCCCCCAGCGCCGTCAAGAAAGAAGAACACGGTTACCTGCGGGGACAGGTCGAGTCCGTGTCGGGATACCCGTCCACCTTTGAGGGCATAGTCCGGGAAGTGGGCAGCAAGGAACTGGCCCATCGTCTGGCGGGAGGCGGCACCCCGATCGCGGTGCGGGTAAGCCTGACGCGGGACCCCGGCGCCCCCAGCGGCTACAGTTGGACCAACGGAAAAGGGCCGGACATGCGGATCAACAGCGGGGTTCTCTGTCAGGGTCTGATCATAGTGAGCAAGGTGCGGCCGGTTTCCCTGCTTTTTCCCGCATTGGCGGCAAAGTGATTAATAATGTGAGGTTTTTTTAGACATGAATTTTTCTTCGCGGCTGAACCGGCCCGGTAGAGATAAAGAGCCGTCCCCGGAAACCAGACAAAGCAAAAAAACCACCACCCCGGCGCGGCGCGCCAAGGTCCCCACGGTCCTGCAAATGGAGGCTGTGGAGTGCGGGGCGGCCAGCCTGGCCATGGTCCTGGCTCACTACGGCCGCATTGTTCCCCTGGAGGAACTGCGCCACGCCTGCGGGGTGTCCCGTGACGGCAGCAAGGCCAGCAATATTGTGAAAGCGGCCAGGAGTTACGGCCTCATCGCCGGCGGCTACCGCCGGGACCCGGACGGTCTGAAAACAATGCGGTTCCCCGTGATCATTCACTGGGGTAGTTCAAC
>Ga0067045_1031270_pt1 | contig 12726 bp, 13 predicted proteins | sample TerdegcTABiofilm_FD_59184 | JGI IMG/M metagenome (GOLD analysis project Ga0067045, IMG submission 59184) | Combined Assembly of (Gp0054472, Gp0054536) Wastewater bioreactor microbial communities from Singapore -Terephthalate degrading...
CCAATACGCCCTGGGGCGAGCACTATCACTACGTGTTACCCGCCAGGGCCACGATTGATTCGAACGACAGGCACCAGCACTTTGCCGTGGCCAAGGCCTTTCATGTCTCACCGTTTCTGCCGCGCGACCTGGAATACCGCATGAGTTTCAGCCCCGCCGCACACAAGCTCGGCGTGCACATGGCCGATTGGCAGGGTGAACTGAAACTGTTCGACGCCACGCTCAATCTGCAACGCGAAACCCTCGATCGCCACAGCCTGCACCGCTACCTGCGGCGCTTCCCGTGGATGACGGCGAAAACCTGCCTGGCGATTTACTGGCAAGCCTTTCGCCTGTTGCTCAAACGCACACCGATTTTTGCTCATCAGGCTGCCGACGGCAGCTTTCAAAGCGCAATTGTTCCCCCCAAGGATCGCCGTCATGAAATCTCCTAGTATTTCGGCCAAGGCCAACCTGCTCAGTACGCACGGGTTGAGCGGCTCACTGTTGCGCCGTGGCGTATTGCGGCAATTGGCGCACCTGAAAAACGGCCAACTGCTGGTCATCGAAGAGGGCGAGCGGCATCTGTTTGGCAGTGCGGGCAGCCCGCTGCTGGGAGAGATCCACATCCTTGATGCGGCAGCCTGGGGCCTGGTGGCCAGCAATGGTTCGATTGGTGCGGGCGAAGCGTTTATCCATGGCTACTGGAGCTCCCCGGACCTGACCGCCGTGGTGCGCGTCTTCGTCAGTAACCTTGAGGTGCTCGACGCACTGGAGGGTGGGCTGGCGAGACTCGGTCGGCCTCTGGTTCGCGCCCTGCACTGGCTCAATCGCAACACGCGCAAGGGTTCGCAAAAAAACATTGCTGCCCACTACGACCTGGGCAACGAATTGTTCGAACAGTTTCTCGACCCGACCATGATGTATTCGGCCGCCCAGTTTCGCAGCGCCGACGACAGCCTCGAGCAGGCGCAGCTCAACAAACTCGAACGCATTTGCCAGAAGCTCGACCTCAAGGCCAGCGATCACCTGCTGGAGATCGGCACCGGCTGGGGCAGCATGGCGCTGTACGCGGCGCAGCATTATGGCTGTCAGGTAACGACCACCACCCTGTCCAAAGAGCAGTACGATTTCACCGCGCAACGCATTGAGGCGCTTGGGCTGCACGCTCAGGTCACGCTGTTGCTCAAGGACTATCGCGACCTCACCGGGCAGTACGACAAACTGGTGTCGATCGAGATGATTGAAGCGGTAGGCCATCGCTTCCTGCCGACCTATTTCAAACAATGCGCCCATCTACTCAAAAGCAACGGCCTGATGCTGTTGCAAGCCATCACCATTCGCGAGCAACGTTATGAGCAGGCCAGGAATGGGGTGGACTTCATCCAGCGCTATATCTTCCCCGGCGGTGCCCTGCCCTGTGTACAAAAGATGCTGGAAATCGTCAGCCGCGATACCGACATGAACCTGTTGCACATGGAAGACTTCGGCCTGCACTACGCGCGAACCCTGCGTTTGTGGCATGAGAATTTTCGCCGCGCCCATGGCCGCTTGAGCGAATTGGGCTACGACGAATACTTCCTGCGCCTCTGGGAGTTCTACCTGTGCTACTGCGAAGGTGGCTTTCTGGAGCGCACCATCGGCACCGCGCAACTGCTTCTGGCCAAACCCGCGGCCATGCCACAACCGCTGCTCGGACGCTTCGATGCTTGAGCGCCTGGCCAATGCCGTGCTGTTTCAGCTCGGCTGGTTCGCGTGTGTACTCGGAGGGGATAGCCTCTGGCTACTGATCCCGGTGGCTGTGTTGTTGATTCACCACCTGTGGATAAGTCGCCCAGGCCAGGACAGCCGACTGATACTCTGGGTGGTGCTGCTGGGTATTGCGGTGGACAGTTCGTTGCGAGGCCTGGGCGTAATGGAATTCCAGCACGCCGTGGCGTTGATTCCGCTGTGGCTGATCATGCTGTGGGCTTTGCTGGCCACGACCCTGCGTCATTGCCTGCGCTGGAGCGCCCGCCCCTGGTGGCTGGCCAGTGTCACCGGCGCTGTAGGTGGCCCCCTGTCGTACTACGCAGGCGGGCAGTTGGCCGGCGTACAGTTTCCGATGGGAGTGTGGCCAACGCTGATCGGGTTCGCGGTGCTATGGGCGTTGTTGTTTCCCTTGCTCCACCTGATGGCCCGGCGCCTGCCCCACTGAGCGTCCGTCAGCACTTTCACACAGCCGCAGTCAGCTGCCTTACACTGGCGCCCATGAACACCATTCCCCTCACCGAAATCATCGACCCGGCGGCCACCTGCTCGACCTGCGCGGCCTGCTGCTGCCAGCTCGAAGTGATGCTGATCACCGACACCGGCGTGCCTGATCGCTTTATCGACACCGACGATTGGGGTGGGGAAGTCATGCTGCGCCTGGATGACGGCTGGTGCGCGGCGCTGGATCGCGACACGATGATGTGCACCATCTACGAAAAACGCCCGTTGATATGCCGGGAGTTCGAGATGGGGGCGCCAGAGTGCATTGAAGAGCGCCGGGGGATTGCGACGGCGTATCGGTGAGTCCGACTTCGCTGGCAAACCAGCCCCCACAGGGCGCTCTGTGACGTTGCAGGCACTGGCCTGCCAGCGGTGCGCTTGATCCTACAACGCCATGGTGTAATGCAACGCGTAACTCTCGACACCGTCATTCGGGCTGCTGATCCCGGCGTTGGAGTAATGGATGGCGCGTATCCCCACTTCATGTCCACCCGCAAAACGCAGGCCGGCGCCGAAGCGGTCCTCGAACTGGAAGGCCGAGCCGAGTTTGTTGTCCTCCACTTCGGTGTGGGCAAAAACCGCCACCCCAACCCCCACTTCCAGATAAGGCCTGACCGATTCCCCGGCGAATTCATACACCAGCACCGGCGAGAACGACAGGCTGTGGTTGCTTGCCGTCTTGTCACCGTCCCAGAAGGTGTAGGCCCCGTCCCAGTAGCCCGTCAAACGCCCCACTTCGCTCTGCCACCAGCTTTTGTCCCATTCAGACTGCAGCCCCAGGCGGTAAGTCATGGTCGAGTCACTGGTTTGCCCGACTGAAAACTCGATACCCGCCGCTTGTGCGCTGTAACCATGCCCCAACAATACGGCCGCAAGCGCAGCCAGACAGAACACTCGCTTCATAGGAAACATCCTTTTTATGCGAACGATTGTTTTAGGTTTGTTTGCTCAAAAGACGCAGTAATAGAAGCTTGCCCCCGCGCAGAAGTTCAGCTGAATTTCAGCCTGTCTACTGATTGAAGCTTTGCACAACGCCACCGTTATGCCAGAGCAGCGGCAGGATATTTCTTAGGTGTTCGGGGCTGGCGCTGGTCCAGAACTGCGCGGGTCGGGCGGGACCGTCCGCGAGCAATTGACGCTCAGCGAGCAGGCGCTGGGTCTGCCGGGCAACGGCAGCGCCGGTGTCGATCAGGCTGATGTCGGCAGGGAGCATTTGCGCCAGGATCGGCTTGAGGAAGGGGTAATGGGTGCAGCCGAGAATAATCGTGTCGCAGCCCGCGTCCAGCAGGGGCTGCAGGTAGCTGCCCAGTAACTGGCGCAGCGTCGGGCTCTGCAAGTCACCGGCTTCGATCAACTCCACCAGGCCCGGGCACGGCTGGGTGACAACCCGCACGTCGGTGGCGAAGCGGTCGAGCAAGGCGGCGAACTTGGCGCTCTGCAAGGTTCCGGTGGTCGCCAGCACGCCGACCACACCGCTGCGGGTCGCGGCCGCTGCCGGCTTCACCGCAGGCTCCATGCCGACGATGGGCCACGACGGGTAGTCGCGACGCAAGTCCGCCACACCGGCCACGGTAGCCGTGTTGCACGCCACAACCATGGCCTTGGCGCCCTGGGCCTGGAGAAAATCGGCCATCACCGCGCAGCGTTGGCGGATGAACGCCGGGGACTTCTCGCCGTAGGGAATGTTGCCGCAATCGGCCACGTACAACAGCGACTCATTGGGCAGCAGCCGGTGGATCTCCGCCAGCACCGACAACCCGCCGACGCCGGAATCGAACACGCCGATGGGCGCCTCACGCATGTTTGGCACCACAGACGCTGCAACCCGGATCACGCTTGACCCGCAGCTCCCGGAACCGCGTGCCGAGGGCATCGATCAACAACAACCGCCCCACCAGCGGCTCACCAAAGCCCACCAGCAGTTTCAACGCTTCAAGGGCTTGCAGGCTGCCGACCAGGCCCACCAGGGGACCGACCACGCCGGCTTCGCTGCAGGTCAGTTCGGCTTCGCTGCCGTGCCCGTACAGGCAGTGGTAGCAGGGGCTTTCGGCGCGACGCGGGTCGAACACCGACAACTGCCCTTCCAGGCGAATCGCCGCGCCGCTGACCAGGGGTTTGCCCGCTGCCACGCAGGCGGCGTTCACCGCTTCGCGGGTGGCAAAGTTGTCGCAACAGTCGAGTACCAGGTCGACCGCCGCCACTGCCGCCGCCAACGAGTCGACATCCAGTGCGGTGCGATGGGCAACCAGCTGGATCTCGGGATTGATCGCACTCAGGCGACGGATCGCCGAATCAACCTTGCTCATGCCAACGCTGTCGGTGTCGTGGATGATCTGGCGCTGCAGGTTGGTCAAGTCGACGGTGTCGAAATCCGCCAGGTGCAATTCCCCCACGCCCGCCGCCGCCAGGTACAACGCCACCGGCGCGCCCAAGCCACCGAGGCCGACAATCAGCGCGCGGCTTTGCTTGAGTCGCAACTGGCCGTCGATGTCGACGTGTTGCAACAGAATCTGCCGGCTATAGCGCAACAGCTCCTGATCGTTCAGCACGGCAGGCGCCCCAGGCTGATGCGTTGGTGGCCGCCAAGGTCCATGCGGCTGTGGACCTCTACGAACCCCTGGGCCAGCAGCAGATCGCGTACGGCCTGCGCTTGATCGTAGCCGTGTTCGAGCATCAACCAGCCACCGGCTTCCAGGTGCTGCGGCGCCTGGGTAATGATCACCCGCAAATCATCCAGGCCGTCGGTCCCGGCCACCAGCGCACTGGCCGGTTCGAAGCGCACGTCGCCGGCAACCAGGTGCGGGTCGGCGGCGGCAATGTAGGGTGGGTTGCTGATGATCAGCGTGTAGCGATGGTCCTTGAGGGCATCGAACCAGTGACTGCTGAGCACCGTGACGTTATGCAAATGCAGGCGCTGGCGATTGCGCTCGGCCAGGGCCACGGCTTCAAGCACGCGGTCCACCGCCGTCACCTGCCAGGCCGGACGCTCGCTGGCCAGGGCCAGGGCGATCGCTCCGCTGCCGGTGCCCAGGTCGAGCACCTTGGCCGGTGTCGACGGCAACAGTTCGAGGGCGGTTTCCACCAGCAACTCGGTGTCCGGACGTGGGATCAGCGTATGCGGTGCGACCTCCAGGTCCAGCTTCCAGAAGCCCTGTTGCCCGAGGATGTAAGCCACCGGCTCACCGCCGCGACGACGCTGCAAGTAGTCGGCGAAGGTCAGCGCGGCATCACTGGGCACGATGCGCTCGGGCCAGGTGTGCAGGAAGCTGCGGGATTTGCCTAGGGCCGCGGCCAGCAGCAACTCGGCATCCAGGCGCGCGGTAGGCGAGTCAGGCAGGTCGGCGGCGCGCAACAAACTGGCAATGATGGTCATTTATTCACCTATCGCCGCCAGTTGGTCCGCCTGATATTCGGCCAGCAGGGGCTCGATCACGGCATCAACGCCACCGGCGAGGATTTCATCGAGGGAGTACAGGGTCAGGTTGACCCGGTGGTCGGTGACCCGGCCCTGGGCGAAGTTGTAGGTGCGGATCCGCTCGGAGCGATCACCCGAGCCCACCAGCAGTTTGCGTTCGCTGGCGATGGCATTGGCCGCCGCACTGGTCTGCTGGTCGTTCAACTTGGCCGACAGCCAGGACATCGCCCGCGCTCGGTTTTTGTGCTGCGAACGTTCTTCCTGGCATTCGACCACGATGCCGGATGGCAAGTGGGTGATACGAATGGCCGAGTCGGTCTTGTTCACGTGCTGGCCGCCCGCACCGGAAGAGCGGTAGGTGTCGACCCGCAAATCCGCCGGGTTGATCTCGATCGCTTCCTGCTCGTCCGGCTCCGGCAGTACCGCCACGGTGCAGGCCGAGGTGTGGATCCGGCCCTGGGATTCGGTGGCCGGGACCCGTTGCACGCGATGCGCGCCGGATTCGAACTTCAGCTTGCCGTAGACATTGTCGCCTTCGACCCGGGCGATGACTTCTTTATAACCACCGTGTTCGCCGATGTTCTCCGACAGGATCTCGACCCGCCAGCCACGCCGCTCGGCGTAACGCGAGTACATGCGGAACAGGTCGCCGGAAAAAATCGCCGCCTCGTCGCCGCCGGTGCCGGCGCGAATCTCGAGGAACACGTTGCGCCCGTCATTCGGGTCCTTGGGCAGCAGCATGCGCTGCAGGCTGGCTTCCAGCTCGAGCAGTTGTTCCTTGGCCTCGCGGACTTCTTCCACGGCCATTTCGCGCATGTCCGGGTCGCTGTCCTTGAGCAGGGCCTGGGCCCCTTCGAGGTCGCCCTGGACCTTGAGCAACTGTTTATAGGTGGCGACAATCGGCTCGACTTCCGCGTACTCCTTGGAATAGGTGCGGAACTTGTTCTGATCGGAAATGACTTCGCCATCGCCAAGCAAGGCGGTCAGTTCCTCGAAACGGTCCTGGAGGATGTCCAGCTTATTGAGCAGTGACGCTTTCATTGCGGTTTTTTATCCGAAGAGCTATCCGACGCGCCCTCACCGAGGGCAAAGAGTTCCTGGGCCATGGCCAGCGCATCGAGGCGGCCTTCGGCAGTCAGCTTTTTCAACTGCACGCTGGGCGCGTGCAGCAGTTTGTTGGTCAGGCCACGGGCCAGTTGCACCAGCACGTCCTCGGCGCTGCTGCCATTGGCCAGCAGGCGCTGGGCCTTTTGCAATTCTTCATCACGCAGGCGTTCGCTCTGTTGACGATAGGCCTTGAGCACATCGACTGCGGCCAGTTCACGCAGGCGCACCATGAAGTCGTCGGCGCCGATTGCCACCAGCTCTTCCGCCGCCTGGGCTGCACCCTGGCGACTCTTGAGGTTCTCGGCGACCACTTCATGCAGATCGTCGACGCTGTACAGGTACACGTCGTCCAGCTCACCCACTTCCGGCTCAATATCCCGCGGTACGGCAATATCGACCATGAATATCGGTTTGTGCTTGCGCAGTTTCAAGGCGCTTTCCACGGCGCCCTTGCCCAGGATCGGCAACTGGCTGGCGGTGGAACTGATCACGATATCGCTGCGCACCAGTTCCGCGGGGATGTCCGAGAGTAGCACCGCGTGGGCGCCGAACTGTTCGGCCAACAGGCTGGCGCGCTCCAGGGTGCGGTTGGCGACCACGATGCGCTTGACCCCCAGCTCGTGCAAATGGCGGGCGACCAGGGTGATGGTCTCGCCGGCGCCGATCAACAACGCCTGGCTGCGTTGCAGATCGCTGAAAATCTGTTTGGCCAGGCTGACGGCGGCAAACGCCACCGACACCGGGTTCTCGCCGATGGCCGTGTCGGTGCGCACCTGCTTGGCGGCGTTGAACGTGGCCTGGAACAGCCGCCCGAGCAATGGGCCGACGGTGCCGGCCTCACGCGCCACGGCGTAGGCCGATTTCATCTGTCCGAGGATCTGCGGCTCCCCCAGGACCAGGGAATCGAGCCCGGAGGCGACCCGCATCATGTGACGAACTGCCGCATCATCTTCATGCACATAAGCACTCGCGCGCAGCTCTTCGAGGCTCAAATGGTGATAATCGGCCAGCCAGCGCAGCACGGTATCGGCACTCAGCTGATCCTGTTCTATATAGAGCTCGCTGCGATTGCAGGTGGAGAGGATCGCAGCTTCGCGGCTGTCGGTGAGTCGGCAGAGCTGCTGCAAGGCCTCAACCAGCTGCTCCGGCGTAAAGGCCACGCGCTCGCGGACGTCTACGGAAGCAGTCTTATGGTTAATACCGAGTGCAAGGAAGGCCATTCAAGATCGCTGATGATGTCGAGAAGCCGACAATTGTCCTACTTCGACAGAGCGAGAACAACCACCGTTAACTATTGTCCTACTACCCTGTGCCATTAAAGGCGCCCTGCAGGGGTGAGCTTGCTCGCGAAAAGCTCAAGGGCATCGCGCTTATCCGGGGTGTCCGCTTCATCGTTGACGGCCATCGCGAGCCAGCCGCAAGCGGGCGCCCGCCCCTGCATAAACAGATAAAGAGCGCCCCGGTTATGTTTGGCCGAAGGCTTGTGTCATGATGATCCGACCGCAGGTTAGTCGTCCTCTTCCTATATGAATAGATCTTCCGCGTTGCTCCTCGCTTTTGTCTTCCTCAGCGGCTGCCAGGCCTTGGCGCCCGTTTCGACGGACGGCACGCCGCCGGTCGCAGACAGCACAGCAGCCCCTGAAAAGCCCAAGGTTTACAGCTCCTTCAGCGAAGAGACGATCTTCAGCCTGTTGAGCGCCGAACTGGCTGGCCAGCGCAATCGTTACGACATTGCCCTGGACAACTACGTGACCCAGGCCATCAACACCCAGGACCCGGGCATTTCCGAGCGGGCCTTTCGCATTGCCGAATACCTGGGGGCTGACCAGGCTGCACTCGATAGCGCACTGATCTGGGCCAGAAATGCCCCAGAAGACCTCGAGGCACAACGCGCCGCCGCCATCCAACTGGCGCGCAGCGGCCGTTACGACGACTCGATGGTCTACATGGAGAAAGTCCTGCAGGGCCAGGGCGACACCCATTTCGACTTTCTCGCCCTGTCGGCCGCTGACACCGACCAGGACACCCGCGACGGCCTGATGAACAGTTTCGACCGTTTATTGCAGCGCCACCCGAACAACGGCCAGCTGATTTTCGGCAAGGCCCTGCTGCTGCAACAGAATGGCGACTCCCAGGGGGCGTTGAGCCTGCTGGAGAAAAACCCGCCGGAAGCCGGCGAAGTGGCGCCGATCCTGCTGCGTGCGCGCTTGCTGCAGAGCCTCAACCGGGGCGATGAAGCACTGCCGCTGCTGGAAAAAAGCATCCGCCAGTACCCGGACGACAAGCGCCTGCGCCTGACCTATGCCCGCCTGCTGGTGGAACAGGACCGCATGGATGACGCCAAGACCGAGTTTTCCAGCCTGGTCCAGCAGTACCCGGATGACGATGAACTGCGCTATTCCCTGGCTCTGGTATGCCTGGAAGCCAAGGCCTGGGAAGAGGCCAAGGGTTACCTGGAAGACCTGATTGCCCGGGACAGCCACGTCGACTCCGCGCACCTGAACCTGGGGCGCATTGCCGAAGAACGCAGCGACCCACAAGGCGCCCTGATCGAGTATGCCCAGGTCACGCCGGGCAGCGAGTACTTGCCGGCCCAACTTCGCCAGGCCGATATCCTCATGGAGAACGGCCGTAGCGTCGAAGCCCAGAACCGCCTGGCCAAGGAGCGTGACGAGCAGCCGGACTACGCGATCCAGCTGTACCTGATCGAAGTCGAGACCCTGGCTGCCAACAAGCACGAAGACCGCGCCTGGAGCGTGCTCGATAAAGCCTTGAAGCAGTACCCGGACGACCTCAACCTGCTCTACACCCGTGCCATGCAGGCGGAAAAACGCAACGACCTGGCGCAGATGGAGCGTGACCTGCGACAAATCATCAAGCGCGATCCGGACAACGCCATGGCATTGAACGCCCTGGGTTATACCTTGTCGGACCGTACGACCCGCTACGACGAAGCCAAGACGCTGATCGAGCAGGCACACCAGTTGAGCCCGGAAGACCCGGCCGTCCTCGACAGCCTCGGCTGGGTTAATTTCCGCCTGGGCAACCTCGACGAAGCCGAGCGTTATCTGCGCCAGGCCCTGGAGCGCTTCCCCGACCAGGAAGTCGCCGCGCACCTGGGTGAAGTCCTGTGGGCCAAGGGCAAACAGCGCGAGGCCAAACAAATCTGGGCCAAGTTCCTCAAGGAACAGCCTGACAGCCCTATCCTGCGCAGCACCATCAAGCGCCTGACCGGATCCGAGACTCTTTAAAATCATGTTTTTGCGCCACATCATCGTTTTCAGCTTCATTGCCCTGCTCGCCGGCTGCGCCGGTTTTGGTGCCCGCGAATCGGTCGAGGGTCACGGCGACCCCGCGTCATGGCGCGAGCACAAACAGCAAATGACCGCCCTCGATGGCTGGCAGATCGACGGCAAGATTGGCATTCGCGCCCCGAAAGACTCGGGCAGCGGCACCCTGTTCTGGCTGCAACGCCAGGACTACTACGATATCCGCCTGTCCGGACCGCTGGGTCGTGGGGCCGCACGCCTGACCGGGCGCCCCGGCGACGTCAGCCTGGAAGTGGCCAATCAGGGCCGCTACAGCGCCGCGAGCCCGGAAACCCTGCTCGAAGAACAGATGGGCTGGAAACTGCCGGTCTCCAACCTGGCCTGGTGGGTTCGTGGACTGCCAGCCCCCAGCAGCAAGAGCCGCCTGACCCTGGATGCCGACAGTCGCCTGGCCAGCCTCGAGCAGGACGGCTGGCAGGTCCAATACAGTGCTTATACCCAGCAAAACGGGTATTGGCTGCCCGAGCGCATCAAGCTGCACGGCGCCAACCTTGATGTCACGCTGGTGATCAAGGCCTGGCAACCACGCAAATTGGGGCAATGACATGCCTGCCGCTCGCCTGACATTGCCTTCGCCGGCAAAACTCAATTTGATGCTGCACATTCTTGGTCGCCGCGAAGACGGTTACCACGAACTGCAAACCCTGTTTCAATTTCTCGACTACGGCGATGAAATCACCTTTGCCGTACGCGATGACGGCATCATCCGGTTGCACACCGAGTTCGAAGGCGTGCCCCATGACAGCAACCTGATCGTCAAGGCCGCCAAAAAACTCCAGGCGCAATCCGGATCGACGCTGGGCATTGATATCTGGATCGACAAAGTCCTGCCCATGGGTGGCGGAATCGGTGGCGGCAGTTCGAATGCGGCCACCACCCTGCTGGGCCTCAACCACCTCTGGCAACTGGGCTGGGATGAAGATCGCCTGGCCGCACTGGGCCTGACACTCGGCGCGGACGTCCCGGTTTTTGTCCGCGGTCATGCCGCTTTTGCCGAGGGCGTGGGGGAGAAACTGACCCCCGTGGACCCCGAAGAACCCTGGTATCTCGTGCTGGTACCGCAAGTATCTGTAAGTACAGCAGAAATTTTTTCCGATCCTTTGTTGACACGTAACTCGTCTGCCATTAAAGTGCGCCCCGTTCCCAAGGGAAACAGTCGAAATGACTGCTTACCGGTAGTAGCAAGGCGTTATCCAGAGGTACGTAACGCTTTGAATTTGTTAGGTAAATTTACCGAAGCAAAACTTACCGGCACTGGAAGTTGTGTGTTTGGGGGCTTCCCAAGCAAAGCTGAAGCTGATAAAGTCTCGGCCCTTCTTACAGAGACCCTTACAGGGTTTGTAGCAAAGGGAAGCAACGTTTCGATGTTGCATCGCAAGCTGCAAAGTCTGCTCTAAAAGAACCGATTACTGGGTAATCGTTGCAACAGATACAGGGGCGTCGCCAAGCGGTAAGGCAGCAGGTTTTGATCCTGCCATGCGTTGGTTCGAATCCAGCCGCCCCTGCCATTTTCCTATTCTCATCCAGGTTACCCTCAGCCTTCAGGTACTGCGCGTGTCCAAGATGATGGTCTTTACGGGGAACGCTAACCCCGATCTGGCTCGGCGTGTCGTACGTCAGCTGCATATCCCTCTCGGTGACATCTCTGTTGGTAAGTTTTCCGACGGCGAAATTACAGCCGAGATCAATGAAAATGTCCGCGGTAAAGACGTTTTCATTATTCAGCCGACTTGCGCTCCGACCAACGATAACCTGATGGAACTGGTAGTGATGGCTGATGCCTTCCGCCGCTCCTCAGCCACTCGAATCACTGCGGTGATCCCCTACTTTGGTTATGCCCGTCAGGATCGCCGTCCGCGTTCCGCACGTGTAGCTATCAGCGCGAAAGTTGTTGCTGACATGCTTACCGTAGTCGGCATCGATCGTGTTCTCACGGTTGATTTGCATGCTGACCAGATCCAGGGCTTCTTCGATATTCCGGTAGATAACATCTACGGCTCCCCTGTATTGGTGGATGACATCGAAGACCAACGCTTCGAAAACCTGATGATCGTGTCCCCGGACATTGGCGGCGTCGTGCGTGCACGTGCTGTTGCCAAATCCCTGGGCGTTGATCTCGGGATCATCGACAAGCGCCGTGAGAAAGCCAATCACTCTGAAGTGATGCATATCATCGGTGATGTCGAAGGGCGTACCTGTATCCTGGTTGACGACATGGTCGATACCGCCGGCACCCTGTGCCACGCGGCTAAAGCCTTGAAAGAGCATGGCGCTGCCAAAGTCTTTGCCTACTGCACACACCCTGTGCTGTCGGGTCGGGCCATCGAGAACATTGAAAATTCCGTGCTGGACGAGCTGGTGGTGACCAACACCATCCCGCTGTCCGCTGCAGCACAAGCCTGTGCACGTATCCGTCAACTGGATATCGCACCGGTTGTTGCCGAAGCGGTTCGCCGCATCAGCAATGAAGAATCGATCAGCGCGATGTTCCGTTAAGGGCCCTGCCCTTCGGACTTCTCGATGACGAAAAGCGCCCCGCCCCGGCATTCCTGTCGGGGCGGGGCTTTTTTGCCCATATCGCCTTTAGCGCTGGTCGCAAACGCTGGGGCGAATGTGGTTATTTTGGAGATACAACATGAACGA
>Ga0067045_1004210_pt1 | contig 12721 bp, 6 predicted proteins | sample TerdegcTABiofilm_FD_59184 | JGI IMG/M metagenome (GOLD analysis project Ga0067045, IMG submission 59184) | Combined Assembly of (Gp0054472, Gp0054536) Wastewater bioreactor microbial communities from Singapore -Terephthalate degrading...
GCCAAACTTGCAAAAGTTGACATGGTTTACATGCTCTCATACGCTCAGGACGCTGCAATGCTAATGCGACAAGCTCAAGAGCATGATTTTAACGCAAAACTCTTTGTCGGCTGCGCAGCCGGTTTCAATATTCCGCAGTTTGCCACTCAAGCTGGACCGGCAGTTGAATTTGTCTTCACTATCGAACTTTGGTCGCCAAATCTGCTGTTTCCTGGAGCTAAAGAATATTTCGAAAACTACGCAGAGAGGTTTGATTCGCCAACAGCCTATCATGGAGCCCAAGCCTATGCGTCTTTATTCGTTTTAGCCAATGCATTAAGCAGGACGACTAAAATCGACCCAGAAGAATTGAGAGAAGCCTTGGGAGCCACAGAAATGATGACAGCATTTGGTCCCGTCAAATTCAATTCATACGGTAAGAAGAAACAGCAGAACGTTCTCCCTACCTATCTTGCTCAATGGCAAAATGGAGTCCTTGAGCTAGTTTGGCCCAAGAATGTCGCTACGAAGCCTTATGTGTTTCCAATTCCTGAATGGTCACAAAGGTGACGCAATCTATTTTTCGCGAGCGAATAATTCAGGCTCCTGTAACAGTCTTAGCGCTTACCCCATCAGTAAACATTACATCAAACTACACTAATATTGTTGCATTTTTTGGCCAAGTTGACAGAATAGGNNTGTAACCAACCTTAAACGGCTATTTACTTTTGCGTCAAAGGAGGATTGNCATGAAAAAATCCGTTGGAGCCAAAACGATAATTTACCCAACGCCTNTCCTGATAGTTGGAACCTACGGCAAGGATGGAAAACCTAATGTCATGACCGTGGCTTGGGGGGGAATTTGTTGCTCGACACCGCCGTGTGTCACAATATCAGTCAGAGAGGCCACTCACACTTACGCAGGTCTCGTTGAAAACAAAGCTTTCACAATTAGTATTCCTTCTGAAAAATACGTGAAGGAAGCTGATTTCATCGGCATAGCTTCAGGAAAGGATACTGATAAATTTCTCGAAACAGGGCTGACTCCTGTAAACAGCGAACTTGTGAAAGCTCCTTACGTTAAGGAATTTCCACTGGTCTTAGAGTGCAAGGTAATTCAAACTCACAAGATAGGGCTCCACACACAGTTCATAGGAGAAATTTTGGATATCAAGGCTGACGAGACGGTGATTGGAGAAAAGGGGCCGGAAATTGAAAGGATCAAGCCTTTTCTTTGGGCTCCGGATTACGGTCGCGGCTACTATGGAATAGGACAATATCTTGGCAAGGCCTTTTCCATCGGAAAAAAGTCTAAATAGCTTCAATCAAATGCAATGGCCTTGCCCTAGCGATATGGTCTAAAAAAAAGATTGTTAACGTTCATTTTTGAGGAATTGGGATCAATATGAAAAAGATTGGTGTCATTGCTGGAGGGGTTGTCTTACTTATTGTTGTCTTTTCTGGGTGGTGGATCTTGAGTCGTCCCGACAGGGGAACCACCGGGGCTGTAAGCACAAAATTCAGATGGCTTGGGCCGAATGACAAAATTGTAATCGATAGTTTTGAAGATCCAAAAGTTCAGGGGGTCGTTTGTTATATAGCCCGAGCGGAAACCGGCGGCATAAAAGGTCAACTAGGTGTAGCCGAGGATACGAGTGACGCTAGCATCGCATGCCGGCAAGTTGGCCCTATCAAAATTCTGGGTGAACTCAAAGATGGCGAGGCCGTTTTTGAAGAACAACGTAGCTTTCTTTTCAAAAAACTGCATGTGGTCAGATTCTTCGACCGCAAACGAAATGTCCTGGTTTACGTGACCTACAGCGACCGAATTATCGAGGGCAGTCCGAAGAATAGCGTAAGCGCAGTCCCGATAATGGAGTGGCCGGGACAATAAGCTTCGTCTTTGCTAATTTCTTCGAGCAAACTCATAGGGGCCCCTTCAACAATAACACGGATTTTCTTTGCAATCCAAAACAAGGAAGGGAATCTTGGAAGTTCGAACATCGCGGGCATCTGCAGTCATAATTCAGAGGGTCCCCTCATCCAAAAAAATTTGGTTTGAACAATGGCAAAAAGATGTCAATCAAGCTGCCGAGACTTTTCCCGGCTACTTGGGGGCCGATATTTATCCACCGGTGGACAATTCGCATGATGATTGGGTCGTGGCGCTCCATTTTGAGGATGACAACTCCCTTCGCACATGGCTGGAATCGACCGTAAGAGCAAAGTGGTTGGAAAAACTTCGGACAAGCATCGGGGATTTTGACCTGAAAGTCCTCCCAGGAGGATTTGGCCGCTGGTTCAGATCGGTCATGGTCACTCGAGATCAGTTGTCCCTTCCCTCTTGGAAAATCGCGCTTACCGTGCTTCTTGGACTTTACCCCACTGTCATGATTCTGGAGATATTGTCGGGCTCATACACCACGACCCTTGGATTTTCAATCGCAATGCTATTTTCGAACATCATCACGGTAAGCGTCTTGCAGTGGATCGTTATTCCATTTCTAAACAAAATACTTGCGCCGTGGTTAAAGGCAAACTCGCCTGAACAAAACCGGCGCTCCCTTATAGGTTTTTTGTTTATTGTGGCCATATTGACCGGATTGTCGCTATTGTTCCGTCAGATCACAGGCTAAAGTCCCTGACACAGCGCCTATTCGAACTGCTTGAAATCAAGTTCGACTCCCCAATATTGGCGCCATCGTTTAACGATTAATTTAGAAACTTGAATTGAGATACGATTTGTTTGTTGGATACTGTTTCCACACTATAGTCCCAAGGATGTGCGATATAGAATATTGAGTTGTTCAGGAAACAGCAGGTCAAATACCTTGATGTTGTGAGGTCGGAACTCTGAAACAAAACATCCGACGTGCTGAATGTCAATCGGTAAATCATAAAAAAACCACTTCCCTTCAATATCCCCTATGAACTCATGTTCAGCCCCTTCCTTCATACCAGATAATTGCAATGACTCCATCGGGACTTCAAAACTGTTTAATGGCTCATGCAGGCCTTTGCCAAGAGCCTTTAGATAAGCTTCCTTCCGGACCCAAACTTTAAAAAAAGACTGTACTCTCTGAGGCTCGCGGCATTCCATCAAAGCTCGAGATTCTCCATAAGTAAAGAATCTTGTTGCGATATCAATTGCCGGAAAATCATTCTTCAAGATTTCCACATCAACTCCTACGGAGTGAGCGATACTAAAAACCAGCAATAGCCAATCACCGGAGTGAGAAACATTGTACTCAAGCTTGGGCACGCTTTCACTGAGCATCAAAGATGGTTTTCCGAAACTCGTGACACTAATTTTGACTTTATCCGGCGCCAATTTGCTATATTTGGATAATAATAATTTAATTATTGCTTTTCTTAGAATATATTGAGTTGCTTGTTTCTGAATCTTCAATTTCCGTTGAAATTTTGTCTCTTCATCAGTAAGGACCCTTTGAAGATCCTTGACTGCGGGTTGCATTGAAGGCAAGAGCACGCGCCATACATGGGCGTCAAACTTGCCTAGCTCTAACGATTGATTGATAAGATATTGTCGGGATTTCCGATTCATAGCCAAAGTGGTTGCGGGAGGTCCGATGTCACGGAACGAAATTAGATCATCAGAAGAACCAGGGCTCTGCGATACTTACTACCAGGATAACGGCCTTCGAGGTCCTACCGTAGACAATGGCTGGAAGTCATGCCTACATGTAAGATTTTCCGAACAGGCGCACAAACACCCAGATTCCATTGCCATTATATCCGAAACCACAAAATATACCTACAAAGATGTGGAAGACTTTTCCAATGCCGTCGCCCGCAGGATCGTTCAACAAACCAGCGGCCAAAACGCCTTCGTGGGCATTTGTATGGAGAGATCAGCCCAGCTCATCGTTGGCTTGATCGGAATATTAAAAGCCGGATGCTCATACGTTCCTCTTGATCCTACATATCCTGAAGATCGAATCAATGACATGTTGTTAGACATTCAAGCCCCCGTTGTAGTTACAACATCCGGCTTTAAGCATATCTTCCATGATCATGACCTTTTGACATTATGTGTAGAGGACACAGTTAACTCCAGAAACGACAGACCACCTTTACTAAAAAACGTGGGCCCCGAATCTCTTGCATACGTAATCTTCACATCAGGCTCTACCGGAAAACCTAAAGGAGTTTGTTGCTATCACGGGTCTGTCTTGAATCTCTTATCGGATTTTCAGGACCGTCAACCCATAGGGCATGGTGACATCTGTAGCTGGTGGACAAGTCTTAACTTCGACGTCTCGGTTTACGAAATCTTTTCTCCGTTAACCGAAGGATCAACCCTAATCGTTGTTCCCGATTCAGTCAGACCTGACGGCCCTGATTTGATGGAATGGCTCTATAACAACAATGTCACCAGCGCATACTTACCGCCCTTCATGGTTTCTGATCTTGAAATCTGGACCCGAAAAAATCCCGATAAAAGCCAATTGAGACGTTTACTTGTAGGAGTAGAGCCAATTCCCGAAAAAACTCTTTTGGCCATCGATAACGCCGTGCCTTCCATTCACATCATCAACGGATACGGACCTACGGAAACGACCATCTGCGCCACGCTTTACTCGATCAACCAAGCCAACACCATTCATGAAAACACCCCAATAGGCAAACCGGTCCAAAACACCATACTAAGAATTCTGGACGAAGACGGAAATGTCGTGCGACCAGGAGAAACTGGCGAGCTGTTTATTGGGGGAGTTGGTTTGGCTCTTGAATATCTAAACAGACCTGATCTCACCCAGGCCCGTTTCGTGACAGATCACCTGTCGCAAGATCCGCAGGCCCGGCTTTACAAAACAGGAGATCTCGTTCGGCTTCTCGACGATGGGAACCTTGAATTTCTCGGCCGTAGAGATTTTCAAGTAAAGATAAGAGGTTTCAGAGTCGAACTCGGAGAAATTGAAACATTGATCCGTAGACTCCAGCCCATAAGGGAGGCTGTGGTAATCCTGCGAGAAGACGAGCCTGGAAGACAAATTCTTGTGGCTTACTTTGTCTGCCGAGAAGGACAATCACTGCCCATACGTTCGATCAGAGACCACCTGAAAAAGTATCTGCCGGACTATATGATTCCATCGGCCTTCATACCTATTGATACTATACCCTCCACCCCCAACGGCAAGACCGACAGAGCCGCCTTGCCAATTCCCCGGGCAGAACATGTGATTCATTCATCCGACGATGAAGATCAGAAACCGGCCAATCAAATAGAATCGTCATTACTGGGTTTCTTTCAGGATTTGCTCAAAATCGAATCCGTGGGAGTTTCAGACAATTTTTTTGAACTCGGTGGACATTCCCTGCTCGCCGCTCAACTTGTCTCCCGAATCAGGGATGAATTTGGCATAGCCATTTGCTTACAGGACATTTTTCAGGCGCCCACAATACGGCGATTGTCAAAAACAGTTCACTCCCTGGCCTCAACACGGGTTGAATCACCCAGTATTCCCCTGAAATGCAGCCCTCAATTAACTGAGTATCCTATTTCGTATTCCCAAATGAGGATCTGGTATCTGGATCAGCTTGAACCTAATACTCCCGCATACAATATCTGCTTGTGCTACAAGTTGCTGGGTCCGCTAGACGTAAAAGCCCTCAATGAAAGCGTAAATCTAATTGCCCAACGTCACCAAAGTCTGAGAACCACATTCGAAAAAAGAGAGCCATATCCAGTCCAGATTGTTAATCCACTCGAAAAATTTTCAATAGAACTTCTCGATATTTCCAGCATACCCGTATCCGAAAAAGCGTCTGAAGCTCGCGCCCTTTACAGTAAGGAAATCCATCGAGGCTTTGATCTCAGTAAGGGACCTTTATTCCGATTCATTCTCATCAAACTCGATAGAGAAGAACATATTCTCGTGTTCACTATCCACCACATCATCTCTGATGGTTGGTCCATGGGGATAATAGTCAAAGACCTGATGAGCTTATATTACGCAATAGTTTCAGAAAAACCTATTTCACTTCCCACCCAACCATTTGAATACAGAGACTATGCTCTAGCGCAAACGGAGTGGATGGAGACTGATGCTTGCCATGCTCAACTCTCATATTGGAAACAAAAATTCAAAACCATCCCCGATCCTCTTGAACTACCGACTGATTTCCCTCGTCCCGCTATTCAAAGCTATCGAGGATCGAGTCAGACCATTGTGTTAGATGCTGATTTAGTCAAACAGCTCAAAAGAGTAGGAGCCAAAGAAAATACGACTCTTTTTATGGTATTATTAGCCGGACTTAAAACGTTACTGCACCGGTATACCTCACAACCCGATCTTTGCATAGGCACATTTGTGGCTAATCGTAATAGGCAGGAAATCGAAAATATAGTTGGTTTCTTTGTCAACACTGTGGCAATAAGAACTGAAATTCACGACGATCCCACGATTGCAGACCTCATCGTCAGGGTAAGAGACAACGCCCTAGGCGCTTTTGCAAATCAGGATCCGCCGTTTGAAAGATTGCTCGAAGAAATCAAACCTGAAAGAAGCTTGTCGCGAACTCCAATATTTCAGGTCATGATGGTTCTCCAGAATATTCCCCTTCCTGCCCTCGAACTCCCAAACCTTAGGTGTGCGCCTATTGAACTGGAAACTTTCCGATCCAATTTCGACATGACCCTATGGATGTATGAGATTGGTGATCAACTTAAGATAGTTTTCGAATACAGTATCGATCTTTTCAAAGAATCCACAATATCCAGGATGCTTGAACACTTCAGAAACTTGCTCAAACAAGCCTGTTTGAATCCACAATTCAGACTATCCGAACTTGAAATTCTCAGCGAGCAGGAAAGGAAAACGCTTCTGGCCGATTGGAGTGGAAACATTCCGCTTTTAGACACTTCTGAAAAAACAGTTGTCGATATTTTTGAAGATATCACTGGGATATTTGACTCAAAAACGGCGGCGCTTGATCTTCACGGAGATTCAGGCGTTCCAGTAGAACTGTCCTACAGCGATTTAAATCGCAAGTCGAATCAACTAGCCAGGGGCTTAAAAAGTCGAGGCGTCGGACCCGAAACTTGTGTGGCCATATTACTTGAACCCTTTAGATTCATGATTATAGGGATTCTAGGAATTTTAAAATCTCAGGCAGCTTACGTCCCCCTGGATTCAAAGTATCCACAAAAGCGAATTGAATTTATCCTCAACGATACTAAGGCGCCTTTCGTGATTACTGATCAGGCCAATGAAAAAACCGTCCAGGGTCTCATAGAAAATTCAACTTTGTCAAATAGGCCTGAAATCATTTGTCTGGACAGAGATTGGGATGACTTTAGACAGTTCTCTTCGGACAACGTCATTGAAAAACCAACCAGATCAAATGCAGCTTATGTTATCTACACATCCGGTTCTACCGGGATCCCAAAAGGTGTAATAATAGAACATGAAGCACTATCGGCCTTTGTAAAATCAGCCGTAAAACTTTATGGAATAAGCGCACCTGACAGAATTCAACAATTCGCTTCCCCTAGTTTTGACGCAAGTGTCGAAGAGATTTTCTGCGCACTATGCTCCGGAGCCACTCTTGTGTTGAAATCCCAGACCGAATTACAATCAATATCGGCTCTAGCCGGAGAATGGTCCGATTCCCGAATAACCATACTGGATTTGCCTACAGCTTTCTGGCATCAGCTTACAACCGCCCTGGAAGAAAAATCCATCCTTCTACCCGAAACACTTCGGACCGTCATCATTGGTGGAGAGCAACCCTCTGTCGAACGCCTAAATGCATGGTTGAGAACTGCAAGTAATAACATCAGCCTCATAAATACCTACGGCCCCACAGAAGCCACCGTCGTGGCTACAGCAGTTGATTTGTCTAATTGGGATAGTCACGATTCAGTATCTCGCCACATCCCCATCGGTCGGCCTCTTGAACACGTCAAAGCATATGTCCTGGACAAAAATTGGAAGCCGACGCCTATCGGAGTCCCTGGGGAACTCTGCATCGGTGGCCAAGCCTTAGCTCGAGGATATGTCAATCTACCAGATAAGACCTCGGAAAGATTTATCAAAGATCCTTTTAGTAATTCATCTGAAGACAGGATTTACCGAACCGGGGATCGTGTCAGATACCTCGAAAATGGTGAGCTAGAGTTCTGCGGTCGAGTCGATCGTCAGGTTAAGGTCCGAGGCTTTAGAGTCGAACTCGATGAAATAGACTCGGCGATGAGAAGTTTTCCGGAAATCTCCGAAGCGTTCACCTTAGACATCCGAAAAGATTCCCTTCCCGTGCAATTAACCACCTACATAGTCTTGCATGAGGGCTCTCACATTGATGAATCTCGGTTAAGAGAAGAACTCAAGAACAAACTTCCGGATTTCATGATCCCTGGAGCTTTCACAATTCTGGATAAGTTCCCTCTAACCTCAGGTGGAAAGATAGATGTAAACGCATTGAAAGAAATCAGGACTTTTCAAACGCTTGGACTAGAAAGTATCGTGCCGCCCAGAACCCCTGTTGAAGAAGTCCTGGTTAACATTTGGAAAGATGTTTTTGGCACCCAGCACATAGGGGTCAACGATAATTTTTTCCACCTGGGAGGACATTCTCTTTTAAGCATACAAATCATAGATCGAGTGAACAAAGCAGGACTCAGATTGACACCGGCTGAATTTATTCAGAACCCAACAATCCAAGAACAGGCAAAAGTTATTACCACTGCCAAGCCTTCATCTGAGGCCGGATCCTGGAAATGCCTTGTGGAACTCCAACCTCGGGGCTCACGCCCACCACTGTATTTGATTCATTCAAATCCGGGAGATGTCTTGGGGTATGTTAACCTTGTAAACAGACTGGGCGCAGACCAGCCATGTTTCGGCTTTGAATCTCTGGGCTTAAAAGCTCCTTCAAAGGCGCATAAGACCGTAGAGGAAATGGCTAAATACTACATTGAGGAAATGATTTCCTTTCAGCCTGAACCCCCTTACTATCTTGCCGGATGGTGTTATGGCGGCATCGTCGCCAGCGAAATGGCTTACCAAATGCAAGAAATGGGCAAACAGGTCGGTATGCTTGTTCTGATAGAAACCCCCTTTCCCCGGATGGCAAATGTAAGAGCCAGTTACTATTTCAAAAAACTGTTGGGTCTTGCAAAGCTTGGCCCAAAAGGCTGGATTTCTTATATACAAAATAAATTCAAGTACTTGAAAAAAATCAAATCTGGAGCCATAGACTCCGCCTTTTCCTTGGAATTCGATTCAGGGGTATTATCCAATAGGCCCGAGGTTTATAGACTCAACACCCAAGCTATGACTCACTACTATCTTAAGGGCTTTCTGTCATGTCCCATCAGAATATTTGTCGGTGACGTTCTCGAAGAGGGGTTCATACCTGACATCGAAAACCTGTGGAGCAAGATGAGCCAGGATGTTCAAAGATATGTCGCTCCAGGGTCCCACTTGAATATCCTCAAAGAACCAGGAGCAAATATTCTTGCAAAACAAATGCGTATATGTCTGGATGAAGCCTATAAAGTTGAATCTAACTTGTGACCACTGGAATGACGCTTTTAATTTATAAATGCATTGCATCAAATGTCACAACGCAAGCTCTGAAAACAATGAGAGCTCTTTGATATTTAATTATATTGATGATTCTGGCGATTACTTCATTATTTTTGCATCGACCTGGCCGGAATCATCATGAGTTCTCAAAGCCCACTCGTAAAAAGATGAACAGCCAAGAACGAATGCCAGTTTCACTATCAGGCTTATAATTGCGTCCCCAAGAAGTTGAAATGACAAGAACAATACAAATTGTTGATCAGGACATTGCACAATCGCTAAAAAACTTTTATATGTTGCAAATACACGGCAGGACTTCTTTGATCAATAATATTAAAAACACCATTACATATAGCGATGCTCCATCAAGCGAAGTAGCAGGCTATGCGTTTGCAGTCGTCGCTACGGCAATTTGGTCATTTAACTTCATTGTAGCAAGAATCCTTGCAGACAGCGTTCCTCCGGTTATGCTGGCCTTTTTACGCTGGACAATTGCTGCAGCCTTTCTGTTACCTTTTGGTATAAGACCGTTTTTTCGTGAACTACCGATTATACGAAAACACCTGTTCTACGTAACTGTCACCGCCTTTCTGCTGGTGACCGTATTCAATACGCTGATATACATCGCCGCTCATACATCCAAAGCCCTGAATCTTGCGTTAATCGCTTCATCGTCACCCATTTTCACGATATTGTTAGCGTATTTCTTTCTTAATGCTCGCCTTGGCCCTCTAAGAATTATCGGCCTTATTTCAGCCACCTTGGGGGTAGTCCTGCTTGTAACAAGAGGGGACTTATCTGTGCTGCGCGACCTGACCTTTTCAGAGGGTGAACTCTGGATGGTATTGGCCGCGGTTGTCTTCGGCATCTATAACGTTTTGGTTCGTATAAAACCAACGGCCTTGGGCTCAGTGGCATTCCTGTCGTCTACACTGTTTATAGGATTACTATTCCTTGTCCCTTGGGTAATATGGGAACAGCGTCACGCTGGGACCTTGAATTTAACTATGCCTACCCTAATGGCTATCGTTTACCTGGGAATTGGTCCCTCATTGATAGCCTTTCTTTGTTGGAACAAGGCAATAATGCTCATAGGCCCTGTCCGATCGGCCATTGCATACTATTCGCTACCGATATTTAGCGCAGTCGAAGGACTAATTCTATTGGGGGAACCTGTTACATTCATCGATTTCTTGAGCGGAGCCCTAATATTGATAGGGGTAATAATTTCAACCCGGGAATGAAGAAGAACGGACCACCAGAAACTGCTCTCCACGAAATATTTTACCGAGTTTTCCAATATCTTGAATCTAGTTTAAGAAATTCCACCTAGCTCAGAAGCCTTGAAAAATCCGGCCTGGCTTAGCCCTGCTTTAGAACATACGATATGGTTCTGTAAAACTTCTTTGTATCAATTGGTTTAGTTAGATAAGCCTGGCATCCGGCTTCCACAGCCTTTGCCTCATCGTCTATCATAGCGTGGGCGGTCAGAGCGATCACCGGGATACCTGCCGTGTCAGCATTCCCTTTAATGAGCATCGTCGCCGTCAGGCCATCCACTCCCGGTAGCGAGATATCCATCAGAATGAGGTCTGGCGTTACAGTCTTCAATTTCTCGATAGCCTCTTCCGATGAAAAGGCCTCAAGTGTCTTAAACCCTCCTATCTCAAGCAGAGTCGTGGTCAGTTTCATGTTTGCTAAATTATCTTCCACCACCAGAACCGTGGGTGTCCTATCACCTATTTGATAAGTTATGACATCATTCAAAGAATTCTCTTCCACAGGGCTCTCATGCGTATGCTGTGCACGGCCCTTGACGTAAGGTATCTCAAAAGTGAAGATGCTCCCCTTGTTTTCCCCTTCGCTTTCCACCCATATACGACCGCCATGGAGTTCCACCAATTTTCGTGTAAGAGACAAGCCTAGTCCAGTTCCCTGATTAGAACGTAAAAAGGAATTGTCAGCCTGTCCGAATTCCTCAAATATCTTCTCCTGATCCTCGGGTTTGATACCTATACCCGTGTCGGAAACACTTATCCGTATTTCTTGTTCCACCGTCTCGGCTTCCAGGCGGATCCGTCCACCTGATGGAGTAAATTCCACAGCATTGGAAAGTAGATTGATGACAACTTGCTTGAGTCTCACATGATCTGCCCAGATATCCCCCTCTTTGAATTCGTTCGCTATTTTCAGCTCCAGATTCAGGCCTCTCTTCAAGGCCGTTCCCCGGAACATAGCTAAGGCATTCTGGAGCAACAGGTTCAGCGAAAAACTCGAAGGGTCAATCTTTATTTTTCCTGCCTCCACCTTGGCAAGGTCCAGGATATCATTGATCAATTGTAGAAGATGCGAACTAGAATCGTGAATGGCCTGGAGGTAAGATAATTGTTTTTCGTTAATATCCCCGTAGTAACCCCCTTTGAGGAGATCGGAAAACCCGATTATGGCGTTGAGTGGCGTCCTAAGCTCGTGACTCATGTTTGCCAGAAATTTCGACTTGGTCCTGCTCGCCACTTCCGCTTCAACTCTCAATTGTTGCGCAAGAGCCAACGCTCGCTGAAGTTCATCAGTCACTCGTTTCTTCTCTGTAATGTCTCTATCTACACCCCTAAAGCCCACAACTCTGCCGTTGGCGTCAAAGACCGGCGCCCCTGCAGCCTCGAAGGTGCGTATGGAACCGTCCTTGTGTATCCACCTCTTCTCAAAGTTCTTCCAACCCTTCTTTCTATTTATGCAATCCTCTAATAGTTTGCTTATTGGTTCTATTTCATCAGGATGTATGAAATTGTAGGCGGTTACGCCAGAAATCTCTTCAACAGTGTATCCGGTAATGTCCAATATTGCAGGATTGCTATACGTGACATGACCTTCAGTGTCCATTTCCCAGATCCAGTCCGGAACCTCTTCTGTAAGTTGTCGATACTTTTCCTCACTCTCCCTTAACGCATTCTCCAAACGCCTATATTCAGTCAAATCTATACCGTAAATGAAGTTGTGAGTGCCGTCAGACATCAATCCCCATTTTATGATCTTGCGTGCCCCACCCAAACATGTGACAACCGCTTCCAAAGGCTCAACGGATCCCTTATTTTCCTCAGCTACCTTAACTCTACTTTTCCATTCCTTAAGAATCTCGTCTCTATATTCCGGTTCCGGATAAGCCAAGCGCCACCAATTATCTGCGCAAG
>Ga0067045_1031272_pt1 | contig 12720 bp, 8 predicted proteins | sample TerdegcTABiofilm_FD_59184 | JGI IMG/M metagenome (GOLD analysis project Ga0067045, IMG submission 59184) | Combined Assembly of (Gp0054472, Gp0054536) Wastewater bioreactor microbial communities from Singapore -Terephthalate degrading...
AGTACCGGCTTGCCCCTCCGGCGTACCTGTTCCACGGCCGCGGCTGCGTCTTCCAAGTACCGGGCAAGGCTGTATTCCTCCCACGGATCAACCAAGTCGAGGAGGTGGTGCGGGATGCGGCGGCGGGTTTCCTCGTCCGGCTTGGCGGTGCCGATGTCCATTCCCCGGTAAACCGCCATGGAGTCCATGGACAAGATTTCGGCCCCGAGGCGTTCGGCAAGCAGGACGCCGACCTCGGTCTTGCCCGACGCGGTCGGCCCGGTCAAGAACCAGCAATTCTCCAGCCAGATCCGTAGTTCGCCCGCCGATTCCATCCGGGGCCTTTCGTTGGTTGCGAATTCGGTTCAGGGCGGCCTGCCCAATCTCGGCGGCGCCGGCCGATTCGCGACGGCCGACCTTCACGGCTGCGGATTCTCCCGCTCCTGCTCGCCGTTCAAACTGCGCAAGACCGAACGCTGCCATGCCTCCAGGGCTTGGGCCATGCTCCGCACACGATCCGGCTCTTCGTCCGCCAAATTCGCAGTCTCGGCGGGGTCCTTTTGCACGTCGTAGAGTTCCCAATCCACGCCGCCGTTCTTATTGGGGATGCGGTGCAGCTTGTACGGCCAGTCCAACCAGGCGGCGTGGCCGGGCTCAATGTCGTCGGGGTATCGCTTCGCGGGGAGAGACTCGTCCTCCGGCGGGGGCGAGGCCGGCTTTTGTCCGGTCTGCTCCGCCAGGAGATCGGTCAGGATGCTTTCGCTGGGGGTCACGATTCCGGCCACCGGATACACCCAAAAGCCCAGCGGCTTTTCGCGGCGGGAGTCCGCGAGTCGATTCTCCAACAAGGTGCGCAGGCTGATTCCGTCCAGGATGCGATGGGGCAGGGGGACGCCGGCCACGTCCGCCACCGTGGGTAAGATGTCCACGGTGCCGCAAGGGAAATCGCTGACGCGTGGTCGATCGATGATGCGCGGCCATTCGATCACGCACGGCACCCGCAACCCGCCGTCCCACAGCGTGCCCTTCCGCCCGCGGAGGCCGCCCGTTGAACCCTGCGGAATGGCCCCATTGTCGCTGGTGTACCAAAACAAGGTGTTTTCCCGGACGTTGCAGTCGCGGAGGGTCTGCCGCAGCAGTCCGACCGCCCGATCCAAGGCCGTGATTTCGCCCAGGAAGTCGCGTACGGCCTCGGGCTGGTCGGAATACAGGTTGCGGTCCTCCTCGAGCGCCCGGTGGGGCGAATGCGGGGAGCCGAACCACACCACCGCGAGGAACGGCCGCCCGTCGGCAACGGCGTCGCGAATGAACTCGGCCGCCGCCTCCGCCGCGATGATGGAACTGTCACCGTGCTTCCGGACGACGGTGCCTTGATCGCTCATCAAAGGGTCAAGGTCATAGAAGTTGGGGGTGGAAAGCCATCGCTCGAAGCCCATCGCGCCGGGGGAGAGTCGGCCGTCCTTTCGTACGGAACCGAGATGCCATTTGCCGAAGTGCCCCGTGGCGTAGCCGGCCCGCTTTAGGATTTCCGCGACGGTGACCTCGTCGGGGCGGAGGGTATGTCCCCAAGAGAAACACCCGAAACGATTGGGATGCCGGCCCGTGAGAACGCTGCCGCGAGTCGGCGAGCAGACGGGCGCGGCGGCGTAAAATCGGTCCAATCGCAAGCCCTCACGCGCCATGAGATCCAAATTGGGCGTCTTGAGCACGGGATGACCGTTGTAGCCCACATCCCCCCAACCTTGGTCGTCCGCCATGCAAAGCACGATATTCGGTCGATCGGCAGGTGTCTCGCTTCCCACCGCGCGGATCGGCCCGAGTGCGGCGCAGACGAGCAGCGATGCAACGCCGATTCCCAGACTTCCCAGCCGAAGCAACCACCAGGCCGAACAATGAAGATGCGTTCCGCGAAGATACGTTCCGCGCATGACGGACAACCTCCCCAGGACTCAAGGTTCGAAGTTTCGAAACGCCGCCCGATACCCGAAAAGCTCGGTGATTCGCGGAGTTGCCTTGCGTTGCCGCTCGGCAAGGTCAATCGGGCGTTACGGGCGGAAGGGGGCTCAACCGTTCGCTCGATCTTGCCGATGATGGGCGGTTTGAGCCGCGGTGTCAAGGTTTTCATCCCCGGGAGCGCGGAGACTCGCCGTCCGGCGTGAAAGAATCCATTTGCTTGCCGATTGCCCCATGGAGGGTATGCGTCGCGAATTGACGTCGGGGCGACTTGCGGAGCAGTCTCCGCGTGCGGCTACAATGCCTTATGGGAACGGTCCCATCCGGGTGATGCCTTTTTCTCGTCAGAGACTATAAAGAAACGCAAGCCGAGGCGACGTTGTGAAATCGTTCGGCTCTGAGCATTCGAGTGACGATCTCGTTGCGGCAGGCGAAACGAAACCGCACACTACGGATTCCCATCGTTTGGATGACGGTCGGGCGTCCGACGCGAAGTCCGCGGACGAATCGCCGCCGGTTCTTGGGGCAAACTGGGCGGTCCGATGGGCCGTCCAACACGGATACCGCATGCTGCGGCGCCTCGTCGTCGCCCTGGTGGGTTTTTCGGTCTTGCTCATAGGACTCATCATGGTTGTCGGGCCCGGACCGGCCATCCTGGTGATTCCGCTGGGTCTGGGCATTTTGGGGTTGGAGTTTCGTTGGGCGCGACGGCTCCTCCGGTATGCCCGGCAACGCCTCCAATCAGGAATCGAAGACCTGTCGCGAAGGACCCGGGCAAACCCCGACCCTCGGAGTGACGACAGGTCCGATCCGGGTGAGCGCTCGATGTCCGCTTAGGGCATGGGATTCTGGCGGCGTGCGTTGCCCATCGGCCGTCGGTTGGTGGGGATGCGGGCGCGGGGGCGAAAAAAAGCACCGAGCGTGCTCGCTCGGTGCCGTGGAGAATTTGCGAACGCAGCAGTAAGCCGGACGGGTCGGGGCGATCAAGCATCATCGTCCCGCGCGGCCCGCCCGGGGGGCGAAGCCCGTCACTCGTACTTGATGCCGCACCCGAAGGCCTTCGTGTGCGATACGGCCGGCGCCTTGCCTTCCAGCAGGGCGTTCAAAGCGTCACGCAGATAGTGCTGCTTCACTTCTTTTTCTTTGATGTTATCATCGATCGCGCCCACATAGGCGACCTTGCGATCCTTGTCGAGCACGAACACGTGCGGCGTAACCGCAGCCCCGTAGTCGCGGCCGATCTTCTGTGAGGAATCGTAAAGGTACGGGAAGTTGAATCCCTTATCCTTTGCCCGAATCTTCATCTGGTCGAGGCGATCCGCCGGGAGGTTGTTGACGTTGACCGCCACGACCTGCACGCCCTTGTCTTTGTACTCGCGCTGCAAGGCGACGAGGCGATCTTCGTACGCCACAGCCACCGGACAGTGATTGCAGGTAAATACCAGCACCACGATTTCGGCCTTGGAGTAGTCGGCCAAGGAGTGCTGTTTATCATCGATGCCGATGATCCCCGACCAATCGGGCGCCTTAGCACCGACCTTGACTTCGGTAAGTTCCTCCGCGAAAGCGCAGGAGGTCAAAACGGAAAGCCCCACGGCGACCAAAGCGCCCGACAACATCACACCCAACATGCGCGACATCGAAATCACCTCCATCTCAAAGAACCTCACCCGTCACTAGCACCTTCGTTCACGGACGAGCACGGGATGTTTCCGTGGACCGTCCGGGCCGCTGCCTCCGGCGCCTTGGCACGAGCGGATCTGCCGCCCGAATTATGCGTTTGCTCACGGCGTGGAAGGCGACGAGCAAGCAAATCTTACTCCGGCGATGGCCTCCGGCAACCCCACAAAGCGATGGGGGATTTCTCGCAATCGGAGGGATTGACGTCTCGTCGCCATGCCGGTCTGCGCAGGAACAGACCGATTTCGGCCGGCCCGTGCGAGAGGGGAGATACCGCGTGGATTCTAGGTGCGCGGTTCCGAAAAACTCTTGTCGGCCGTCACCTCACCGCGCGAGGACAGGCTGATTTCGCGCAGGGGCGTGCCGGATCCCGCCGCCTGCCGAGCGGCCTGAGTGATCCGCAGCAGTCCGCCGCAGCACGGTACCGACATGCGGAGGATGGTCAGCGAGCGAATCCGCCCATGCACCATGATCGCCGCGAGTTTTTCGCCGTAGCCGCGCGTATCATCCAGTTTGGGGCAGGCCGTCAAGCATACGCCGTCACGCAGGAATCGCTCGTGGAAATCCATCACGGCAAAGGGCACGCAATTGGCGACCAAAAGCACGTCCGCGTCTTGGAAAAAGGGAGCCGTGGGCGAAACCAAATGAAGCTGAATGGGCCAGTTTTTCAGGCCGGGAGAGGAGGAATCCATGCGTTTTCCGGGCGTCGCGGGAACGGCGGTGGACGTCGGAAGAGTGGGACCGGTCGGGGTGGGGGCGGGCGGCAACACGGTCAAAGTCGGCATTGCGCTGCTTGGACACGAGGAAAGCCGATGCTCGTGTACCAGCCGTTCATCGAACGCGTCGGCCTCGCGCTCGGTGATGGTGATCGCGCCGTGGGGGCAATGCCCCAGACACGCGCCCAATCCGTCGCAAAGGGCGTCGGCCATCAGCCGGGCCTTGCCGTTGACGATCCGAATGGCCCCTTCCGCACAAGACGGTATGCACTCGCCGCAGCCGTCGCATTTTTCCTGATCGATATGCACGATTTTTCTGAGCGGCATTGGAAAACACGCTCCCGGTTGAAAAGAAAAAAGAAATTGGGTGCGAAAACGTTCGCCAAGTCCCGGCTGTGCGCCTCGCAAGTCATCCCGCCGATCCGCGCATGGAGGGAACGACTGGTTAGCGTAAAACGGTTGGCATAGAATGTAGATCGACCGCGTGGTTTGTTATGTCGAATTGTACAGACGAAAAGGGCGCAAAGCATCTGCAAGGCTGGAAGACGCCGTGCATGGGCGCATAGGCCCGGCCTGCTCCGGATGCACCGCCGTGAAGAGGGGCGAGGCGTGTCGGAGGTTGGGATCGAGGCATGATGGCCTCGCCCGACCATGCTTGCTCCTGAACCAAGCGCGAAACTGCTGCGGTCCCTCGAATGCCGTGTCGAAACGCCGCCTGATGGACATTTTGGGCCGGCCGAGCAACGGAAGGAAATACCAAGCTGTTAGTTTGACACGCTGCCGAGGTTTGCAATCGGATAATTGGAGGAAATCGAGAGTCGGCTGAGCCTGAATCAGTCGGCATACCCGGAAATTAGGGATTGTGGAATGAGGACGCAAATTGAGGCCGCCCGGGCTGGTGAGATCACCCCGGAAATGGAATTTGTTGCCCAGTCGGAAGGGCTGACCCCGGTGCGGGTTCGCGACGAGGTGGCACGGGGAAGGATGGTCATTCCCGCCAACCGGGTGCATCTGGAGAAGGGGCTGAAACCGATCGGCATCGGTATCGCCTGCCGCACCAAGATCAACGCCAATCTGGGCAACTCCGCCCTGCAAAGTGACTTGCATTGCGAATTGGACAAGGTGCTTTGCGCGGTCAACCTCGGGGCGGACACCGTGATGGATCTTTCGACCGGCAAGGATATCAATACGATTCGCGAGCATATCATCGCCGCGTCCCCTGTTCCCGTGGGGACCGTGCCGATCTACCAGGTGGTGGAGGAAATCCCGGACATCGCCGACATGACGGTCCGGAAGTTTCTGGATGTCGTTGAGCTTCAGGCCTCGCAAGGGGTGGATTACATGACCATCCACTGCGCGGTCTTGCGAGAGCACCTGCCTTTGGTGGAAAAGCGGGTAACAGGTATCGTGAGCCGCGGCGGATCGTTGATTGCCAAGTGGATGGCCATCCACGGGGAAGAAAATCCCTTATATACGCATTTTGACGACCTGTGCGACATCATGCGTCAATATGATGTCACGTGGAGCCTGGGCGATGGGTTGCGACCCGGTTCTTTGGCCGATGCGAGTGACGATGCTCAGTTTGCCGAGCTGAAGGTGATGGGCGAATTGGGGCGGCGGGCCAGGGAACGCGGTTGCCAGGTCATGATTGAAGGTCCGGGCCACGTGCCCATGGATCAGATCGAGGAAAACATCCGGCTGCAACAGGAGTGGTGCGACGAGGCCCCGTTTTACGTACTGGGACCGCTGGTGACCGACGTAGCGCCCGGCTACGATCACATCGCCAGCGCCATCGGTGCGGCGATGGCGGCTTGGTACGGGGCCGCCATGTTGTGCTATGTTACGCCGCGGGAGCATCTCGGGCTGCCGAATTTGGAAGACGTACGGCAAGGGGTCGTCGCGTACAAGATCGCAGCCCATGCCGCCGACGTTGCCCGGCACCGTCCGGGCGCCCGCGATTGGGACGACGCCCTGAGTCGTGCCCGATTCCGCTTTGATTGGGAGGAGCAGTTCCGCCTGGCGATCGATCCGGAGACGGCGCGGCGGTTGTGGCAGGAGTCTGCCCGGCCTGGTACGAGCCCGACCAGCAAGTACTGTAGCATGTGTGGGCCGAAGTTCTGCTCCATGCGTCTTTCGCAAGATATCGCGGAGTTGCGGGAAGCATCCGATTCGCCCCAAGATGCCGAGGAGGTGAAACAAGTCCCCACCTAAGGCCCATGATTTGAAAGGCGATCCGGGACGGCCGCGGGGCGGAACGGCGCGGGCCTCTTTTCGGCGAATGAGACGCGGTCGTCGCGCGATCGCATGGCCGGGGCGTCTCTTCGACCCGCAGCGCGGCGCCGGAACAAATTAGGCGGCATCTCCGTCGGCGTTCGTTGCGAGGACCGGCAAACGCGAAAACCGGCCAAGTAATTTCGCGGTGTCCGTATTGGACCGAATAGCCGCCGGCGGGTAAAATTGATGGTTTCGCGCTTGCCCGACGGCAGGCGCTTGCGGACTCAAAAGGACGTGGTTTGGCGTCGAACGGTTAGCTTATGGGTTTTGACAGGCAAGATATCGATAATACCCGAAACATCGGGATTTCTGCGCACATCGACTCGGGGAAGACCACCCTGAGCGAAAGGATTCTGTATTACTCCGGTCGGATCCATCGCATGGGCGAGGTCCGCGGCGAGGGGCCCGGCGCTACCATGGATTACATGGAGCTGGAACGGGAACGCGGAATCACCATCACGAGTGCGGCTACGTCGGTTTCCTGGTTGGGGAAGAAGATCAATTTGATCGATACCCCGGGCCACGTGGATTTCACGGTCGAGGTGGAGCGGAGCCTCCGCGTCTTGGACGGTGCAATTCTGGTGCTATGCGCGGTGGGCGGCGTGCAGGCCCAATCGCTGACCATCGATCGGCAGATGCGGCGTTACCACGTTCCCCGGCTGGCCTTCATCAACAAGATGGACCGCGTGGGGGCCGACCCTTGGAAAGTCGTCAAGCAGTTGCACGATCGGCTGGGCTGCGATGCGGTCCTCATGCAATTGCCGATCGGCCGCGAATCGAATTTCCAGGGGGTGATCGACCTGGTGACGCAGGAGGCGGTCTATTTCGACGGCGAGGAAGGCGAGCGGGTCCGCCGCGAACCGGTGCCCGACGGCATGCGTGAACAGATGTTGGCGGCACGGCGGCAGATGCTGGAATCGCTGGCCATGTACAGCGACGAACTGCTCGAGGTACTGTTGGCCGAGGAGGAGCCGTCGCTGGATCTGATTTATCGTGTGGCCAAGGAAGCGGTTTGCAGCCTGCAATTGACCCCGGTGTATTTGGGTTCGGCCTTCAAGAACAAGGGCGTTCAGCCGCTCCTGGACGCGGTCGTGCGACTGCTGCCATCGCCCGCCGAGACGGAAGTCAAGGCGATTCCGCCGGGAGGAACCGAGCCGACGCTGGCGCTTTCCGCCGACCCCGATCAACCTCTGGTGGCGATGGCCTTCAAGTTGGTGGAGGATCCCTATGGGGCGTTGACGTTGTTCCGCATCTACCAAGGCTGCATCGCCAAGGGCGAGTCGTACTACAACCAACGAACCGGTAAACGGGAGCGTTTCGGCCGGATCGTGCGATTACACGCGGACAAGCGGGAGGAGATCGAGGGGGCGGGGCCGGGCGACATCGTGGGCGTGCTCGGTATCGATGCCGCCAGCGGCGATACCTATTCCTCGCTCGCCGGTTTCGGCACCTTGGAGAGCATGTTCGTCCCCGAGCCGGTCATCAAGATGGCGATCATGCCGGTGGAGCGAGGCGGAGCGGATCGCTTGGCCAAGGCCCTGTCGCGATTCCGCCGCGAGGACCCCACGCTCCAGATCCTTTCCGATGAGGAGAGCGGTGAGACCTTGATCGCCGGGATGGGCGAGTTGCACCTGGACGTGTACGTGGAACGCCTCCGCCGCGAATACAAGGTGGAAGTCGTGGTCGGGGCTCCCAAGGTGAATTACCGCGAGGCGCCCACCCAACCCGCCGAATTCAACGTTCGCCATCGCAAGCAGACCGGCGGTTCCGGTCAGTATGCCCACATCGTCGGCCGCATGGAGCCGCTCCCCGAGGACGCGGAAGAGAGCTTTCTTTTCGAGGAGGCGATCGTCGGCGGGCGGATCCCGAAACAGTACATCCCGGCCATCGAAAAGGGGCTGCGGTCTTCGCTGGAGAAGGGGCCCCTGGCCGGTTATCCCATCGTCGGCTTGCACGTCCTGGTCGAGGACGGCTCGTATCACGAGGTGGACAGCTCGGACCTGGCATTCCAGATTTGTGCCCAGACGGTCATGCGCGAGGCCTTCCCCCGGACGCAGCCGGTCCTCTTGGAGCCGATTATGCGGATCGAGGTCGAGTGCCCCGAGGCCTGCCAAGGCAACGTGGTGGGCGACCTAATCGGGCGGCGGGGGTTGATCACCGGTTCCACCGTCATGGGACCGATCGCCCGAATCACCGGCGAAGTGCCCCTGGCCGAAACCTTCGGCTATGCCACCGTGTTGAGGAGCTTGACGCAGGGACAGGCCACATTCTCGCTGGAGTTTTGTCGGTACAAGCGCGTGCCGTCTTCCGTTCAGGAAGAGATCATCGCTCAACGCCGCAAACGACAGACCGCGGGGGTCGGTTCCTGATCGCCGTGATTCCCTTCCGGATACCGCGAAGTCACTCGCGTTCCTAGGAATCGAAGCGGAGGAGGGCGTAGCGCTTCTTTCCGGCGCGCAGGACCACGGCTGCGTCTCCCACCAAATGGCGCACCGTCAGCCGGGCGTCCAGGTCGCCGAAGCGGACGTTGTTGACGTAGGCGCCCCCTTGCTGGATCACCCGCCGCGCATCGCTCTTGTTCTTGGCCAAGCCGGCTGCGCACAAGGCGTCGATCAGCGGCATGCCCTCGCCCTCCAGCAACCCTCGCGGCACGCTACTGCTCGGCACGTCGGCGAAGATCTCGTTCAATTCTTGAGGGGAAATCCGTTCGATGGGAGCGCCGAATAGGACCTCGGTTGCGCGTTCGGCGGCCTCCAAGCCCTCCGCGCCGTGCACCAGCCGAGTCAACTCGGTCGCCAACGTGCGTTGCCCCAGTCGCTGCTCCGGGGCGGCGCCATGCCGCGAAACGACGTCGTCGATCTCCTCCACCGACAAATCGGTGAAATACTTGAGGCACTTTTCGACCAGATCGTCCTCGACGTTGATCCAGTATTGATAGAAGCGATAAGGGCTGGTTTTTGCGGGGTCGAGCCACAACGCGCCGGACTCCGTTTTGCCCATTTTGCTGCCGTCGCTCTTCGTTAATAGCGGACAGGTCAGGCCGTGGAGCTGGACGCCGTGCAATCGCCGGGCGAGATCGATTCCCGCCGTGATGTTGCCCCACTGGTCGCTTCCCCCCACTTGCAATTCGCATTCGTACCGGCGGAAGAGATGAACAAAGTCGTAGGCCTGGAGGAGCATGTAGCTGAACTCGGTGTAGCTGAGTCCGGCATCGCTCCGCTCCAGCCGCTGGCGGACGGAATCCTTGGTGAGCATCACATTGACGGGGAAGTGCTTGCCCACCTCGCGCAGAAACTCCAAGTAGCCGAATTGCCCCATCCAGTCGTAGTTGTTCAGCAGCAGGGCGGCATTGGCCGAGCCTTGGAAATCGAGAAACCGGCGGAGTTGCCGTTCCACGCAGCGGACGTTGTGACGCAGTTGCTCCTCGGATAAAAGTTTCCGCTCTTCGCTCTTGCCGCTGGGGTCGCCGATCATGCCGGTGGCCCCGCCGATCAGGGCGATCGGGCGGTGGCCCGCCTTTTGAAAACGCCGCAGGATCATCAGGGCCATCAGGTGACCGACATGGAGACTGTCCGCCGTGGGATCGAACCCCGCGTACAGCGTTCGCGACTTTTGCAGAAGCCAGGATGCCAGGCCGGCATCGTCCGTCGTCTGGTGGATCAAACCGCGGAGACGCAAGTCCGCTACAACGTCGAAGTTGGGCATGGTTGTTAGGCTCTTCTGTTTCGGGGGATGCCGAGGACGGCTCATAAGAATCCGCGGCGAAACACCTCTCGGGCGGGGCTCACCAGTTCCTGAAACGAGCACGCCTGGGGGCCGTCAGCGCCAAAGATCGTCATCCGCGAAAGGGTGCCGCGGTTCGGCGAGTCGGGGTTTCGGCAGCACGTCCAGGATCTTTTCCGCCAATCGCAGATCTTCCCGGGTCGTGATTTTGATGTTCAAACTCGAACCGGGCACGACGTGAACCTTGCGGCCGGCCCTTTCGAGCCATTGGGCATCGTCGGTGACGGGCTGGGAACCGCTTTTCTCGCACGCCTCGATTAACCACTCGCGGCGAAAGACCTGGGGGGTTTGGGCCTCCCAAATCCCTTGGCGAGGAAGCGTTTGCACGATTACCTCATCCGTTCCCACCTGCTTGAGGGTCGCGACGGCGGGGATCGCTAGGATGGCGGCACCCGTCTCTTCCGCTTTTGCGAAAACGGCGTCGATCCAGGGATCGGCCAGACACGGTCGGGCGGCGTCGTGGATGCACACGAAGTCGGCCTCCGGCTTTACGGCGGCCAGCGCATTACGCACGGAATCAGCCCTTTCCTTGCCGCCTTCCACCACCTGAACTCCGAGAATGGCGATCTCCGAAGCGAATTTCTCGCGAAAAAACTCCTGGTCGTCGGGAGACACGACGACGATGACTTGGACGACATCCGGTCGTTGCAGGAAGCGGTGAACGGAATGCAGCCAGACCGCCCGACCGGCCAACGGGGCGAAGGGTTTTTTATAGCTTCGGTCGCGAAAACGGGAGCTGGCCCCCGCCGCCGGCAAGATCACTGCGAATTTCGACACGATTGAGCCTCTCTTCTCACGCGCCGTGGAGCGAAAGCTTCATTTTCCCCCAGGGTGCGGACCCGTCAAGGCGATGGCCCCATGCTCCTCCTCGATACCGGGGGACGCCCCTCGCAAGTCGGGCATGGAAAAAATGGGATAGCTTGGATCGGAGCCGGATCACTATAATCCGTGTGCTGCAATGTCGCCCACCGCCGGACTCGTGCTGCCTTCCAACCGGTGGGACCTTCGCATGGAAGCGTAGCTTGCACGGTCGGCGTCGTTCGCTCGTGCAGGGAGCGCAGAGGGGACTATGCTCGGACAAGGAGGTCCGAACTCTCACCGACCCAAATCCCTTGCTGCCGAGGCCGTTTCGCCCTCGTCGGAGCAGGGTCGTTGCGCGCCTCGCCTCCGAGCTTGCGTCGCGCCGCTCTTGGTCTGGTTTGTCGTGCTTCTACCGGCCGCTCGGCATGGATCGGTTTGGGCAGAGGAGGTGGGATTACGCATTTCTTGGGGCGGAGAAACCCCCCTCGCCTGGCGCGGCGAGATCGCCGTGAGCGACGGCTCCATTCGCGATTGGCGTCCTATCGGGTCGGAGGTGGATGAAGCGGCGGCCGTCGTTTGGCTGGACGGGCGGCTTCGGTTGGATGCTCCGTCGCCGCGATTCTTCGACGGCGTGGATATCTGGGTGGAAGGGAACGAGGCTACCACCGTTCGCGTTTCCGTCGGGGCGGGAAGCGAACCGGCTAGCTCGCCCCTGTTACTCCGGATGGGCGATCTGGCGAAGCAATCGGTTTACCATGCCGATCTGGACGGCCAAGGCAATCGGCTCTTCGTGGAGCGGATACCGGGCGACAACCTGCACGTCACTCTTTCGAGACCGCACTTGGTGTTCGACCCCGAGGAAGCCGTCGACTTGGAGGTGGAACCGCGGGGGGTGGCGGCGCCGGGGGCGAGACTGATGCTCCGCGCGGAATTGGCGCGGCCCCGGTGGAGCGGAAATGCGCAAGAGGGATCGCGGAGCGTCCTGCCCCAGATCTCGTTGCCGCGGTTCGGCGGGACGGGCGAACCCGCCGCGACGATTCAGCACGACTTTTCCTTCACGCCCGGCGCAAAAATACCCATCCGTTTGACGGCCCCGCGCGAGGAAGGCGTCTACGAGATCATCCTGGAGGTGGTTTCCACCGGCCGACCGCGGCTTTCGGAAGCCGTGATGCGGCCCTTCGCCGCGCCGACGGTGCTGGCGACGCGACGGGTGCAGATCGTGGTGCTGGGCAGGATTAAACCGGTCGAGGAATCTCCCGTGGGAACCTTGACGGTCATCGGCGAGGCGGTACCGGCCACCAACCCCGTCATTTGGGATCGGCTTCCCTTGATCGCGCAGCATCTTGGGCGATTAGGAGTTTGGAATCGGGGTGACGCCTTGGGTAGCGGCCGCCGCGGCACGCGTGAAGGTCCCAACGGCGCCATGGTGGAACTGACGTCCGCCGGCGCGGAGCCGGCTTGGGAAGCACTTTCCTTGCCGGTCCGCGAGCTTGGTTTGCCGCACGTCCTCGAAATCGAGCTTCCCGCCGATGTC
>Ga0067045_1031273_pt1 | contig 12719 bp, 8 predicted proteins | sample TerdegcTABiofilm_FD_59184 | JGI IMG/M metagenome (GOLD analysis project Ga0067045, IMG submission 59184) | Combined Assembly of (Gp0054472, Gp0054536) Wastewater bioreactor microbial communities from Singapore -Terephthalate degrading...
CCTTTCCGGTAAAAACTCCATTTACTTCGGAAGTACTGCCCCTTGCTCCAGGCGAAACTACGATATAGCCCCTGGATAGAGCCACAGAAGCCGTATTCGCCGGATCACTATCCTTAGAAATCGATGCTGTTTCAGCCGGAAGGACCGGAACTGCAGGCATATATCCACCGATCTGGTTCAGCAAGAAAATGGGGGCTTTCTGATTGTCTACTGCTGTCTCCGGAATATAAACATTCAGGTACTGATAGTTGGTGTCTACGGGAGATGTTACATAACGTATATTCTTATAGGCATGGTACGTGATCGATTGTCCGTCCACTACAGTTTTTTGAATGTCGTAAAACCCCGGATTAAACGCAAGAGGCCCAGTTACGGATCTGGGGCTGCTCGCACATCCCAGGAATAGAAGCAGAAATCCTGTCCCTATGTTTAGGGCAACATAGAAGGCTTTTTTCATTTTTGCCTCCTTTATATAATTTTATGGAATTATTTGTTATTAATAACATATATTTATATTTATATCATTCTATGGGATGATTATAGACCCACATTTTCCTGCTGTCAAATTTTTTTTACCTTTAGAAAAAGGTCCCCACCTAGTTGTAAGGGATAGGGGCGCGCGGGGAAGGAAAGTGGTACAGGTGAGGTTAAACCGGTAAGCTCAAAAAGACACCCCGAAGAACTCTCAAGAGTACCCGAAAGTTATAGTAATACCTATGCGATGGGACGTTCTGGAAGAGAGGATATGCTTCCTAAGCCTGCCTGGGCGTGATCATCATTGCCTGGAGCTTAAAACAGCCGTTTTAACAAGAGTTAACCCTCTCGTGAATCTCATTTTTTATGAAGTTCAGATAGAAGTTTCCCTCCCTGGCCGATATTGTCCATGCTGTTTTCCCGTATCAGGACAGAAAATGCTTGGGCAGGAATTCCTAAAACTTGCTGAGAAACTTCGGTAAGCTTCGCAACAAGCTCTGCTTTCTTTTCACGAGACATTGGGCCGCCGTCAAATTGAATAAAAGGCATATCATTCTCCTTGTTTTTCTATCTTTATCTATAATGACCTTTTTTGTCAATAAGAAGACATCCATCTACTTTTGCCTGGCCCTATACTCCTATGTTGCGCTACTTTTCGAAGTAAGGGTATACTAGAGTGTGTGAAAATTTTTGTTCGCCTTGGGATGATAATATGCGGGTTCTTGTCCCTCATAACACTTTCTGTATCTGTTAGTCAGTTGCTGAAACTGGATATTCGGCAGGAAGACGATATCACCGTTGCACCTATATACCACTTTTCCATCTATTTACCAGATACTCAAGATTCTTTCTTTACAGCAATTAAACGAGGAGCTGAAAAAGCTGCAGAAGAGCAAAATGTAGTGGTTTCGTACCATTCCATTGATCCGGTACGACTAGAATTACAGCAAGCTTCCTATACGGGAGTCGATGGTGTAGCAATATGCCCTTACTTAGATGACCTGTTTGCAAAAACTCAGATTGAAAAAATAGTGCAGAAACAAATTCCCGTTATTCTTATTAACCACCTTATTCTACATGATCAACCCTGGCCCTATATAGGACCCAATAGTTTTGATATTGGAAGAAAAATGGGAACGTTGCTCAGTCGATTGGGGAATGAACCTATTCGTCTTGCTATTGTGTACAGTAAAAAAGAGCCAGGAATATATGCAGAGCGAGAACTTGTGGAGATGGGGTTAACTTCCAGCATCGGGAATCGCCTTTCTACCTCTATAAAAAGTTTTTACACGGGTAGAAATCCATTAGATGCAGAAATGGTAATGTATCGTCTTTTACGAGAAGAACCAGAGATAAATACCCTCGTATTTACCGATGCCAACGATACCATCGCAGCAACTCAGGCTCTGATCGATATGAACCTTGTGGGAAGAATCCGGATCATAGGTTTTGGGAATGAAAAGAGTATCATTGAATATATCCATAAAGGAGTCATTGCAGGAACCATTGCAATAAATCCTGAACGAATCGGATATCAGGCAATAAAATCTTTATATGAATTAAAAGCAACGGGCTATACCTCTACATCTGTCAATACAGGGGTTGAGATACTCGATAGGGGTCAGTCATGAGACCTAAAGTTACAAGCTCGTTCAGAATGCAGATGGTCTTTAGCATATTTGGAATATTTACACTCCTCGTGATATCTACCACATATATTCTTTTTTCTACTATTCGCATTCAGAATATTATAAATAGCAGTTTTCAAAAGGAACGGTACTTACGATCTATTCAGGAAGCTCTTACAGCGTATCAAGAACCGCTATTGGAATATCTGTCTACTCGATCCTCCAACGCACTGGCTCGACATTTGATCGAATCGCAGACGTTAAGAAATCGTATTCCTGCAAATATTCCTATTTCCCGGGATCAGAGCCTGTTACGAGAGCGAGAAGTATATCACCTTATTGATGCTTTCCTGGAACTCGCAGAACAAGCTGTAGAGCTAAAACGGGGTCGAGATGTAGAAGGCTATACCCGTTTGTACGATGAGATGATGGATTTATTATCCTACATAAATCATGAAACAGAATCGCTGAGTACTGAACGGTTTCGTAATCAGGTCGATCAGTATGGAGTCTTTATCAATAATTCAAGAACAGTCTTACAATGGAATCTGGTTTTTATTGTATGTATTTCCCTCTTTTCCATTTTTTTGCTCTTTCGTTCTGTAGAAAAAATGACCGAACCTATGGTTCGTCTTTCAGCTATGGCGTCTGAACTTTCTGCGGGGAATTTTTCTATAGAAGATATAAAGACAAGTTCCATCTATGAAATCGATCGGGTCGTAGAAGCATTCAATCAAATGAAACATGAGATCCGCCAATATATTGAAGAGATCCGCCGTCAGGAAGGTATAAAGCAAGACTATATGCAAGCACGCATGCGTAATCTGAAAATGGAAGGATTGGTTCGTCGGATGGAAATTTATACACTCCAGGCACAGATGAACCCTCATTTTCTTTTTAATACGTTAAATACCGGCATGCAGTTAGCCATCGTAGAAGGAGCAGAACGAACGGGCGAATATATGGAGTATCTGGCATTACTATTCCGGCACAATATAAAGAACAAAGAAAGCATCGTGCCGCTTCGCTACGAAATTGAAGGGCTTACCTACTATTTTTATATTCTTAAAGTACGTTTCCCAAAGAATTTAGACTTAGTATTGGATTATCCTGAGCGGCTCCTTGATACCTGCAAGGTACCAGTTGCGATCCTCCAGCCTCTGGTAGAAAATTGTGTTGTTCATGCGTTTAAAAATAAAGAAGATATTGGGTCGGTAATTGTACGGGTAGAAGAAAAAGAGCCCTATATAGAGTTGAGTGTCAGTGATAATGGTTGTGGCATGGATGAAGAGCAGATTCATTCCTTATTGCATCCCGTGCCTGTTGAGGAATCTTCTCCACGAATTATGGGATTGGAGAATGTAATCCAGCGATTATACTTTTTTTATCCGGAGGATCCAGAGGTGATTACCATTCAGAGTATGCCGGGAAAAGGAACAACAATCACCATTCGAATTCATAGGGGAAAGGAACCATGTATCGTGTCTTGATCGTAGATGATGAAGAGCCGGTTCTGGAGAGTTTTGAGTTCCTCATTAAAGAAACAAACCCGGCATTTAGAGTAAGCGGTAAGGCTCGAACGGGGTATGAAGCAATACGGTTAATCCATGAATTACAACCCGATATCGTGTTTATGGATATTAATATTCCCGGTATGGATGGAATCCAGGTAATTGAAGAAGTTCACGAACAATTTTCAGATACGATATTTATTCTTTCAACTGCCTATGAACGGTTCGATCTTGCCCAGCGTGCATTACCGCTCGGTGTATTTTCATACCTGGTAAAACCAATTTCAAAAAAAACTTTTTTAACTACACTAGATTCGGTCCGATTGCACTTAGATAAAAAACAACCTGTCTTTCCACAAAAGACCACAAATATATTGGAGCAACAATTTTTAACAGAAGTGATCTGGAAACCTATGTCCAAAGATGAATGGGAACATTATAAAGAGGTATTTTCGTTTCATTCAGATAAGGCAGTTGTATGTCTAATCGAAATAGAGAAAGATACTGCACACTGGGGACAGGAGATTGCCCGTAAACTTGCTTTTCATCATCGCTGTTTGTCTGCATTCTATATGAATAGAATGATCTATCTTATTCCAGAAGCTCTGGAAGCCGTCTCATTCAAAAGAGAATTACAGACACTGATGCAACAAACTATTCCTGAGTCATTGTACAGGGTTTTTGGAATCGGAACCGTGCATGGGGGGAAAGATGTTTACCTTTCCTGCTCTGAAGCAGTAGAGGATCTGCGAGCAAAGAAAAACAATCTGGATGTTCTGGTACGGGAACGAATTCGCATTGCACAGATTCGTAGAAAAATTGGAATCGCACCTGAAGAAGAAGTAACTGCCCTATTTCATACATTCTGGCAAGAAGTGTTTGGATACTATTCTTTTGATCTAGCAAAAGCTAAGATGATCGGCTTTTTTACCCTCCTGGTGGATGATTGTTCGGGCTATTATCAAGAGCAAGAAGACGCAAATCCTCCTGTATTGCCTGTAGAAGAAATACTTCCCCTCCAGAACTTGCCTGAATGGACCCGCTGGAGTACGGATGCATTTCAGAAACTATACGAACGATTTGCCCTCCATCGAAAGGAAAATTTCCCCTTACCTCTGGTGAAAGCGTTAACCTTTATCAACGAGCATTATAATGAGCCTCTTCAACTTACTGCTGTTGCAGAAGAAGTACGAGTTTCTGCAGCCTATTTAAGCCGTTTATTTACTGAGCATGTACATGCTAATTTCATTGACTATTTAACGAAAATGCGGATGGAAAAAGCCGAGGCTCTCATCCGGAACACAAAATTAAGTATAAAAGAAATAGCCCACCTGTTAGGATACCAGGATCCAAACTATTTTAGCAAAATCTTCAAAAAGATAATGGGTGTTTCTCCTTCATTGTATACGGAGGTGCAAGGGAAAAGATATGAATAAAAGAAGGTTTATTGTAGTTCTGTCTCTTATCCTTTCCATACTGAACTGTACACCCAAAGAAGATCAAAAAAAAGATGAATCAAAATCAAAAAATACCATCATCGGATTCTCTATTGCGACGGATACGTTTATTCTGGAACGATGGAACAAAGACATTAAAATATTCTGCGGTGCTGCTCAAGAATTAGGTGCAGACGTACTGGTACAACTTTCTGCAGGAGGCATCAAAGAACAAATTGCCCAGATAAATTATCTACTAAGACAGGACATTGAGGTCCTGGTAGTGATTACTCATGACATGGAGATGATAGCCGGGGTTATTAAACAAGCCATGGATCAAGGAATTATTGTGGTAGCTTATGATCGAATGATACTCGGTATTCCAATTAATGCCTATATATCTTTTGATAATGTAGAAGTAGGAAGATTGTTTGGAAGAGCTCTTACGGCTGCTGTTCCACGAGGTAATTATCTTATTGTTAATGGTTCAGTCCGCGACAACAATAGCTACCTGGTAAATCAGGGCGTTTATGAGATATTAACTCCCTTCATTAATAGTGGACAAATTAAGATTGTAAAAGAAATTTGGCTTGAGGAATGGAGTTTTGATGAAGCGCTGGAAAAAATTGAAAAAGTATTTAACGAAACAACAGACATTGATGCTATTTCGTGTGGTAATGACCAGATAGCCAGTGCAGCCATTCAACTATTAGCTGAAAGGAGGCTAGCGGGCAAGGTTGCGGTAGTTGGTCAGGATGCAGATCTTATTTCGTGTCAGAGAGTCGTAGAAGGCACCCAATTGATGACTGTGTACAAACCGATTGCAAAACTAGCTACCCGGGCTGCAAAACTTGTTGTTTCGCTGACCAAAAATGAGTTTGTTCCCTACGATCAACTCATGGATAACAAGAGCGGGACTCCTATTCCCTCCTATATTGAAAGGCCCATCCCCGTTTATAAACATAATATGGATGATACGGTGATAAAGGATGGCTTTCACTCAAAAAAAGATGTATATCGGAACCTCCTACAGGTAAATAATTGATGTAAATATTTTCCTTGTTTGTATCCTAAAAAAATGAGTATTACAAAGGCGCCCTTGTTTTTATCAAAAGTTTACGATGTTCAAAAAGCAAAACATACCTCTACAATAAAGCTATAAATTATACCAGGAGGTATGGGATACATGAAGAAAAAAATACTTGTGTTAATGGTTGTAGTAGTGGCTGCTACATCTCTTGTGTGTTGTAAAAAGAAAGAAGATGTAGCAGTAGAAAAGGCTCCCCTTATCGGCATTGCTATGCCTGAAACCCATGTTGAACGGTGGGTAAAAGATGGAGCTGACCTGAAGGCCTTTGCAGAAGCGAAGGGTTATCGTGCTGAAGTTGCCTACGGTGATGCTGACCAGACCAAGCAGAACCAGCAACTCCAGGATATGCTTACAAGAGGAGCAAAACTACTTATAGTGGGAAACATCAATGAAGGAGTTGTGCCTGTTATATCCGATGCAGCAAAGGAAAAAGTCCCTGTTATTGCGTATGACCGCTTAATTATCGGTTCAGGAGACTATGATTACTATGTTACCTTTGATAACTTCAAAGTTGGCGAATTGCAAGGCAAGGCGTTAGAGAGAGCACTGAATCTGGCTAATGCGACCAAGGATAAACCAAAGATCATTACTCTGTTTGCCGGTTCTCCAACGGACAATAACTCCAAGATGTTCTTTAATGGAGCCATGAGTGTACTACGCAAGTATGCAGAAAGTGGAGTGCTGAAGATTGTAGGTCCTGCGCCCTTGAGTGCTGATGATACGGCTAACTTTACCCGCATAACCACTGAAAACTGGCGAGCCGATATTGCAAAGGCAAGAATGGAGAATATACTAAATAATGATGCGAAGAATGTTGTGCTGGATGGAATCCTTGCTCCAAACGACACACTGGCCCGAGCCATCATTGAAGCATGCTCCTCTGATGCAAAGTATGCGGGTGGAAAGTTACCCATAGTAACCGGTCAGGATGGAGAGTTAGCTTCCATAAAGTACATCAAGGAAGGTAAACAGTACATGACCGTATTTAAAGACACCCGGAATCTGGCTAAGGCGGCTATTGAATTGGCAGATGCAATTCTGAAAGGGAAAGAACCCAACATCTCCGGCGCTCGACTGGATACTACCACATACAATACAGGCAAGAAAGCAGTTAAATCGTACTTGCTTGAGCCGGTTGAAGTAACAAAAGAAAACTATAAAGCTATCATGATTGATAGTGGGTATTACAAAGCTTCGGATATCGAGTAGTTTCTTGCGAATTTTAATCTCTGACAACCGGGCCGGCAATACTGCCCGGTTGTTTGTATATAAGCCGGAGGAATGATGAGTGAATATATTCTAGAAATGCATAATGTCACAAAAGATTTCCCTGGTGTTCGAGCCCTTGAAAATGTAAGTTTGAATGTGCGGAAAGGGGAAATTTACTCTATCTGTGGAGAAAATGGAGCCGGCAAGTCTACCTTAATGAGTATAATCAGCGGAGTATTCCCCAAAGGAACCTACGAAGGAAGAATTATTCTTAAAGGAAAAGAAACGCATTACCATAGCGTTAAAGATAGTGAACGAGATGGATTAGCCATCATTCATCAAGAACTTGCCTTAAGCCCGTATCTACCTATTTATGAAAACATCTTTTTAGGACACATGAAAACCAATTTGGGAATCATCAATTGGAATTATTATATAAAAGAATCTCAGAAATATTTACAGCGGGTAGGATTAAAAGAAAATCCTGCAACAATCGTAAGTAAAATAGGAGTAGGGAAACAACAACTGGTAGAAATTGCCAGAGCCCTTTCAAAAAAGGCAGAAATACTTATTTTAGATGAGCCAACTTCATCTTTGAACGATGAAGACAGCGAAAAGTTATTACAATTAATTATTGAATTAAAGAATCATGGTATCACCTGTATTATGATATCTCATAAGTTGAACGAAATACTGGAAATTGCAGACAGGGTAAGTGTTTTACGAGATGGAAAGTTAATTTCTACCTATGATGTAAAAAACGATAACATTCATGAAGCACAACTTATTAAGGATATGGTAGGAAGAGATTTAACCACTCGTTTCCCTGAGCGTAAGACCAAGCCGGGTGAAATAGTAATGGAAGTAAAGAACTGGTCGGTATACCACCCGGATTATCATTCAATAAAGGTAATTGATGATGCTTCATTTTACGTACGAAGCGGAGAAATTGTGGCTTTTTGTGGCCCTATGGGAGCAGGTCGTACTGAGTTGATGATGAGTATTTATGGAAAATCCTATGGATCACGATCCGAAGGAGAATTGTATCTCTTTGGTAAAAAAGTAGAGTTACACTCACCCCGTGAAGCTATTGCCGCAGGGCTTGGATATCTATCAGAAGATAGAAAAAATCTAGGACTTATTTTGATTCAGGATGTTAAAACAAATATTTCTCTTTCAAGCCTGCAGAAGCTTTCTCATCTTGGAATAGTGGATGGTCAACAAGAAATTACAGAAGCTGAGCGTTTTAAGGAAGAACTTAAGATCAAAACTCCCTCTATCATGCAGCTTACCAGGAATCTCTCGGGTGGAAATCAACAAAAGGTTGCATTAAGTCGCTGTTTACTGGCTGATCCTGAAATTTTTATCATTGATGAACCTACACGGGGAATAGATGTAGGTGCAAAATTAGAAATATATCATATTCTAACAAACATCGTAGAAAGAGGAAAATCGATTATACTAGTTACTTCGGAGTTGCCGGAAGCACTCGGACTTGCAAATCGGATTTATGTTATGAATGAAGGACGGATTAAAGGTATGTTGCATCAAGAAGAAGCAACTCAAGAGAAAATAATGCATATTGCGCTACTTGATTAAAGGAGCAGCTATGAATAATACACAAGAGAAAAGGATAAAACCACAAAGAAGAATTAGATTTAATTTTCGAAACTATTCAATGATTTTTATGCTTGTTTTAATCATGATAGTTTTTGCTGTATTGACGGATGGTGTTAACCTTAATTCTCGAAATTTTACCAATATCATTATTCAGAATAGTTATATTTTGATTTTAGCTGTTGGAATGGTGCTCGTGATTATTGTAGGAAATATAGATCTTTCTGTTGGTTCAGTAGTGGCATTCATTGGAGCTATAAGCGCCATGCTATACAATAGTGGTGCGAACATGTTTCTTACCGTCTTTCTGAGTATTTTAGTTGGTATTGTAGTAGGCATGTTCCAGGGCATGTGGATCGCCTATGCAAAGATCCCTGCTTTTATTGTTACTCTCGCAGGAATGATGCTATTCAGAGGATTAACTTATATTATCACCAATGTAAGTCCAATCGCTATGAAAGATGACAATTTCAAACAGATGGCGAGCGGCATGGTAAATATAGATGCCCTGACAATAGGAAATGTGTATTATACAGCTATTATTATTGGAGCATTGGTCTGTATTTCATATATAATAAGCGAAACTCTTAGTAGAAGAAATAAAATAAAATACGGTTTCGAAGTATCCTCAAAAAATGCTTTTATATTTAAGTTAGTCATTATTTGTGCATTTATTATGGGATTGTCTCAACGGTTTGCAACCTATCGAGGAATTCCTACTGTTGTTGTCGTTCTTGGAGTTACAATTTTATTATTTAGTTTCTTAACGAATAATACAGTTATTGGTCGTTACATTTACGCAGTCGGAGGAAATGCTCGTTCTGCGAAATTATCCGGCATCAATTCGGAGTTTGTTGTTTTCATCGTACATGTAATTATGGGAGGTTTATGTGGCCTTGCAGCTATAGTGTTTACGGGCTACATGAATTCTGCGCTCCCGCAAGCAGGGGTGAATTTTGAGCTTGATGCAATTTCTGCATGCTTTATAGGAGGAGCGTCTACTTCCGGAGGCATTGGAACCGTTATAGGAGCCATTGTTGGTGGTTTTGTAATGGCTGCTATCAACAATGGCATGTCTCTTAAAAACATAGCCGCCGCATGGCAGTACGTCGTAAAAGCCCTTGTCCTGCTTTTAGCTGTCTTCTATGATATTTATACCCGCCGGAAATCTGGATTGGGCTGATGTATAATTAGAAATATGGGCGTAAATTACACCCATCATAGTGTAACGAAAGGCTGATTTAAGGTCCCGGTTCATTCACAAACGTGGACTCGTACTCTGTTCGATTCAACACGGTGTCGTACAGTCCAATGTCTTCTCCTTCGTGACGGTTAATACCGATATACACAAGGCTGGGGTCTTCGTACCGTTTGAACTTGTAGACCGCATCATTCATGAGCGCACTATTGAACAATCCCAGGCTTACCAGCAATTCAAAGTCTTTTACCTGTAATCCCGTGACTTTCTTGAATAAGCCTGGCTCTAGCTGAGTAATCACGTCCTTGAGGGTGCGCTCACGATAGTCTGTCAGATAGAGAAAGATCGGTATGCGAGCAGCGAATTTGATGAGTTTTTCCTGAACCTGTTTTCGTAAACTTTTATATTCCTTTTCTTCTTCGGCAAGCTGTTTCTTCTCCTGTTCGGTAAGGTTCCTGTCGTTTGCTTCCTTCTGTGTCTTTTTCACCGCCTCAGATTTATTAATGATTGTTTCAATGTCCTGGTTGAGGTTTCTGAACCCTTCGATACTCATGAGGGCATTCATGGCTGCTTCGTTACCCATAAGGCGCCGAAGCGTGTCATTATCCACATTTACAAGAAGGGCACTCTCCCAGCGCTTTGCAAGGAGCGTTGCCGTGGTCCCGCTCATGGCCATATCAAGGACGCCTGCTGCATCAATCCGTCGCATGGAACTGCCGTCGTATGCCAGAACTGGCAGAAAGTGAATAAACTCCGCTACTTTCTTTTCAGGATTATCTTCATTGATAGTGAGCTGGCAGCTATAATCGGCAATCTGTCTGAGGGCACGATCCGGCGCAAAATCGAAAATGTAGCATTCTTCCTTAAGAATCTGTTCATCGTTCGGCGAAGTCCCATCGGAATTCTTGATGGTCCAGGGAGACTGAACACGAAAGGCTGCCTGAAAATAGGTCTCCGGGCTTGAACAGTTTCGAAGCATAAAAATCCCTGTCCAGGGACGAACTGTGACACCGGTGGTTAATTTTCCGCAGCTTAAGGTAATGGTTTTAGTTTTAAGAGGATTTCCCATGGCCTGTAACACCGGTGGTAAGGCGGCAGGGCCAATGCCGGCTGCACTTCCTGCGGCAACGATCACTGTGTAGTCATGGTAAAACGCATTTTGCCGTTTTGCAAGTAAATTACGCATCGCAAAGCAGGATGCAACATTCGGCAAAAACCACAGCGTGTGACTCAGCACACTCAACAGGCGGACATCCGAGAAGGGAAGCGGCGGCTTTTGAGCGCCCAGTTTTAGATTGTCGATGCTTGTGGGAAGAAAAGCCCCGCGGATAAGATCGAGCCACTTCTGGACTTCATTTTCATAGAGGAATCTGGCGCTTTCTCCCGTCCCTTCTGCAGAAAAGAAGGTGTTGAGATCAAATTCATTGAACTCTCCCTTTAAAGCAATCTCGCGGATTGCATCTGGAAGTTGATAGGTCAGGAGCACCATCCGAGGCAGAGTAGCATACGGATTGTCGGGTCCCTTCCATTCCTCTTTTGCTCGTTGTTCATCCGAATAGGTCCAGTTATAGATTTGCTCTTCAATAAATTCACCCGTGGCGATCGCTCGAAAGGGCGTTCCAGAAAGATACAAATAATGATAAGTAGTGATTGGAAGGATGTCTTCGTCAAAATAGTCTATGCCTTCCCCTTCGCCGAACTGGCGCTCTCTTTCATCCTCTGCTTCGAACAGTTCTTTTGCAAGCTCCCGCCAGGCTCCAAAATGATACTCATCAAAGATAACACAGTCCCAGTTCGTGGCATGTACCCATTCGTTCTTTGTTTTGATACCTCCAGTGCTCGGATTCCTTCCAAGGTAATCCTGGAAGGAACCAAAACAAACGAAGGGTTTGCTTCTATCGATCTCTTCGAAGGCGCGTCCGCCTGGCTTTATGAACTGCCAATCTACAAAATCCACATGACATCGGAGGTCTTCTTCCCAGGCGCTCTGAACAGCGGGTTTAAAGGTCATTACCAGTACCTTCTTCCAGCCCATGCGTTTTGCAAGCTGATACGCTGCAAAGGTTTTCCCGAATCGCATCTTGGCATTCCAGAGAAAGTGAGGAGCCTTATCGCTGTTTTCTCTTTTATAATTCTTAAAATAGGCGATGGTCTTTTCTACGGCAGCTTCCTGTTCTGGCCGCATCTTGAAGTTAAGGGAGCGCTGTTCTTCATAGAGCTGTCCTTCTCTGACGGCATTGATCGCCGCCTGTACCTGTGCCACAGTACAGCGAAACCATTCACCATCGGGATTCTGTATCCCGTTGCTTCGAAGCAGGTGATGGACCTCGTGATCGGTAAAGCCGGTACCATCACTCCGCATTGCAAGCTCTTCCAGAACGATACGGTACGGAAGCTCGCCAGGTTTTTTTATGGGATACTGCTCCGCAACACGTTCACGCACATCCTTTGTGGTGTAGCCTATTTTGAGTAAGCCAGCATACTGCGGATGTGTGTCCTCGTAGGCATAGATTTTTGGTTGTACCTTCGGACGCGGCGGAAAGAAATCCTTACTCA
>Ga0067045_1031271_pt1 | contig 12717 bp, 6 predicted proteins | sample TerdegcTABiofilm_FD_59184 | JGI IMG/M metagenome (GOLD analysis project Ga0067045, IMG submission 59184) | Combined Assembly of (Gp0054472, Gp0054536) Wastewater bioreactor microbial communities from Singapore -Terephthalate degrading...
CAGAATTCAATTTCTGCAATTGCTTCAAGTTATTCTGCTAACGGTATTGATTATACTTTCTCTAAATGGTCTACAAGTAGCGGTGATGTCTATAGCCCGATAACTGCTTCAGAACATAAAACATACACCGCGGCATATACAGGTAAACCAAATAGCGGCGAGTGCTCTATTACTTTCAACACTTCTCAGGAAGGACAGCCGGTTAACCTTAACTGGCCCAAACATCCGCTTGATAATTCTTCTATTTCTCATTATGCTATCTGGAGAAAAGTTACTACTTTGGGTACTCCTACATTACTAACTACTATTTTCTGCTACCGGAGCCAGTTCGTATAGTTATACTGATTATGAATACGCGATCTCCAGCGGGGCAAATAAAATATTACTCTTCTACGATGTTAGACCTTATTATTCACCAGACAATACTTATTCAGACCCATCATTTGAAGCTGTTTACGGATTTTATAATATCAGCAAACAACCTGATGAAATGGCACAAAACCAAACGAGTTCGGAATTACCAGCAACAATGACTGTAAGTAATTACCCCAATCCATTTAATCCAACAACAACAATAAGTTATCAATTACCAGAGAAAAGTTTTGTTACAATAAAAGTATTCGACATTCTTGGCAATGAAGTAGCAACCTTAGTAAATGAAAATAAATCGGCCGGATATCACTCTGTTGTCTTCGATGCAAGTAGTACCGAGCGAAGTCGAGGCATAACAAGCGGAGTTTACATCTATACTCTTTCAGCAAACGGAATTGTTCACACAAAGAAAATGCTGCTGACAAAGTAATTCAAAAAATAAAATTAATCCCTCGGATGCCAACCCGGCATTCGAGGTTTCTTATACAAAAACTCCAAATCCAATTTTAAATCACCATTCTATTTTGAGACGCCAAGAGAGTCATAAATCTCATAATATGACCTAAAACAGATTAAATTCTCTGGCACACTTTTAAGTATAATATTTGGGCGAATTTTAATAACTTTGTTTCCATAATACTAAGAAAAGAAACTCTTTAATGAACCGGGTCTTTCTATCTTTATTTACTTTATTAGTTTTCTTTTCTCTGGAGATAATTGCACAGCCGCAGAGAATTGACTTAGAAGCATTAAAAAAACTTGCGCTCTCTCATATGCAAGCCGGTCGATATGGTGAAGCAATTGATCAATTGAATAAACTCATTTCCTCCGACCCTCAAAATCCCGAAGGTTATAATCTCCGAGGAATCTGTTTCGAAAAACGTCAGCAATATTTTAATGGTCGCCTCGATTACAGAAGAGCAATCGCACTTGAAAACCGTGATTCCCAGAAAAGAGCCGAATATGAAAATAACCTTGCAAGACTGATAGGAATCTGGTATCCGTTACTAGAGAAAAAAATTAATGGTCATCAGCGCGAAATTGCAATTAATCCCAACAATCCATTCAACTACCTTGAAATCGGTAAATCTTATATGTGGATGGAAATCTGGGATAAAGCTGAATTGTGGTATGATGAATATTTAGCACGTGATGATAATGCTTCGCCTGATGAAATAATCCGTTACACAGAAATTTTAGCTAAGACCGGTAGCATTGTAAAAGGCGAAAGGATATTAAAAAAATATGTTGAGCGTTATCCGGATGATTGGAGGTTATGGAGTCGTTACGGATATTTTACACTCTGGTTAAGTAAGTACGCAATTGCAAAAAAAGCTTTTGAAACAGCACTAAGCTTCAAACCGTTCTTCAAAGAGGCACAGGACGGATTAGATATTGTAAACAAACAAGCATATGTTAACCAGGAAAATCCCCGCGCGTTCGAAAGAGAATACCCTATTGATCGTTATTACAGATTGATTAAAAGAAACCCGTCCGATATAGAGACCAGATTTAAATTAGTAGATGAACTGATAGCAGCAAAGAGATATGAAGAAGCATACCAGCAGCTTCAGTTTATCGGATTAACTAAAGCAGAAGATCCGCGTTACCAGGAAAAATGGACTTACGTTACCGAGTATAGAGCAAAGACCTATCGAGAGAATTTAGATTCTGCAAAAGTAAAATTGCAATTTGATCCAAGCGATAAACAAGCACTTAAACTTGTTGCCGAATATTATGAATACTTACAAGAGTATGATAGTGCAATGGTGATGCTCAATAGATATTTTGAAACTTATCCGGATGAAAAAGATGAGCAACTTAGATTCCGTTACGCGCGAATAGCCGCATGGAACAGAGAGTTTGATAAGGCTATTGACATAACCGATAATCTGCTGAATGATTATCCTAATAATCTGGATTATCAACTTTTTAGAGCTCAGGTTTCTGTATGGATTAACCGCGACACTCAATTAGCAAAAGAATATCTTGATAATGTTCTAAAGACAAGACCCAACAATCTTGAAGCGTTAATCTCGATGGGCTCACTTAAATTACTTGAACGTGATTTTACTGCTGCCCAGGAATATGCCGATAAAGCTAAAGGGATTGATCCGGCTAATGATGAGGTAATAAAACTTCAATCCAATATTGATTGGCAGCGATTACGCGCCGAAGAAGAAAAACTATATACAATTCTTGAAGAAGGCAGAAAGAGAGTTATGGATGAAGATTGTCCGGATGCGCTTCTCTACTACGAAGATTATTTATCTAAAGCCGAACCGAATGTTCTCATCTTAAAAGAATATGGCGATGTACTATTCTGTGCAAAGGAATTTCAAAAAGCTCTCGATACTTATAACGAAGTGTTAAATCAAGGTTATAATTACGATGCCGCTATGCAGAGAGCAAAAGTTTATTATGCAATTGATGATACACTTAATGCAATTAAGGAATTCAAAGCTCTTGCAAAGGAAGACTCAACAGATTTTGATGCATGGCTCTACCTTGGCGATTCATACGCCAAAGCTATGGAATATGATTCAGCCAGAACTGTTTATAACATGTTATTAGATACATGGCAGCTCGATTCAACACAGGTAAGTATGGTTCAGATGCGCAAAGGATATTTACCACTTACCGGTTTAAGCGCCATACTCGAAAATTTTCCGAACTATGTTGCACTTGCACCGGCTATTCAATTTTATTCTGATAATGCCGGATTCAGTTTGTTTTCAATCGGCTCACGACTCGAACTTGGAATAACAAACTTCTTTTCAGTTGGCGTATCATTTACCCGAATACAGCTTAAAGCATTAGAGAGTGTTTTAGATCAGGATATAATTAGCACTTACAACTACATTGGTAATATCAGGTATAACACATTTAAATTTCATGCCGTTGCCCGTTTATCTCATGATTTGAATATTGGTGCTGGAATAGGAAGAAGCAGTGCAAGAGGATTTTTATTCCGTGATGAAAAAGATGCATTCATAAGATTTGAGCGAAGAGATACAATTTCACTTTCTCTTCAATATCAAAATTCTGATGCTGCTTTAATACTCTATTCACCATATCTAATTGATATACGATATATGGCAAGTTTAATAAGGTTAGAAGGTTACTACAAACACAGGGATGGATTAAAAGTATCCGGTTCATTTCAATATATTTCCGTTAGCGATGCCAATGAAGGTAATGACTTGATTCTTAGATTAGGGAAATATTTCTACAAGGATCTTGCTGTTGGATATGAGTATTACTACACAAACTATAAATACAAAGCACAATATTATTATTCGCCTACAAACTTTGAATCTCACAGTATATGGGTTGATAATGAACTTGAGCGCAAGAGAGATTTAAGAGTTACACTCGGGGGGAAACTCGGGATTATTCCAAGGAATAAAATTCTTGTGTTAGGTGCCTATCTTGATACGTTTTATCAGCCATCGAGGAATTTATTATTTTCTGGAAGGATAATTGCTCAAAGCACTTCACGAGACGAATCGAGTTATAGAAGTTTTGCAGCTCAACTGTCAGTTTATTGGACCATATTCTAATCTATTCAAAATGAAAAAATACTTTTTCCTTTTTCTATATCTGTGCTTATTGGTATTTCATATCAGCGCACAAGATTTCAAACTAACCGGTAAAGCGGAGCCCGGTGGTTTGTTGATTGGTATCGGAAAAAATATTTCCTCTGTTTATTTGAATGATACCAAAATTAAAGTCGATAAAAACGGATTGTTCGCATTAGGATTTGATCGCGATGCAACAGGTACTTATACACTTAAGATTGAATATGAAAACGGTAAGAAGGAAACGAAAAAAATTCAATTACCGAAAAGAAAGTATATAATTCAGAAATTAAAGATTGCTGAAAAATATGTTAATCCTCCTCCCGAAGAAATGGAACGAATCGAAATTGAATCTCAAAAAATGAAAGAGGCGCGTTCACAAGTTGGTAAAATTGATTCTGCGCTATTCAGTAAAGGATTTATAAGACCGGCTGAAGGAAGAATTTCGAGCGTATTCGGAAGCCAGAGAGTGTTAAATGGTGTACCGAAGAATCCGCACAACGGAATAGACATTGCAGCACCCGAAGGAACTCCTGTATTAGCAACAAGTGATGGAGTGGTAATAATAGCCGGATCAGATTTCTATTATAACGGTAACTTTGTTCTGATTGATCACGGACAGGGTCTATCCAGTATTTATCTTCACATGAGCAAACTTAACGTAAAGAGTGGCGACAAAGTTGCAAGAGGTCAAAAAATCGGTGAGGTCGGCTCTACCGGTCGATCAACATCAGCACATCTGCATTGGGGTGTTCAATGGTATGGGAACCGTATCGATCCGATGAGTCTGCTGAACATTTCTTTCTAAAAACTAATCGTTAGACCACTGATAACTCGGATTACTCAGATTAACACGGATAAGAAGCAAAGGTAATCTATCAATTAAAAATCTGTTTAATCAGTTAAATCTGTGTGCTATTACTATTATCAATAATAGATTACCTTTGCATCACACATATATTCTTTAGCTCAATCCGGCATAATGAATGGCATTAAACAATAACTTGAACGTTCCAAAAGTCCAATGTCTGTTCTGCACTTTGAATCCGAATAGAATAACATGACCATTTTTTTGTTTAACATCCACTACGGCTGCCCGTTTGAACAAATAATCTTCGCCCAATAGAAATCCCGACTTCAACAATTCCTTATCAGGAAATCGAACGACAACACTTCTATCGTATTTACCAAATGGAGTCGTAGTTGCAAATGCAATTTTATCGCTAACATAACCTATGCTTTCTTCATCCATTCCATAACCGATCGGCTGAGTATTATCAACATTAATTTTTAACAGAGAACCGGGACAGAAGAAATCTTCGTTACGAAGATTTTTTAAAGTGTTATTAACGCGTAAACCGAGATCTTCAATAGCAAAATTGCACGCCTGACCAATAGTAATAACATAACCCCCATCCTTCTCAATAAAATTTTTCAAATTTTCCAGACCAATTTTTCCTAAGCCGCTATCATATTCAGCCGGTCGCGGTCTTGAAAAACGAGCTGCATCACCACCGGGTTTTCCGTTTTTAATAAGATCACCACTTATATCGGGAATAATAATTACATCAAATTTCTTTTTAAGATTTTTGTCCTTAAAATCTTTGTTGTGCATTGTAACAAAATTAAATTCATAATTTTCTAAAAGTAGTCTGGTCCAACCTTCGTCCATATTTGCAGTCCATGGTTGATAAAGACCAACATTTAACTTCTTAATCTCTTTTATTTTTTCTTTTTCCACTTGATCAGAAATATCAAATTGAAGATGTAGATCCTCTGCTGCTTTTTTAATTACATCTTTCGATTTAGGATTTACATCTACTATTACAGAACCCTGATTAAATGTTTTACCGTTCAGAATAATTTTTTCTGTATTCCAGTAAACAGGAATGTTTGCTTTGTGAAGTCGATTAATTAAAGTTGAGTTTACGTTTAGTCCTGATTTTGCAATATAATACTTGCCAGAATTTTCGTTAACCGAACCTTGCTGATATTTTGCATCGTTTAATTTTACAGATGCAACCTCGAAAGGTTTATCTACCTGATATGATTTCACTCCCATCAAATACGGTAAAGTCCAGCCGGCAACATCATAAGGAACAATGGGCGATTCTGTTCTCGATTTACGTAAATCCGGATAGCTCTGCTCTTCCATCAAATCCTTTACATATCTTCCATTAGGTTGAGCAAGATAGATTATGTAACTGTTGGCGGGATAAATAATGTTATCAACTATAAATTCCTTTTCGCTGAAATTAACTTCAACGGCACCCATCTGAAGTATCTCAATCATTTTAGAAGTTGTAACCGGATCATTTTGATCGCGTGGAATTACATAAGCAAAAGGTTTTTCATTCTTCCCTTTTTCAACAGCTTCTTTTGCCATTCGATAATAGTTGCTCAAAATTTCATTTTTGTATCGGGATGAAAGCTTTATCAATGCTTCTGTTAAAGCAAGCTCATAGTTTACAATATCTCTTAAGCGCCACCATCCGCCCCGCCATGGATTGGGATAGTTGGTTCTTACATCATAAGTTGTAATTTCGTTAGTGGCTCTAACTTCGGATGGATCAATATAAATCGGACTTGCAACATTAACACTTGCCATTTCTGAAAGGAGAGAAATCTGGTTATGCCACATTCCGCAATCACTTGCCGGTCCTTCCCACCAACCTTCAAATAGAGCATGACTTATAATTCCATTGTAACCCTGTTTCTCAAGATCGAGTGCGGTGTAACTTCCTATCAATCCGGCCCATCGCCAGATAAGAGGATTTACATTGGGATTTATAGGATCTTTATACGGCACAACAAATAACCGTGCACCGTTATTTCCCATCTGATGTTCATCAAGCCAGATTTGTGGAAGCCAATCGTGAAAAGCAACCTTAACAACATTTTTAGTTTCTTGCAGATTGAACATAAACCAATCGCGGTTGTTATCGTGACCGGCATAAGTCTGATAAAGCCATGGCATTTGTGCGCCATCGTATTCCGTGTTTAATGTTTTGTTGTACCAGTCAACAACCATTGTGGTACCATCGGGATTGATTGACGGCATCAGTATGAAAATAACATTGTTCATTGCATCAATCACGTCTTTCGAGGACTTGCCCGTTATCATGTTATATGCAAGCTCCATCGACATCTGTGCGGAGGCAATTTCTGTTGAATGAATATTACATGTAACAAGTACAATTGTTTTACCTTCTTTAACAAGTGATTCGGCTTCAGCATCGGATATTTTTCGTGGATCGGAAAGTTTTTTAATTATGTCCCGGTATTTATCAACATTGCGGATGTTTTCTTCAGAACTGATGATTGCCATAAACATATCGCGCTTCTGCGAAGTCTTTCCAATCTCCTGATAAATAATCTGTTTGGAAAATTCAGAAAGGTGCTTAAAATATTTTTGAATGGTTTCATAATCAGCAATTTTATAATCCGCGCCCACCTTATAACCTAAAAATTCCTCGGGCGATTTTAATTGCTGTGAAAAGATAATGGATGTGAACAATAACAGAAGTACTGGTAAGCGTTTTAACATAAATACCTCAAGAAAGTTTTTTAGATATTATTCTTCTTCAAATTAGGAAAGTAATTAATGAAAGGACACAAATTTTTTTGATGATTTACGATAAGAATTTTATAGTAGTTCGGTAATCGAATCGCAGACTTTAACGCCGCATTCAAGTAAAACTTTTTTACTTTGATGTCCATTAGCAATTAAAACACAATCGGCACCAATTTCGGATGCTACCTCAAAATCGTGAACTGTGTCTCCAATTAAAAGTGTTTCGCCCCTTCCATTACCAAGGCGCTTCATAAGATCTTTACCAAGGTGTAATTTACTTGCAGCGTAAATATTATCCAGACCAACTACATGCGTAAAATATTTTTTCAATCCGTAATGTTCAACGAGTTCATCAAGTGTGTGTTGTGAATACGCAGATAGAATTGATTGACCAATACCGAGTTTTTCTATTTTGTTTAGAAGTTCTATAACGCCATCATAAAGATTACACTCGAATTTTCTCCGTTCGTACTCATCCATCCAGATTTTACCAAGTTTTTCAAAGGATTCATTTTCAAAATCGAAACCAAGAGTGGCATAATAGTTCTTCACAGGTATTGTAAATACTTTCCTGTATTTGTTAATATCTATTTCAGGAAGTGATCGGGATTGTGCTAGCCAGTTGATAAGTTCAACACATAGCTCTACATCATTAAGAATTGTTCCGTTCCAGTCCCAGATTATGTGTTTATATTTTTCAATCATGGGTTCAAATTTATCTGATATTTTTGATTCGGCAAAACATTAATTAATCAAAAAACTATTATTTCGGGATAATTTCGAAGCATTGTTAATGTGTCTTAATAGCCATTTATATGTGGTTGTAAAATTTGTTATTGCAACAAAAAAATCAATTTGATAAGTTATAAGCGGTTCCTTGCTCTTTTTCTTTTACTGCTAATTTAGTCCATAACATTATTTAATAGATTATTCCTTTCCAACAAAAAGGAGAGACTGTTGTGGACAATCAGTTGTCGATATCAAACTGTCATCCCTGTAACCACCAGTATAAACTTCCCAGTGAGGAATTAAAATGAAACGAGAACTTTTGATTGGATTATTATTTGTTTCATTATCTGCTAATCAGATTTATTCACAAAATCTTTCAACAAACAGTCCGGTCTATAGTAAAATTGCTTTCAGCCGACAGGAAAGTCAAAACGATTGGGACTTGTGGATAATGGATATTAATGGAACAAATCAAACAAGAATACACAACTCAACTTCGAACGATGCAGATCCGCATTTCAAATTTGACGGCAATAAAATTGTGTTCAGCCGGTTCACTCAAGGAACACCTCCTACACAAGATATATATACAATTGATCCAGATGGCTCCAACCTTACCAATCTAACAGGAGATATTGGAAGCGAAGTATCAAGGCCCAAATGGTCGTGGGATGGAACCAAAATTGTTTACTGTCTTACAGCCGGCATTGATAATAAAGATATCTATATAATGAATAGCGATGGCAGCAATAAAACCGCGCTTGTTACCGGCAGCAATAACGAAGACTGGCCAAGCTTTTCACCCGATGGGCTTTATATAATTTTTCAAAGATATATTGGAGCCGTATCAAATCAGAAAACAAAAATCTGCAGATATAAAATTTCGGATGGAACAATTACAGATTTAACCGATGGGAATAATCTTGATGAGATGCCAATCTATTCTCCTAATGGAAACTATATTCTATTTAAACGAGGAACTACAAATGCAGAAATTTACCGGATGCAGTTAAGCAACTCCACATTAGAAAATTTAACCAACAATTCTGTTGTTGATGATGCACCGGCTTATTCATACGACGGGACAAAAATTGCATGGATGCAATCCACAACCGGTATGAATACCGCAGAAATCTGGATAATGAATAGCGACGGTTCGGGTAAGACACAATTAACAAACAATAGTGTAGCAGATTTTAATCCGACTTTTTCACCAATCACTCAAGTAACAGGTCCGGAAATAAATGTTAAGGGAAACGATGTAGATATTGTTAGTGGTGATACCACTCCAAGCACTGCTGATCATACGGACTTTGGTAGTGTCCTTGTAGATGGCGGTTCCGTTACAAGAACTTACACAATCGAAAATAAAGGAACAGCTAACTTATTACTAAACGGGAATCCTGTTGTACAGATTTCCGGAACAAATGCATCAGATTTTTCAGTTGTCTCAAATCCATCAACAACAATTGCTGCCGGAGGTTCAACAACTTTTCAAATAAAATTCGATCCATCCAGTACAGGGACAAAAACAGCAACAGTTAATATTCCCAACAATGATGCGGATGAAAACCCATATACATTTACAATTCAAGGTAAGGGCACCGCATCTGCGACTGCGGTCTATGGAAAAATTGCTTTCTGTAAAGAGCAAAGTTCAACAGATTGGGATATATGGATAATGAATGCCGATGGAAGCAATCAAACAAAATTATTGGATAGCGATGCAAAAGATATGAATCCGCATTTTAGTCCGGATGGAAAATATATTGCCTTCACACGCACAAGCGGTTCTGCACCAAATTTAGTAATCGATGCTTATGTTATGAACAGTGACGGAACCAATGTACGAAATCTTAGTGAGGATGTTAGCGAAAGTTGTGTCGGTCCAAAATTCTCATGGGATGGCAGTAAGATTACTTTTTTCAGAAATAAAATTGGAACAGGAAATGTTTTGTGTATGATGGATGCAGACGGTTCAAACAAAAGATATGTAAATGATTCAAATGGAAATCCTATTCTTGGCGATTCACCCTTTTTCACTCCCGATGGTCAGTGGCTTGTATTTGTTCGTATCGATCCTGATAAACAGGAAGGATCAGTTTACAAAGTTCCGGTTGATGGCGGAACTGTTACTCAATTAACAAATGCATCGGATTTTGATGAACTACCACGCGTTTCTCCCAATGGTCAGTATGTAATTTGCAAATATGCACCTGTTAAAGGTGGTAAGTCGGATGTTGGAAGGTTCTCAATCAATCAAACACCTCAAACCTCTGCTGTAACAAATTTAACAAACACAACAAATGATGACGAAGATTCTCCAATGTATTCATACGAAGGAGAAAAAATTGCTTATATGGGAACTGCCGGTAATAATTCGATGGAAATATGGGTCATGAATTCTGATGGAACAAACAAAACAAGATTGACCAATAATTCCGAACAGGATTTCGATCCAACATTTTCCCCCGCCGGTGCTGCGCCCGGACAGGTTACACTTTTATCACCGGCTAATAATTCAACAAATCAACAATTGAAATTGGATTTATCGTGGAATCCGGTTACAGGTGCAGTAACTTACGATTTACAAGTAAGCAATGATCAAAATTTTCAAATACCATTCATATTTGAACAAGGGCTTACATCAACAAGCAAAACCGTAACCGTTTTAATGAATAACACAAAATACTATTGGCGAGTACGTGCTGTTAATTCTTTTGGTAATGGTACCTGGTCCGAATCATTTAATTTTACCACGATAATGTCACTCCCTTTAAAAGTTACTCTTGTTAGTCCTGCTAACAATTCAACGCTCAACAATAATAATGTTTCACTTGTGTGGCTTGCATCAATTCCACAGGTTGATAAATACTGGCTTGAGATTGCAGACAATATAAATTTTTCAAATTCTACAATCGATCAGAATATAACATCAATATCAAAAGAGTTTACAGCGTTGCCAAACAAGTCCTACTGGTGGAAAGTTAAAGCACATAACTCTGTCGGATGGGGAGAATTCAGCGACGTTTGGAAATTCAATTCTATGACTGTAGATGTAAATGATGAGTCTCTTCCAACCAGGACTGAGCTATTACAGAATTATCCAAATCCATTTAATGCCGGAACAGAAATCTCTTTTAGTCTTGCAGAACCATCATTTGTAACAATAATAATATTTAACGTAATTGGAGATAAAATAGAAATTCTTACAAATAATAATTACTCAGCGGGTAATTATAAGTTGAATTGGATTCCGGGATCACTTCCAAGTGGTATTTATTTTTATCGAATTCAAGCCGGTCATTTTACTCAAACAAAAAAAATGCTGTTGCTTAAATAACTATTATCATATTAAACAGGGTTGAGTATGAAAAAAACTTTACTGTTACTTCTTGCTATATACACGTTAAACTTTGCACAGGAAAGTTATAACCTGTCCTGGACGGGGAATCATTCAGGTTATGTAAGAGCAATTGCAATTAATAGTACCGGTTCCAGAATATTCTCTGGTAGTGATGATAAAACCGTGAAAGCATGGAACACTTCTAACGGAAGTTTGTTATGGTCGAGCCCTTTTGATGGTAGAATCAACTCAGTTGATGTTAGTGCAGATGGTAAATACGTTGTGGCTGCAAGTTCTGATAAAACGGTTCGAATGCTTGATGCAGAAACCGGTGCCCAGCTATGGATTATTACCGATGTCGATGCTGTTGTTGCTTCATTATTTTGTTCGTTCGATACCCGTGTTATGATTGCCGATGAGGATAATCTTGTTAAGTGTCTTAATGCAACGAACGGTAATGTTGTTTGGATCGGTGTTCACGATTCTAATTTTAATTCCGGTGTCAATTTCCTTTCGATAAGCAGTAACGGTAACTTTGCTGCTTCAGGGTCAGACCGGTTTATAAAGGTATGGAATATCACAACTCAATTGCAGGTGATGATTGCATCAACAGGCTCAAACGTTTCGACCGTTTATTTTAATCCTGATTACTCAAGGGTTGTAACTGCTGATTGGAGCGGTAACGTAAGAATATGGAATGCGACAACCGGAACATCAATAACAACACTGGGTCATTCGGGAATTGTTAATGCTGCTAAATACAACCCCGATGGTTCGAAAATAGTTTCTATCGGTAACAACAGAACTGTAAAATTGTGGGATGTGGGAACTGGACAACAATTGTGGACCGGCAATCATAATGATGAGGTGGTTTCTGTTGCGTTTAGTCCTGATGGAAGCCGCATTGCAACCGGCAGCGGTTCTGCAGAAAGTTTGATTAAAATATGGAATACTGCTAATGGAAATTTATTATGGACAAGTCCGGTCGGTCAGGCGGGTCAAACCGTAAGTAAAATTATTTTTAGTCCCGATGGAAATAAAATCTTCAACGCAAATTTTCAAAGTAATTCAATTAAATGCTGGACAAAGGTACCAACAAATATTGACGAGCAGAA
>Ga0067045_1031274_pt1 | contig 12716 bp, 10 predicted proteins | sample TerdegcTABiofilm_FD_59184 | JGI IMG/M metagenome (GOLD analysis project Ga0067045, IMG submission 59184) | Combined Assembly of (Gp0054472, Gp0054536) Wastewater bioreactor microbial communities from Singapore -Terephthalate degrading...
GCAGATTCCTTATCCCCTGCCTGGATGAGAAGGACAGTCCTTGTATTGTCTTCCCTTACACCTATTACTACGAGTATGGGGACTATTTCGATATTGCCTGCAATACGCATATGGAAATTGACACCATCGATAAAGAGATACTTTATCTTTTCGTGGGATAGACTGCGGCAACGCCATTTCTCAACAGACTTTTTAAGGTCAGTTGTGGCGTTGCTTACCTCCTCATACGATATAGACCGACCTATGAGCCTTTTACTCAATAAGGAGAGTGTTCTGGTACTTATACCTGTTAGATACATGGAGGCTATGTCTTCTGTGATACGGTCTTCATATCTTTTGCTCTTAGGTATTATCTGGGTTTTGAATTCTCCCTTTCTATCACGGGGTATCTTTACCTCTACATCACCTATACCCTTTATACAGAATGCTCTGGTGTAATTGCCATTACGGTAGTTATCATTATCGGGTTTTCTTTCATATCTGTCTCTGCCCAAATGATGGGTGAGTTCACAGTCCATTAGATTTGTGAGAAATTTGCCGACAGCTTCCTTTATATTGAACCCGATGTATTCGAATATCTTTGCCGGCAATTCTTTAATCTCCTTGATTAGTTCCACTGCTTCTGATACACTTAACTTTAATTGGAATTCCATTGGGTGCTACCTCCTTTTAAATTAAAGTGTGATTCTACAAAAATCACTTTATTTTATCGGAGGTGCATCCTTTTTTCATCCCTTAAATGAATTTACACAAAATAATTTACACTACCTAAATATGAGATTTTATCCGTCCAACAAGCTGATTTTATTGGAGGTGATTAGTGAATTTGTGGTATTTTGGACAGCAGTGAATAAAATTAATAAAATCATCACAAGTCTGATAAGGCGTTGGGAACCCGCAGATATTCAATATAAAAATGTTATAAGCTCAACGGCTTATAACATGGTCACGGCCCCTGATGAACCTTATTATGCCGATCAATACTGGAGCATTATATATCCGCACTTAACGAATATGCCGCCTGACCCTAATATTTTGGATTTAGGGTGTGGACAAGGGCGATTCACTTTGAAATTGGCCGAAGTCTTTCCAAAAGGTAAAATATATGCCTGTGATATTTCTGAAACAGCAATCGAACAATTAAAAGCTTATGCAAAAAAGCAGTCATTAAACAACATCAATTTTTGCGCTGAGTCTATTGATGTTATCATTCAAAAATTTGGAAGTGATTCGTTTGATATTATCTTTTTTTAGAAGTTTCTTTTTTTTATCCCAATTGGAGAAAAAGTTTGGATAATGCAATTGATGTCCTGAAACCGGGGGATAATTGCTGCATCATTTCGTTCCCAGTACTTCGATGCCCTATGCCTTGTTCGTCATAAAACCATGGAGCATTTTGAAACATTGATTAAGCATCGGGAAGGTAGAATATTTGGGCATTCAACTGTTTTTACGTGGCAGACCGGCTATGAAATTAAGGACTTACTTGCTAATGAATATGGCCTTGAATTACTTGATGTGCGAGGAATCGGTGTTTGTTCTGGTATTCCTGGTGATCCACATGATTATATCTGTCGGCCGTCGCTATTGACAAAAGAAGAAAGGCAAAGATTGATGGATTTTGAACTCGAATTAGGTAAAACAGTTCCTGATGCTGGAAGATATTTATTGGCTGTGGCAAGAAAACCCAACTTATGAAAAACAGGAGGAAAAATAATGTTGCCTGTTTCAAGACCTTCAATAGGAAAAGAAGAGCTGGATGAGGTTGGAAAGGTATTTTCAACTGGCTGGCTCGGGCTTGGCTCTGTGGTTTTTGAATTTGAAAATGAGATTAAGGAATACCTCGGAACAAAACATGTCATTGCTGTAAACACAGGTACAACGGCACTTCATATTGCTCTTGATGCATTTGGTATTGAAGAAGGGGATGAGGTGATTGTTCCTTCACTTACCTTTTGTGCATCGGTACAAGTTATTACTGCCCTAAAAGCCGTTCCTGTTTTCTGTGAAATCGATCCCGATACTTTAAATATAGATGTTGAAGATGTAAAAAAAAGGATTAGTAAAAAAACAAAAGCCATTATGCCAGTTCATTACTGCGGTCAGGCCTGTGAGATGGATGAATTGCTTGAGATCGGAAGAGCACATAATATTTTAATTATCGAGGATGCAGCACATGCCTTTGGATCCTCCTATAAAGGAAAAAAAATAGGTAGTTTTGGAGACGTAACGTGCTTTAGCTTTGATCCTATAAAAAACATAACATGCGGTGAAGGTGGTGCCGTTGTAGTTCATGATGATGAAATTGCCGAAGAGATAAGGAGAAAAAGAATTCTCGGAATTGATAAGGACACATGGCATAGGTATAGGAACGAACGAAGCTGGTTTTATGAGGTAACAACACAGGGATATCGTTATCATATGAGTAATATCAATGCTGCAATAGGTCTGGTTCAATTTAAGAAGCTTGAAAAATTCATCGAGAAGAAAAGAAATATTGTTGCAAAGTACAATGAAGCTTTTAAGAATTTGCACGGTTTAAAAATACTTAAATGGAATCTAATAGAGACAGCACCTTTTACTTATATTATCAGGGTTTTGAATGGAAGAAGAGAAGAAATGATCGAATTCCTCAAGGAAAAAAGTGTAGGCACTGGAATCCACTACATTCCAAACCACATACAGCCATTTTTTAAAGCATTCGCAGTGCCCTTGCCTATTACTGAACAAATTGCGGAAGAAATTCTGACATTGCCGCTCTATTATGATATGACCGATGAAGATGTATCTCTTGTTATTAACTCTGTAATTGCTTTTTGTAGGGAATATAATGTAAGAGGTGATTACATATGAAATTTTTGGTTCAAACACATTCCAAAATAGTTACAAGAAATAAAGAAGGGAAAGTAAATGGATGGCTTTTGCCTATCTATAATATAAATGATGGCTTAATAGCACCCGAACACCATCCTAAACAAGTATACCTTACGGTTGTTGCGCCAAGAGAAATAAAAGGCCCTCACCTGCATTTAAAACGTTGGGGACTTTTTATGTGCATTAAAGGCAATATAAAGATAGTCTTGAGGACATCAGAGGGCTACAAAGAATTTTTTACAGGGGAGGATTTTGGGTTTGCAACGATTCAAGTTCCGGCAGGAATTCCGGCTGCTTTGCAGAATATAGGGAATGATGAAGCATATGTCCTTAATATGCCTTCACCTGCTTGGCGAGAAGATGATCAAGACGAAAATCCTGTTTCGTTTGATGATTATGACTTTACTTGGCCAGAAAGGTAATAGAATGTCGCCAAAAGTAAGTATTAATCTCTGTTGTTATAATTCAGAGAAATATCTTCGAGAAACATTAGATAGCATTATAAATCAGACTTATAAGGATTGGGAACTTGTTATTATTAATGATGGATCCACAGATTCCACTGAAACAATAATTGAGGAATATATTAATAAAGGCTATCCTATTATTTATCATTATCAGGAAAACCATGGGTTGGGCTATTCTCGTAATGAAGCATTAAAGCGCTCCAATGGTGAATACATAGCCTTTATCGACCACGACGATATATGGCTTCCGGATAAATTAGAGACACAGGTGTTAACTTTTGAAAAAAATATGAGTATTGATTTTATCTATAGCAATTATTTTATTTTAAACCAGCAGACTGGAAAAAAATTCATTTATTTAAAAGGTAAACAACCAACCGGATATGTCTTTCAGCGGTTTTTGAAAAAATATCCAGTAGGATTGCTTAGTGTAATGGTTAGAAAAGCATCATTATATAGATTACGCTTTTTTTTTGACCCAGCTTTAATGTGGGCAGAAGAATTCGATTTATTTATGCGACTCCTTTATAAAGCAAGGGCGATTTATATAAGCAAACCTTTGGCTATTTACAGATATCATGATAATATGTTTTCAAAAAAGTATTTCCATAAAATGGCTGACGAATATAAGATTTTTTTATGTAATTTAAAAAAAGAATATTTAGACATTAATATTAATCAAAAAAAAGATATTATGGATTTTTATATAAAAAACATTGTTTATCTCAAAGCAAAATCAAATTTTATTGAGGGAAAATTTAAGAGCGCTCGCGAACAACTAAAAGAATATAAGTGGTATAATTTGAAAAATATAATCTTATATTTAGCAACCTTTGCACCAAATAGTATTGTTTCGATTTTAAAATCTTACTGGTTTAAAAAAATATGAATTTGTACTACAGAGCAAAACATGAAAAACAAGCCTTATCAAAACGAATTGGTATTTTTATTGGTGGAGGAAGTTTCGGTGGTATTGAAAGAGTGCTATTAAATCTTGCTTTCGAACTTTCAGCATCAGGTCAAAAAATAGATTTGATTTTTACCAAAAATTCAAAGTGTTCAATAAATCAAAAATATCGTAAAAATGGACTGAAAATCATCAAAATTGGGGTTAATAGAATAAGATGGAGCGTTTTCGGTATTATAAAATACTTAAAATCTAATAAACCGGACATAATCATTTCGGGCGCACCTTCAAACAACATTATAGTGATAATAGCAAAATATTTATCAAGGTCGAAAACAAAGATTGTGGTGGGAATCCATTGTATATTCTCTGAAACACGTAAAGAAAATATAATCTCATGGATTATATATTTATTAGTCACTATTTTTTACCGTTATGCAGACAAAATAATCGCAGGTACTAGATACGCAGCAGAGGATTTTTCTAAGGTGACTGGCATCCCCATAAAAAAAATAGACGTAATTTATAACCCTTCAATTTCCAAAAGTATAATAGAGGAATCTAATAGACCAATTGTTCATCCATGGTTTATAAAAAAAGAGTACCCTATAATTATGGGAGTAGGAAGATTAGAGGTGGAGAAAAATTTTCAATTGCTTGTAAAAGCTTTTGCAAAGGTCATAAAACATCGTAAAGCATATTTAGTCCTGCTTGGAGAAGGGAAAGAACAAAAAAAGATTGAGGATCTAATAGAACAGTTGAAGATTTGGCAATTTGTATCAATGGAAGGATTTGTTAGCAATCCTTACCCTTATATGGCCAAAGCCTCAGTCATTGTAGTTCCATCGTTGCATGAACAATTCAGCATTGTGTTGGCAGAAGCGATGGCACTTGGTATATCCACTGTTGCAACAGATTGCCCAGGTGGAATTAGAGAAGTTTTGGATATTGGTAAATATGGAAAAATAGTAGAATCCGAAAACGAAGATGCTTTGGCAAAAGGAATAATTGAAATGCTTGATAATCCCATTAATCCTAATATATTGATGGAGCGCAGCAAAATTTTTTCTGCTGAGAAAATTGCTAGAGAATATCTGGCTTTGTTGAGCGATCTTTAATTTTTTTATGGTAAATGCTTTAATTCATAATAAGTCAAACTTGTTACCTTTATGTTTGGTAGCGGCATGTTTTGGGCCGTATATATCTTTCAATCTTGGATTGCGCATGGAACATATAATAATATATTCCTTATTCCTGTTAGCATTGATGAAGCTATCCCTTAAAAGAAAATTATCAATTTTGTCATTTAAACCATTATTTTATATATTGAGCTTATTAATTATTATAACAGCTTGGACTCTCATGATTACTTTTATTGGTGAGCGGAGATATGAAACATTTTCGAAAGTTATTTCACATTTTGAGGATTATCTTCAGCCTATCGCAATAATTGTTATAATTGGAAGCTTTATTAAATGTCGTTCTGAAGAAGAAGCTCTATCAATATTTAAAAAGACATGTAATGTTTTAATAGTATTCTTGGCTCTCAATACTCTTGTAGTAATTCTATCTCTTTTCATTGATACATCAACAATTCTCGATTTTTTTACGGCACCCCCTCGTGAAGAAGGATACACGGTAGCGCAAGCAAGTAGAATAATGGGTCGATATACAGGGATATTCAATCAACCGGCCGAAAGCGGTTCATCATATTCAATGGCTCTATTGCTTTGGGTTTATTTGATACAAAAAAAACAAAATATCTCTATTAATCGCATCTTGACTTTTTTTTTGTTGGTATTAGGTGGTGTTACGTCAGTATCTAAAGTTTTCATTTTTGGAGGAATTCCATTAGCCATTTTTTATTTATTTTGGATAAAAAAAGTAAAGGCTATTTTTATTAATAAGAAGTTTTGTTTTGTGATGTTATTTATTATTTTATTTATTATTTTATTTATTATTGAAGCATGGGAAAAAGGTTTATCTTTTTTGCTACTTAAATTTACAAACTTCAATATTGAAAATTTGAGCGGTAAAAGATTTGGAGTCCAAGATGGAGAAGGATTATCGCATTTTTTTAAATGGGTATGGAACGAAGCACCATTGCAGGGCTTTGGTTTTGCAGCACAGACAATTTTAGATAGCGGATATCTAACCTTTTTTCTTCAAGGTGGTTTAATAGCTCTATTATTGATTTTATTTGTTAAAGCGAGTATTGGATGGACAGGACTCAAAGAGCTAAAAAAGAAAAACAGAGAAGGCAAACTTATTTATATTTTTTTTCTCTTTATTAGTATGGGTTCAGTTGGAGTTCCAATGTTTACAATTAACAGGTTTTCTACTATGTTTTGGGTAATTCTTACTTTACTTTATTTAATCATATATTCTCGACGTCAAAGTATTATAGCTCACAACAAAGCACCTTTGAAAATGACTTTAAATTAACGAATAATTATAAGACCGTTTTGTACACAAGATGTGGAATTTGGGATGTTAGCATATATGGATAATAAAAAAGTTAGCATTGTTCCATTTGAACCCTGGATGTTAGATGGTATAGTAAAATTAAATTTATTACAATATGGTGGGGACTTTGAAGAGATTAGAAAACATTACACACATTTATTATGTTCACCTTATTCAAAAAAATTTCCTCCTATTGCATTGGTCGGATTGGTGGATTATGAGGTTGTTTCGACTCAGATGTTTATTTATTGGCCATACAAAAAAGGAACAATAAAGTATAATGTTTTTCAATCAGCCAACTCTTTAGTTCATCCTAAATTAAGAGGCCAACAATTATTCCAAAAAATGTTGGCAGAGGGGTCTATTATAGGTCATCAGAAAGGCGTTGATTTTTTCATTGGTTTCCCGGTTCCAATAAGTTATGGCGCTTTCATTAAGGATGGTTGGGTTAAAATAGGAAATCTTCGTTGGTGGATTAAAATATTACATCCAATAAAATTATTTTCGCAAATGCAAAAAAATAAAATTGATGATGCTTGTCTATTAGGGGATTTTTTGACAGTTGATAAAATTCTTAAACATTGTAGAAAATCTCAGTTGCAATTTCATATGGACAACAGTCAAGATTTTCTAGAATGGCGATACAATCCCGATAAAATAAAAAAATATAGATACTTTGAATATCAGGATGGCAATATCGCATTTATATATAAATTAAGTTTAGATCATGGATTTCGAGAAATAATTATTGGAGAAACATATATTGGCATACACGATGAAAAAAAATTTTCTGAAGCCTTGAAGACATTTTGCCATGAAACAAAAAAGTCATCAAGTATAGCTGCTATTTCTTTTGCAATAATGAAGCCACCCCTATTCATTATAAGGAGTTTTTTACAGAATGGTTTTATTCCTTATAAATTATCAGCACCTTTGGTCGTTAAGTCTATTTTAATTGATGCATCAACCATAATTGATGCACGGAGCTTATCAATTGGGGATATTGATACATGGTAAAATCATGAAGACTTTTATTAAATCTTCAGATAATTCAATAGGCGAAGTCAAGTCGATTCCTAAAGCAAAATTTATTTTTTCAAAACTATACAGCTTTGCTGGTTTTTATGCTATTGAAGATGTTATATTCAATAGAACAAATCAATATATTATAGCTGTAAACTATCATGAAACACAGAAGACATCTGAAGAAAACTTTATCTCTCAATTAAGATATTTTTCCAGAAAATATGAAAATGTAGACCGTTACAAACTTGATAGCTTCTTGCATGGAAATTGGCTATTTAAAAAGCCTGGTATAATGCTTCATTTTGATGATGGCCTTAAAGAGCATTATGAGATTGCCTCACCTTTGCTTGATAAATTCGGATTTACTGGATGGTTTCATGTAATTACGGATTATTTAGATAACCGTTCACCAACTGATAAATTATTCAAAAAGGATCCAATGACTTGGGATCAAGCAAAAGATTTAATAAATCGAGGTCATGAAATATGTTCTCATGGTTGTGCTCATAAACGTTTAAATAAACAATTGAGCGATGAGGAGATTGAGCGCGAAGTTTTTAAATCATTTAATCGCATAAAGAAAGAGCTCTCAATCGATCCAATTGGTTTTTGCTGGCCAGGGGGTGAAATTGACGCTTATGATATGAGAGCAATGAAATTAATAATATCGACTTACAAATATGCTTTTCCATCATACACAAGGCCCATAAGATATGGTGTTTCACAATACGCTATTAACAGATCTAATATCGAGGCTGCATGGCCAATTTCAGCAATTCATCTATCTATTGGATTTTTATGGACACTGAAACATAAGAAAAAAGCTAATTTTTATAATAAATTACTTTTATCATTGGGCTACTTTTAATCTCTCCGGGTTGAATTCCCCGCCGCTTGCGGCGTAAAATGTTTATGTGAGTATATATATCCATAAGAGCCATAATGTTACGGTTCTCATATACCACTTGGTCTTCCCGGCAAAATACAAATACAGAAGGATTGTATTTGACGAGAATGTGGAGGAAGTAATGAAAGAGGTTTGTATGGAGATTGAAGCCAGGTACCAGATGAAATTTCTTGAGATAGGAACAGATAAAGACCATGTACATTTTCTCATCCAGTCCATTCCCACATATTCAGTGACAAAAATAGTAACAATCATAAAAAGCCTGACAGCAAAGGAAATACTCAAGAGGTGTCCTCAGGTGAAAAAGATACTGTGGGGAGGAGAGTTTTGGTCGGATGGTTATTTTGCAAGTACTATAGGTAAACATGGTAGCGAAAAGACCATTATGAATTATGTAAAACGTCAGGGCAATACATATAATACCTGACTTCCCGGAGATATGTAACGATGTAAGGGGGTAAGCTTTTAAAATCATGGGGACAATTACGATTTCTCTTGCAATGGTCATCGTTACAATATATGATATTGTAACGAGAGAGAGGAGGGATCGTATATGCCGGCGATTGTTTATCAGACCAATAAGAAAACGGGCGTTACCTATGCATACGAATCGGTTTCTCACTGGGACAAGGTCAAACGACAGTCCCGGGCAAGACGCAAATGTATAGGGCGTGTGGATCCTGAAACCAAAGAGATCATACCGACGAGGAAGAAAGCCGAACCGGCCGTTACGGAGAAACTCAGACGAGGGCCCGTTCCGATCACAAGGTCATCGCGGTGTTTTTACGGCGCCACCTACCTCTTCGATCAAATTGGCAAGGAGACCGGCGTGACGGAGGATTTGAAGGCATGCTTTCCCGAGAGTTACCGCCAGATTCTGTCTTTGGCCTATTACCTGATTTTGGAGGATAGGAATCCTTTGAGCCGCTTTCCCCGCTGGGCTTCGATCCATCGTCATCCTTATGGAGCGGTCATCCCTTCCCAGCGCAGCAGTGAACTTTTGGCATCCATTACTGAAGAAGCGAGACAGCGATTTTTCCTGCTGCAGGGGAAACGCCGTATAGAACGTGAATACCTGGCCTACGACATCACGTCTATATCCAGTTATTCAAAGAGCTTACGGCAGGTCCGTTATGGTCACAACAGGGACCACGAACCGCTGGAACAGATCAACCTGGCCTTGCTTTTCGGGCAACAATCACGCCTGCCCTTTTATTACAGGAAGCTGGCGGGAAGCATCCCCGATGTAAAGACGTTGAGGAAGCTGTTGGCGGACGTGAAAACCCTGGGCTACGAGAAGGTCAAGGTTATCCTGGACCGGGGCTTTTTCAGTGCCGCCAACATCAACGACATGTATCACCATCACATGAAGTTCCTGATCGCCGCAAGACTGTCCTTGAAAATCGTGCAGACCAATCTGGATGCCGTAAGGGAGAAGATGCGGAACTGGACTAATTACCATCAGGAATATCAGCTCTACACCTTTACCCTGCCGATTACCTGGGACTATGTCCAGGACCGCCCCTATAGAGGCGATACCCGGATGTATCTTCACCTCTATTACTCCCCTGATAGGGCTCTTGAAGATGAAAAGGCCTTCAACAGTCGGTTGGCCAATCTACAGAGAGAGCTGGAAAGTGGTGAGCGCCATCCGGATCATGAGAAGCAGTATGCCAAATATTTCGAAGTGAAGAGCACCCCGGTTCGAGGCACGAAAATTTTGGCCAAGGAAGATGCCATAGCAGAGGCAAAGAGCAACTACGGTTATTTCGCTCTGATGAGTAATGAAATCAAGGACCCGGTGGAGGCGCTTTCGATCTACAGGAACAAGGATCTGGTGGAAAAGGCCTTTGAGAATCTGAAGGACCGGCTGAATCTGCGAAGGCTGGCCGTTTCATCGGAGCAAAGCTTGGACGGCAAGCTTTTCGTTCAGTTCATAGCCCTCATCTATTTGTCCTACATCACAAGGAAAATGCAGATAAATAACCTTTTTAAGGATTACACCTTGCAAGAAGTTCTTGATGATCTCGACATGATCGAATGTTTTGAAGTCCCCGGCCAGAAACTTCAGGTCGGCGAAGTAACCAAACACCAGGCAGATCTCTTTCACAAACTGGGGGTTACTCCACCAGCCTCGTTACAATAAAACGGGAATTCAGGTTATAAAACCTATGGGCTTGATGAGACTGATGTTAAAATAATAAATAACAGTATATAAAATTTGTCCTTGTTGAACTGTCTATAATTTAATCTAAATTTTGTTTATAAAAAAGAGGTTGAGTTAACAAACTCTGATTTTTATATCTTTCGAAATATCAATATAGAAATTGCAATTGATAATATACCAAAGAACCATTCAGAAATAATAATAAGACCTATACCAATGGCCATAGTTATAAATACCATTAGCCCCATTATAATGGCAGTTATCATGAAGATAATTATAGCACAAAATTTTACAAAAATATGAAGGACTAATAACAGAAGCAATGAAATATGTTCAGTCGCAATCCCTTCTAAATGAGGTCTGGTTTCCTACTCCCCTGTTGGTCTTTGAGAAAGACTACAATCTCCCAGAGTCGCAATCCCTTCTAAATGAGGTCTGGTTTCCTACTAAAGTCTGTGGGAAAATTGGATCTTTTAGAAAGTGTCGCAATCCCTTCTAAATGAGGTCTGGTTTCCTACTTGAAGGCAAACGGGAAGATATAGAAAAGCTAAAAGAGGGTCGCAATCCCTTCTAAATGAGGTCTGGTTTCCTACGATAATATAAAACTAATCTGCCCCATCCATCGGGGGCGTCGCAATCCCTTCTAAATGAGGTCTGGTTTCCTACACGAAAGAGAATTTGGAGAAAGCTGTAAAAAGTTATGACATGTCGCAATCCCTTCTAAATGAGGTCTGGTTTCCTACTCCATTCATGGGCAGGTTCAAGAGGAATAAAGGGTCGCAATCCCTTCTAAATGAGGTCTGGTTTCCTACGAAATATTGATATTGATAGTATTGAATATGATGAGTCGCAATCCCTTCTAAATGAGGTCTGGTTTCCTACGGGAATTTGAGGGCTTAAATAGCCCTTATATTTCCGTCGCAATCCCTTCTAAATGAGGTCTGGTTTCCTACGGCACAACACGAGGTATACTTCACAAGACAAATCACAGAGGTCGCAATCCCTTCTAAATGAGGTCTGGTTTCCTACAACGAGCAGGCAGATGATGTAGTGAAAAGATACAGTCGCAATCCCTTCTAAATGAGGTCTGGTTTCCTACTCGACTGCATAGAAATAACCTTCAACGGTGTTGGGGGTCGCAATCCCTTCTAAATGAGGTCTGGTTTCCTACGCTTGTAGATATAGGATTATCAACGGTTTATGCGTCGCAATCCCTTCTAAATGAGGTCTGGTTTCCTACGAAAAGGGTTTGATGTGAACCCTAATCACATCCTAAGTGTCGCAATCCCTTCTAAATGAGGTCTGGTTTCCTACTCCTAAGTCTGGACTGGACTGAAGTAACGCTTGTGGAGTCGCAATCCCTTCTAAATGAGGTCTGGTTTCCTACTGGTTTTAGCACAAATAGAGACTGGAATGCATCACGTCGCAATCCCTTCTAAATGAGGTCTGGTTTCCTACAATATACGACCTCCAAGATATATTTCGAAATGACCGTCGCAATCCCTTCTAAATGAGGTCTGGTTTCCTACTAGGTAAAACTTACCAAGCCCAGCATGTGCATAACTGGGGTCGCAATCCCTTCTAAATGAGGTCTGGTTTCCTACTCAGAACAAAGTTATAGGATTTCTCAAGCGATACGTCGCAATCCCTTCTAAATGAGGTCTGGTTTCCTACACCATGTGGCTGTGCCAGATTCTAATTGTTTGACCTGGTGTCGCAATCCCTTCTAAATGAGGTCTGGTTTCCTACCGCTTGTGGAGAGGAAGACCTCTGCACGGATATTGGGGAAGTCGCAATCCCTTCTAAATGAGGTCTGGTTTCCTACAGCAGACACTTTGGTAGTGAGGTTCACTCTTCTGGGGTCGCAATCCCTTCTAAATGAGGTCTGGTTTCCTACTATGC
>Ga0067045_1031275_pt1 | contig 12716 bp, 9 predicted proteins | sample TerdegcTABiofilm_FD_59184 | JGI IMG/M metagenome (GOLD analysis project Ga0067045, IMG submission 59184) | Combined Assembly of (Gp0054472, Gp0054536) Wastewater bioreactor microbial communities from Singapore -Terephthalate degrading...
AAGGAACGCGACCTCCAGAGGCGGCTTGCCTTGTGCGCGAAGAAGTCCAGGCGCGGCCGCAAGGGAAGCAAGCGAGAGAACAGCCGATCTGCGGGATGAGTTCATGGTGGGTCCTTGGTGTGGTTGAAATTCCAGGGGCGAGAGCGTCACCCGTCAGCACTGGGCTTCGGCGATGCGTGCGCCTGCCGCGCCCGCATCACGCCATCCCATCGGGTCGAGTTCGCGCGCGGTGTCCTCGCGCAGCCCCAGCAGTTGGGCCGCGACGGCGACGGCGATCACGCCCGGCTCCTTGCCGCTCACGCCGTCGATACCGATCGGGCAGCGCATGCGGGAGAGCACCGTGCGGTCAATGCCTCGATCGGCCAGGCGGTGCTCGAAGCTGCGGCGCTTGGTGGCCGAGCCGATGAGCCCGAAGTAGCGGAAATCGGCCCGGCGCAGGATGCGCAGGCTCAAATCGAAATCGAGCGCGTGGCTGTGCGTCATGACCAGGTGGCAGGCACCCGACGGCGCCCCATCCACCTCATGCGCGCCGTCTTCCGAGCACACCACGCACACGTTGGGCGGCACCGCGCTGGGGAAGGCGTCGGGCCGGCTGTCCAGCCAGGTCACGCGGCACGGCAACAAGCCCAGCACGGCGACCAGTGCCTGGCCCACGTGGCCCGCGCCATAGAGCCAGACGTCCAGCCCGGGCGGTTCGATGCGCTGCACAAAACGCCGCGCGCCGTCCTTGCCTGGGGAAGGCGGTCGTTCGGCCACCGCCAACGCGGGAGCAGCGAGCAGCTCGCGTGCAAGCCGCCGCGTGATGGCATCCACCTCGCCACGCTGCCAGTCACCCGACGAGGGCGCCAGGACCAGGCGGGTGTGGGAGGTGGCATCGATCACGCTGGCGATCACGGCGGCCTCGCCACGCTGCAAGGCGCGCCGCAGCACATCGATCCAGTCCAGCGCGGCACCGGCTTCGATCTCGAACATCAGATCGACCGCACCACCGCAGCACTGCCCAAGGCGCGCGCCGAGGGCAAAGGCTTGCCAGTGCGCCCCGGTTTCGGCCGACCGCAGGCGCTGCCTCGAGATGGCAATGGCTTGGTGCTCCAGGTGTCCACCACCGATCGTCCCCACCGTGCCATGTGGGGTCACGAGCATCCGTGTGCCGGTCTCGCGCGGCACCGAGCCTCGCGTCTGAATCACGGTGACCATCACGAAAGGCGTGCCGCTGTCGCGCAGTCGCGCCGCGCCAAAGAGCCAGTCAACGTCCACGGGGGCAGCGCCGTTCATGCCGGGGCCGATTCTTCGATCTGAGGCTGGAGCGAGTCGGCGCGCTGCTGCAGATCGACCACGCTGAACAGAATGCGTTCGGCGGTGGCGGGCGCATCGAGGTTGGGCGACAACCGGTGCCCGGCCACGCTCGCGATCGCATCGCGGATCGCATGGAAGACCGAGATGCCATGCAACAAGGGGGGCTCGCCTACCGCCTTCGACCGGTGGATCGAGTCTTCCACGTTGCCAGTCGATTCGTAGAGCGCGACGCGGAAATCGCGCGGCATGTCGCTGGCCACCGGAATTTTGTAGGTCGAGGGCGCATGCGTGGTGAGGCGTCCTTGTGCGTTCCAGCACAGCTCCTCCATGGTGAGCCAGCCCATACCCTGAGCAAACGCACCCTCGACCTGCCCCCGATCGAGCGCCGGATTGAGCGAGTGCCCCACATCGTGCAGGATGTCTGCGCGCAGCACACGGCTCTCGCCGGTCAGTGTGTCGATCACCACCTCCGTCACAGCCGCGCCATAGACGAAGTAATAGAAGGGGCGGGTGCCGCTCAGCGTCGAGCCGTTCCAATCAAGCGTGGGCGTGCGGTAGAAGCCGGTGGCCGACAGCGAGACCTGGTGGAGGTACGCGAGCTTGACCAGTTCGGCGAACCCGACCCTGCGTTCCCCCACCTGCACCGCATTGCGCACGAATCGAACCTGTTCGCGTGGCGCGTCGAAGTGCTTCGCCGCGAAATCGGTCAACCGGTCGCGAATCTGCCGCGCGGCCGCCTGGGCGGCCTTGCCATTGAGGTCGCTGCCCGAAGAAGCCGCCGTGGCCGAGGTATTGGGCACCTTGCTGGTATCCGAGGAAGTGATGCGGATGCGGTCGACATCGATCATCAGCTCTTCCGCCACCACCTGTGAGACCTTGGTGAACAGGCCCTGTCCCATCTCGGTGCCGCCGTGGTTGAGCATCACGCTGCCATCGGTGTAGACGTGCAACAGCGCGCCGGCCTGGTTGAGGTGGGGTGAGGTGAACGAGATGCCGTACTTCAACGGCGTCAGGGCAATGCCCTTGCGCAGGTAGGTATGGCTGGCGTTGAAGGCACGCACGCGGGCCTTGCGCGCCCTGTAGTCGGCGCTCTTCTCCAGCGTGGCGACCAGATCTTCGATCACGTTGTCCTGGAGCGTCTGGCCATAGTGCGTGACGTTTCTCGACCCGGTACCGTAGAAGTTGGCACGCCGCACGTCCAGGGGCTCCTTGCCAAGGTGAAAGGCGATCTCGTCGATGACCTGCTCGATGCCCAGCGCCCCTTGAGGCCCGCCGAAACCGCGAAACGCCGTGGCCGACACCGTGTTGGTTTTGCAGCGGTAGGAGTGGATGGCCACGTTTTCCAGGAAATACGTGTTGTCGCTGTTGAGCACGGCGCGGTCGTTCACACCAGCAGACAGATCGGCCGAATAGCCACAGCGCCCGGCCAGGTCCATCTCAAGGCCGAGGATGCGGCCGTCGTCGTCGAAGCCGACGTCGTAACGGGTCTCAAAGTCGTGGCGCTTGCCGGTCATCACCATGTCGTCGTCGCGATCCACCCGGAGCTTCACCGGGCGGCCTGTCTTCTGGGCCAGCAGTGCGGCGTTGCAGGCGAATAGAACGGAGCCGCTCTCCTTGCCACCAAAACCGCCTCCCATCCGGCGGCATTCGGCGACCACGTCCTTCTCGTCCAGGCCCAGCGCATGGGCGACGTGGTGCTGCGTTTCGGTCGGGTGCTGGGTGGAGGTGTAGACGTGCATGCCACCGTCGTCGCGCGGTATCGCATAAGCCACATGGCCTTCCAGGTAAAACTGCTCCTGGCCACCCATGCGGAACCGCTTGCTCAGCCGGTGGGGCGCCCGCTCGATGGCCTGGCGCGCATCGCCACGCACAACATGGCGTGTAGGCAGCACGAAGCTCTGGCTTGCCATGGCCTGCTGCACGTTGAACACCGGCTCCAGGTCTTCGTACTCCACCACGGCCAGGCGCAACGCGCGCCGAGCCGCCTCAGTGGATTCCGCTGCCACCGAGAACAGGGCCTGCCCCACGCATTGCACGACGCCTTGGGCGAGGATGGGCTCGTCCGCCACCACCGGCCCGCAGTCGTTCGTACCAGGGATGTCTTCGGCCACCATGACGGCCACCACACCCGGCGCCTCACGCACCGCAGAGAGATCGATGGAACGGATGCGGGCGTGAGCGCGTGTGCTCTGGCCCACCGCCGCGTAGAGGGTGCCGCGCAGCTCGGGCAAATCGTCCGTGTAGTCGGCCCGGCCCGTGACATGCAGCGCAGCGCTGTCATGCCCGATCGATTGGCCGACGCCGCCGAGCGGGCAAGGCTGTGAATCCTGGTTCATGCGAACACCTCCTCGTCAAGCACACTGATTCGGGCTGCACCCGTCGTTTCGAGATGGAACTTGCGCAGAAGATTGCGCGCCACCAACCGCCGGTAGGCCTTGCTGGCTCGCATGTCGTCAAGGGGCTCGAAGTCTTCGTCGAGCGCGGCCATGGCATTGCACAGCGTCGCCTCGTCCCAGCGCCCCGCCATCAAGGCCGCCTCGCAGCGAGGCGCACGGGTCGGCGTGGCGGCCATGCCGCCAAAAGCCACCCGAACGCTGCGCACCGCCCCGTCGTCGTTCAGCACCAGGGAGAAAGCCCCACACACGGCAGAGATGTCTTGATCGAAGCGTTTGGAAATTTTGTAGGCGCGAACCTGCAACCGCCGATCTCGCAGGGGAATGCGGATGCACTCGATGAATTCGCCGGACGCCAGCACATTGCGCTGGTACCCGGTGTAGAAAGCGTCCAGTGCCACCTCGCGGGTTTGCTCACCGCGCCGCAGCACCAGGCGGGTGTCAAGCACCATCAGCACGGGCATCGAGTCGCCGATCGGCGAGCCATTGCCGATGTTGCCGCCCAGCGTGCCTGCGTTGCGGATCGGCGTCGAGGCAAACCGTCGCGCCCACTCGGCCAGTTCCGGGTACTGCTCGACCAGGGGCTCGAAGCCATCGGTCAACGACACCGCCGCGCCGATCTCGAGATGGCTGGCGCTGCGTTCGATGCGGCGCAGGGCCTCCACCCGCCCCACATACAACAGCGCCGGCAGGTCCATGCGCTTCTTGGTCAGCACCAGACCGAGGTCGGTCCCGCCGGCAAGGATGCGCGCATCGGGATGGGCCATGCGAAGCGCGGCGAATTCTTCCAGCTCCACGGGCGCCCAGAAACGCCTGCCTTGCACATCCAGCTCCACGCTTTCAGGGAAAGCCGACCCGGGCTGGGCCGTTGAGCGGCAACCCATGCCCGCCTTCGCGCATTGCGCACCGGCCTGCCTCGCCGCGTCGATGATGGGCCGGTAGCCGGTGCAACGGCAGAGGTTGCCGGCCAATGCGCATTCGATCTCGTCTCGGCTGGCATCCGGTTTCGATTCCAGCAGCGCATGAAGCGACATCACGAAGCCTGGTGTGCAAAAGCCGCACTGCGAAGCATGGCCATCGACCATGGCCTGCTGCACCGGGTGGAGGCAGGCAGCAGGTCCGGCGACTCCTTCGACCGTGAGCACATCCTTGCCGTGCAAGGTGGGCAGCAACTGGATGCAGGCATTCACTGCCCGACTGCGCACGCCGTGGCCATGCGGCTCGCTGACAACGACGGTGCAGGCGCCGCAATCGCCTTCCGCGCATCCCTCCTTGGTGCCGGTAAGCGCCAGCGTTTCGCGCAGGTAACTGAGCAGGGTGCGGTTGGGATCGGGGTTGTCCAACCGGTGGGGCCGGCCGTTCACCGCAAAACGGATGAGCGACGGCGCCCCGGTCGACAACGGTGGTTGTTTCTGGCTTGACATGAAGTCCTCGTGGATGGAATGGCGGGCGTTCGATGGAGGCAAGTCTTTCACTGTCGACATTTAATGTCAACATAGTAGAAACGCTAGTGTTAACATTTTTTGGCCGCATAAAATTCCGACACCACCCCGAAGTGGGTGCAGCAGCCCTCATCAGAGAACACACCATGGCAACGAGGAAGACGAGCGCCGCAGACACCACCCCCCGTGGCCCAGCGACGCCCTCCATCAAGAAAACGGCTCGGGCAGCCACCGAAGTGGCGAAGCCCGCAGACATGAGCAGCGAGACGGAGGAGTCGCCGGAGGAACGCGTGTACAGAACGTTGTACGACGGCATCCTGGATCGGCGCCTCGCCCCGGGCACCAAACTCAAGGAGATACCGCTAGCGCAGGCTTTCGGCGTCACGCGCGGTGTCGTTCGAAAAACACTGACGCGGCTCGCTGCTGCCAAGGTCGTCACGCTGCGGTCGCAACATGGCGCCAGCGTGGCCAGTCCTTCGCTGGAGGAAGTGGGCCAGATCTTTGCGGCGCGGCGGCTGGTCGAGGGTTTCGTCATCGAACGGCTGGCGGAGTCGATCGATGCGAGCCAGCTCAAGACCTTGCGCGAGCTCATGAAACAGGAACGGGACACCTACCGCGCGGGCGACATGCGCACGGGCATCAAGCTGTCGACCGACTTTCACGTGCAACTCGCCCAGTGCGCCGGCAACACGGTACTCACCGAGTTTCTGCAGCAACTCGTGGCCCGCACGCCGTTGATCTTTCTCGCGCACGGCGACCCTGGCAAGAGCGTCTCCTGCTCAGACCAGGAGCACGCGAACATCATCGCGGCGGTGATCGCAGGCGACACCGAGCGGGCCGCCAAGGCGATGCGCGCGCACCTGGACCACCTCGAGAGCCACGTCGTGCCCGCCGAGCGCACAAAGCCGTTGGACCTCGCGCAATTGCTGGGGCTGTGACCCTGCCCGAACCCACCACGCAGTGCCCGAACAGGTGAAACCCTCTAAACAGTGTGTAGAGGGCTTGGTAGATTCCCCCTTCGCACACACAACGGAGACAAGCCTCATGACCCAAGTTGCGCCCGAGCTGCTGGCCCTGCAACGCCTGTACCACTGGGAAAAAACCGACCCCAACCGCGTGGCTCTCACACAACCCATGGGCGCGGGTGCGGTGCAGGACTTCACCTGGGCCGACATCGGTGACCAGGTGCGGCGCATGGCCACCTACCTGCAATCGCAGGGCTGGGAGCCGGGCTCCAAGGTCGCGATCCTCTCGAAGAACTGCGCCTGGTGGATGATGAGCGACCTCGCCATCTGGATGGCCGGCCACGTGTCGGTGCCGCTCTACCCCACACTTGCACCAGAGACGGTGCGCCAGATCCTCTCCCACAGCGAGGCCAAGGCCTGCTTCATCGGCAAGCTCGACGGTTGGGAAGGCATGAAGCCCGGCGTGCCTGCGGGCCTTCCCTGCATCAGCTACGCCCTGTCGCCACTGGACGCGATCAAGGCCTACGAAGGCTGGGATGCCATCTGTGGCCGCCACCAGCCGGTGCAAGGCGAGCCCACGCGCGGCGCCGATGAGCTCGCGACGTTGATCTACACCTCCGGCACCACCGGCATGCCCAAGGGCGTCATGCACAGCTTTGGCAACTTTGCCTGGGCCATCGACTCGGGTGTCAAACGCATCCCACTCTCGGGCGAAGACCGCATGCTGTCCTACCTGCCGCTGGCGCACGTGGTCGAGCGCATGCTGGTCGAACACGGCTGGTTGCGCACCGGCATGCACGTGTTCTTTGCCGAGTCGCTCGACACCTTCGCCGCCGACCTGCAGCGCGCGCGGCCAACCATCTTCTTCTCCGTGCCGCGCCTGTGGGTCAAGTTCCAGCAGGGCATTCACGCCAAGATGCCCCCAGCCAAACTCAACCGTCTGCTGGGCATCCCCATCCTGGGCGGCATCGTGCGCCGCAAGGTGATGAAGGCCCTCGGCCTGGACCAGTGCAAGTTCGCCGCCGGCGGTGCAGCACCGATGCCCATGGCCCTGCTGCAGTGGTACAGCCAGCTCGGACTGAACATCAACGAGGGCTATGGCATGACCGAGAACCTCGCGCTCTCGCACATCACCGAGCCCGGCAAGAACCAGCAAGGCACCGTCGGCCCCACCTACGCGGGCGTGCAGCACCGCCTCGACCCCGAAACGGGCGAGGTGCAAATGCGCAGCCAGGCGCTGATGCAGGGCTACTACAAGGAGCCCGAGAAAAGCCGCGAGGCTTTCACCGAAGACGGTTGGCTGAAGACCGGCGACAAGGGCAGCATCGACAAGCAGGGCCTGCTGCGCATCACCGGCCGCGTGAAAGACCTGTTCAAGACCGGCAAGGGCAAGTACGTGGCCCCGGCGCCGATCGAGGACAAGCTGGTCATGCACGAAGCGGTGGAAGCCTGCGTGGTGACCGGCGCCAACCTCGGCCAACCCCTGGGCATCGTGATGCTCAACGCAGACGCGGCCGCGCGCGTGGCGAACGACGCCGCCGCCCGAGCCGAGCTTGAAACCTCGCTGGCCAGCCACCTCAAGGGCATCAACGCCACCCTGGACCCGCACGAGCAACTGCAGTGCATCGTGGTGGTCACCACCGCGTGGACGGTGGACAACGACATCATCACGCCCACCTTCAAGGTCAAGCGCAACCGCATCGAGGACCTGTACGCCCGGCACTACGAAACGTGGGAAACGTCCGGAAAACGGGTGATCTGGCAGAAGGACTGAGGCAGGCTGGCGGCTAACATACCGCCATGCACATCCTCCTGACTGGCGCGGCCGGCTTCATCGGCATGCACACCGCCCAGCGCCTGCTGGCGCGCGGCGACACGGTGCTCGGCATCGACAACCTCAACGACTACTACGCCGTCGCGCTCAAGCGCGCCCGGCTGGAGCCGCTGCAAAAACACCCGGGCTTCGCCTTCGAGCAGGTCGATGTGTCCGATCGGGAGGCCATGGCGCGGCTGTTTGCCACCCACCGCTTCGACGCGGTGGTGCACCTGGCGGCCCAGGCTGGCGTGCGCTACTCCATCACCCACCCCACTGCCTACCTCGACAGCAACCTCACGGGCTTCGGCCACATCCTGGAAGGTTGCCGCGCGCAAAAGCTGGGCCACCTGGTCTACGCGTCCAGCTCCAGCGTGTACGGCGGCAACACCAAGATGCCGTTCGAGGAGAGCGACGCCGTCGACCACCCCGTGAGCCTCTACGCCGCCACCAAGAAGGCCAACGAGCTGATGGCCCACACCTACAGCCACCTCTACGGCCTGCCGACCACCGGCCTGCGCTTCTTCACGGTGTATGGGCCCTGGGGCCGGCCCGACATGGCCTACTTCAGCTTCACCCGCGCAGTGCTCGAAGGCCGGCCGATCCAGGTTTTCAACCACGGCAAGATGAAGCGCGACTTCACCTACATCGACGACATCGTCGAAGGCGTGCTGCGCGTGCTCGACAAGCCCGCCACGCCGGAGAACGTGGGCGGCCCACCGTACCGCATCTTCAACATCGGCAACCACGACCCGGTGCCGCTGATGGACTTCATCGGCTGCATCGAACAGGCGCTGGGCCGCGAAGCGACCAAGGAATTCCTGCCCATGCAAGACGGCGACGTGCCAGCGACCTACGCCAGCACCGAGGCCTTGCACCGCTGGGTGGGCTTCGCGCCTTCGACACCCCTCAAAGACGGCATCGAACGCTTCGTCCGCTGGTACCGCGAGTACCACCGGGTCTGAGGCCGCCTCAGTCGAGCGTGCTCAGCACCCTCGCAAGCACGCCTTCGCTGCCCTGCTCGCACAGGCCCAGCACGACCTCGAATCCCTGGGCGTTGCCGTAGTACGGGTCGGGCACCTCGCGCCGGCCCTCCACGCCCGCGTACTCCAGAAACAGGTGCAGCTTGTGCTGGTGCTCAGGCGGGCACTTGAAGCGCAGGTTCTCCAGGTTGTCGGTGTCCATGGCGAGGATGAGATCGAAGTTCTGATAGTCCTCATCCCGCACTCGGCGGGCGCGCTCGCGCTCGATCTGCGGATAACCGCGCGCCTTCGCCAGGGTGATGGCCCTGCGGTCGGGTTTCTCCCCCTGATGACCGGCATAGGTGCCAGCCGAATCCACCTCCACCCGTTGCGCCAGCTGGCGACGCGCGATGCCGGCGTGCAGCACGCTGGCCGCCATGGGCGAGCGGCAGATATTGCCCATGCAAACGACAAGTATTCGAAACATGCGATCAAGGGTACCAAAGACAAAGCCCGCCAGAGGCGGGCCGTGTGCAAGGAAGCAGGACTGGAATCAGATCAGGTAGCTGTCCAGACTCTTGCCCGATGCCAGCACGGCGCGGACCCATTCGGGCTTGCGACCGGGGCCACCTGCCCAGAGCTCACCGTTCGGGCCTTTGTACTTGGCCGGGGCGCTCGATTTGGATTTGCCGGTTTTCTTGCCTGCCGAGGTGCTGCCCAGATCGGCGGCGGTGATGCCGAACTGCTTCATCTTGGCCTTGATGTCGGCAATGACCGCTGAGAGCTCGTCCTTGCGTGCCTGTTCGGCTTGCGCCATCAGGTTCTGGGCTTGCGCCATGAGTTCGGAATAACTTGCCATTGAAATCGTCCTTTTTGGAAATGTTTGATCCATCCGGAAACGGATGCCTGCCAACGACGCAGGCCGTCATTCTATTCCGGGGGATCTCCATTTATATAGCTCAGGAGGCAATTCGGCCTGCAGCTCCAGCACGGATTTGGTGACAGGATGTGTCAGCCTAAGACGCCAGGCGTGCAGGAACATGCGCTTCAAACCAATTCGTGCCAATTGCCGATTGAGTTCAAAATCACCGTATTTGTCATCCCCTGCAATCGGATAGCCGGCGCTGGACAAATGCACGCGAATCTGGTGAGTCCGGCCGGTCTTGATGGTGACTTCCAGCAGGCTGAAGCCCTCGGGTGCGCCAGCCCCGAGTCCCGATGGTGATGGCACCCGCTGCGCCACCTTGACCAAGGTGACCGAGCGCATCCCGTCCGGATCGTCGGGGGTTGTCACCTTCACGCGGCGCTCCCCATCAGGTAATAGGTATTTGTGCAGAGGTTGGTCCAACACTTTCAACCGGGCAGGCCATGCGCCTTTGACCAACGCCAGATAGGTTTTACCGGTTTCCCTCTCGCGGAATTGATCTTGCAATGCCTTGAGCGCACTCTTCTTCTTGGCAATCAGCAACAGCCCGCTGGTTTCCCGGTCCAGGCGATGCACCAATTCGAGCAATCGGGCCTGCGGGCGTGCCTGGCGCATTTGTTCGATCACTCCGAAACTCACCCCGCTGCCGCCATGCACTGCCACACCCGCCGGCTTGTCAATCGCCAGAAAGGCTTCGTCCTCGAACACGATGGGGAATTCTCGCGCTGGCGCCGGGTTGGCCACTTTCTCTTCGATGCGCTCGGAAAGCCGAATCGGCGGAATGCGCAGCACATCGCCGATGGCAACGCGGTCGTCGGCCGAGACCCGACCCTTGTTCCGGCGCACCTCACCCGAGCGGATGATGCGGTAGATGTGCGATTTGGGCACCCCCTTGAGGATGCGAATGAGGAAGTTGTCCAACCGCTGGCCCGCCGACTCTTCGTCAACCGTGATGTGTCGGATTTCCCCCGAATTCGGGTTGCTGGGCATGGATGTGAATAAGGCCACCACGAATGGCGGGGAGCTGACTATAATGCGTCACACCCGTCGTGTGCCGTAAGTGATTGATTTACCTTGAGTTTAAGGCAGTCACCCAAGGCAAGGGACCGCAGCTTGCAAGGCAAGGCGTCCGCCGCGGGTAGGTTGCCACCCGCAGCACCCGGGTCTGGCGCCGTTGCCTGATGCATTCCCATGCGAATCCTGGCACGGCGGCGGGCCGGTCGAAGCGGCGGGCGAATCCGCTGAAGCAACGCGAACCCGAATACGGAATACCCCCAATCACCCAGCCCGCAACACGTGGCTGGGTGAGGACGAAGTGAAGCCAGAGAGACACCGGCCAGATCCATGTCAATGACAGCCATCGAGCCTTCTTCCCTGTTCACCCACCTCCACGCGCCTACGCCCTGACCTGGCGGTTCGACGCGGCACCCTGGTGCCTGCCTGTGTTGAACGCCTTACCCGAACTGCGGGTCAACGGCTCTCCGGCAATTCCTCCCCTCGTTCGCGCTTCCGCTGGTTCACGGCAGGTTGGCGCATGGGCAGGAGGCCCATGCGTCCTTGTGTTTGAACGAAGGAACGCATCATGAAACGCATGCTGATCAACGCCACGCAGGCCGAAGAGCGCCGCCTGGCGATCGTGGACGGGCAGAAACTGCTCGACTACGAAATCGAAATCGAAGGGCGCGAACAGCGCAAGGGCAACATCTACAAAGCGGTGGTCACCCGCGTGGAGCCGTCGCTCGAAGCCTGCTTCGTCGACTACGGCGAGGAACGCCACGGCTTCCTGCCCTTCAAGGAAATCTCGCGCCAGTACTTCGCCGCTGGCGTGCCGGTCAATCAGGCCCGCATCAACGACGTGATCAAGGAAGGCCAGGAGCTGCTGGTCCAGGTCGAAAAAGAAGAACGCGGCAACAAGGGCGCGGCCCTCACCACCTTCGTGAGCCTGGCCGGCCGCTATGTGGTGCTGATGCCCAACAACCCGCGCGGTGGCGGCGTGAGCCGTCGCATCGAAGGCGAAGACCGCCAGGAACTCAAGCAGGCGCTGGACCAGCTCGAGTACCCCAACGGCATGAGCATCATTGCCCGCACAGCCGGCATCGGCCGCGACGCCGCCGAACTGCAGTGGGACCTGAACTACCTGCTCAAGCTGTGGAACGCCATCGACGGCGCCACCAAGGGCGGCAAGGGTGCCTTCCTGATCTACCAGGAATCGAGCCTGGTGATCCGCGCGATCCGCGACTACTTCAACAGCGACATCGGTGAGATCCTGATCGACACCGACGACATCTTCGAGCAGGCTCACCAGTTCATGAGCCATGTGATGCCCGAGCACGGGCACCGCGTGAAGCGCTACCGCGACGACGCACCGCTGTTCTCGCGCTTCCAGATCGAACACCAGATCGAAACCGCGTACAGCCGCACCGTGAACCTGCCTTCGGGCGGCGCCATCGTGATCGACCAGACCGAAGCGCTGGTGGCGGTGGACGTGAACTCGGCCCGCGCCATCAAGGGCGGCGACATCGAAGAGACCGCCACCCGCACCAACCTGGAAGCCGCCGACGAAGTGGCCCGCCAGGCGCGCCTGCGCGATCTCGGCGGCCTGATCGTGATCGACTTCATCGACATGGAAGAGTCGAAGAACCGCCGCGAAGTGGAAAACCGCCTGCGCGATGCGCTTCGCCAGGACCGTGCCCGCGTGCAGTTCGGCGCCATCAGCAAGTTCGGCCTGCTCGAAATGAGCCGCCAGCGCCTGAAGCCCGCGCTCAACGAGGGTGCGTCCATCCCCTGCCCGCGCTGCGGTGGCTCGGGCCACATCCGCGACACCGAGAGCTCGGCGCTGCAGATCCTGCGCATCATCCAGGAAGAGTCGCTCAAGGACAGCACGGCCGCCGTGCTGGTGCAGGTGCCGGTCGAAGTGGCC
>Ga0067045_1031276_pt1 | contig 12710 bp, 9 predicted proteins | sample TerdegcTABiofilm_FD_59184 | JGI IMG/M metagenome (GOLD analysis project Ga0067045, IMG submission 59184) | Combined Assembly of (Gp0054472, Gp0054536) Wastewater bioreactor microbial communities from Singapore -Terephthalate degrading...
CGAGCAGTTAAAGTCGGTGGAAAGTGGAGGCTTACAGAAGTCTCTAAAAAACAGAGGATGATTTTGGAAAAGATGGAAATTAGCGTGCCTGTTGAGGCAAATATGGTTATTAAAAAGGGCGGAGTTTAGGTCAAATTCGACCATATATTTTGTGTGCTTGCTCAATAGTCATAATGTCCAAGATCTTGACAATTTTTTCATCTTTATATATTTTGTAAAAAGCGGTGTATGACCTTGAAATATGCAACCTATAAATATCTTCATGGTCCTTTCGCTGAATAATTTCTTTGTCTCCCTGGCCAGGAAATGGATTGAATGCAAGTGTTTTGCATTTTTCGACCACGATTCGGTGGCTCTTAGAGGGCAACGAGTTGATGAACTCCAAAGCATCCTTATCGATAACAATATGAAAGGCTACCACGGAAGCTCCACAAACTCACCCTCTTTCTCAATCTTTTCCATATCTCTGAATAGTCTAGCCTTCTTTCTCTCTTCAATCATCTCTTCAAGGAGTTGAGAATAGGTCTGTCCTGCCGACTTGAGCTCTGACAGCTCAATCCATACGGCTTCAGTTACAGGGATTCTTTTTGTAGCAAGCATGGATAATGTTGTAAGGATTGTAAGTAAATAGAGTTTTCCCTAAAAGCGATACATATGAAAGATTTTAATATTTAGCTGACTAAGCCCGGAGGGATGATCCGCGCCCTCCTCCTCTTGCTGCTGTTGCTGCCCGGCGGCGCAGCCCGGGACATCCAGCTGGGGCCCATGGCTCAGCCCGCGGGCGCAGTTATACTGGTCATAGACGGCCTGGGTTCATCTTACGTCTATCCGGAGCACAATGCCTATGCTCTGGACGGCTCGCCTCTGGATAAGGCGGTGCTATTCAACCTCACCGGCGGTGGGGCGCGGGCGGTGGATGTGCGAGTGCCAGTCCCCGAGACCACAAAGAGCCATTCCGTTCTTGTCACCGGCAGATCGGAAGCGGACTGGGACCAGCTCGGCCACACCATCTTCGACCTCGCCCGGGAGGAGGGATATTTATGCCTTGCCATTATGGAGCGGGGAGACTCTATGTCGATCATGGAGGATATGGATGCAGTCCTTTACCTGGAGGATAACGCCCTGCAGGGCGCTGAGCCCACACCGGGATTTCGGCCCGATGCTCCAGAGGGCCTGCGTACCCTCTTTCAGGAATGGCGGGACAGATTCGCTGGATATTCCAATCGTGAGGGCATGGCAGGCTATGCCGGCTACAACGCCTGGGCACTGGATGCGGCGGCGGATACTGTAGAGCATCTCATAGGAAAGCCATTCATCATGCTGGTCAATGCCGGAGCGGTGGACAGCGCCGGCCATAATCTGAACGCCAGCGGCTATCTGCAAGCAGTGGAGGCGCTGGACGCGCCCCTGGGCAGGCTGGTTCGGGCCTGCCGAAAAAATAACCTCTTGCTGGTCATCACTGCCGACCATGGCATGGTCTTTCCGGACCGGGAAGGAAAGGGCGGCCACTCGGCGGAGAAGTATGCCGCCCGGCTGGAGGCGTTGCGAGTGCCCCTGGTCGTCCAGGGGCCGGGAATTGAGGAGCTGAACCTTGGCGGCCAGTGGTCGGAGATGGATGTTGCCCCCACAGTGCTTGCATTGCTGGATGTATCCTCGAATACATCCTCTGAGGGAGTGGCTCTTCCGGTCAGGAAGGGAGGCATTCTGCGAGTTGCTGGCGCGCCAGCAGGGGTAGAACTGTGGGGGCAAGGGACCTGTCTGGCCAATGCCTCTGGGGATAACGAGTATATCTTCCGGGGTCTTGAGTGGGGAGAGTACACTCTGAAGGCTGGAGGGCAGTCCTGGGATGTGCTGGTGGATGGGGATGATACCATAGACCTGGCAGGAAAGGCGACCATGCCAGTGGGTATGAGGCGAGCTTTTGGAGTGATCATGATCCTGGTCATAAACCTGGGGGGAATGGCGACCATTTTGAGGATCTGGCGGCGCTCTGAATGAATAAGCCGCTCGCTTGAAGAATGATTCGCTATTCAAATTGGTTAAGTAGTGAAAAGGAGAAGGCTAGGAGAGATTTAGAGAATACCATGGCATTGGGCCTGCAAAATCAGTACAGTCGATTCTCGGGCGGGTCAACACCGATCCACAATGTCCTATTTCCAGGAGCCAGTACCACCAGGGTGGCAGGCCTGACCTCGCCCAAGATCTCGACATGATGCTGCTTTTAAGGCGGTACAGCACTGGACTATCACGCAGCGTCCATCTCGCGGGAGCCCGATTCACCGAAGGATGCCGGGCCTGCAATTCGCCTCTTTATCAGCATCTGTCATGTCCTGGCGGGCATGAACTACGACCCAGCTTTTGGGCATGCCTCAACGCCCATCATGGCATGCATATTCGCATCTATTTGCAGGGATGCTCTTCTCGATCTATCTTCGGGCAAAAGAGCCCAGTCGGATTGCTGGATCTCTGGTTCTTGCAGCGCAAAACACGACTTGTTCCTATAGGCACGATTAATACATATAGTTTGTGCCTTGATAGGTGAACTTCGAATCTCCGCTCCAGTCGTTCCTCCTATCATGCCCCTCAGGGCATCTTTGCGGTCATCTTTTTGATGTACTCCTCCTTAGAAAGACCGCGGTTCTCGTTCAGCCTATCTTTTATCATCTGGCCTTGATCTCTGAGCCACTCGAACTTGGTGCAGCCCTCCAATTCTTCGCAGGAGCTGCATAGGTCGTATCCTTTCTCTCGAGCGCAGATCCTTATGGTGCAATCAGGTGGACCTCCGCCGTTCTCGCATCCTGCGCAGCGGGCATAGGTCTCCATCCAGGCCAGGCCCAGATCCACTGCCGCCCAGTCGATCGCCTCTCCCCCAGGCACAAATGGAGCCCAGTTTGGAATATCGCATTCAGTGATGTGCTTTCTGGTCCGGCTTGCGGACTCGGCTACTATGCTGCCTCCCAAGGGGCATGAGCCGCATAATATTCCGCAGGGTCCGGCCTGATTTTCGGCGCTGTTCAGCCTTTCATCCATAAAATGTACATTGCTTGAAATATTCTTATATTCTTCGGCCTGATGACATCCTCCAGGAATTCGCATTAAGGCGAAAAAGGGTGTTTGCGGGATAGAGGAAGTGCTGCCCAAGCGATCCAGGCGGATATCAATGCTCTCTTAAGGATGAAGAGCATTTGATGGGATGCATTCCAGAGCGCAAGCTCCAAATTCCATGCCCCCCACTTAAATTCCGGTGTACTATGATGAATCTTGAAGAGATGTCGGAAATATTGAAGTCCTCCCTGGGAATCCGGGATAATATCGTAGGCGTAAGGCTGTTCAAGAGTGAGGAGGAGATCCCACAGGACCTTAAAATCGTCGAGAGGCCCTTCCGCTACTGCTCAATGATCCAGGGAGCGAGGCGAGAGGGAGTTAGCTATCTCGCTCATGCCGACTATCACCAGTGCAAAGGCGGTGCCTCGGGCCTGGGCCTGCTGGAATGCCCGGAGAACATCCGCACCGGAGCCCTGTACTTTGACAAACTGCACAAGTGCTCCACAAAAGAATCGGGAGCGATGATAGCAGCCAATATGCCCCGCATCCTTCCCGGCAGCACCGTGGCCAGCTATGTGGCCCCCCTGGACAAGATGAGGGTGCGGCCTGATGTGGTCATATTCGTGGGAAATCCACTTCAGGCAAGGAGGATCGTTCAGGCGGCGATGTTCGAGAAGGGGGGCAGGATGAGCTTTAATACTGCAGGGATTCAGTCCTTTTGCGTCGATGCCACCAGCTCACCCTACCTGAAAGGAGAGGTGAATGTATCACTAGGCTGCGACGGCTCGGTGAGGAACGCCGGCCTGGAGGACGGGGAGCTCGTGGTGGGAATACCCTACGACATGATGGAGAAGATCTGCATCATCCTCAAGGAGAACTATCAGGGCTGGGACAAGTTCATGCGAGGATGAGGATCGGATTTCGTCTCTTTTTTTCAGATAATTTTTAAATTTATATTTTTTAAATATTATTTAAAAAGAATGGTTTAATTTAAAATTTAAATCCTGGCTACACATTGATTATCTTTTGCATTCCCCGAGGGAAGTAAATGGTATTCAGGTAACTGTACTGGCCATCGTAGACTCTTATTTCATGGTTCCGATCGCCAGCCACCCCAAAGATGAACCTCCCATCCAGGGCGTCTCCTCCGGTGCCCTCTGTGCCGATAAATGTGCCGTCAACGAATACCTGATATCCGCGCATCTCCTCCGATATTATCGTCACCTCTACGTCGGCTGGAGATGGTTGCAACTCTGGAGGCTGAACCTGACTTCCGGGATAGGTGGATAGAAGAGGATGCTGATATGGTGGCTGGTAGTAGCCCGTAACATCGATGACGACCGAATTGCTGACCAGACCGTCAATTGTATAGAACAGGATGTGCTGGCCGATGGAATCGGCATAAAAGTCCATCTGATTGTACCCTGGATAGAAGTAGAATGAGTTCTTATTCAGATTTCCATCAGGATTTATCTCATACAGGACTCCCTGGCCGCCGGCGGATGATATGACAATCAAAGAGAGAGCGGATCCCCCTGGAGCTTTTGCATACTGAGTCCAGCTGGAGGAGCCCTGTATCCACAGCGAATTGTCGCCGGTGTAGGTGGCATAAGACCGATATTGGTCAAATGGCATGGCATTCATCTGGTAGGTGAAATATACCGTGGCTGGGGTCAGATCCTTGATGTCGCTCTTTTTTGGAGCTTCAAGATGCTTTCTGGCAGAGGAGGCTTTAGCCATCGAGTAATACTGAGCGTATATGGAATCGGAATCTTTGGATGGTGGATCGCCACCGATCCATTTTTCACCGATCCCAATATTGAAAAGCATCTCTGCTCTTGCTTCGCCTGGCCTCAGCTCTACGCCCGGTCCATCCGCAGCCCAGGCACTTCCCGCCAGCGATATGACGAGAATAAATAAGTAAACGAAGACTAATTCTCTAATCCGTTTCATATCAATCACCATATACAATGCTATCGAGAAGCTGCTGCTTTTGCCCGTAGCATATCATCAACACTTTTTCATCAGATCCAAGTGAGGGTTACTCATGGTACCTCTTCTGAATCCATGATGAAATGGCGGCCCAAAGATAAAGCCTTATTCTTCACATTAGGCCTATATTGACAATCAATCCCAATCCGGAAAGAAAAACTGCCATGCTGGAATGGGAGATTAATTCTCAATGGCCTTCCCTTAATCTGCACGATCCAGCTTTCTTTGCCTATGAATGATGAAGAGAGGGTGGCAAAAGTCAAGTGTATGGAGGGAGAGAAAATAAATCGACTTTTGCCGTTACTATATACGGCAATTGTTTATATTTAAGGCTTTCTCTCCCGGAACGATCAAAGCTTCACCTCGGAAGCCTGGCGTTTGGCAGGGTGAGAGAGGACCGCTTCAGACGCCCGATCCTTGGCAGCAGGAGGCTTTCTCCTCTGGAGCACCTGGAGCTAGATAGAAACATTGAATTACACCCACACTCATCCTTCAAGAGTTCAGGTGACCGATATTGCAATTGCTCCTAATTCACTCGGATTTCATTGAGTTCGAGGCCAAGAGGCCCACGAAGCTGGCAGAAGAGGTCGAAGATTCGGCCAAGAAAGGCCGCCTCGATGAGGCGCTATGCGCTTTCATCGCCGTGGAGAAGTTCGACGAGGACGATACCGATGCTGTGATCGCCGAGGGCGCAAAGCAGGTAGCAGATGTGGCCGGCCAGGTCAAGGCCCACCGCATTATGATCTATCCCTATGCCCACTTGAGCTCCAGCCTCTCCACCCCGGCCACGGCAGTCAAGATACTCAAGGGAATGGCAGATGTCCTCTCCCAGAACTATGAGGTCATGCGTGCCCCCTTCGGCTGGTACAAAGCCTTCACCATCAGCTGCAAGGGCCATCCGCTCTCCGAGCTCTCCCGATCCATAAGGCTGGGCGAGGGTGAGGTGGTATCCGAGGCCCTTAAGTCTGAGGCCAAAGCGGTATCCTACTGGAGGGTCTTAGATCTGGATGGAAAGCTGGTGGACGCAGACAAGTTCAATTTCGAGGGGCACACTAACCTGCAGAAGTTCGCCAACTACGAGATCTCCAAAGCGAGAGCAGTGGACAAGGTCCCGCCCCATGTGGAGCTGATGAGACGGCTGGAGCTGGTGGACTACGAGCCGGGCTCCGACTCGGGCAACATGCGCTACTACCCCAAAGGCAGGCTGGTCAAGTCCCTCCTGGAGACCCTGGTACTGGAGAAGGCGGCGGACATGGGCGCCATGGAGGTGGAGACCCCCATCATGTACGATATGGAGCATCCCACTCTGAAAAAGTATCTGGACCGCTTTCCCGCCCGGCAGTATCAGATCGACTCGGACAAGAGAAAGCTTTTCCTCCGTTTCGCCGCCTGTTTCGGCCAGTTCTTGATGGGCCATGACATGTCCATATCCTACAAGTCCCTGCCCCTGAAGATGATAGAGATGACCAGATACAGCTTCCGGCGCGAGCAGCGGGGGGAGCTGGTGGGCATCCGCCGCCTGCGGGCTTTCACCATGCCCGATATGCACACCATGAGCCGGGATATGCATTCCGCCATCGAGGAGTTCAGGAAGCAGTATCTCGCCAGCATCAGCGTCCTGAAGGAGGTGGGCCTGGAGGTTGAAGACTATGAGGTGGCCATCAGGTTCACTCGGGACTTTTATAAGGAGAATCAGGAGTTCATTGCTGGATTGGTGGATATCATCAAAAAGCCGGTCTTAATCGAGATGTGGGATGAGAGGTTCTTCTATTTCGTCCTCAAGTTCGAGTTCAACTTCGTGGATACCATGGACAAGGCCAGCGCCCTCTCCACCGTCCAGATCGATGTGGAGAATGCCGAGCGCTACGATATCAACTATATCGATGAGTCTGGTGCGAGAAGGCGGCCCATACTCTTGCATTGCTCTCCCTCCGGAGCGATAGAGAGGGTGATGTACGCCATACTGGAGAAGGCGGCCCGACTATCTCTTCAGGGCAAGCTGCCCATGCTCGAGACCTGGCTGTCCCCAACCCAGGTGAGAATCATACCAGTGGCTGAGCGCCACCAGGAGAGGGCTCTTGCCCTGGCCGGGATTCTCGGCTTCCGCACAGATATTGACGACAGGGATGAGACCGTGGGCAAGAAGATCCGCGATGCTGGAAGGGAATGGGTGCCATATGTGGCAGTGATCGGGGACGAGGAGCTCCAGTCCGGTCGGCTGGCCGTCACCATTCGCAGCGAATCCACCCCCAAGTCGCCGGCAAAGAAGAGCATGACTGTGGATGAGCTCAAAGAGAGGCTCACTGGAGAGACAAAAGGAAAGCCCTGGCGCAGACTGCCTATGGCCATGAGGCTCTCGGAGAGGCCCAGGTTCATCTGAAGGATTCAAGAGCGAGAGCAAAGAGCACAGCCCTCCAGGTAAAAGGGCAGGATGGATCAGAAGAGTATGGTCCATCCCTCTTTTGCAAATATAACTTCATATCGCTTCGCTCCTCGGCGAGAAGTCAGAAAGAGGTTGAAGAGAAGCGTGGGGAAGAGGATTTTTAGCAGGGAAATTGATCTTCAGCCGGTGGGCTCCGCCTGGGGGTGATTGTCAATCCCCGGTCCCCCGGGGATGTAGAACTTCCCTCCCAGATCGCTGTAATAGTTCCCCTGGCTTCCATTGTCCCAGCGATTGTTCTCCCCCCGGTCATAGGCATTGCAGCCGTTATTGATGAGATGATTGGCATATACCAGATCCCAGCGGGAGGAGAAGGTCAGGTAAATGCCATACCCATTATCCTGGGCGGTGTTGCCCAAAATGGTGTTATTGCTGGCATGATTTGCCAGATAGAGCCCTTTCCCATTCTGGGAGAGATAATTCTCCTCAAGGATGTTGTCATTGCTGTCATAAGAGAGATAAATTCCCTTGCTGTTGTCCACGGCCCGGTTTCCCAGGAGGTGGTTGTTCCGGGAGCAGTCCAGGTATATGCCGGCATCGATATTGTTGCTGGCATTGTTGTATGCAATCCGGTTTCCGTTGCTGGATTCAGACAGAGAAATGCCATACCAATCATTCTCGATGACGGTATTGTTTATGATCGAATTGTTGCTGGCAGAGCGAAGCGAGATGGAGGTGTCGCCATTATTTCTCAGCTGATTATCCTGGATGACATTACCTGAGGAGTAGATGAGAAATATGCCGCAGTCGCTCTCCTCATTTATGTAGTTGTCCCGGATATCGCAATTTTGTATCCGATTTTCTTTTGAGCTGTAGAGGGTTATGCCGTTGGTGTTGTTGTTTATGCTGTTATTGGCAATGATGTTGGAATGGGCCCCTTCCAGGCGAATGCCGTCCAGACAACCGGAGATGCTGTTGTTCTCTATGATATTCCCTCCAGAGAGGACATGGACCCCAGTTCGTCGAGTAGTTCTGATCTCAAAGCCGGATACCTTTGCCCCATCCGCATTGATGGTTAATGCGTTGCCAATGGCGCTTCCGTCCAGCAGAGGCCGTCCCCTGCCCTCCAGGACAATCGGCCGAGTTATATTCAGGCTCTCTCGATAGACCCCTTCCCGGACGATTATAGTGTCTCCGGAATCCGCCCGGTTTATGGCCCCCTGGAGGCTCTCTCCCTGGCGGACGATATGAGTTGTCCCACCGGCTATTGATGCCAAAAGGATGATAGCGACTGCCAGCATAGCTGGATGCACTCGACTCTCCCTCATTGCCTTCCCCTCATAGCTTCTTGTATCCCTATTGGATTTAAATACTACGATGGTCTTTCTTGTCTTAAGACTTATCTCTGGTATAATTCTCGCACAGGACAGTTGAAGCTTAAAGCTTGCCTTTAGAGGATTTTAGGTGCCTATCGCCCAAATGGTTTCAGATCATAAGTGCGCAATGGCCTTCTTGCTGGCTCCTCAATACCGAATCGTCCTTAATGCAGAACTGGGAGTAATTCCGGCTGATTCCCTGCCCCTCGGATGCACCTGCGCAGCCGTCAGGCCAGGTTACGGAAAAATACGTTTCTCAAAAGCGAGGGGCTATCGATTGTCAAAGATCTATCACAGTTGCCAGGCCCAGAGAACGTTATGAATTTCCCTTCTTGAGGATCTTTGCCTGAATTGGTCTTAGGGTCTATCTGATGCCGATCTTGGCTTTTATCGCCTGGATATCGCTCTCTATCCTCGCCCTCCAGCCGGCATCGAAGGTCATCTCCCGGTGCAAGCCCCTGATCTCGTCGATGATCACATCTTGCTTCTCTGCGATCTCCGGAATGGGACGGGTATTCTCCGCGATCTCCGGGATGAGTCGGGTATTCTCCGCGATCTCTGGGATGAGTCGGGTATTCTCCGCGATCTCTGGGATGAGATTCGTATTCGTTTTAACCTCCCGGAGATCTTCCCTCATCTCCTGGAGTATAGGGACAGCCTTGTTTATCTGCACAAATGTCCCCAGGGTGGCCGACTGCCATAAAGGTTGTATCTCTTCATCGTAGGGCTCTGACCTTATATCGTCAATCCTGGCTAAAGGCGGGAGTTCGGCCTTGGCAAACTCGAAGAACTGGGTGGCACGTCTTTTGTCGCTATCCACCAGGGCCACGACTGACTGCAGATCGCCCTCTGCGTCGTTGTAGACCTCAAAGCCCCTGAGGGCCAGATCAACAGCCTTCTCTGTGAGCCAGGGCCGGTATCCGACGTCGTGGACCTTAGGGCCTGTGATTGTGATCTTGAGCTTCATCTGGAATGAAAGATTGTCCTCTTTTGTATTATAATTTCTGCTCCTTCCCATCAGGCCGGACTGTGAAGAGCCCATCATGAGCGCGGTGCACGGCATCGTTGATGTCGATCTGGATCTGCAGCACTGCGTTGCTGTCAAAGCTGCGGGAGACGAGGGCTTGGCATATACACTTGTCTTTATCTGCCAGCCATCTTCCTGCCAGCGGAAGCGGTCGTCCGCCTATACGCCCATCCACAGATTGCGGCTGGAGAGGTGGTTCTCCAGGCCTACGCGGGATTTAGGAATAAGCATCTTCTCTGCAAAATACTCCAAACTCTCAGGCTCATCCTGATCGATTGTGTTAGATGCACATACTACGTAGCTAACTTTTATGGATATTTGAATAACTTACTTGCAGATGTGAAATCAGTCCTGATACCTCTTGCGTCACCCTGTGTTCCGTACAGGAATGGAATGATAATTAAATCCCATTAAACTGCTTAAGCCAATTAAAATTGATAACTAAACCTGCCTTCGAAGGGTATATGTTGCCCCAAGGCCTTTCCATAAGCTGACATGATAAAGCAACCCTCTTTCCTGCCCATATCTATACAGGAGGCAAAAAACCTCGGCATCGAGCAGTTCGATATCATCCTCGTCAGCGGAGATGCCTATGTGGACCATCCCTCCTTCGGGTCGGGACTTTTGGGCCGGGTCCTCTGGGATGCGGGCTACGCCGTGGGAATTGTCGCCCAGCCCGATTGGAAAAAAGATGAGGACCTCCTCCGGCTGGGCCGGCCCCGCCTTTTCTTTGGCATAACCTCCGGCAACGTGGACTCCATGGTCAACAACTTCACCCCCAACCTCAAGCGCCGCCGCCGGGATGTCTACTCCCCTGGCGGCCGCCTGCTCCGGCCGGACCGGGCGGCGATCATCTATGCCAACCGGGTTCATTCCCTCTTTCCCAATGTTCCTGTCGTCCTGGGAGGAATCGAGGCCAGCCTGCGCCGGTTCGCTCATTACGACTACTGGTCGGACTCTGTCCGCCAGTCCATCCTGGCGGACGCCCCCGCCGACCTTCTGGTCTATGGCATGGGGGAGAAGCCCATCCTGGAGGTGGCCCGGCGCCTGAATGCCGGGGAAGAGATCGCCCAGATCGGAGATGTCCCCGGAACCGCGGTTAAAGAGGAGGTGCGGCGCTGGCGAGAGGCTGGGCGTCAGGACGCTGTTATCATCCCCGGCTTCGCAGAGGTCAAGGGGGATAAGAGAAAGTACGCCCAGGCCTTTGCCGCCCACTATAAGGAGCAGGACCCCTATCACGCCCGGGCGGTGGTCCAGCCCCATCCCAAGACGGTGGTCATCCAGAATCCGCCCGCTCTTCCCCTCAGTACGGCAGAACTCGACCAAATCTACGAACTTCCCTATAGCCGAAAGGCCCATCCCTCCTATCGGGAGCCCATTCCTGCATTAGAGCCGGTCCGCTTCTCCATCACCAGCCACCGGGGTTGCTTTGGATCCTGCTCATTTTGCGCCCTCACCCATCACCAGGGAAGGATTGTGCAGAGCAGAAGCATAAGCTCCATCGTCCGGGAAGCAGAGAGGCTGGCCCAGATGCCCGGATTCAAGGGGATCATTCAGGATGTGGGCGGTCCCACTGCCAATATGTACGGCCTGGTCTGCCCCCGCTGGAAGCAGGGGGCATGTCCGGACAGGCTCTGCAGCGCGGACTGCCCCACCCTAGAGAAAGACCACTCCCTCCAGGTGGAGCTGTTGCGCCGGCTTCGGGCCATTCCCGGGGTGAGGAGGGTCTTTGTCGGCTCGGGGATTAGGCATGATTTGGTGATGGCGGACCGGTCGGGCTATCTGGAGGACCTCTGCCGGCACCATGTCTCCGGCCACCTGAAGATCGCCCCGGAGCATATCTCCAGAACGGTTACGGAGTGCATGCATAAGCCTCCCCGCCAGGTTCTGGACGACTTCAGGGAGAGGTTTCGCGCGGCTTCGCAGGCGGCGGGAAGGGAGCAGTATATTCTCCCCTATCTCATGTCAGGCCATCCTGGCTGCACCATTGCCGATATGGTCGAGCTGGCGGAGTATTTGCGCGATAACAGCATGTACACCGAGCAGGTGCAGGACTTCACCCCCACACCCATGACCATCTCTACTGCCATGTATTACACCGGCCTGGATCCCTTCACCCTCCAGCCGGTTCACATTCCCCGGGGGGAGGAGAAGAGGATCCAAAGAGCTATGCTGCAGTACAGAGATCCAGGGAATTACGATCTTGTCCGGGAGGGGCTGGAGAGGATAGGAAGGAAAGACCTCATAGGAGAGGGAGAGAAATGCCTCATTCCGTCCCGATATAGAGGAGCAAAGCATTAAAACCAGTCTCGAACAGAATCCTGGATCAATCTCATTTCTCCTCTAAGATCTCCAATATCCTTCTCTGAGTCTCCTCGGGGGTGCCGGTGGTGTTCACCTCAATCACCCTTGAGTGGAGAAAGAGCGTCCGGAAAAAGCGGCTGCGCCGATTGGCCTTGAATTCGTTATGCACCAGAAGATGAGGATTATAGTAGCCATTCTCCTCCAGAATAGCCAGAGCCTGATCCCCCTCCAAGGGGAGTACGATCTCCTCCTGTTCAGGGTCTCGCTTGAGTAAGATCACCTTCTCAATGGTTGTCAGGGGCATTATGCGCCCCTTTCCTATGGCCTGGCGGAGGTCCACCACTGCTCGCCCCTTGGAATCAAAGGACGCCTTATCAACCAGACCGGCAAACTCCTTCCAGATCTCAGCCAGATCAGCCCGGATATAGAAGTTCTTCTCTGAGCCATATGCTAAGACATCATCACCGAATATCCTTCCGAAGAACCAGTCGTCAGAGACCACTCGCATCCGCGGGTTGCGCAGCAGGCCGTAGGTATGGGTGGTCTTGCCCGCACCCGATCCACCTAATATGCATATCCCCTGACC
>Ga0067045_1031277_pt1 | contig 12709 bp, 11 predicted proteins | sample TerdegcTABiofilm_FD_59184 | JGI IMG/M metagenome (GOLD analysis project Ga0067045, IMG submission 59184) | Combined Assembly of (Gp0054472, Gp0054536) Wastewater bioreactor microbial communities from Singapore -Terephthalate degrading...
GGTGGCGTTGTAGCTGGAGCTGCGCAGTTCTTCGAAGTGGAAGGATTCCCAAGGGCGCTGGGGCGTTTGTTCGAAGGCCGGCTTCATGTGCTGTCCAACACCCGGTTTTTCAGCGGAGGAAATCGCGCAGCAGTTTCGCAACAGAGGAAACCCCGAGCCGGAGGTCTGGAAAATCCCGGTCGCGGGCGGTGGCATCCCAGGCGCTGGCGATATTCTGCGTCCGAAGCTGGCGCCGGCGCTCTTCCAGTTCCGCCAGTTCGCGCGAGCGGGCGGCCTCGAGCCCGCCTCCGCGAATGAACTCGATGATCCGGCGCAGCTCGTCCCGGTCGAACCAGGTGCCGTGGGTCTTGCAGACATCCACAATCACGTTGGAGCAGCGCGCAAAATTCACGCGGTTCATCAGTTTGTGGCAGACGGGGCAGGGAACATACCGCACCGGTTCCATGGGCCGGGATTCGGAGGGAAGGGCCACTTTCGCCGCCCCGAGCACTGCCGATTGCTGCTCGCGATCGGCGCAGATTTGTTCGAGCGAGAGGGTGTCCGCCCAGATGCCTTCACACCGGGGGCACTCGGCCAGTTGAACATTTCCGAAGGAGACGACCTTCAGCCGCTGCTTGCAGCGGGGGCACGAGTGCGGGGATTCCCCGGCCTCGGCGCGGTCCATCCGCGCGCCGCAATGGGAACAGTACCGCGCCCCGAGAAACATGGTGCCAAAACACGCCGGGCAGGCCGCCAGGGCCAAGCGCGTGCCGCAATGCTCGCAGCGGGTGGACTCGCTTTTGACCGAGGCCCCGCACATGGGGCAATTCAATGCTCCGACAGCCATGTTTCCAATTCTTCAGGCTGTTGGGGCGATGCGCAACCTGAAACAACCGTTTTTCGTTTGGGGGGACCGGGCCCGGCATCCTGGCATGCAGGTGTTTCGTCGCGGGCCGGGCTTGGCCGGCTTCAGTCCGCAATCCACTCCGTGTAGGCCGGCGGACCGAAATAGCGGTAACCCTCCCCGGCTTTTGGTGTGCCGGCCAGGATGGAATGAATGAAGCCGTTGCGCTCGACCTGCACGGTGTGGAGAATGCGGCGCTCGGGGTTTTCCCTCAGAATAAACTGAATCCGCCCGTCCAGCGCGGTGTGGAATGCGAATGCGTCGTTGGTTTGGGAATTGAAGGCGAAGTGCCCGGCCAAGTCTTGGAGCATGGCGTGGCTGCGTCCCCAAGTGCCGCCGCTGGCGCTGACGAAGGGCTTCCCATCCAGTAAAGCCACCGCATCATTGTAAGCGAGCACACAAAGGTAATGATGGGGGTCTGACCCAAGCCAGCGGCTGAGTTTTTCCAGGTGGCCCGGGCTTTGACCGTAAGCGTAGTTGGCATCCAGGAAAGCAATTCGGACCACCTGACGGGGGATTTGGTCAACGGCATTCAGAAAGCCGAAAATCAGGCTGCCACCCCCACTGTGGCCGCTGAGGACGATTTCGAGTTCGTGACCGGCCAGCAGATTGGTCACACTATCGAGCAGCCCCGGGATGAGGTCGTCGCGGTTTTGTTTGCGCCAGGCCGGCCAGCTCTTCAAGTCGTTTTCGAGACAGGACAGGACGACAGTCCTCTCCGGCAACAACCTCCGGAGCAAGCGTGTTTGGGCGCCGATGTGCTGGATGTTGAAGTGCCAATCCTCGCCCGGGGCGGTTTTGCGCCCGAGGGTTTGCTCGATGGTGTTGCCGTTGGGCAGTGCGTAGTGAATCAATAACACAGTCCTGCCCGCGACAAACTGGCCGGCGGGGGGCGCGTTGACGTGGATGCGGACGCCGGGTTTTGGGTGAAACCACGCCAGGCGTTCTCCAAATTGATTCGTCTCAGTGAACCGCAACACTGCGGGAGCCGCCGCGGCCCCGGTGGCCGGCGGCTTTGGGGCGGGGCTTGAATCGGGCGTTGTGGATTCCCGAGTCGCGAGGGGGGCGGCGGCATAGCGGGGCTCGCGGAAGGGGCCTTCATCACTGAGAAGATTTGCGGTAATCGGATTGGTCAAGACTTGGTTGAGTCTGGCGGGCTGTCCATCCAGGAGCATGCTCTGGCGGATCAGGCGAATGCCGTGGCTGTAATCCACCCAGCTTGCGGCGTGGCCCGAATAGAGTGGTTGGATGGGCTGGCCCGGCGCCCGGTGCCAGCCGTAGATGGCCACCCGGCCGGGCTTTGTTTCGAGGGCGGGGGTCAGAACGACGTCTTTCTTGTGACCGGCAACCAGCCGGCCGAGGGGCTGGGCCTGGAGATGACGCAAGCGCTGCGCGCGCACCAGGGCGTTGTGGTTGCTGAAGCAAGGCAGGGTGGTCATGGCAGGGGAGGGCGGGATCGGCTCGGGCTCCAGCCGCAGGTCCGCGCTTTCGTAGATGGCGTCCACCAGTTTTCGCGTGGGGAGCGAGCAGTCCAGGCGGTCCGCCACCCGTTGGGCCGACCCAGGGGTCAGGGGCGTCAACAAGTAATCCTCATCCGAGCCGACCGCGAGGTAGTCGGGTGTCACGAAGACGACCGCGGAGCTGGAGGCATTGCCGACACTGACTTTGCAGAGCTGTCGCAGGAAGTTGGGGACGTTGCCGGCAAGCATTTCGGCAACCAGAACCCTTTCGCGCTCCTCGAGGGAGGCCGCGGCAAGGGAAGCCGCCAGGGCGGAACCTGTTGGCGCTGTCGCCGGGCGGGGCGGAAGCTCAAGGACCTGTCCAAACGCCAACGGAACGGCCGCCAACATCCATCCCACGCGCCAGAGGACTGCGACGCGGCAAGAGGTTGAGGAGGCGGCAGACCGCATCGGCTGTTCCTTCAGGCCTCACGCCGTGGGAACAGCGGCGCGGGGGATCCGATGGAGTGGCCTGGCGGCAATTTGCCCCAGACGGCCTGATCCAGGCGGTCCGGTTTGCCGGGCAGTGCGAGCTGCCCGTAAATTTTCTCCGCGGTGCCGGGCAGAAACGGCCAGAGGAGCACGGCCAGGATGCGGCAGACCTCGGCGAGGTTGTAAAGCACCTCATCCAGGCGCCGGGCCTGAGCCGGGTCCTTGGCCAGTTTGAAGGGCGCGGTGTGGTCCACGTACTGGTTGGCGCGCGTGACCAGGGACCCGATGCAGAGCAGGCTGGCTTGAAGCTGGTTTTGCAGGAGCAACTGGCGGGTTTGCGTCACGACGCGGGTTGCTTCCGGTTCCAACTCGGTGGCAACGGGGGGGACGCAGCCGTTTCGATAGCGTTTGAGCATGGAGAGGGACCGGTTCACCAGGTTGCCCAAACCATTGGCCAGTTCCGCGGCGTAGCGGCTGCGGAAGCCGGCATCGGTCCAGTTGCCGTCCGGGCCGATATCCAGCTCGCGGAGGACATAGAAGCGGAACGCGTCCACGCCCCACTCGTCAATCACGGCGACGGGGTCCACCACATTGCCGGTGCTCTTGCTCATCTTCTGGCCGTCCTTCTGCCACCAGCCGTGAACCAGCACCTGGCGGGGCAGGGGAGCGCCCATCGCGCGCAGCATGATGGGCCAATAGACGGCGTGGAACTTGAGAATATCCTTGCCGATCACGTGAATGTCGGCGGGCCACGCTTCGAGCGGCTGTTCGGCGGCGCTCTTTTGGCGCAGCGGCTCGGGGACGCCGGGGTCGCCCGAGGCGGCGGGGACGCTGATGTAGTTGCTCAGGGCGTCGAACCAGACGTAGGTGACGTAGGCGGGGTCGAACGGCAGGGGGATGCCCCAGTTCAGCCGGGAGCTGGGCCGGCTGATGCAGAGGTCCTCCAGCACGTTGTTTTTCAAGAAGCCCAGCACCTCGTTGCGGCGGTAGTCCGGTTGAACAAAGTCCGGGTTGGCTTCGATGTATTCGATCAGCCACTGCTGGTGAGCGCTGAGGCGAAAGTAATAGTTCTGTTCCTCGAGGCGGATGACTTCGCCGTAGGCCGGATCGAAGGTGCCATCCGGGCGCCGGTCCTTTTCAGTCAGGAACGTTTCCTCCTTGGTGGAGTAGAAACCGGAATAGGCTTCCTTGTAGAAGTGGCCCCCCGCATGCAATTTGGCGAGGATGGCCTGAACCACCTGTTTGTGGCGCGCCTCGGTGGTGCGGACGAAGTCGTCGTTGGTGAGGTCCAGACGGGCGGCGAAGCGTTTCCAGACGGCGGCCAGTTCATCGCAGTAAGCCTGGGGCGATTTTCCCTCGGCCAGGGCCGCCTGCTGCACCTTCTGTCCGTGCTCGTCCAGGCCGGTGAGATAAAAGACCTCCTGCCCGAGGCTGCGCCGCGCCCGGGCAATGGCATCCGCCACGACTTTTTCGTAGGCATGACCGAGGTGCGGCTGGCCGTTGACGTAATCAATCGCTGTGGTGATGTAAAAACGCTTGCTCATCCGCCCACTACTTTGACTGACCCCGGGCCGGTTGGCAATGCCCGGCAGGCGCTGCGACATGCGCGCTTGCCAGCCGGGGCGGATTTTGTCAGGTTGGGAATTAAAGCTGACCAACAAGACGACCAGGCAACTGAACATGAACACCATCACTTCGCTCAAGCTCATCAAGTCCCACACCCGCTCGCTGGTCGAGGCGGAGCTCGGCCGGACCGGCGGTTTGCTGCGGCTGGCGCCCAACTGGGTGCCGCGATCGTTTCTGCAGCCCGGGCTGCGGATTAAACTGCACCCGGACGACATTTACGCGTATGGCGCGAATCGGGGCGGCATTGATGAACGGTGGTTTGCCTCGACCACCGAGGCGGCCAACGAAGGGCGCGTGCCGGATGAGGGCCTGAGCTACTGTGTCGTGGGGCGCCAACGCTTCACGTTGCGCCAGGCCGTGGAGGATTGCGGGGCCGTGCTGGTGGGGAAGGCGCTGTGGAAAAAATACGGGCGCTGGCCGGTTTACTCGAAATTCTTCGACAACATGGGCCCCATACCGCACCACATGCACCAGAACGACAAGCAGGCGCGGCTCGTCGGGCAGGAAGGCAAGCCCGAAAGCTACTATTTCCCTCCGCAGCACAACAACGTCGGCAACAACTTCCCCTACACGTTCTTTGGGCTTGAGCCCGGCACGACCAAAGCCCAGGTCCGCAAATGTCTCGAGGATTGGAACCGGGGTGACAACGGCATCCTGGACTTGTCCAAAGCCTACCGTCTGAAACCGGGCACCGGCTGGCTGGTCGGGCCTTGCATCCTTCATGCCCCGGGCAGTCTTTGCACCTACGAACCGCAATGGGGCAGCGATGTGTTTGGCATGTACCAGAGCATGGTCGAAGGCCGCTATGTGCCCTGGGACCTGCTGGTCAAGGACATGCCCCGCGAGCGGCATCATGACCTGGATTTCATCGTCAACCAGCTCGATTGGGAGGCCAACGTGGACCCGAACTTCAAGGACAATCATTACCTTGAACCGGTGCCCGTGGCGGACACGCGGCCCGAAGGTTACGTGGACCGGTGGATTGTCTATGGCAAGATCAATGGCAAACAGTATTTCACCGCCAAGGAGCTGACCGTCGAGCCGGGGGTGAAATGCACGATCAAGGACAAGGGAGCCTACGGCTTGATTTGTGTGCAGGGCACGGGGCGGATCAACGGCCAGCCACTCAACTCGCCCAAGCTGATTCGCTTCACCGAGCTAACCGAGGACGAATACTTTTGCACCGCGGACGGCGCGCAGGCCGGGGTGGTGTTCGAAAACACGAGCGAAACCGAGCCTTTGGTGACGCTCCGGTATTTTGGTCCGGAGGTCAACCCTGACGCGCCGGCGCTGGGCGCATACCGGAAGAACAGTTTTTGAGCCGGGGCGGGCGCCCGGAGCGCCGGCGGGGGCCTCCGGAGCAAGGGGTTTGAACAACGGGCCGGGGCGGCGCGTTGCTAGACGAACTTCCCGGGGTTCAGAATGCCGCGCGGGTCAAGGGCCTGTTTGATGGTGCGGTGGAGTTGCCGAACAGCGGGGGACACCGCCAGCGGCCACCAGCGCTGTTTGGCAATCCCAATGCCATGTTCGCCGGTAATCGAGCCGCCCCAGGCGAGGACTTGCCGGAACAGTTCGTCCAAGGCCGCCGCCGCGCGCTCTTTGGCGCCAGGCTGGTTGTAATCCACCATCACGTTGGTGTGGATGTTGCCGTCGCCGGCGTGCCCGAAACAGGCGACCGGGAGGTGGTGCTTTCTTTGGAGGCGGGCGGCGAAGTCGAACAGGTCTTCCAGACGGCCGCGGGGCACCACGATGTCCTCGTTGAGCTTTGTCAGGCCGGTGTCGCGGAGGGCGTAAGAAAACTCGCGGCGAATCTGCCACACCTTTTCGCATTCCTGGCTGCCCAAGCCGGTTTCGACGAACAAGGGTCGCTGAGGCGCCAGGAGCCTCTTGAGCTGGCGGACCTCACTGCGGACGGAACGGGGTTGTCCATCGAGTTCAACAATGAGATGGGCGCGGCAGCCGCGCAACCGTTCGCTGCCGGTGCGTTTATAGGCGGCAGCCAGCGTGAATTGGTCGGCCAATTCAAGGGCGGCGGGCAGGAACCCCGCGCTTAGAATCGCGTGCAAGGAGCGAACGGCGGCGCGCATGGTGGCGAAACCCACCGCCAGACAGGCGCGAAACGGCGGGAGGGGGAGCAGCTTGAGCGTGGCCTCGGTGACCACGCCGAGCAGCCCCTCGGACCCGACAAACAGCCGATGCAATTCGAAGCCCGTCTTGTTTTTGTGCGTTCGGCCTCCCAGGCGAACAATGGCGCCGTCCGCCAGCACCACTTCCAGCCCCAGGACATAATCCCGGGTGACACCGTACTTGAGGCAGCGCGGTCCGCCGGCATTGGAGACGATGTTTCCGCCAATGGCGCTCTCTTTGCGGCTGGCGGGGTCCGGCGGATAAAAGAGCCCCAGCTTTTCGACCGTCTCCTGGAGTTTTTGGGTGTTGACGCCGGCCTGAACCACGGCGACAAAATCCGCCGGGTTGACCTCCTTGATGCGGTTCATTTTCTCGAGCGAAAGCACGATGCCGCCGCGCAGGGGAACGCATCCCCCCACATAGCCGTGCCCCGCCCCCCGCGGCGTGACGGGCACGCGATGCCGATGGGCAAACCGGAGAACGGCCGAGACGGCGGCGGTTGAACGCGGAAAGACCACCACGTCCGGCAGCGAAGAGGCGAACCATTTATCCTTGGAGTACTCGCTGAGGACGGCGGGGTCTGTGCAGACCTCGCGGGGCTCCAGTTGGCGCTTGAGGGCGGCCATCAATGGAGGCGGGAGAGTTTTGCGTTGCGGGGAGGAAGATACGGACACGTGCATAAAATTCAGGCGTTCGGAGGACGCTTGGGGAGCCAGAGGCAAACCGTCTGCCGCTGGCTTATTGGCCGGGCTCGCCGGCAGGGTTTTCTTCCGGCGGCAGCGCCTCGAGCAGGTCCCGGGCATCCGCCGCTTCGGATTCGGGCACTTGGACCAGAATGCCGCCGGCGGCCAGCGCGTAGCCGTCCATGCTCAGCGCCGAGAGTTCGTGGGTGACCACCGCGTGAAAGCCGGCCGCGTCGAGGCGCGAGCGGACCACCTGGGCGGAGGCGGGGTTGAAAAAGCGGGCGAGGGTGACAAGCGACATAAAAGCGGCAGGGCTAGGCGCGGGCGGAAGGGTGGGGGGAGGAGGCCGAGACGACCGGTTCGGGTTTGGGGGGCTCGGCCAGAGTCGCGCGAAGGTCGGCAAAGACGATGATGCCGGCCCCGGTCTGGAGGGTGCTTTGGACCTGGGCCTCGACTTGCTGGCCGACGCAGTTCTGAGCGCGGTTGACCACGACCATGGTGCCGTCCGGGAGGTAACCCACGCCCTGGCCCCGGTCCTTGCCCTCGCGGGCGATGCGCAGCGTCAAGACCTCGCCCGGCAGGAGAATGACCCGCATGGACTTGGCCAGCTCGTGCAGGTTCACGCAGGGGATGTTCTGCAACTCGGCCACCTTGCCGAGATTGTAGTCGTTGGTGAACAGTTTGGCGTTCAGATTGCGCGCCAGGCGGATGAGCTTCGCATCCACCTCTTTTTCCTCCGGGAAATCGCCGTCGTGGATTTTGACCTCGTTTCGGGTGTTGCGCTGGATGCGGTTGAGCACCTCCAGGCCGCGCCGGCCCCGCGCCCGCTTGATCGGGTCGGTGGAATCGGCAATGGTTTGCAGCTCCTTGAGCACGAACCGGGGCACCACGATGAGGCCCTCGACGAAATTCGCTTCGATCAAGTCCGCGATGCGGCCGTCAATGATCACGCTGGTATCCATCAACAGCAAATTGTCCGGCCGGGTTTGAGGGGCGAAGCGGACGTAAGGAATGATGAGGGAAAAGTCCTCCTTGTTGCTGCGCATGGCCAGCACGATGCCGATGTAGGAGAAGCTCAGGAACAACCCGAGCCGGATGAGCCAGCGGGTGGGGGTCTCCTCGACATTTTCAAACAGGCCCGAGCGGTCAATCAGCAGCGCCACCACGGTGCCCAGCAGCAAGCCGAACGTCGTGGCCGAGAAGGCGCGGAGGGAAAAGCCCTTGAGCATTTCATCCACGGCGATCATCAGCCAGCCAAAGCCAAAGCCGATCACCATCCCAATCAGCCCCCCCATGCCGCCCACGAACTCAGGACGGACCTGGCTGACGGCGTAGCCGCCGACCGTGCAGAGGCACAGGAACAAAATACGAATCACCCACAAAGCCATAACGTTGGGTCTCAGGGAAAGGGGTGCTTGGGGGCCCTCAGGATTTCGGCCGGGGGCGGGTTGGTGCGGGGGGCTTTGGGCTTCCACAGAATCCCCCACAGCCCCAGCCGGTTCAGATTGCTGCTGGCAATGCTCAAGTTTTGCGCGATTTGCGTCACATTGGTGGCCAGTTCTTCGTCCTGCAGGAGGGTGCCGGCCATTCCTTTTCCCGCCTGCACATCGCTCAACACAGCTTTCAACACTTCGGTGGAACTTTCAACGTTTTTCACCGCGCGCGTCGCCGGGGGAGTGTTGCTGGCGAGAAACTGGTTCAAATCCGCCGCCGCCTGGTTGAGCTGGTCGGAGAATACCACGAAATTGCTGAGCATGGTGGAGACGACCGGGCGATTGCTCTCCACCAGCGAGTCCACGTGCGCCAGGGTGCTCACGGCCCGCTCGGACGCCAGCCGCAGGTTGGTCACCATCAGGGACAGGTTTGTCAGGGTTTCCGGGCTGAGGACGGAGCGGTTGATGTTTTCGATGGCTTCATCGAGCTTCTTGACGGTCTGGTCAATCCGGTTGATGAACTCCCCGGACGAGCCCATGAACTCCTGCAGGTTGAAGGGCTTTTGCGCCCTGGCGCGGTCGCCGTCCTGAAAGGTGGGCCCGGCATTGGCCTGCGGCCGGATGGCAACGTATTGGTCGCCCAGGAAGCCGGACTGTTCAATTGCAAACACGGCGTCGCGGTGAATCACAAAAGCGCGGCGAATCTTCAGCTCCAACACCACGCTTTTGCCGTCCTCGGCCAGCCGGATTTCGGACACCGTGCCGACCTGGACGCCGGACATCAGCACCCCGGCGCCGCGCTTGAGTCCGCCCACATCCGTTGCCTGGAGCAGAATCCGGTAAGTCGGCTGGAACATGGTCAGCCCCTTGCTGAACTGCAAAAGCAGCAGGGCGATGAGCACCAGCCCGACGAACACAAACAGCCCGACTTTCCATTCCAATCGCGATTTGTTCATGGTCAAAAATAAAGTTCCTTGGGGTCCGACACGCCGTCCACGAACTGGCGAACGATCGGGTCTTGCGAATTGAAGATTTCCTCGGGCGTGCCGGTGACGTGAATGCGCTGGTTGTGGAGCATGAGGATGCGCTGGCCCAGACGGCGGGCGCTGCGCATGTCGTGCGTCACCACCACCGACGTTGATTTGAGCCGGTCCCGCACCCGGATGATCAATTGGTCAATGCTGTCGGAGACAATCGGGTCCAGACCGGTTGTGGGCTCGTCATACAGCAGCACCGCCGGCTGGTAAATGATGGCGCGGGCCAGGCCCACGCGCTTTTTCATGCCGCCGGACAACTCGGACGGTTTTTTGTTTTCGATGCCCGGCAGGTCCACCATCTCGAGCACCTCGGCCACCCGGCGGCTGACCTCGGCGTCGGTGAGGGAGCGGTCGCGCCGGAAGGCAAACGCCACATTTTCGGCGACCGTCATCGAATCGAAGAGGGCCGCGCCCTGGAACAGCATGCCGAACTTGCGGCGGACGCGCAGCAATTGGCGCTCATTCATGGGCACGATGTCCTCGCCTTCGATGAAGACCTGTCCCTGGTCCGGTTTGAGCAGGCCGATCAGGTGCTTGAGCAAGACACTCTTGCCGCCCCCGCTGCGGCCGATGATGACCACCGATTCGCCGCGCTCGATGCGGAAGTTGACATCCGCCAGAACGGGATGCCGGCCGAAACTCTTGGCTAAGTGGCGCACTTCGATCATGGCTGGCTTCCCCGGGAGTTCAAAGCATCTCCAGCAACTGGCTCAAGCCCAGGGTCAGGAAGAAGTTGCTGATGAGGATGGTGATCGAGGAATAGACCACCGCTTCGGTGGTGGCGCGGCCGACTCCTTCGGCGCCCTCGCCGCAGTAGAGGCCCTTGTAGCAGCCGACAATGGCCACGATGCCGCCAAAAATGAGGGCCTTGATCATGCCCATGAGCACATCCGCCACGTCGGTGTATCGAACCATGTTGTGCCACGAATAGCTGGGGTCAATCCCCAGCAAATAAACCCCCACGATATACCCGGCGCCAATGCCGATGGCGATGGACTCCGCCGTGAGCAGGGGCAGGGCGACATGCAGCGACAAAAGCCGCGGCACCACCAGGTAATCCACCGGGTGCGTCGCCAGGGTGCGCAGCGCGTCAATCTGTTCGGTCACCCGCATGGTGCCCAGCTCCGCGGCGATGGCGGCGCCGACGCGGCCCGCGACCATCAGCCCCGTCAGGACGGGCCCCAACTCGCTGCACATCGAGACGCTCACCACCGCCAGCGTGGCCGTGTCCATCTTCACCTTGTGAAACTGGAAGAAGGTCTGCGCGCCCAGCACCATGCCGGTAAAGGCGCCGGTGATCAGCACCACGGACTGGGACTTCACGCCGACGAAATAGACCTGGTAAAGAAAATCGCGCCAGGCGACCCGCAGCGTCAGCAACGAGGCAAAGGCATCCCACGCCAGCATGGTCAGCCGGCCCAAACCCTCCAGTCCTTTTGCCAGCGATAGCGTACCCTGGAACTTCATGGCGGGCGAACCTAGCAGACCCCCCGGGCCTTGGCGAGGGGTTTTGGCGCCAACCCAGACGCGGGCCAGGCCGGGCCACAGCCGCTCTCAAAGCGCGCGGGGCGTACTGCCCGCCCCTGTTTCAGTTATCCTGCGGGCGGGGCAGCACGAGGTTGCCCTCGTAATAAAAGTCGCAATTGCCGCTTTTCGCCTTCCGCAACAGGGTGGGATCAATCTCCAGGCGCGCTTTGAGCTCGTAGCTGCCCAGCTTAACGGAATCCCAAATGATATAGGCCCGCGGGCCTTCAAATTCCAAATCGAGGTCAAGCAGGGTTCGCCGCCCATTCTCCACCGCCTCGCTCCGCATTTTGTACAACTTCGTGCGCATGCCTCGGATTGCCAGTTCTTTGAGACCCGCAGCCTAGCAGATCAGGCGCTTTGGCGTAAGCACCGGAAAGTACGGATGCTTTGCCCCCCCCGGGAAGACAGCCTCAGCGGAAAAACCACTGTCCCAGGCAGCAGGGCGTGTTGGGTTCTGCGGCGGCCGACTTCACGTTGGCGGGTGGTGCGGATGCCTTGGGTGCGTTGAATAACGTCAGGCAGCCTTGGGTTGAGTTGCCTGGTTCGGGGGGGGCGCCGTGTTCTGAGACGTTCCAAGCGGTTCAAGGCAGGAGCAGGACGCGATAGACGCGCTGGCCGGCGGATTCGACGGGGTGGGAAGCGGAGGTCGAGTCGCTGGTGGCCAGGATATTGGTGCTGGCGTCCGCCCACTCACCGCTGAGGAGGCTGTCACTGGACTGGAGGCGGTAAGTGCAGCCGGGGATTGAACTCCAAGTAATCAGGGCCAGGCCGTTGGTGAGCGAAAAGGACTGGATGACGGGACGCTCGGGAGGTTGAACCCCTGCCGGAACCACCACGTTGAAGGTATTGGTCGCGCTGAGGGCGGGCGGGCCGCCATTGTCCCATACGACCGTGGTAAAGCGGTTGGTGCTGGGGCAGTCATTCAGCCAGGGGATCCAGCGGATGATGCCGTCGGCACTGATTTCGGCCCCTGGAGGAGCTTCCAACAGTGTGTAGGTCAGCAAGTTTGCGGGCAGATCGTCATCGCTGGCGGTGTTGGTAATGGTCAATGGGCCAAGCTTGGCCACGGTGAAATCGGGCAGCAAGGGCAGCGTTGGCGGGGAATTGACCTCGGCAACGACCACGTTGACGGTGTTGGTGGCGCGAAGGTTTGCGGCGAGGCTGTTAGCGGCGATGGTGACGAGCGTATAGCCGCCCGGTCCCTGGGCCTCCGAAGGCGTCCAACTAATCACGCCGTTGGTGTCAATCACAGCCCCCAAGGGCGGGTCTTCGAGCTGGTAAACAACGGGAGCCGGCGGAAGGCCGGGCGTGGTGACCGCGTTGGTGATCCAAAGGGTCGCAAGCTCCGGCACCGTGCGGTCTAGCTGGGGCGGAAGCTCCGGCGGCGCATTAACGCAGCAGGCGGCCGCGCTGATCCCGATCGAATCCACGTACCAGCCGACTCGGGAAACCCCATCATCGG
>Ga0067045_1031278_pt1 | contig 12709 bp, 11 predicted proteins | sample TerdegcTABiofilm_FD_59184 | JGI IMG/M metagenome (GOLD analysis project Ga0067045, IMG submission 59184) | Combined Assembly of (Gp0054472, Gp0054536) Wastewater bioreactor microbial communities from Singapore -Terephthalate degrading...
CCCCTCGACGGGCTGCCGCCGTACCGCCTCCTCCGCCCAGGCGACCAGGGTCGGCACCTGCCGGACCTTGCCCGTCGAGGCCAGGAGCCATCCGAACCAGACGCAGGCTTCCGGATGGGACTGGAACGCCTCGAAGGGAAGCCGCTCGTACAAGCCGAGCAGGGAGGCGATCCCCCCGTTGATGTAGAGGTCCCGGCTCTCCTCCTCCAGGAACCGGAAGCACTCCTCCGTGAACCCTCCGGCAAGCAGCTGAAGGAAGGATAGTTCCTTGAGGCCTTCCCTTCGGTACCACCCGGAAGCCGTCCGGTGGAGCGAGGGCAGCTCCTCCGCCAGGGTCCTCTGGGCCCGCATCCACAGGAGGTCCCGGAACAGGTGATGGTACCGGAACCAGCGTCCTTCCCCGTCCAGCCTGATCAGGAAGAGGTTCCTGCGTTCCAGAGCGCGGAGCCTGTCTTCTGCGTCCGGAATCCCGCAGAGTTCCGAGCAGAGCTCCGCCGAGAAGGGTTCCGCGAGGGCGGTCCGGTACAGAAAGCGGATCCATTCGTCGTCCAGTCCGCCCAGGACCTCCTCCATGAGATAGTCCAGGATGAACCGGTGGCTCGCGGAAAAGTCCCGGACAAAGCCCTCGATATCGGCGGACCGGCCCAGGGCCAGGCAAAGCATCTGAAGCCCCGCGGGCCAGCCTTCGGTCTTGCGGTCGATCAGGGACAAGAGTTCTTCCGGCACGGGACGGTCCACGTGGAGCGCCAGGAAGGCGGCCAGGTCGTCCGGGGAGAACCGGAGATCGGGGATACGGATCTCGTCGATCCGGTTCTGGGCACGGAGCCTCGCGACGGGAAGCCCCGGATCCGTCCTGCCGCTGATCACGAATTTTATCCGGGAGGAAGACTGGTTCGAAAGTTCCAGGATGAAGGCGTTGACCGGCTCTCCGTCGCAGAGCTGGTAGTCGTCCAGGACCAGGACAAGCTCCCGGTCCGGAAGACGTTCTTCCACCTGACGGGCCAGAAGGGCCGCGAGGTATCTCGGAGCCTGCTCCGCCAGGCCTCCCGCCCCGACATCCGGGCCCTCCGCTGAAAGAGAACCGGGGTCTCCCGGGAACCGCCGGGAAAGGCCGTAGAACAGGAGGGAAAAAAGCGACGAGAGGGACGAATCTTCCGGGCCCAAGGAGAACCAGAGGACGGCGCGTCGGGTGGAGAGCGCCCAGGCGGAGATCGCCAGGGACTTGCCGTACCCAGCGGGTCCGGAAACCAGGACAAAATCCTTGGCGCAGGCTTCCTCCAGCCTCGCTTCGAGCTCCTTCCGGGGCAGGAAGCCTGCCGGGAGTTCTGGCCGGTTCAGCTTGATGTCGAACAGGACCTGGTTGTGCATGCTCATCGCCGGGCCGACCTGCCGCGATCCGGGCTACGCTTTCGTTTCGGGCTTCCAGAACCCCGTGTGCACCTCCGCGGCCCCGGGCACGTCCGTCGGGCCCTCCACGGCCACGGGGCGCCGGCCCCGGGCGAAGACCTCCCGGCAGGGTAGGTCCAGGGTGGGATTCTCGGGGTCGTCCCCGGTCAGGTTCCGGAGGGCCGACTCGGCCAGGGCGTAGACCACCCGGCCGATCCCGGACCAGTAGATCGCCCCGGCGCACATGGCGCAGGGCTCGGCGCTGGTGTAGAGGGTGCACTTCCGCAGGAAATCCCGGCCGTAGGCCGCCGAGGCCGCCCGGGCCAGCTTGGTCTCCGCGTGACCTGTGCAGTCCCGCCCGGTCACGACGGTGTTGCCCGCCTCGAGGAGAATCCTCCCGTCAGCGTCCGCCAGCACGGCCCCGAAGGGGTGGTTCCCCTCCGCCCGGGATGCCCGGGCCCGCTCCACCGCGGCGGCCAAAAGCCGCCGATCCGTATCGTTCATGGAACGATGGTAGCGCGGCGGGACTCCATTGTCCACGGCAATTCCAATCGGAGCCCTTAATCCATTCTTCACGGCTTTTTAACCCCTACAGGGCTGTTCTTGCAGTAGTATTCATGTACCCGATGTTTTGAGCAAATTTCAAAAGTCGGCCCTTATTGAAATTGTCTTTGCGACTGCTCGCCGATCGCGGATTGCAAGGCAGCTTTTTCAAAACTCCCTGAGTTTTGAAAAAGCCACAGTTTTGAAAAAGCCTCTTTTGCTGCTCAGGGAATGTAAAAACGTGGATCGGGGGTTCTTCATCCATACTGATTAGGAAGGATCATGAGCAAGAAAACCGAAACATTCCTGGCCGAGGCTCGGACCTGGCTCGAGAAGAACAAGGGTCCGGAATTGGAAACGAAGGCCGCGGAGCTGTCCTTGGAGACCGCCGAGAGGGCGGCGCGCGATGTGGACAGCCTAAAGGAAAACCTCGCGGCCGCTCTGGAGGAACGACGCGTGGCCTTTCTTGTCTTGGAAGAAACCCTTAAATCGGCCAAGCACGCCCGCAAGGCCCGGGACGCCCGGGAAACGGCCGAAAAGAAGGCCGAAAAACCGGTCGCCGAAACAGGCGCGGCCCTAGCCGAAGGACCGAAGAAGGGCAAGAAGGAAAAGGATTCGAAAAGGCGAACGAAGAGCTGAGGTCGCTTCGGGCCCTCGGCCCCTTGGTTGTCCCGGGTCTTGTACATTCCTCTTGACAGGTGGGATGTTTCGACCTATTATTAACTAACTGGTTAATATGATGACACGACGAACCATCATCGACGACACGGAACACTCCGCACGCCGCCGGATCCTGGACGCCGCGGCCCGGGAGTTCGCAGCGTCGGGGTTCGAGGGCGCCCGGGTCGATGAGATCGCCCGGAAGGCGGGGGTGAACAAGGCCCTCATCTACTACTACTTCAAGAGCAAGGAGGAGCTCCTGGCGGTCCTCTTCGAGGAAACCCGGGACGCGGTCTTCGCCCTCTTCGACGCGGGGGCTATCCGGCGAATGGACTTCAGCCTTGGCGACGCGGCCCGCAAGATGCTGGAATCCTTCCTGGACGTTCTCGAGGAGCGGCAGGACGTCATCCGGGTGGTCCTGATGGAGTGCGCCAAACGGACTCCCATCAACGACATGATCTTCACCATGATCGGCGAGATCCTGGACAGGATGATGGCCCTGGCCGCGGCTACGGGGTATTGGACGGAAGCGGACCCGGCCCGCGCCAAGGTGACGGAGTTCTTCACCGGCATGATGCCCATCCTGAACTATGTGGCCTACCACGAGATCTGGATGGAGCGATTCGGGATGGAGGAGCCCGTCCTGCGGGCCCAGTTCATCGAGGCCTTCATCGGCACCCATATGGAATTCACGGTGAACCAGTCGAGGAAATGATTTCTTTCGGCAGGAATTAACTAACCGGATAGTTTTAACTAACCTGTTAGATAAAAGGAGGAACCTGTGAACCCGGATTCAAACCTACGCCGCCTGGGGGCCTGGTCCATGCGCCACCCCCTCGCAATCCTGGCGGCCGCCGCGGTCCTAACGGCCGCCGCGCTATGGGCGGCCGCCGGACTCGGGGTGGAGACGGATATCTCCCAGATGCTTCCGCCGGATAACCCGGCGGCCCGGGGCTTTTCAAAGATATCCGAAGCCTTCTCCACCACCTCATCCCTGGTGGTCGTGATCGAAGGCCCGGATCGGAGCTCCCTAACCTCCGCGGCGGAAACCTTTTCCGCGAGGTTACGGGAGGATCCCCGCACGAAGGATCTCGTCCGCTCGGTCCGCCTCAAGGCGGATCGGTCCTTCCCGGAAACCTGGGGGCTCCTGCTCCAGGACGCCGAGGAGCTGGAGGACACGGATCGCCTCCTGGAATCCACCCGGCTCGTGCCCCTCCTCCGGGCGGCCAACGACCTGATGGAGGAGAAGCTCTCAGACGGCTCCGACGAGGAGGTGGCGGGCCCGGAGGGAGAGGACGAAGCCTTCGCCCTCATGTCCCGGATGGGCCTGTTCGCGGAGGAGCTCGGGCGCCGGCTGGAGGCGGAAGCCGACGGGTCCGTTCCGGCCGCCGGTCCCCCGGAAGATGCGCCTACGGATGAACGGCTCGCGGAGGTCTGGCTCTTCGGAGAGGAGTACTTCCTCGACCCCGAGGAGACGACCCTGCTCTTGACCCTTCGGCCGACCTTCGACCTGGGAGACCGCGCGCGGCTGACCGCTCTGACGGAGGGAGCCGGGGCCCTGGCCCGTGAAGTGGAGTCCGCACAACGGGACATCCGATTCTCCTTCACCGGGGATGTGGCCAACGAGGCCGACGAAGACAAGGCTATACGCTCGGATCTGTTCTACCCCACCCTGCTGGCTCTGTTTCTTATCCTGGTCCTGTTTTGGGTCTCCTTCCGACGCCGTAGGTCGATCCTCTTCGCGACGGCGGCCCTGGGCATGGGCATCATCGCGGACCTGGGCTTTGCGGCCCTGACGGTCGGAAAACTGAACATGATCACCACTTCCTTCGGAGCCCTGCTCGTGGGCCTGGGCATCGATTTCGGCATCCACCTGGCCTCCCGCTACGATTCCCTTTCCGACACGGTAGCCGATCCCGCGGAGCGCATGGGCAGGGTCTTTGCGGAGGTCGGGAATCCGGTCCTGGTCGGAGGCTTGACCACGGCCCTGGCCTTTTATTCCCTTCTCTTGTCCAGGACCCCGGCCTTTCGCCAATTCGGGCTGATCGCGGGCACAGGCATCCTCACGACCCTGGCCGCGTCGTTCTTCGTGCTGCCGGCCCTCGTCGCGGCCTTCCCGGGCCGGCCCGGAACCTCGAGTGGCCGGCCCGTGCTCGCCTTCTCCCTGCCCACCCGGGCGGCCCGGGCCTGCGGGAGGCGACCCGGTCTCGTCCTGGCCTGCGGAACGGCCCTGGCCGTCCTGGCCGTCTCGAACATCCCGCGCAACGCCTTCGATTTCGACATGCGCCGCATCGGTCCCCAGGGCACGGCGGCCCAGGAGGCGGAGAGGCTGGTGGCGGAGCGCTTCGGGCTCTCCACCTGGCAGCACATGGCCGCGGCAGGCGGTCTGGAAGAGGCGCGGATACTCCAGAACCGGTTCAAGGACGCGCCCTACGTTCGACGGGTCGAGTCCGCCGCCGATTGGATCCCGAGTCCTGAGGAACAAGAGGAACGGCTCGCCCGGATCGCCCGGATGACGGATAGACCCCTTCGCGCCTCCGGCTTCGATTGGAACGCCGCCGCCGTCGAGGACTTCGTGTATGAAGTCCAGCGCCTCGAATGGAACATGATCGAGCTGGGCGACTTGGCCGCGCTGTCCCTGGGAGAGACGTCTCTGCCGGTTCGCAAGCGGAACGCCCTGGTCCGGGAAATCCAGGGCGGCCGGGCGGGAGCCCCGGGCCGGGAGGTCTTCGGCTCCCTCCGCCGGAAGGTGGAGGCCCTCGGCCGGACGGAAGCCGCGGCCGTCCTCTCCCGCATCGACGGTGGCTTCTCCGAAGCGTTGGGCAGGAACCTCCGGTCCCTAACGGCCGCGAATCGTCCCATCACGATCGCGGACCTGCCGGATGACCTGCGTGCCGAGTACGTGAGTCCCGACGGCGGCCAGTACCTCGTGCTGATCCAGGGGGCTTCGGGCCTGGCCGATGCCGAGTCGATAGAACGCTTCTCCGGGGGACTCGCCTCGGTCGATCCGGAAGCCACCGGATCCCTGGCCCTGGGAGTGGAACTCTCGAAGGAAATCCTTGCCGACGCCCGATCCTCGGCCCTGGTGGTGGGGCTCTTGGTTTTCGCGGTCGTGGCGGCGGGTTTCCGGTCCCCGGCTCTCTCGGTCTTGGCGACGGCGGCCTTTTCGGCCGCCCTGGCTTGGACCTTCGGCCTGCAACCCCTGTTCGGGCGATTCAACATCGTCAACGCCCTTTCCCTGCCCCTAATCCTGGGCGTGGGCATCGATTATTGCGTCCACATCCTCTCCGCCCTACGGTCCGGCGATCCCGGGGACCTGGCCAGATCCGTCAAGGCGGTGACCCTATCCATGCTCACCACGGCCCTGGGCTTCGGCTCCCTGGCCCTGGCGGGCCGGTACGCCGGCATCGCGGCCCTGGGAGAGACCCTGAGCATCGGCATCCTATCCTGCTACGCCGCCGCCCTGACCCTGGTCCCGGCCCTGGCCGGGCTGCGGAGAAACCTCATATCGGCCCGCCGGAGCCCGGCCGGGCTTTCGGGAACGAACCCGGAAAGGAAGGTATCGAAATGAAGACAAGCGGCAAGACCGGACTGAGACTCAAGGCTTGGAAGGCGGTAGTCGCCCTCTCGATCTTAGGCGTCTCCGCGACCTCCTCCCTGGCGGCCCAGGAGGACGCCCTATCCATCATCCGCGAGGTGGACCGCCGCCAGCGGGTCGACACGAGCCGGACCCGCACCTCGATGCGCGTCTTCCCGGACGCGCAGAACCCCTCGGAATTCCGGGAGTTCGTGATCGAGGGCTACGAGCGCGGGGACTCGGAGAGCTACCGGGAAGTGCTGGAGCCTCGATCCGTCAAGGGGCTGCGGATCCTGGCCATCGGAGAGGACGCGTGGCTCTACTTTCCCTCCACCGGCCGGGTCCGGAAGATAGCCGGGACTTCCCGGGGGGAATCGGTCCAAGGGATCGGGGGAGACTTCTCCTACGAGGACCTCGGAGGCGGTCGCCTTGAGGAGAAGTACGAGTTCCGGCTGGCTTCCGTCGACGCTCGTTCCTGGACCCTGGAGGGGATGCCCCGCAAGCCGGAGGGCGTGTACTCCCGGCTCGTGATCCGGGTGAGCCGGGAGGCGTATCGCACGGAGAGCATCGAATTCCATACGGCCAAGGACGGCCGGCTCAAGACCCTCGAGTTCCTCGAGTACAAGAACGTAAGCGGCCGGGATACGGCGACCCGTCTAGTCATGACCAACCACCGAAAGGGCTCCCGGACCGTCGTGACCACCCTCTCGGCGGAGTACGGAGTACCGATTCCGGAAAAGTTCTTCAACCCGGCCCAGTTCTACAAATAGGAGAGACGGACATGAATCGCACTCGAACAACCGACCTACGGGAAACGGTACAAGCCGCCCTGGCGGTCCTGCTCGTTGCCCTTGCCGCCCCCGCGGGGGCCCAGGATCCGGGAATCGGCACGAGGGACGACTACGGACCGCCGGAACCTTGTTCGGTCTACGGGTATGCCCGGCTATCGGCCGGACTATACAGCCTGGGAATTCCCCCGGATCCCGTTTCCGGGGCGGGCCTCAGGGTGCGCCTCAAGGCGGACTGGGAGCCTTCCCCGAGCCTGGCCTTCCGCATGGAGGCGGAATACGCCGTCGCGCACGGATGGATGAACGAGCATGCGCGCCTGGACCACTATGGTATCCCGACCTACCTGGGGTCCGTCCTGGCCGCGCTGGGGGTTCCCTCCGCCGGACCCGGCGACCTCTATCCCTACCAGGACTTTCACGGAGGGCTGTCCGTCGATCACGCCTACGGAAGGGTGAACTTCGGCCCCCTCGACCTGACCTTCGGGAAGATGCCTATCGCCTGGGGCACCGCCTATGTGTTCAATCCCGCCTCCCGGGTCGTGCCCGCGGGGGGCCTGGATCCTGCATCGGAGGAGACGGCGGGAATCCTTGCCCTGGCTCCGAGCCTGGCCCTGGGTTCCAGGACTTCCGTTCAGACTTATCTGGCGTTCCAGGATAGGAGCCTCCGCGGGGCCTCCACGGTGGAGGAGGGAAGTCCGAAAAATCTGCCCTTCGGAGTCCGGATCCAGACCGTGGTCGGCGCCTTCGACCTTTCCGTCTCGTTACTGCGGGAGGTGCTGTGGGAGGAGACCCTTTCGGGAACCGCGGGCTTCCGGCGCCGGGCCTGGCTGGGCCTGGACCTCGCGGGAGTCCTGGGCCCCTTCGGCGTCTACGGGGAGGCGGCCCTGGGCCTGCCCTCCTCGGTCCTAGCCGGCACGGGCCCCGGGGACTTCGATGCGCTTCGGGACCTCGAGGCCTCCGGAGGCTTCGATTGGACGGTGCCAGGGATAGGGGTCGAACTTCGGATGGAATACTACTACCGGGGTTCCGGACCCTCCCGGCCCGAGGAATACGACCCTTCGGTCCTCCTGTCGGGGGCTTCCTCGGTGCTCGGGCGGCACTACCTCTTCCTGTACACCGCCCGGACCTTCTCGGATTATTGGACCTTGAGCCTCGCGAGCCTGGCCAACGCGGCGGACGGGTCCTGGGTCCTCCTGCCCGGCCTCTCCTGGGAGGCGAAGGAGAACCTCACGCTCGAGGCGGGGGCGGTCCTTCCCTTCGGTCCCGAGGGCAGCGAGTTCGACGGGCGGAGGGACTTGTCCGCCTACGGCCTGGGAACCGTGGACCTGACCGAGGCATCCGCCTTTGCTTCCCTTAAGCTCAGTTTCTGACGGAGCCTCTCCCCGTCCGGCCGGTTCGCGCGGAAATCCCCGCCCTCGGCACGAAGGCCCCCACCCGGGACCGGTATTCCTCGTACTCCCCGCCGAAGCGATTCCTCAAAGCCCGCTCCTCGTAGGGGACCCTCAGGAACATCAGGGAAAGGATGACCAGGATCGCGGAGCCGCAGAACAGGAGATCCCGGGTCAGGACAAAAAGCCCCGTGAAGATCACAAGGTAGGCGACGTACATAGGATGCCGGATCCGGGCGTAGGGGCCCTCCGTTACGAGGCGATGATCCTGCCCGGCGTCTATGGTCACCGAAAAGTTGCCGTCCAGGGTTCGGTGGGCGGAGAGCAGAAGGACGAGTCCCGCGGAGGCCAGAACCACGCCGACTCCGTCGCTCGCGCTCAGGTCCCAGACGATCCCGGCCGCCAGACGCCGGCCCCCGTAGAGGTAGCGCAGGAACCCCGCGATCGTGGCCGCCCCCAGGAAGTACCGGCTCAGGATGATCCAGAGGGGTTCATACCGGAAGGCCTTGACCCCGAAGAGGGCGTGGAAGCGGATCTTGAAATAGAGCCGGATCCCGGAAAGGGCCAGAAGGATAAGGACGACCAGAAGCTTCTCCATCGGGGCACCATTCAGGGGTTGATGGCGATCAAACGGATCCCCAGGCTGGATCCTCCCGCAGGAACGCGGACCTTCTGCTTGTCGAAGCCGCCCGGGGGGCCCTTGCCGTCGTAGTTGCTGATCCCGACCGGCTCCCGGGGGATGCCGATGAAATTGGTGTCCAGCTTGCCGTTGGAGTTGAGGTCCTGGTACAGGGAGAAGACGTACTCCCCGGGCGGCAGGGAGAGGTCCGCCTTGATGCTCGATGCCGAGGCCTGGAGGGTCAAGGTCCGGAAGGGGATGTTCTTGCGGTAGCCCTCGGCGCTGTCGAAGACCGCGGCGTACACGGTTCCACCCCCGGGCTTCACGCCCGACACGGTCAAGCGCACGGCGGATTCCTGGGCCTCCGCGGCCGCGGCTTCGAGCAGGATGAACGCCGCAAGGATCGCGAATCGATTCATGTCGTGCCTTCCTTTCCCCGTTCCCCCTCCGGACGGGCTCCGGCGTGCCGGCCGGTACGATTGAATATACAGTAAAAGATCCCCCGCGGCACGCAAACCCCATGAAGCGGTCGCGGGTTCCGCCCCCGCGGCGCCGGCGGGCCCGCCTGGTGGTACGAAGCTTGTGGACTACTATAGCCCCCGGGAATCGTCGCCGACGGGGATTTCGCGCGGGTACCGAATTGAGCCGATTTCAAAGTCGGTCGCTTTCGAAATTGGCTTTGCGATTGCCCGCAGCGGTTGCGCCGCAATCGCTGCGCCCGATCGCGGATTTAAAGGCAGCTTTTTCAAGACCCTGGGAGTTTTGAAAAAGCCTCCATTATTATTCTATACACAGAAACGCCTTACCCTCTTGACCCACCGGGTCGGGAGGGCCTATGGTACTGCCACCTCGAGAGGGCGCCTAGGGTTCCTCGTCCGCGGAAGCGCGGACGGCATGGTCCGAGCGGCGCCGGCGGGCGAATGCCGCCCGACACACCCACGGGAGAAAAGCCCGAGGACGGAGTCTCGACCACCCAACCCCGATCCCCGGCCGTCCCGCGGCCGGAGGGGAGCGCACCGGGAGGTCGCCGTGTCCGTCATCGCCGTCGAAGGACTTTCAAAGACGTTCCGCACCCGGGTTCGAGGGGAAGGACTCGGTTCCTCCCTTCGCGCCCTGGTCCGTCCCGAGTACCGCGCCGTCCCGGCCGTCCGGGACGTCTCCTTTTCCGTGGAAGAGGGTGAGGTCGTGGCCTTCCTGGGCCCGAACGGAGCGGGCAAGTCCACGACCATCAAGATGCTCACCGGCATCCTGACGCCCAGCTCCGGCCGCGCCCGGGTACTGGGGCTCGACCCCTGCAAGGACCGGACCCGCCTGGCCATGGGCATCGGGACCGTCTTCGGCCAGAAGAGCCAGCTTTGGTTCCACCTGCCGCCCTCGGATTCGTTCCGCCTCCTGGGGGCGATCTACGAAGTACCGCCCGCGGACCTCGCGCGCCGAAGGGCCGACCTGGTGGAGCGCTTCGGGATCGGGGCCTACATGGACGTCCCGGTGCGCAAGCTCTCCCTGGGGGAGCGGATCCGCTGCGAGATCGCCGCCAGCCTCCTGCACGCCCCCCGGGTGCTCTTCCTGGACGAGCCCACCATCGGCCTGGACGTGGTGGTGAAGCGGGAGATCCGCGCCCTCCTGGGGGAGCTGAGATCCCGGGACGGGGTGACCATCTTCCTGACCAGCCACGACATCGGGGACATCGAGAAGATCTGCAAACGGGCGATCATCATCCACCACGGGGCGGTGGTGGTGGACGAGTCCATGAAGACCCTCAAGCACCGGGCCCTGGCCCGTAAGTACATCGGGGTCAAGTACGCGCGCCCTGTGAACCTGGACCTCCCGGGGCTCCCGCCCGTCAAGAAAACCGAGGACGCCGGGAGCTTCGTGGTGGACACGCGAAAGCACAATCTCCAGGACGTCATCCGCGCCCTCGTCAACCTGGGAGAGGTCCTGGACCTGACGGTCGAGGACGAGCCCTTGGAGGACATCATCGCCGAGGTCTTTGGTGGGCGGACCGAGGCGGAGGCCCGACGCGCCGCCCGGGCCGGCGGGGGCCTTGAATCATGAGCCGCCGGCCGGACCCGGCGGACGGAGGGACCCCGGGAAGCCCCGGGACGCTTGCGTCCGCCCTACGGAAGTACGCCACCGCGGCCCTCGTCAGCCTCCGGAGCCGCCTGGCCTACCCCACGGCCTTCGCGGGAAGCCTCCTGACCTTCGGCCTCTTCGTCTTCGTCTTCTCCCGGATCTGGTCGGCCGTATATTCCACCCAGGCGGAGATATCCGGATACGACCGGGCCGGGATGATCTGGTATTTCATCGTGGCGGAGATCTCGATCTTCGGGTTCAGCCGCTTTTATTCTTCTCTGTCCGAGGACCTGAAGGGCGGACAGGTCGCCTACCTCCTGGCCCGGCCCTACGGATTCACGGCCTACCATTTCTCCCAAGCCATGGGCCCCGCCTTGGGGGACAGCCTTGTCCTGGCCGGGGAGGGAGTCCTCCTGGGTCTTCTGCTGGGAGGCCCCTTCCCGGTAACCTCCGCACTCCAGGGCGCCGCCCTCGTCCTGTCCCTGCTTCTGGCCGCTTGCCTGCAGTTCTTCCTCCAGTTCGCCATCGCGATGACGGCGTTCTGGATCGAGGAGAACGCCGCGATATTCTGGATTTACCAGAAGCTGGCCCTGATCCTCGGAACGTTCCTTCCGTTGGAGTTCCTGCCCCCCGGGGCCGCCGCAGCCGCCCGGTGGACCCCCTTCCCCTACCTCTCCTGGGCTCCCGCGCGTATGGCCGTAGCCTGGAATTTCGGGGACGGATTGAAGATATTGGCCGCCCAGGCGGCCTGGGCCGCCGCGGCCGCACTCCTGTGCCGGGCCGTGTTCGCGGCGGGACGCGGCAAGATCACCGCGAACGGAGGCTGAGATGGACCGAAGCGGACACGGCCGCCCCGCGGCGTATCTCCATTTCCTGGCAGCCGCTTTCTCGGCGAACCTCCAGGCGGTGGCCGAATACAGGATATCCTTCCTGATCCAGGTCTTCGGCATGATGCTGAACAACGCGGCCTTCGCGGCCTTCTGGGCGGTCCTGATCTCCCGGACCGGCTCCGTAGGAGGATACGGTTTCACCGACGTGATGGTCATCTGGGCCCTGACCTCGACCTCCTTCGGGATCGCCCACGTCCTGTGGGGCAACGTCCGCAGCCTCGGCTCCATCATCCAGAGGGGCGAGCTGGACGTGTACCTCCTCCAGCCCAAGGATCCCTTCGTGAACGTCCTGGCCTCCCGCACCATCGTCTCCGCCTGGGGCGACCTGGCCTACGGCTACCTCGTCCTGGCCTTCCTCCCGGGGACGGGGCCGGAACGGCTTGCCCTCTTTACCCTCCTGGCCCTGGGCGGGTCGCTCATCTTCGCGTCCGTGTTCTCCGCCGCCGAGAGCCTCACCTTCTTCCTGGGCAACGCGGGATCCCTGTCCCAGGCGGTCACCGAGTTCCTCCTGTCCTTCTCCCTGTACCCCGAGACCATCTTCGATCCCGGGATGCGGTGGCTTTTCTACACCCTCCTGCCCTCGGGGTTCATCGCCTTCGTTCCCCTGTCGGTGTACCGGAACCTGGACTGGCCCCTGGTGCCCGTCCTTCTGGCGGTCGCGGCCGTCTACGCCGCCGGTGCGTACGGGCTGTTCCGGGCGGGCCTACGGCGATACGAGTCGGGCAACCAGGTCGGGACGCGGCTGTAGACCGCGGGCCCGCCCGGCCGGCAAAACCCCGGGCGGG
>Ga0067045_1004631_pt1 | contig 12705 bp, 7 predicted proteins | sample TerdegcTABiofilm_FD_59184 | JGI IMG/M metagenome (GOLD analysis project Ga0067045, IMG submission 59184) | Combined Assembly of (Gp0054472, Gp0054536) Wastewater bioreactor microbial communities from Singapore -Terephthalate degrading...
TCTGCTTGAGGCCGGGGATCGTGAACTCCAGGTAGTCGGCGGGGGAGATGACCGCCGGGCCGTCGGTGGCGGCTGCGATGAAGACCGCATCCACGCCGGCGGAAGCCGATATTGCCGGAGACGCAGAGACAGGGGAACAGGGCGGCCTCCTGGACGACCACGGCGTGGACCTGCTTTCCGATGAGCGCAAGCCCGGCCCAGAGGGCCGGATCCGGCACCACCGGAAGCTCGGACAGCCCAACGCGCGCGAGACGGTTCCGCGGCTTTCGTCGTANGGACCGCACGGCGTGCAGGAATAGCTCAGCGGCAGGGCGAACTGTTGCGAAAAGCATGNCGCATGAAGGGGCGTTCGATATGTTTGGTCTNGGCCCGCAAGANCTCGTCATCATCCTGCTCATCATCGTGGTGCTCTTTGGTGGACGCAAGATCCCGGAGATCCTGCGCGGGCTCGGGCAGGGCTTGAGGGAGTTCAAGTCGGCGTCGCGTGAGCCTGTCGAGAAACCGGTTGCTCCGGTGGCTGCCGACAAGAAGCCGGACGGGAACGATGATTCCGGCGAGGTCTGATAGCACGGGCCGCCACGATGTGTGTTCCACCTTAGCCGCACTGCAAGCACCGCCGCGTTTGCCGCCGACGTAACCGTGTTGGCGCAATCCGGTCGTCCACGGGACTGCGCCCTCTGCGTCCAACTGGAGGCCTTGGTATGACTCCCGCGCGGCTGAACCTTGATGTGCTTCGCTCCTGCTCTCTTCCCCGAAGTTCCCCGCCGATGAGTGCCCTGGATTACCTGGAAGACAATGCCGAGAGTCTGAGGCTGAGCCGGCGGGAGATGCTGGGCCTTGCCGGAATGGCCGCCGCCATGGCGCCTCCGGGAGGCAGAGCGTTGCGCGCGGGCATGCTGGGCCCCTTCACCGTGCGCGCCGACCGAGACCGCGTCGTCTTCAACATCGGGGGGCGGGAAGCCTTCGTGGTCGACCGCAGGCGGTTCGGCGGCGACCCGAAGCTCGACTTCACGCGCTCCGACCAGCGGATCTCACTGGCGCTGACGGGTGCGCTGTGGCCAGGTACGCGGATCCCGGCGGACTTCCAGTGCGAGATCTTCCCGGCAGTGTTCGGCTGGCGGATGCGGCTGCGGATGAAAACTGGGGATCTCAGGGCGGAGGTCAGTTTCGAGCGCTGGCTGGCCGGAGAAGAGCCAGCGCGGGGTCCCGTGAGCCTGAGCGCCACGGCCTGCGCGCCCGAGCCTGGTGTCTCGCTGCGCCTATCTGGGCAGGCGGAGGCGGAGTTCCGGCCCGACTGGACGCTGCGGCTGGCAGGCGGGAGCGTCGGGCAGCTTTCCGGACTGGGCGGGGTGGTGAAGTCGGATGATGTACGCCTTTGGCTGCCGGGCAAGGACGCGCCCAGCCTCCTGTCCGATCACCCCGCGCGGCGCACGGATATCAGCCTCGAACGCGGCGGGCAGTCGTGGAAGCTGGAGGGTCTCGCGCCGGTTGCCGATCCGGAGGCGGTTCGGTGGGAGCGCGAACCCTTTGATGAGATCCGCATCGAGACGGGGATCGGCGCTGGGAGTCGGGCGGTCTGCGCCCTGGCGGCATTCGGACGCAGGCCTGAGTCAGTGCTGTGGTATTCGCCCGGCAACGAGAGCGGGAACGGCCACGGGCCGGTGTGGCTATCCCTGGCGCGTCCCAGGTACGCGGTGGCTTTCGACCGGACAGGCCGCCATGAGGCGCTGGTCTCCGACTTTGGCGAAGAGAGCACCTGGGTGCATACGGAGCTGTGCAGCCTGAAGGTGGGCGGAGGCTCCGACGGCGGGTTCGAGATGCTGCGGGAGCCGGGCGGGCCGGTGATTGCCCACTGCGAGCCCCCGCTGCTGGAGCTGGCGGCGCCCCTGGCGGGGGCCCTGGTGCAGCCCACCTCCCCGAACGGGCAGGCCACGGTGAGTTTCGCGTCCACCGGGACCCAGGTTGCGCAGGTACGGGTGCCGGGGAGACAGCCGCCAGTGGTCAAACCGCAGGACCCCCAAACGCCCGCGGAACCGCCGGTTGCCCAGCCCGCCCCGGGCAGGCCGCCCGTGGTGCGCCCCCAGGAGCCGGTCGTCCGTCCGCAGACGCCCGTGGTGGTCGCTCCGCCGCTCGCAATTCCACTGGACCTGTTCATCGTGCCCGTGATCCGTCCGGGCGACCTGCTCTCGCTGGCGTTCCAGTTCACGAACCTGAAGCTAGAGACAGCCGGTGGAGGACAGCCGCGGCTGGTGCGAAGGGATGCGAACAAGCCCGCCTACATCACAGTGCATTTCCCGCCGCAGCACGTCGCGGAGGAGGCGTTCCTGGAGACGGCGCCCGAGGTTGATCAGCTGCCGGGCGCCACGCAGGACGAGCAGACGGCCCCGCCGCCTGTACGTGCGCGTCTGGCCGACAGCAGCCGGCTTGTGTTCGCTGTGCCGAAGGATGTCGAGGCGATCCCGTATACGCTAGAGAGCCTCCTAGACTGGAGCAAGCTGGAGCCATCGCTGTCGCCTCTTGCGCAGCCGCCGCCCGATCCACCCAGGAGGATGCTCCCTCCGAAGCGCGCAGGGACCATCGTTGTGCCCGAGGTGAAGGCGCTGCAGCCGGGAGATGTGGCCCGCCGGGATGATCTGACGCGTCCATCTGGGAAGCTTGTCGTCGCCGCTCCGGCGACGGCTGCAGCACGAGGTGTGTCGCTGGATCCTGTCTCCGGTTTGCGGCTGGCTCCAACGGCCGAGCTGATCATGCCCCGGATCCCGCTGAAACCGTCGGAACCGACGGACCTCCAGACGGCCATCGAAGCTCCATACAGGCTGGTGATGTCGCCGAACCAGACCGCGGGCTGGGTGCATGCGCTGCGTGAAGTGGTGCGGAATGGCAGGACCGAACTGTGGCACACGCGCCTGGGCGTGCGGGGCGAAGGCGGTACGGTCTACGACAATCAGTATGTCTACGGCATGCAGGACGGTAGCCTGCGGGTTCTGCGCGTGGATGTGTCCGGGAGCCGAAACGACTACTACCGGACGCTGCGGGCCATCTGGTCGCCGGACTATTCCGACCCGATGCCCACACACAACAACTTGCCCTTCCGCATGTCCTTGGACAGGCGTGACCGGTGCGAACTGGTGTGGCTCACGGGCGACCAGACCATCGACGGCTACCGGAGCCGGATCGTGCGAGCCGACCGGTTCATGCTCAGCTCCCTTGGCGTGTGGATGAACGTGCGGTACGGCGCGGACATCCCTCTTGGCACGGGGCTGTCGGTGGAGGAGTGGCGGCATCATGCCAATATGGGCCGCGACCAGAAAGTGCGCGTGGTCTACAAAGGCTTCCTGTTTCCCTTCGGACACCCGGCGTCGCTGGTGAAGGTCACGGAGCGGAAGATCGAGCGCAAGGGTTCGGTTTTCGTGGCATACCTGCGGCAGCGCTACTTCATCGTGGTGCGCGAGCCTGAGCAGACCTACCCGGCGTATGGGCAAGATAAGGACGCTCGGGGGATGCCTTTCCGGAAGATTGCCCTGACCACGCTGATCACCCCGACGCTTGACGAGCCCCAGGGCGTTCTCGGCGCGGGGTTCTCGGCGCAGGCAGCTTTCTGGCCGCGCACCGGCAACAAGGACTTCCTGTTTCACATCAAGGCGGAGGACTGGGACGGACAGGAAGCCGAGTTCACCGCCCCGATGATCTTCGTGGGCGCGGAGGATCGGGTGTCGTACCGGCATGACACGATGCTGGCCATCCGCAACCACTACAACCAGGCATCGAACAGGGAGCGCCGGGAAAGGGAGACCTTCGGCCAGAACGTGGCCTTTGCCGAAAGCAGCGCCGCCAAGCCCGGCGACACTACCCTTGAGACGCAGGCGGTGACCTTCCAGGCTGATCTTCCGGCGAGTGGCGCCAACCCGGATGAGTTCGAGAAGCGCAACTCGGTGCGCGGGTTTCCGTCCCTTGCGGAAGCGCGTGTACGGGTGCCGGCGATCACGCAGATGATGGGAACGGACCAGGAGGTTACGGTCGGGATCGCCGATAGCTACAAGGAAAACGGGATGGACGGCGGCCAGAACAAGGGCGAGGTCTTCCTGAAGCTCAAGGAGACCGCGGACCTGCTGTTCCCCGGAGACATGTCGGGCGGGCTGGTGAGCCCCGACCTGGGGATCAGCGGCCTATCGCGCAAGTTCGGCCCGGTTGCCGGAGACATTGCGAACCTGGCCAAGGGCGTCTTTGACCCGCAAGACTTCTTCGGGCAACTGGAAGCGAAGATCCTGGGCGGGATCAACCTCGCCGACATCCTCAAAGCCGTCTTCGGCGATGCGACTGTTCCGAGCCTTACGGTCAGGCCGATCTACCCCGAGAGCAGCATCCTGAACCTTCCCGAAGCAGTGGAGGCACGTCTGAACTGGCAGCCTCAGGTGCAAGAGGCCGGACCGTTCAAACCTCACTCGAACTGCAAGCTCCAACTGGACGGCTGGCTGCGGACCGAGCTTGCCGGCGGCGCGTCTTCCTTCGAGATGAACGTCTCGCTCACCCGCTTCAAGGTGGACGTGGTGTTCATCATTGTGGACTTCAACCGCCTGCTGTTCAAGGTCGCCAACGGCAGGAAGCCGGATGTGGACGTGGATATCGAGCGGGTTGATTTCGGCGGCCCGCTGGAGTTCGTGAACGAGCTTCGCAAACTGCTGTCGGATCTTGGCGGGCTGTCTCTGGACATCCAACCCAGCGGCGTGTCCGTGGGCTTCTCCATGGCCATCCCCAATGTGGGTGTGGGGATTATGAGCCTGGAGAACATGGCGATGAGTGTGAATGCGAAGCTGCCCTTCACCGGCGATCCCTTCCGGCTGCGCTTTGCCTTCAACTCGCGGGAGAACCCCTTCCTGCTCACGGTCTCGCTCTTCGGCGGCGGCGGGTTCTTCGCCCTGGAGACCACTACCGAGGGCGTGCAGTTGATGGAAGCATCCTTCGAGTTCGGCGGCAACTTCTCGATGAACGTGGGCGTCGCCAGCGGCGGCGTCTACCTGATGGCTGGCATCTACTTCAAGATCGAGAAGAACACCCAGGGCGGCAATGACGTGCAGTTGACCGGTTATGTGCGGTGTGGCGGTCATCTCAGCGTCTTGGGGCTCATCACCATCTCGGCCGAGTTCTACCTGGGCCTGACGTACGAGGTCAAGAGCGGGAAGAGCCGGGTCTGGGGCCAGGCGAGCCTGAAGGTGAACATCGAGATCCTGTTTTTCAGCTTCTCGGTCACGGTGAGCGTGGAGCGGGAGTTCGCGGGTTCGTCCTCCGGCAGCGCGCAGTCGCTGGATGGCGCGAGGATCGCCGGGCTTTTGGATCAGCCGGGGGCTCTGGCGCAGTTGCGGGGCCGCGACCGGGCGCCGGAGCGACTGGCGCCGGCGCCGGTGCTGGCCACCCGGCCCGCGAAGATCAGAGAAGTCATCACCGAGCAGGACTGGAAGACGTACTGCGATGCCTTCGCATAGCCCGGGTATGAGCAGAAGCGAGTCTGGCCGCAGGAGAACGCACAGTACCCCGACGTCCCGGCTCTTGCCCGGAGGAGGTCGGCCATGAAGAAGCAGACCATTGTGTGGACCGCATGCCCGAACGGTATGGTGGTCGACCCAGCGGCGGGTCCGGCGAGGCTGCGGCTGTCGGTGCACGTATCACCGCGCCTGGAGACGGACGAGGGGCTTCCAACCCCGCGTCTGAGCCAGTTCCCGGATATGCTGGACTGGCCCGCGCGGCTTTCCGAGGCCACATTCCAGGTGCAATTCGGCAGCCAGCCCGCAGTCGACGCCCAACGGGTCGTGCCGGAGAACGGCGACTCTGCCTCCCAGCTATGGGGAAGCATTTTCGGCGCGAACACGTACATCAAGCCTCACGAGTTCCCCGAGGTCGACAAGACCCTGATCCACTCGTACCCGGTGAAGAACGTGGTGGCGCATATCAAGGCGGCGTACCTGGGGCTTGCGGTGAACCCGACAGAGACGCCGCCGAAAATCATACCCGCGCCGGGCGAGTTGGAGGCCACGCCGGCCCGGCCCATGCTGAACCTGTTCGACCAGGTGGCGCCGCCTGCCCCGCAGCAGACTGAGCTGAACCGGCGTCTCGGCGCTCCTGCGCTGCGCAGCTCGGTGAGAGCTGTGGCGAACCCGGCGCTCCAGGCGGTTGCTCCCGAGCAGACCCAGGTCCGCAGGCAGGCGCCGCAGGTTGGCGCGGTCAGTCTTGGGGCCGGTGTGACACAGGCGATGACGGACTTCTACCAGGTGAAGACCTTCCACGGCCTGGTCCGCGTGCAGGACCGGGTGCGGCCGGAGCCGAAGGTACGGGCGCCGGTGCTCATCCCCCAACTGGACTTCCACGGCATTGTGTCGTCTCTCGGCGAATTCCCGGCGATCATGCGGCTGCTGGGGCTGGTCATCGATCTGGAGATCCCCTTCCCGTCGGTGCCCGCGAATCCGCAGTGGGTGAAGGTGCTGCCGTCGTGGACGTCATCAATGGCCACGACGGCCGATGTGACCCCGAGAACCCGTTGCCAGGTGACAGGCAACAGCTTCGTGGCCCTGCCCGGACCGAACGGGGGAGACCTCCAGAACGGGTTCCTGAAGCTGGGCGACGAGGACCGGTTCGAGGTGGGACAGATCGACGTGGATGGCGCCGCTATGAAGACCATCGACGCCGCGGAAGCCGTGAGGACCGGCAACACCGGAAGCAGCACGGAACTGGCGGTGTCCACCGTGCGGTCCGCCGGGCTCTGGGTGGCGCGGGTCAACGAGGCGCACCATCTGGCGACGGTGGTCTTCCCGCGTGCCGTCGCCCTGAACGCCGCGGCGAAGCAGGTGCAGTCAGCCCAGATACTCCGCGGGCGGCCCGCCGCCGGCGGTGGCAGGGCGGTTCGCCTCCCGGGACAACAGGCGGAACCCGAGATCGATTTGTACGCCGAGGACCTGGTCCGGGGGTACCGCGTGGATGTGCTGGACGAGGCGGACGGCAACTGGCGCTCCCTGTGCGAGCGGATCGGAAAGTACAGCTTCGTCGGTGCCGCGAGGGAGCTGGAGTTCACGGACGAGGGCTGGGTGTCCGCGGCGGCGACGACATCGAGCGACGAGGACGACGACGACCTGTACGTCCACGAGATCCTGTTCCGGTGGGAAGGCTGGAGCCTGTGCGCCTCCAGGCCGGGTAAACCACTCCCCCAGGAGGGCGTGCCCGAGACCGGGCCGCAGGGGTACGGACTCGACACACAGTTCGCGCCCAGGCCCGGTTCATTGCCCAGGCTGCGTTACGGTCACAGCTACCGCCTGCGCGCGCGGGCTGTGGACCTGGCGGGGAACGGACTGCCGCCGAATGCGACCGACGGCCAGGTGGACAGTGATCCCTTCCGGTACATGCGCCACGAACCCGTGGCCGCGCCGATGGTGCTGCCGAGGACCGCGCTAGACGGATCGCCCGGGGAGTCCCTGGAGCGCTTGGTGATTCGCAGCTTCAACGACACTCCTGCGAAGGATACGGTGGCGACGGACGCCACAAGTGAGCGACACGTCATCGCGCCGCGAACCAGCCAGCAGATGGCGGAGACCCACGGAATGTTCGACGGGCCATCCGGTATGCGCGGCGACGCTGGAACATATGACCTGATCGCCAACCGCGACGCGGCACTGCCGGATTTCGCGGACATGGACACGGTGCCGCTGCCCTATCTTCCCGATCCCATCGCGGCGGGCGTCCTGATTCGCTTCACGAAGCTCCGTGCGGGTGGCGACGAAGCCCGGGCTGTGCGCGTGCCGTACACCGGTAACTGGCCAGACCTGGAGAGCTTCCGGGTCATCGCCGTGGAGCGGACCGCTTCGGCGTCGGAGCCGCGGTTCGATGCGGCTCGGCGCCTGCTCATCGTGCCGCTGGAGAAAGCCGAGGTCGCGGAGGTCTGGCTCAGCTCTTACCTTCCGCTGGAGCGCGTCGAAGACATGGCCGGGTGGAGTTGGGCGGTTGAGGCCACCGTACTGCCTGTCCAGCGCGCGGGCCTGCAGGGAACCCAGCTGCGGGTCCTGCAGCGGGACATGGTGAATCTGGACAAGCTGCGCGTCGCCGCGCCGCAGATCAGTCTCGCGGCCACCGACCTGCAGCGGATCGAGAAATTGAACCTGCGCACGGTCCAGGGGCGCAACTGGATGGTAACGCCATCGCGGAAGTTGACACTGGTGCACGCGGTGCAGCAGCCGCTGGTGACCCCGTCCTTCGAAAAGCTCACGCCCAGCCGGGGCTTCGGCGACACTTTCGCGCGCCTGAGCGGACGGGTCCCCGTGGACGGGTACAGCACGGCGAAGGTGGACATCGAGGCGGCCTGGGACGAGCCGCTGGACAAGATCGGGGAACCGGAACCGAAGATCATCCAGGGCAGCGCGCATGTGTTCGAAGTGCCCGTGGAGCCGGAAGATACCACCGCGTACCTCGCGGAGCCGCTCAAGCTCGCGCAGTTGCAGGTGCAGCCGGACGCGCGGATTCGGGCGCCCAGGGTTGTGGAGCCGTCTGTGGTTGCCGGCCCGCAGGTGGCCCTCGCGACACAGGGACGGCGGCACGAGTTCGGCGACACGAAGTACCGGCGCGTGCGGTACACGGCGGTGTCGACCTCGCGGTTCCGGGAGTACCTGCCCTTCAGCGATGAGGACATCGCGTCCGGCGCAACGCCGATCACGCGCCGGTCGGAGCCCTTCGAGCTTGACATCCTGAGTTCCGCGCGTCCCGCGTCTCCGAAGGTGTTGTACGTAGTGCCGACTTTCGGCTGGGAGCGTTCGGAACGCGGTGGTCAGAAGGTGAGTACGCGCAAAGGCGGCGGGCTGCGCGTGTACCTGGAGCGCACGTGGTTCAGTTCAGGGGACGGAGAACTGCTGGGCGTGGTGCTTGAGCAGCCGCGGCCAGCGAACCTGCTCGCGATGACGGTTCCCGCGGGGTCAGTGGGTGTTGGCCCCTATGTCAGCCAGTGGGGCCAGGACCCAATCTTCGCGTCGCAGGGCCCGACGCAGATGCTGAGAACGCAGGACTTCCCGGCCGCGGTGGCGACCGAAGAGAACCTGACGCTGGACGAACTGCCGAATGCGAGGGTTGCGGTGGCCGGGCACAAGGTCGGGTACGACCCGGAACGCCAACTCTGGTACTGTGACATTGAGATCAGCCAGGGGCCCATGTACTTCCCCTTCGTGCGGCTGGCCTTGGCGCGTTACCAGCCGAAGTCGGTGCAGACGGCGGATGCGGATGTGAAACTCTCCCGGGTTCTGCGAGCGGACTTCGCCCAGATCCTGCCGGACCGGGCCACGACGCTTTCGGCATCGGCGGACCGCAAGTCGCTCACGGTCACGGTGAGCGGCCCGAGCCAGAACCGGTCGGAAGCCGGGATCAACCAGGTTGAGGTCAGCGTCGAATCGCGCAGGCCCGGGACCGAGGGCGATCTTGGCTGGGTGCCGGTGAATCAGGGCACGGTGAAGCTGGATGCATTGCGCGCGGCGAACGGAAGCGCGTGGCGAGGGCAGGTGAAGCTGCCCGACGGAGATGGCACGTACCGACTCGTGGTCCGCGAATATGAGGTGTTCAAGGTCGATGAGGGCTTGAGGATCCGCAGGCTCGTGGTGGAGGGTGATGTTACTGATCGGGAGAAGGCTGGACCGCCGGTGGATCGGCGGCTGGTCTACGCAGACGTGATCGAACTGTAGACGCACCAGACAAAGGGCCCCGGGTGGCCCAGAACGAATTGCCCGGTACGAGGTGATCGGCTATGCTCAGGATCGACAGCCCCTTCCACGGGGCCGTGCTCAACACCAACCACGGACAGGTCGCGGACGGTGCGCTGCGCATCAGCGTGACCGGACAGTGTCCGCCCTACGGTAAGGTGACGGTGAACGGTGAGCCGGCGCGCATTGCAGGCTCGAGGTTCGAGGCCGATGTGTCTCTCGCGGAGCGCGAGACGGACATCACCGCCGTCTACCAGGGTAGCCTGGGCAGGCAGGAGCACACGGTCCGGGTGGTCTGGGATCGCAATTCATTCCCCCGCTACCGGTTCTCCATTGATGACAATAGCTTCTGGCTGCGAGACGTGGCGCAAAAGCAGTACGACTCGCTCTTCGACTGCTTCTACCTCGCCATCTTGCGCGATCTGAACCGCGAATACGGTGCGAAGTTCACGGTCAACATCTACTACGAGACCCAGGAGGAGTTCGGGGAAGACCAGTTCTTCATCACCGATTTCCCCGACCGCTACCGGGGCGAGTTCGAGGCGAGTGCGGACTGGCTGGGCCTCGCCTTCCACGCATACGCCAACCGGCCCGACCGGCCATACCAATACGCGGCGCCCGAGAAGCTCATGGGCGACATGGCGATGGTGGAGGAGCAGATCGTGCGTTTCGCCGGCCCGCAGTCGCTCATCCCACCGACGGTGATCCACTGGGGGATGGTGCTTCCGGAGGCGATCAAGCCTCTTTACGACCACGGGGTGCGGGTACTGTCCGGCTTCGCGCAGCCGGGAAGCACGGGGTTCGACGTGCATTACTGGCTGGACGACGTCCGGGCTGAGTATCTGTGGCGGAACGATGCGCTGAAAGACTTCGAGACAGGGATGGTCTACTCGCGGGTCGATATTGTCTGCAACAACTGCCCGGTGGAGCAGGTGGCCGCCACGCTGCAGCCGCTCACTGAGACCCCGGGCAACCGGGAGATCATGGACCTGTTCACCCACGAGCAGTACTTCTGGCCCTTCTACGTGCGGTACGTCCCGGACCACGCGCAGCGACTGGACACCGCGATTAGGTGGGTGACGGAGCGCGGTTACAAGCCGGTGTGGTTCCACGAAGGCTTCATGGGCGCGCCGGAGTAGGGGACGGCTCACAATCAGCTGGAAAGCAACGGGCCCGGGCGGAAGGTGATCGCCTTCCATCGCCGGGCCCTGCCGTTTCTGCCTTCTGCCGAGACCTCAGCGGCCCGAGCGGCGGCTTGCGGAGGACTTCCGCGAACCGTACTGCATGCGCCGGTCATTGCGGGAGCTGTACGAGGTCGGGGTCGGCTGTGTGCGCCCGCCGCCTGAAGACTTGCCCGCCCGGAAGCTCGGGTTGCCGTAGTCGAATCCCTCGACCTTGCGGACCTCGATGGGTTCGCCAAGAGCGCGCTCAATGTCGCGAATGGTCGAGCGGTCGTCGGCGGTCACCAGCGTGAGGGCATCGCCACTGCGTTCCGCGCGTCCTGTGCGGCCGACCCGGTGAATGTAGGCGTCCGGGGTATCCGGCACATCGTAGTTGATCACGTGCGAGACGCGCTCGATGTCAAGACCGCGGGCGGCCATGTCGGTGGCAGCTAGAAGCTGGAACTTGCCGGAGCGGAAGCCGTCCAGTGTGCGCTGGCGCTGGTTCTGGGACTTGTTGGAGTGCAGGGCTTCGGCGCGGAACCCGGCGCGACCCAGTTGCGCTGCGACCCGGTCGGCACGGTGCTTCGTCCGGGTGAAGATCAGAACCGACTCGATGTCGCTCTGCCGCAGAAGCTGGAGCAGCAGGTCCGTCTTGCACTCATTCGCAACCGGGCAGAGAGTGTGGGTGATGGTGCAGGCCGGCGCGGCGATCCCAATCTCCACGCGTGCGGGATTGCGCAGGACCTCGGAGGCCAGCTGGTTGAGTTCAGGCGCGAAGGTCGCGGAGAAGAAGAGGGTCTGCCGATCGCGCGGAATGCGTTCCACGATCTGGCGAACCTGGGGCATGAAGCCCATGTCCAGCATGCGGTCGGCCTCATCCAGCACGAGCGTTTCCACGTCGCGCAGGTCCGCGTTGCCGCGCTGAAGGTGGTCGATGAGCCTGCCGGGGCAGGCGACGATGATGTCCGCACCCTTGCGGAGTGCGCGCTCCTGCGGGGCCATGGCGACGCCGCCGTAGACTGTTGCCGAGCGGATCCAGGTGAACTGACCGAGTTGCCGGATTGCGGCGTGGATTTGTTCCGCCAGTTCCCGGGTGGGGGTGACGATGACCGCGCGGACGTGCCCCCGCTTGCCCTTTGTCTGGAGGAGCGACTGGAGGATCGGCAGCACGAAAGCAGCGGTCTTACCGGTGCCTGTCTGTGCTGTGCAGATGAGATCGCGCCCCTCGAGACCTGCCGGAATGGCGGCCTCCTGAACGGGTGTGGTCTCGGTGTAACCTGCCGCGTCAACTGCCCGCAGCAGCCTGTCGTCGAGCTTGAGTGCGTTGAAATGCATAGTGCCTCTTTCTGTGCGCCAGCCATTAAGTGAATTGTGCCCGGGGGTCCCGGCCAGGCTGGATTGTGGGCGCCAGGCGGAAGCCATGCCCGCAGCCGCGCTCACAGGCGCCATGGCTGTCGGGGCAGGCGAAAACCGCCGGCGCAATGCCGGGAATGGGCAAGCACTCTTCGAGTAGGGGTGCAGTAAGGGCCCGCCGGAGCTGTGCCGGGCCTTTGTCAGGGGCGCCAGGGCGCACGGGGTATCACTGCGAGGCAGGAGCGAACCGGTATGGCGTCAGGTCCTGCGACAGAACATACTCAAGAATGCGCGGGGAACTGACCGTCTCCGTTCCCACGCCAGCAGTGTACGTCATTTGGACGATTCGCGCAAGGCGGATGTCAGAATATGTGCCGTAGTTCTGCGATTCTGTCAGTGCTAATGGTTCTGCGAAAATGTCAGTCATGGAAACCCAGGTGACATTGACCATGCAGGACCAACATCAGGCG
>Ga0067045_1004109_pt1 | contig 12703 bp, 11 predicted proteins | sample TerdegcTABiofilm_FD_59184 | JGI IMG/M metagenome (GOLD analysis project Ga0067045, IMG submission 59184) | Combined Assembly of (Gp0054472, Gp0054536) Wastewater bioreactor microbial communities from Singapore -Terephthalate degrading...
CCTGCGCTGGTTGCCGACGCCTGGCACTTGCTAACCGATGTTTATACATCTCTTGGTGTTTTGGCCGGGCTTATTGCCATTAAAATAACTGGATTGACGATAATCGACCCGCTAATCGCCATCGGCGTTTCCCTGTTAATAGTTAAGGCTGCTGTTGAACTGATCAGGGATTCTATGTATAGCATATTAGACGTTCGCTTGCCAGAAGCTGAGGAGCAAATAATAAGAGAAGTTCTCAAAAAAAATTCCCTGGAGTTTGTAGAGTTTCACAAGCTCAGGACCAGAAGGGCCGGCTCACAGCGTTATGTAGATCTTCACCTGGTGGTTCCCAGACACCTGGCTATCGAAAAGGCGCACCTGCTTTGCGATTTAATTGAGGAGGAAATCGGCAAAAAACTAAAGGATATTCATGTTTTAATACATACAGAACCATGTAATCAAAATTGTTACGAGTGTAGTCAGGCTGATAATAAGCTATCTAGGAGTGCAGAATACGAAGCGCGTTACGGAGAACGTGCTTTATGCAGGCAAGAACCGGAAAAGAATTAAATTCCGGTTTTTGTTTTTTTAGACTTATTTTTAACTAAACAAGTGACCATACTATTAGAAAACCGGAAGGAGGTGCAAAAGTTATGACGACGACACTTGCAGAGTATTTCACCGGGGTGCAGAACCGCTTGCCGGGTGATGCGGAAAGGGTATTAAAAGCGCTGGTGGAGTATGGTCCAATGAATAAGGAGGAGTTATCTTTAACTGCTAAAGTCAAAAGAGCAGTGCTGGACCATGTAGTTATGCAATTATTTGCTCTTGGGCTGGTTGAGGTAGCAGCTGAAGGTAAAAGTAAAATTTGCAGCATGACTAGCCTGGGGTGGGACTTCCTTGGTCTCCTGGACGCCGGTTAACTACAGACCGGCGTTTATTTACGGTACCTATACATTGCCAAACCAGGCATGGTTGATTATAATTTTAGTAACTATGGAATATTTTCCTGAAGTAAAAAGGAAAAAATTTTGGCGGGTTAAAACTCCTGCTCCCGAACTGCAGCTAATCCTCGCGCGTAAGTTGGGGATTTCCACAATAACAGCACAGTTGCTGATCAACAGGGGGGTTTATACTGTAGAACAGTGCCAGGCGTTTATTGATTGCGACCTGGAGAGGTTGCACAGTCCAGTCCTCTTAAAAGATATGGGGAAGGCTGTAGAAAGAGTCATCCGGGCGGTGGAAGCAGGGGAAAAAATATTAATCTACGGTGACTACGATGCTGACGGAATTACGTCAACAGCCCTGCTGGTGCAGGTTATCCGGCGTCTCGGTGGAATGGTTGAATATTATATCCCGAATCGTCTGGAAACCGGTTATGGTTTACATCTGGATGTTTTACGTCAGATAAAGGAAAAAGGAACGAATTTAGTTATAACTGTTGATTGTGGAATAAACGCTGTTGAGGAATCTGCCTGGGCAGGAGAAAACGGGCTGGATTTAATTATTACCGACCACCATGAACCTCACCAAACTTTACCCCGGGCGTTGGCCGTAATTAATCCCAAGAGACCGGACGATGATTACCCGTTTAAAGATTTAGCCGGGGTAGGTGTGGCGCTTAAATTTGCCCAAGCCCTTTTAGAATGCGCTGTGCGGAAAAACAAGCATGGCTGGACTATCTGGATCTGGTTTGCCTGGGGACAGTGGCTGATATTGTTCCTCTGCATGGAGAAAACCGGATTTTTGTTAAGCACGGTTTGACCAGGTTGGCGAATACCACCAACCCTGGGCTTCAGGCATTGATAAAGGTAAGCGGAATCAGTAAGGATTTTCTGGGAACCAGTGAGGTAGGCTTCAGGATAGCGCCACGTCTGAACGCAGTGGGGCGCATTGGTAATCCCGACCTTGCTATCAGGCTTTTGCTGACCGATAATATTGGAGAGGCATGGGAATTAGCAAATGAGTTGCATCAGGGTAACCAGCTCAGGCAGGAAATAGAATCCGCAGTACTGGAAGATGCTCTAAGACTTTTGGATGAACAGCCTAGCTTGGCCGAAGGTAAGGTAATCGTGCTTTTTTCTGACGGCTGGCATCCGGGAGTAATTGGGATTGTAGCATCCCGCCTAGTTGAACGTTTTTACCGGCCGGTACTTTTAATATCTATCGACGGCGGCTTGGGTAGAGGCTCAGCGAGGAGTATACCAGGTTTTAATATTTATAAGGCGCTTTCTTACTGCCAGGAGTACCTGGTTAGTTTTGGGAGGCATGCCTTGGCGGCAGGTTTTTCTATCTTGGCAGGCAGGATAGGGGGTTTTAGCAATAACCTGAAAACACTGGCACCGGACAGGGAGTATCTGGCAAGTGTTTATATGATGCTCCGGCGCAAGGCTAACAGTAGCGGGTGTTTAGCACTTAGGCTTCCCCGGGTGGTACGGGCACTGGAAGAGACAGGTTTTTCTTATAATCGCGAATTTACTGTGAAAATTGCTCTTAAAATCCTAATGGAGCTGGGCCTGTTGCTAGTTGGTGGAAAAGGTAAATTGCTTGAAGTAAATATTTTACCTCCACCCCGGGAAAAACAGGATTTATCTGGTTCCAGAACATATCTTCGGCTTCAGCAGATAAAGGATGATTCAACTGCCTGGATGAGAAAGCTTTTAAAAGAACCGGTGAATAATATATTCCGACTTTTTACAGTTGGGTAGTTTATAAAAAATTATGTACAATATTATTAGTAAAACATATATAAAGGAATATGATTATTTATGGAAACTCCCGCTTATATTTCTCCTCTTAATGAACCGGTCTCCCAGGTGGGGCGTAAAGCTGCGGAGAGCGGGGTGTTTTTGGAGGATTTACTTCAAAAATTAAAGGAGCATAATACTAAAGCGGACTTTTCCGTCATTTGTCAAGCCTTTGAGTTTGCTGAAAAAGCCCACCGGGAACAGAAACGGTTTTCTGGTGAACCTTTTATTGTCCATCCAGTGGAGGTGGCGAAAATCCTGGCTGAGCTTGAATTAGATCAGGAGACTTTAGTAGCGGGGTTGCTGCACGATGTAGTGGAAGATACAGGAATCACCTTGTCTGATATTGAGGAGTATTTTGGGGATGAAGTAGCCCTGCTGGTAGATGGGGTAACCAAGCTTAGCCGAATCGAATATAAGTCCAAGGAAGAGCAGCAGGCGGAAAATCTCCGCAAGATGTTTCTGGCTATGGCCAAAGACATTAGAGTAATCCTGATAAAACTGGCTGACCGCTTGCATAATATTCGCACATTAAAGTACCATCCAGTATCCAAACAGGTGGAAATAGCCAGGGAAACGCTGGAAATATTTGCTCCATTGGCACACCGTTTGGGGATATACAGGATAAAATGGGAACTAGAAGATCTGGCTTTTCGTTTTATTGAACCGGCAAGGTATTTTGAGCTGGCTGACAGGATTGCTAAGACTCGTGCCAAGCGTGAGGAGTATATCTGTTCAGTAATTTCGATGTTGAAGAGTAAGCTGGCGGAAATGGGAATCGAAGCTGACATCAAGGGCCGGCCAAAACACCTATACAGTATAAATGAAAAAATGTTGAAACAGCAAAAAGATTTAAACGAAATATTTGATGTAATGGCAGTCCGCTGTATTGTAAAAACGGTGCGGGATTGCTACGCAACGCTTGGTATCGTTCATACCTTGTGGACCCCTATCCCCGGGCGGTTTAAGGATTATATTGCCATGCCCAAGTCAAACATGTACCAGTCGCTTCATACAACAGTAATCGGACCTAACGGAGAGCCTCTGGAAATACAAATTCGTACCTGGGAAATGCACCGTACTGCTGAGTACGGTATTGCCGCCCACTGGCGCTATAAAGAAGGGGGCGGTCGGGGTGATCGCGATTTTGATAAAAAGCTGGCCTGGCTGCGTCAGCTTCTAGAATGGCAGCATGACATGCGGGATGCCAGAGAGTTTATGGAAAGCCTTAAAATAGATCTGTTTGCAGACACAGTTTTTGTATTTTCGCCAAAAGGTGACGTGGTAGAACTGCCGGCGGGGTCGATGCCACTTGATTTTGCTTACCGGATTCACACAGCTGTAGGGCATCGCTGTGTAGGAGCGAAGGTAAACGGCCGGATCGTACCGCTTGAATATAAGTTGAAGAATGGCGACATCATTGAAATAATGACTTCGAAAAACAGTGCTCCAAAAAGGGATTGGCTGAACCTGACCAAGACTTCCCAAGCCAAAGCAAAAATCAGGCAATGGTTTAAAAAGGAGCAGCGTGAGGAAAATATTCTCAAAGGTAAAGAGAGCCTTGAACGCGAGGCGAAAAAGCAGGGAATAGAAGCCGACCAACTGAGAAACGATAAACTCCTGGAAATAGGCAGGCGGTTAAATATCTTAACCGTTGAAGACCTGTATGCAGCAATCGGTGATGGGGCTGTTACCGCAAATTACATTTTGTCCAAAATAAAGCTTGAAGGAGCCAAGTCCGAGAAAAAGGGGTTTTTGGCTGAAGAGGCGCAAACTTTAATCAATGAAGCAAGGCCTTCCGGGAGTTGGGGTAAGCCAACTCAGGGCATTCGGGTAAAGGGTATTGACAACCTTTTGGTCAGATTATCACATTGTTGTAATCCAGTGCCAGGCGATCCGATCATCGGTTATATCACTAGAGGGCGCGGTGTATCAATTCATCGGACCGACTGCAGAAATATTGCATATGCCATCCGGGAGGAAAGGGAGCGGTTGGCAGAGGTAGCCTGGAATAAAGAATTTGGGGAACCTTTCCAGGTAAAGCTTGAAGTGAGTGGTATGGACCGCGCAGGGCTGCTTAGCGATGTGATGTCCGTCCTTTCGGATATGAAAATCAGCGCCAGCTGGGTTACTGCCCGGGGCAAGAAAGACCGGGGTGCGGTAATAGATTTGGTATTGGAAATGAAAGGACTGGATCAGCTTGAATTTATAATAAATAAATTCAAAAGGATCAAGGATATTTATGATGTTAAGCGCGTTAGCTTCGGAGGCCGGCCACAAGTTAAAAACGATGTCGAAAAAACTACATGACATATATTAACTGCCTGCTGATTGTCTGAAAGTAGATGTATTTATATTTGCAGGTCAATGCTTAGAGGGGGAGGTAGGTATTGCGGGCGGTAGTTCAAAGGGTTGTCAGAGGTTCGGTAATTGTTGATAATAATATAGTGGGGCAAATCGGATACGGTTTGGTGGTGCTACTAGGGGTTGGGCGTACTGATACTGCCGAAGAGGCGAGGTACCTGGCTGATAAGATCGCTAACCTGAGGGTTTTCGAAGATACACAAGGTAAGTTGAATCTTTCGGTTCGGGACGTTGGTGGAGAAATACTTGCGGTCTCACAGTTTACCCTTTATGGAGATTGCCGAAAGGGTAGGAGACCGAATTTTTTCGAGGCGGCTCCGCCTGAAGAGGCACTTAATCTTTATGAAATATTTATTAATGAATTAAAAAAACTGGGATTAAAGGTGGCCACCGGTTGTTTTCGTAAACATATGATAGTTGAAATAATTAACGACGGCCCGGTCACCGTACTACTGGACAGTAATAAGATTTTTTAGAAGTGGAGGCATTGATATTTATGATTCTGACGGGATTTCCGGTTGGGCCGATTGAATCAAATTGTTATCTGGTGGGATGTGAAGAAACCAGAGAGGCGGCAGTAATTGATCCGGGGGCGGAAGGTAAAAAGATTTTAAAAAGAATTGAATCACTTGGATTGAAAGTACGTTATATAATTCTAACCCACGGCCACATTGACCACATCGGCGCCTTAGCAGAAGTACGGCAGGCCACAGGGGCAAAAGTGTTGATTCACGCCGAAGACGCCGATATGCTTACCGATTCCAGGAAAAATCTTTCTACCTATGTTGGTTCGATGGTAACAATGCCGGCAGCCGACCAACTCTTGCAAGACGGGGATATCATCAAAGTAGGAAAGGAGACGATCGAAGTGATGCATACTCCCGGTCATACCAGGGGCAGTATCAGCCTTAAATGTGAAGCAGGTATTATCTCCGGGGATACACTTTTCGCCGGCTCAGTCGGCCGCTCCGATTTTCCGGGAGGGAGCCATGCACAGCTTATTGCTTCGATAAAAAACAAACTCTTAAAATTTCCACCTGAAACCAAAGTATACCCTGGTCACGGTCCTGCATCCACCATCGGATGGGAAAAAAGCTACAATCCGTTTCTCATATAATAAAGAAGCTCAATTAGCTGTTTTAAATGTTAAGGGAACCCTAATGAACCGGGTTCTCTCTTTGTTTGAGAGAATTTTGTTAAATTTTTATTGTTTTGCTTTTGAAAGGAAAGGGGATTTACTATGATTGTTGGCAGAACTGCTATTATAACCGGTGCAGGAAGCGGGATAGGTGCTGGTATTGCAGCTAAACTGGCTCAAAATGGAGCTAACGTTGTCATTAGCGACATTAATGAAATGAATGCTAAAAATGTAGTCAAGGAAATAACAGCTTCCGGTGGCAAAGCAATAGCTATAAAGACCGATGTAACTAAATGGGAAGAAGTAAGTGCCATGGTGGATGAGACTGTGCGTACTTTTGGATCAATAGATATTTTAGTGAATAATGCCGGGGCTTTAAAGGACAACTCAATCATAAAAATGTCTGAAGAAGATTGGGATCTTGTGATCAACACCTGCCTTAAGGGGTCCTGGCTATGCTGCAAAGCAGTTCTGGGCTTTATGCGGGCAAAGAACTTCGGACGCGTGGTAAATATAACCTCCCGGGCCTGGCTGGGAAACCCAGGCCAGTCAAATTATTCATCGGCCAAGGCAGGGATAGTGGGATTAACAAGAGCTCTGGCACTGGAGTTCGCCGGCTTTGGTATAACAGTAAATATCGTAGCGCCTGGTTTCATTGAAGCACCAATGGCCAGACGCCTGCCGCCAGAAACTCAAAAAAAAGTTATAAACGCTCAACCCATCAAGAGGCCGGGAAGAATAGAAGATGTGGCAAATGCAGTATTATTCTTTTGTGACGAAGAAACCAGTTTCATAACCGGGCAGATTTTGTACGTAGACGGTGGACGTCATGTAGTTTAGCTTTTTTTCTTGACTTTTACGGTGTAGTATGGCAAAATAAATTCTGCTGATAAGTCAGGTTTAATTTTTCGGGGCATAGCTCAGTTTGGTAGAGCGCACGGTTCGGGACCGTGAGGTCGCACGTTCAAGTCGTGTTGCCCCGACCACCAGTAATCTAAAAGCCTTGAAAATCAAGGCTTTTTGTCTTTTATACCGAAAGAAAGGCCGGGCGTAGGATTCCGCAAGGATCCTTTATTTTACGCGGGGTTTCCGCAACTATACTGACCAAAAGGCAGACTAAACAGGAGGGTATCCGGAGCGGGTGTAGTGATTTCTCCCAGGCCCTACAATGAAAAATATCAGAAATTATAGAACCACTTGTTTATGGTTACATTTACCAAAAACAAGTGGCTTTTACTTATAGATATATTGTTTTAGCATTTCAATTTCTTTTGGTATTTTTATGACCTGTCCTACCTTTAAAACAGTATCGATCGTCATATTATTTAATAAAGCCAGCTCTGGTGCATAGTTTTCCGTACCGTAATAACGCTTTGAAATTATTTCGAAACATTCACCTTCCTGGATTTCATGGTATATAAATTCATCAACAGGTTGTTGATTTATTTGTGTATTTATTTGTTCTCTGAAAGTGGCATTTTCCTCGTTAAGTTGTAATACCTTGGATTGAAGTAGGTGCATCTCGTGTTTGAGACTCCAAATAGTTCCAGTAAGAAATGCAAACAAAGCCATTATACTTAGACTTAATAATAAATGTTTTTTCTGTGAAAAAAACTGATTACTTTCCCGTAATTCGAATTGTTCCAAATCTTTAACAGATTTACCTATTACTTCCTCGCAGTCAATTTCTTTCATTTGGTTTCTCCTTTTACATGTTCTATAAAAATATTCGTCAAAAAAGAAAATTTCTTTAGCAGAGCTGTTTGCTTAGAATCCCTGAAATTTTGAAATTTAATTTGTACAGCATATCTTTGTTAAAGAGCCAGGCCGTTTCGAGCTTTGTAATAGGATTGCTGTTAATAAGGAAACCATTTAACAAGCAAACTTAAAGCAGCTTTTCCATAAATCGTTGGTACAAATACGATTATTTCAATTTCATGCTAGTTTGCCGGCATGTGCTGAGTTATACAGTGAATGCCGCCTCCCCATAGATTTACACTTTCAGCGTTAATTCCAATTATGGTGCGGTCGGGAAATACACTTTGAAATATACCCTTAACCTGGTCTTCAGTAGTTTTTAACTTATCTGAACGCCCGGGTTTCCAATAAGTCTGCATTAATACTGCACCGTTTGTAATGGCGTAATTCAAGTAACTGCGTACAGGTATCTTACCTGTATCATCCACCTCTCCGTAGAGCGTTGGTGGCATGGGAATCCTAATAATGCGGAATGGCTTTCCATCCTGGTCAGTCGAATTTAGCAGTATATTATAGTTTTCCTCAAGGCGCCAGTAAGAGCTTTGGGAATATGAATTCGTATCTTTATCTTCCGGCAGGACCTGTGCCAGGAGTATTGTGTTTGGATCTGCAAAACGTGCTATTTCATTAATGTGTCCTTTTGTAATTAGATCATCTTCAGCAAGACCTTGCTTAAGCCATATTACTTTTTTTGCACCGAGTAACCTTTTATATTCATCTTCAATCTGTTTTTTAGTTAATCCCCGGTTTCTGTCGAGCGCAACCGACTCGGTTATCATGATTGTTCCCCTGCCATTAGATTCTATGCCACCGCCTTCGGAAACCAGGTTTGTATTGATAACCGGCAGTTTGAGCAGTTCAGCAGCTTTTTTGTCTATCTGGCTTTCAATATCAATATAATATTGACTTGCACCCCTGCCGTAGTTGTTGAAATCGAAATTAACAACATTGAGCCTGTTCTGATTGTCTTTGACAAAAAGCGGTCCAACATCTCTGGCCCATATAGAGAGGTGGTCAATTATGTAGTAGTGAACATTCGTGCCGGAATACCCGTTTGACTTCAGTAAATCTTTAATCTGTGCGACTTCCTCTTCGCTTTGTGATATGAGGTTAACTTTTACATATAGGGCAAGGGACTTTATAATGTTGATAAAGACGGGGTATATTGGGTTGCTGGCAGTGCTATACACTCCTTCCGGCCACTGCATCCAAACAGCTTGTTGTTTTTCGAATTCACCTGGATATGTATAAGAAATTGGGTCGTTACCGCCGTTAATGTCCGGCTTTTTATATGCTTTGTTATTAGAATAAGACCGGGCTAGCAGTATGATGATCAAGCAGGCAAAAACAAGTATAATGATTGAATAATTTTTTTTCATTTTACTACCGCCTTTATTATTAAATTATTAATTGTAATGCGCTACGGAAATATATTTCTTCTTAAAGTTCTCCTTAAATAGTATTGTTTCACAGCTCAAAGATAATACATGGTAACGTCATGATAAAAATCAAGACTGACTGGAGAAATTGAGTGCTGCCTGATTAGTTGCATTATAAATATGAGAGTAGAGTTACCCTAAAAAGCATGAATTGGATTGTGAGATCTGTAATAATTTTATATTCTGTACTGGCAAGAGTACTTCAATTTGTTGTTAGCATCTACTCCTTAAGAATTAATCTGGGATTAGTTTGGAGTTGGCTTTTTTCATCCTTCTTAGCTACTTTTTTTCATCCTTCTTAGCTATTTTTATTAATTATTTTATTATTTATAATTATGCCAGGGAGCGAAATGGTGCGTAATCAAGGGGGCAACAAACATGGGCAACCTGCGCAGCTAAAGGGCCCGTAGCTGCGGAGATAGCCGGAGGGCCTAAAAAGAAGCATAGAGGGGTTTGAAAATGAGGTACGCAGAGACAGGGTATAATTTAGAAGTTGATTTATCAACAGGAAATGTTGAGAGGGTAGAAACTGACCCAAAGTGGACTGAACTTCACATTGGAGGGCTAGGTACCAACGCCAAGATAATGTGGGATAGGGTTCCCCCTGAAACTGAGCCCTTTTCTCCAGATAACCTGCTGATATTCAGCACAGGTCTTTTATGTGGTACACCTGCTCCCGGTGCTAACCGTACTATTATTACTACAATTTCTCCCCAGACCCAGTATATGGCATATTCGATGATGGGAGGTTTTTTTGCGCCAGAATTGAAGTATGCCGGCTATGACAAGATAATCATCCGCGGTAAGTCTCCCAAACTAGTTTATCTGTGGATAAACGATGACAAGGTGGAAATTCGCGATGCGTCTCATCTGGCTGGTAAAGGTGCTGTTGAAACACAAGAGCTTATTAAACAGGAGTTAAAAGATCCAAGAATTCACGTGGCTGCTATCGGCCTGGCTGGTGAAAACAGGGTCTTTTTTGCTTCCATTGAGCAGGGCAGGTCTAGCGCAAGCAGGCAGGGACTGGGTGCTGTCATGGGGGCCAAAGGATTAAAGGCGATAGCTGTCCGCGGGAGGAAGAAGGACATCAGCGTCGCACGGCCGGAAGAATTTATAAAGCTATGCGACTGGGTGATGGATTACACTATGTGGCGGCAAGCAAACCCGATTCCCGGGCAAATACCCATTACGGCCATACTCGGGTCACCGCAGGAAATGCTGGAATGTGATGAGAAATGGCACACTGAGAATTTCGTGTGGGGAAACGCCCGCGTTCGGAGAAAAAACTTCTGGACCAAGGAAATCGAGCAAAAGTGGACCGAGACTCAATTAAAAGTGCGGACGCGCTTGATAAGCTGTTATAACTGTCCTCTAGAGTGCGGGGCAACGATTACAGTTCCGGGAGTCTCAAGGTACATGATGAAATGCTTCTCCAAGCTTACCTATGCAATGGCAGCCTTTGTAGATGACCTGGAATTTGGTTTTAGGATTGCTCAGCGTGCTACGGAATATGGAGTAGATGGGTTCTCGTGCCCACAGGTTATGGCTTTTGCTGTTGAGCTTTTAGAAAATGGTATATTGACTGAAAAAGACTTTGAAGGTTGCCCGTCCGATAATGAGGGGAGGTTTTATTGGCTTCTTGACAGGATTGTCCGACGGGAAGGTATAGGAGATATCCTGGCGGACGGTACCTATTGGGCTGCTAAGAGGATTGGCAATGGTGCAGAAGAGTTTGCTCATAATAACATCAGAAAACAAGAGCAGGCACCTCTCAAGCTTGGAATGTTGAATCCTATTTATTACCTTATGTATTCTACCAACGAGAAGGGGAATATTACCCAGATTGAAGGACAGTTTCCTCAGTTTGCTTATCCTACGCGGGAGGAAAGGGAAGCGTTTGTAAAGGACTGGTTCCAAGTTCCTGATGACAGGTTTAAAGAATATTTCTTGAAGTGGGAGCCGCGCGGTGAATTTTCAATGCCATTTTACCCGGGCATTCAAGAGTGCTGTGAGATTGTTAACTGGATGGAGATGATGCACTACATTGATGACGCTACCGGGGTTTGCACCGGTTTGTCGGCATTCCACTTGAAGCCGCCCTACCATATACACAATTATCCACATATTATATCAGCAGCAACCGGTCTCGATATCGATAAAGAGGAGCTAATTAAAATTACCAGGAGAAACCGGCAACTGGTTCGGGCCAACAATGTAAGAAGGGGCCTGAGAAGGGAAGATGATACGCCACCAGCAGACCACTGGAAGAAGAGGTTCCCTGAGTATGAGAAAAAACTACTGGATGCATATTTCGAATTTAAAGGATGGAATATGGATGGTGTTCCTACAAAGGAGACTTTGCAGGAATTAGATTTGGCTTACGTTGCTGAAGACTTTGAACAGAGAGGGATATATAAAGATGGCGAAGATTAAGAAGAAAATCAAGACGATTAGAATTGATATCAGTAAGTGCAATGGCTGTAGGGCATGCGAAATGATCTGCTCTGCCTTTCACGCTAACCCCAAATACAGCAGCGTCAATCCGGAAAGAGCACGTATCCGGATGGTTCGTGACCCGCTGAAAGATATATATCTCCCTGTGTATGCTGGTGAGTATACCCCGGCCGAGTGTATGGGCAGGGATGTATATATACTTGATGGAAGGGAATACGAAGAATGTGCCTTTTGCAGGGCTTCCTGCCCATCCAGGGATCTATTCAAGGAGCCCGACTCCGGCCTTCCTATCAAGTGCGATATGTGTGAGGACGAGCCACCGCTGGAAGAACCATTATGTGTCAAGTGGTGTAGAAATGACGCCCTGGTATATGAAGAAAGAGAAGAGGAAGTTGAAGAAGAAGAGAAGCCGGAAGATCTGGATATAGCATTGAATTCACTGGTTGATAAGCATGGATTACAGAAGCTAGTGGATACCGTAGCCCGGATGACACAGAAGGGCTAAAAATAAAAGTGAAGGAAGAGGAAAAGCGTGGAGACTGTAGCCCCCTTCAAAGAAGTCATAAATGAAATAAAGGAATATGGTGGCGAAGCTGTAAAGTTTTGCTATCAATGTGGGAAATGCGATACAGTTTGTCCCTGGAACAAGGTAAGGTCCTTCAGCGTGCGCAAGCTAATGCGCGAGGCAGTCTTTGGTTTGACAGAGGTAGAGAACGAAGAGATCTGGCGTTGTACGACCTGTGGGAAGTGCGCTCAGAAATGTCCGAGGGACGTGAAGCAAATAGAGGACATGAGGGCACTGCGCAGGATGGCGACAGGGTATG
>Ga0067045_1004654_pt1 | contig 12703 bp, 4 predicted proteins | sample TerdegcTABiofilm_FD_59184 | JGI IMG/M metagenome (GOLD analysis project Ga0067045, IMG submission 59184) | Combined Assembly of (Gp0054472, Gp0054536) Wastewater bioreactor microbial communities from Singapore -Terephthalate degrading...
GTGAGCGGCTCGATCCCTACCGGTCCAAGTACGCCAAACACATCCTTGGCGTCGCCAAGAAAAAGGGCCACGGACAGGTGGTCAACCGCTCCGAGCTGATCCAGGATGTCCTCGGCATGGAGTACCTCTCGCCGCAATCGCTCCGGCTCGAACCCGAATGGGCTGTGGTGGTGCTGGCCGCGCTGGTTTATGCCGGCGAAGTGGTCCTCTCCATTCCGGGCAAGAAGTTCGATGCCACCGGGCTCCAGCAATTGGCCGGAACCGGCATCGACGAGCTGGCCCAGTTCAAGCACATCGAGCGGCCCAAGGACTGGAACCTTCCGGCGCTCAAGGCACTTTTCGAACTGCTCGGACTCACGCCGGGCATGGCGCAACTGGTCACCCAGGGCAAGGACGAGCCGGTTCAGGAACTGCAGAAGGCTGTCACCAACGCCGTCGAACGGCTGGTGCTGGTGCAGCAGAGCATGCAGACCGGGTTGTTCTTCTGGGGCCGCAGCCTGCTGGCCGAGGATGAGATCAAAAAGCTCCGCGCGAAACTGGACGAGACCAAGACCTTTCTCGAATCCCTGCAGGCCTACACGACGACCGGCAAGCTCAAGAATTTCCACTACGACGCCTCGGAAGTGACGGCCCAGCGGAGTGGGCTCGAAGCCCTGGCCGAAATCAAGTCGCTCGAGGAACTGGTGGTGGACCTCGGGTCCACGGCCTCGTACCTCTCCACCGCCGAGGCGGTCCTGCCCACCTGCCACGAGTGGATCGACAAGATGAAGGCGGCGCGGGACGAGGTCCTCGCCCAGATCGGCGACCCGGCCAAACGGAGCGCGGCGGCATTCCGCCAGCAGACCCAGCGCAAGCTCGGCGACCTCAAGAAGGCCTACTTGCTGGCCTACCTTTCCATGCACGCCAAAGCGCGTCTCGGCGTGAATGAGGACAAGCGCAAGGCCCAGCTTATGGGCGACGAGCGGCTCAAGGACCTGCAGAAGCTCTCCACCATCGACCTGATGCCGCGCCAGCACCTCTCGGATTTCCAGAACCGCTTGGCTGGCCTGAGGAGCTGCTTTGCGCTCACCGAGCAAGAACTGGAAGCATCGCCGGTCTGCCCGCACTGCAACTTCAAACCGGGCGCGGAACCGCCCTCGGCACCTGCGGCGACGATGCTCGACGCCCTGGACGGCGAGCTCGACAAGCTGGTCGAGACCTGGACCCAGACGCTGCTCGCCAACCTCGAAGACCCGACCACCAAGGGCAACCTGAGCCTGCTCAAGCCTGAGCCGCGCAAGCTGGTGGACGGCTTCATCAAGAAGCGGGCACTGCCGGACGACCTGGACCAGGACTGCATCCACGCCTTGCAGGAAGTGCTCTCCGGGCTCACCAAGGTCTCGGTCAAGATCGCGGACCTGCGCGACGCGCTGCTCTCGGGCGGCTCTCCGGCCACCTCGGCGGAGATGCGGAAGCGGTTCGAGGAATACCTGGACGGGCTGACCAAGGGCAAGGAACCCGGCAAAGTCCGGATCGTTTTGGAATAGGAACCAAGAATGAACACGAAAGAAGGCGAAATAAAGACGGTTCTGGACAAGGGAGAAACCCTTGCAATCGAATTCAAGAGCGACCTCAAAGGATTGCCAGATCGTGATCTCGTGGCAGCCGTGGTCGCCATGGCCAATACCGAAGGTGGTCTGATTCTTTTGGGCGTCGAGGATGATGGAAGGGTTACGGGTATCCAGCCCACGCATCAGGACATCACAGGACTCAAGGCGTTGATTGCCAACCGAACCAGCCCATCGTTAGCCATATCAGCGGAAATCATCGAGCACGACGAAAAAAAGTTCCTCGGCATAACCGTGCCGAAATCTCATTCCATCGTGTCAACCACGGATGGACTGGTGTTGCGCCGTCGCCTCATGGTTTCCGGCAAACCAGAAGCCGTGCCTTTCTACCCCCACGAGTTCATCCAGCGCCAGGCCGCTTTGGGGTTGGTTGATCCCTCGGCCATGCCCTTGATGTCGCTGAGTGCCGAAGATATGAACCCGCTCGAGCGGCAACGCATACGCGAAGCCATCCGCCGTTACGGCGGCGATATGACGCTGCTGCCACTGGCCGATGAAGAACTGGATGGTGCGTTGGGGCTCGTCACCACCGTTGAAGGGGTTCGCCGGCCGACCGTTTCGGGACTGCTCTTTCTGGGCCGTGAGGAAACCATCCGCCGGCATATTCCCGCCCATGAGGTCGCCTTTCAAGTCCTGGAGGGCACGGATGTCCGTGTTAACGAATTCTTCCGGAAACCGCTGCTGCAAACCTTCGAAGAAGTTGAGCTGCTTTTTAAAGCCCGGGTTGTTGAACAGGAAATACAAGTGGGGCTTTTCCGTGTGCCCATTCCCAATTTTGACCGCCGGGCGTTCCGGGAAGGCTTTATCAATGCCTTGGTCCATCGTGATTATGCACGGTTGGGCACCGTACATGTGCGGTTGGACAATGAGGGTCTGAGCATTACCAGTCCTGGCGGTTTCGTCGAAGGCGTGACGCTGCACAATCTGCTTGTGGCGCCACCGCGCTCCCGTAACCCCTTGCTGGCCGATATTGTCAAAAGAATCGGTCTGGCCGAACGCACCGGACGCGGCATTGACAGGATTTATGAAGGCATGCTCCGGTATGGCCGCCCAGCGCCGGACTACTCCATGTCCGACATTTATTCCGTGGGATTGCTCATGTCCCGCACGGATGCGGACACTTCATTTCTTGAGATGATCCTCGCCTATGAGGCGCGGGCCGGTGTACCGATGCCCATCGACAGTTTGATTATCCTTTCCCGCCTATGTCAGGAACGGCGCCTCACGACGACCGATTTGGTCGAAAGTACCCAGAAGCCCGAACCATCTACGCGCGCCACCCTCGAAAAACTGGTGGAGGCCGGGTTGATCGAAGCGCAAGGCACCGGGCGCGGACGGTCCTATATGCTTAGCGCCAAGGTGTACAAGAAAACCGGCCAGAAGGCCGCCTATGTCCGGCAGGCCGGTTTCGACAATATCCAGCAGGAGCAGATGGTGCTGACCTATATCGATAAACATGGCTCCATCAAGCGGGCAGAGGTCATGGAATTATGTAGGCTTTCCGGTCCGCAATCCTATCACTTGCTCAACCGCCTGCAAAAACAGGGAAAAATTCGCAAAAACGGGGAAAAACGCCATGCGTTCTATACACGGGAAATGTAAATCTATGCACAACTGTTTTGCATCCTATGCACGCGTGCATAGGATGTGTATGGAAATCGCTTTGACAAAAGAGAACAAGCCATGAAGAGCAAGCCGACCAACCAGCAAACTCTCTTTGAAGCGTCCCTCACCGCGATCCGCGACTCGGGGCACGTGACCTGCCTGGGCATGACGTTCCCGAACGACGAGGAGCGGCGGAAGCATTTCCTCGGCCTCCTGCGCGAGAAGCTGAAGGACCCCGAGTTCCGCAAGATCGAGGGATTCCCCATCGGCTCGGACGAGGACATTCTGGCGCTCTCCGACCCGCCGTACTACACCGCCTGCCCGAACCCGTTCATTGCCGACTTCATCAAGCATTACGGCAAGCCCTACGACCCGAGCAAGCCGTATAGCCGCGAGCCGTTCGCCGCCGATATAAGCGAGGGAAAGACGGACCCTATCTATAAGGCGCATTCATACCACACGAAAGTGCCGCATCTGGCGATCATACCGTCTGTCCTGCACTACACCGAACCGGGCGATGTCGTATTGGACGGGTTTTGCGGCTCGGGAATGACGGGGGTGGCCGCGCAGATGTGCGGCCACAGGGCGGTTGTCGAGTCGCTGGGCTATCGGGTGGACGACGACGGAACCATTCTGCGGCGGGAAACGGCCGAAAACGGCGAGGCGAACTGGAAGCCGTTTTCAAAGCTCGGTTCACGCAGGGCCGTGCTGAACGACCTGTCGCCCGCGGCGACCTTCATCGCCGCCAACTACAACCTGCCCTTTGACGTCCGGGAGTTCACCCGCGCCGGAAGACAAATTCTCGATGAAGTGGAAAGCGAAATCGGATGGATGTACCGAACGCTCCGGATCGATGAAAAAGGGGCGACCACCGAATCGCCGGAAACCTGGGCCAAAGCGCTCGATGCTTGCCGGACGACGGAGGAAATCCTTTCCCTTCTAGCCTCCCGGCCATCTGCGTTCGGCATTATCGAGTACACCGTCTGGAGCGAGGTCTTCACCTGTGCCGACTGCGCGGGCGAAGTGGTCTTTCTCGACGAAGCGCTCGACCAGGAGACCAAAAGAGTCAACGAGGTTTTCCCATGTCCCCATTGCAGCAGCGAACTGAGCAAGCAACGGCTTGACCGCTGCTATGAAGCTCGATTTGACCGTGTTCTTGGGAGAACCGTTCAAACGCCTAAGCGCAGACCACTGCTAGTTTCTTATAAAGTAGGTGGACAGCGATATGAGAAAAAGCCGGACCAATTTGACTTGGCATTGTTGGAACGAATTGCTGAGATAGAGTGGCCTTCAGAAGTGCCCTCTGTCGAAATCCCCGGCATGCATATGACTCACGAAAGGGCGCGGATGGATAGGCAAGGCATCACCCACATCCACCATTTCTTCCTGCCACGAGCTGCGCACGCCCTGGCCGCGCTCTGGCGTAAGGCCAACGCCCATCCTGACGCTCGCATCCGGCACATGCTGTTGTTCTTTATAGAGCAGGCAATCCCTGGCATGTCGGTGCTCAATCGCTACCAGCCGATTCAGCAGGGACGTCCTGGAGGCTCCCAAGTCAACCGCCAAATGACAGGCGTGTACTACGTTGCGTCACAAATTTCCGAATGCAGCGCCCAGTATAACCTGGGTAACAAGTTGGATCGTTTGATCAAGGCATTCGGAATGTATATTGCCGAGGAGGAAGCAACTGTACTCACAACGGGGACAACCGCGCATTGTCACCTTCCCGACAATGCTATCGACTATATTTTCACCGACCCGCCGTTCGGCGAGAACATCTACTACGCCGACCTGAACTTCCTGGTGGAATCATGGCATCGCGTGATTACCAACGCCGCGCCTGAAGCCATCGTGGACAAATTCAAGAAGAAGGGCCTGCCCGAATACCAACACCTGATGCAACGCTGTTTCGAGGAATACTGCCGCGTCCTCAAGCCCGGCCGATGGATGACCGTGGTCTTTCACAACTCGCGCAACGCCGTCTGGAACGCCATACAGGAAGGGATGCAGGCGGCGGGCTTTGTCGTGGCGGATGTGCGCACACTTGATAAGCAACAAGGCTCCTACCGTCAGGTGACCAGCACCGCCGTCAAGCAGGACTTGGTCATCTCCGCCTACAAACCCAACGGCGGTCTTGAGGAGCGCTTCAAACTCGAAGCGGGAACGGAGGAAGGCGTCTGGGACTTTGTGCGCACGCACTTGCGGCAGCTGCCCGTTGCCGTGGTCACGGGTCAAAGCGACTCGGGACTTGGGACTCAGGACTCGCGACTGGAGATAGTTGCCGAAAGGCAAAACTATCTCCTCTTCGACCGCATGGTGGCCTTTCACGTCCAGCGCGGCGTAACCGTGCCGCTGTCCGCAGCGGAGTTTTATGCTGGGCTTGCCCAGCGCTTCCCGGAGCGCGACGGGATGTACTTCCTGCCCGAGCAGGTGGCGGAGTACGACAAGAAGCGCATGTCCGCGAAGGATGTCCTGCAGCTTACGCTCTTCGTCACCGATGAGGCTTCCGCCATCCAGTGGCTTAAAGCAAGTCTCACCAGGAAGCCGCAGACCTTCCAGGAGCTCCACCCGCAGTTCCTCAAGGAGATCGGCGGCTGGCAGAAACACGAGAAGCCGTTGGAACTCAAGGAACTGTTGGAGCAGAACTTCCTCTGTTACGACGGCAAGGGACCGATCCCGCCTCAGATCGTCTCCTGGATGAAGCAAAGCGCCACCTTGCGGGAGTTAATAAGTCAGGAGTCGCGGGTCACGGGTCACGGGTCGGAAGGCTCAGGACTCGAGACTCAGAACTCGCAACTCCTTCGCGAAGCGAAGGACCGCTGGTACGTGCCCGACCCCAACAAGGCCGGCGACTTGGAAAAGCTGCGCGAGCGGTCGCTGCTCAGGGAGTTCGAGGACTACCGGGCATCCAGCCAGAAGCGCCTGAAGGTGTTCCGCCTCGAGGCGGTGCGGGCAGGATTCAAGAAGGCCTGGCAGGAGCGCGACTACGCCACGATCATTGCCGTGGCCCGCAAGGTTCCCGAGAACGTCCTCCAGGAAGACCCCAAGCTCCTCATGTGGTACGACCAGGCGCTGACCCGGATGGGAGGTGAATAAGGTGAATCCCACGATGAATTGGAAACTACAGTTTCAATCAGAAAGCAGCCACATTCAGGTGTCCGGGTTCATTGCAGCGTCCGAAGAAGAATGCCGTCAGTATTTCGTGCGTCGCGTATCCGCCAAGATCTCAGAATCGGACGGGTCAGAAGAACTCCGACAGCACTTGATCGAATTGGAAACGACAGGGTTCGATTTGCATGGACTAATTGGACAGGTTGAGTCTTCGCCCAGAGCCAGGGATTGGGAAATCGGCGAAGCGTTCGCCGAAATCGCCCTGGAGGATGGACACGAAGCCATGTTCCCATGGCCGACGGGATTCGACAAGCGAACCCGTAAAGCCAGCCTACCGGGCCCGGATCTGGTCGGGCTGCAATGCCATGCCTCCCCGCGTTTTGTTTTTGGCCAAGTGAAGTCCTCTTCCGAGAATCGCGTGCCCCCACAAGTGGTCAATTCCACCGACGACTGCCTCCGCAACCAGATGATCCATCTGCGGCATCGCTCAGCGGATCGGCAACAACTTATCAGTTGGTTGTTGGTACGGATGCGCGGCACCGAATGGGAGGATGCCTTCAACGAAGCCTTGAAACGCTACTCAGAGGGTGACCTGTGGCTTGTCGGCGTGCTGGTAAGCGGAAGGCGTGATCCAGTCGAAACGGACCTTACAAACATCTGTGCTGGAATCGATCACCAGCCAGGAGGAGCGGTAGTTCATCTGCTCGGCTTCTATCTGCCTTTTCATAAAGACGAATGGGTCGACATCATCTACGGTAGGGAGGCGACCCCATGAGCGCATTCGCGACGGACATCCTCATTGCAAAAACTGGCGGTCGTGAAGCACTGGATCGAACGGCCTACCATGCCAAAGTCATACTGGCGAAGACCGTGCTGAAGCGCATTGCCGACCGTGATCCCTCAGCGTTCATGTCGGTGCCACCGGAAGCGGTGAAGACTTTGGAAGAAACCTTGCATTTAGTCGAACTGCGCTGCCTCGATTTAGCTATTGCTTGGCGTCGAGATGTCCGCTCAAACGAAGGAATCGAGTTCCGTGATTACTGCTCGCTGGCGTTTGATATTAGACGAGTGTTGTCGCTGGGAGAAACCGAGGATGCCTGTGTCAAAGGCGCCATTCGCCTTGCGGCGGTCGGGGTATTGGGAGATCGAAGCGCTGACATCCGGCGTTATCTCAATGAGAATACCTGGCCCGTGCCCGAGGTGAACGCTGATGAGGCAGGATGGCCTAAGCTATTTCTCTTCCGCGTGGCTGACGCATTCCTGCGAGTGGTGCGCAAGAAGAGCTGGGATGACCTCCGCGCCGTGGCCCGTGCGATTGCTGAGCTTCGCCAAAGCCAACAGCTTTACGAACGGGAATACCTACAACAGGAGAACGGATTGCGGCAGGTCGCGGCCATTGAGCTGGTGGCCTTTTATCAATTGGCGAAAGCCGTCGAAATGCTGGGCGTATTTGTCGGCAAAGGCACGCCTCGCACAGCGCTGGATGATGTGGATTTTCATCTTTCACGTGCCGTCAAAGCGGCGGATTCCGCCGGCATCATTGAGCTTGCGCTGCTCCTGCGGTGGATAAGCATGGCTGCGAGGATGCTAATCCGCTCCACTATTTGGCACCAACTGGCGGCTTATAACAGCAAGATGACGGATTTCAAGCGTGCGTTGACTGATGAACTACAGACACGCCCGCTATTTGAACTGCTACCACCCCAACGCGATGCCATCCAGGAGGTCATGCATACTGGCAACCGGGCAGTGGTGGTCGAAATGCCGACCTCCAGCGGCAAAACCCTGCTGGCCGAATTCCGCATCATTCAGACGAAGGTGAATGTCGCCAACGCGTGGATTGCCTATCTGGTGCCGACGCGGGCTCTAGTCAATCAAGTCACCGTTCGCCTCCGCCGAGACCTCGGGCCTTTAGGATTCAAGATCGAACAGGCCACACCTGCCTACGAATTGGATGCCTTGGAAGAGGAATTACTGGCTGCACCTGGCAGTTTTGATGTACTCGTGACCACCCCGGAGAAGCTCGATTTGTTGGTCCGCAGCGGAGCCGCTGACCAAGGAGGTCGCCCACTTGGCTTGGTGGTGCTGGATGAAGCCCACAATCTGGGAGACGGAGAACGTGGACTGCGGAGTGAACTCGTGCTCGCCACCATCAACCGTGAATCGCCGGACACTCACTTCTTACTCCTGACTCCATTTATACCGAACGCGGAAGAGCTTGCCACTTGGCTGGATGACGAGCGTTCCCGGAGTGTAACCCCGTCACTCGCGATCAACTGGCAGCCCAACGATCAGATGATTGCTCTCGCGTATCCAAAAGGCCGGGGGAGAGTATGGGGGCTCGAGGTGAAGCCCCTCCACGTCAGTCGGCCGCACCGTATACCCATTGCCTTTGACGAGCGTGTAACCATTGACCGCGAGCGAACCCGTGACCTTACGTTAACGCAGGCTAAGTCATCGAAACTCGAAGTCTCTGCACTCGTTGCTGAAGCGCTTGCTTCTCGTGGAAGTTCCATCGTATTGGCATATTCCCCTACTGACTGCTGGAATCTCGCGGAGAAATTGGCTCCTATGCTTCCAGACAAACAAAGCGACAGGCTTACGTTAGTAAGGGAATTCGTGAAGGCAGAATACGGGGAGGATTTTGCATTACATGCTTTTCTGGGAAAAGGCCTGGGGGTTCATCACGCGGGCATTTCACCTGAAGTGAGAACCCTTTTGGAATGGTTGACCGAGGAGGGTGAATTAGTGGCGCTGGTAGCCACGACCACTGTGGCGCAAGGAGTAAACTTCCCTATTTCAAATGTCATTCTATCAACCCACTTCAAACCGATTCGGATTGGCGAAGCCTTTATCAAAGGCAAACTCCGCCCAGATGAGTTCTGGAACATCGCTGGCCGGGCCGGGCGCTTATTCCAGGATACGCTTGGGCTGGTTATTTTTGCGTCCCAACAACCAGATGATAATTCTTTGGAAGCCTATGTGAACGACAAAGTAGTCGAATTGGCGTCCGCATTGGAGCAGATGATTGAAGATACGGTCGAGAGAGGTTGGGATCTCGATCTGCGCCGTTTGGTAAGAAACGATGCGAAGTGGTCGAGCTTCGTCCAATACTTGGCCCACAGCTACCGAAAGATTGGTGACCATGCGCAGTTTCTCACGGACACAGAAAAGCTGCTCAAACGTACCTACGCTTACCATCGACTGAGTGAGCATCAGCCTGAATTGGCCGAACAACTGATCGAATCCACCCGGATATACGCCGAACAACTCAGCAATCTTCCCGCTGGGGTCTTAACTCTGGTGGACAGCACCGGATTCTCACCAGAGAGCATTATGGAACTGCTCCATGACAAAGAATCCTTCAGTCTTCAAGCGGAAGATTGGAGCCCAAGCCGTCTCTTCCAATCGGGTGGTGAAGGGATGAAAAGCCTTGTTGGTGCTTTGCTCAGGGTGCCGGAGTTGAATATCCCAACTATTGGTGGCGGTGATGGAAAGTCCATCGCTTCTATGCTGGAGATGTGGGTGTCCGGCAAGACGCTGAGGGAAATTGCCGATCGGCACTTTGCGGACGTCCCAGACATCCAAAGGCGTCTTACGGAATGCTGCCGCACGGTCTACCAGACTCTCACTCACCAGGGTTCATGGGGGATTGGAGCTCTTCAGTCAATGAGTGAGATTGCAGATGCGAACCTGTCGGAGGAAGCTAAGGCTGCAATTCGTTCGGTGCCGTCCATGATCTACTTTGGTGTTCCCACTATCGAGGCAGTTCTCATGAGGAGCTTGGGTGTGCCCCGGTCGATCAGCGTAGCGATGGGCAATAGGTTTACAGTAGAAGCGACCGATGCTGAGTCAGCACCGCGTCTTCAAAAAGCAAGGGCATGGCTTGAACGAAGCTCCGCCGAAACTTGGCAGGAAGTAGCAAACGAATCCAATCTACCTATGGATGGGAAACGGATGCGGGATGCGTGGCGCATCATCACCGGTAATCAGACCTTGTAAAGTCTGTGTGGGGAAAGCATGAGAATAGACTCGAAACCAAGAAACGGAAATGATGGGCAGCATAAAACAAGGTGATTGGTACTACAACCCGGACCACGGGCAGCTTTGTCAGGTCATCGAAGCCCAGACGCTCTGGGGTGAGACGACCTGCCGCGTCTGGCTGCCCGGCCGCGACTCCGTGGTCCGCATCCCGGCTTCCAGGCTTAAGTCCCTGGAGAGCGCGGGCACCGGCTCGCCGGACGATATCGCCTACATCGCTGCTGCCGCGCGGGTAGCCGACGCCCTGACCCAAGACGTCCTACTCGCGCCCATCGAGTCCTCCGTCATTCCGCTTCCGCACCAGATTCGGGCACTGTCCCGCGCCATCGCCAACGACCGCGTGCGCTATCTCCTGGCGGACGAGGTCGGCTTGGGCAAGACCATCGAAGCCGGACTCATCATGCGGGAGCTGAAGCTTCGCGGGCTGGTCAAGCGGACGCTCGTCATCGCCCCGAAGGGACTGGTGAGCCAGTGGGTCAGCGAGATGCGCTTTCACTTCGGGGAGACCTTCCAACTCGTGCTTCCCGAGGACATCAAGACACTGAAACGGATCGCACCGTCCTCCGGCCCGGAAAGCGGGAATCACGATCCGGAAGCGATGCCCGCCAATGCATGGCAGATGTTCTCCCAGGTGGTCGTGCCGATGGATTCGGTCAAGCCTCTGGACAAGCGCCGCGGCTGGAGCGCGGCTCAGGTGAGCGAGCACAACCGGGAGCGGTTCGAGGACCTGATCTCCGCCGGCTGGGACTTGGTCATCGTGGATGAAGCGCATCGTCTTGGCGGCAGCACCGACCAGGTGGCCCGCTTCAAACTGGGCCAGGGACTCGCCGAGGCCGCGCCTTACTTCCTGCTGCTCTCGGCCACTCCGCACCAGGGCAAGACCGATGCCTTTCATCGGCTGGTTTCTCTGATCGACGCCCAGGAGTTCCCGGACATCAGCAGCGTCACACGCGAGCGGGTCCAGCCGTATGTCATCCGCACCGAGAAGCGCCGCGCCATCGATGCCGATGGAAAACCCCTGTTCAAGCCGCGGCGCACGCAGCTTGGCCCGGTCTCCTGGGAAGAGCGACACCGCAGTCAGCAACTCCTCTACGAGGCGGTCACCGAATACGTCCGCGAAGGCTACAACCAGGCCATGCGGGAGAAGCGGAGCTACATCGGCTTTCTGATGATCCTGATGCAGCGCCTGGTGGTCTCCAGCACGAGCGCCATCCGTACTACGCTTGAAAGGCGTCTTGTGTCAATAGAAGGAACCACGAATAGACACGAATCAACACCAATAGAAAGTGATGATTTGGTGTTAATTGGTGTCCATTCGTGGTTTTCACTAGAAGAATGGGCGGACCTGGACGGCCAGGAGCAGATCGATGTGTTGCTTCGCACTCGCCTTAAGGCACTGAAAAACGAGCGCGCCGAGGTCAAGCTGTTGCTGGAAGCTGCGGCCCGCTGCGAGCAGATCGGACCGGACGCCAAGGCTGAGGCGCTGCTCGACTGGCTCTATCGCCTTCAGTCCGAGGAGAGCGATCCGGAGCTCAAGGCGCTGGTGTTCACCGAGTTCGTTCCCACCCAGGAGATGCTGCGTCGATTCCTGACCGAGCGCGGGTTTTCGGTCGTCTGTCTGAACGGCTCCATGGACATGGAAGAGCGTAAGCGAGTCCAAGAGGCCTTCGCCAAGGATGTCCGAATTCTCATCTCCACCGACGCCGGTGGGGAGGGCCTGAACCTCCAGTTCTGCCACGTGGTGATCAACTACGACATCCCCTGGAACCCGATGCGTCTCGAACAGCGGATCGGCCGGGTGGACCGTATCGGCCAGGCCCATGCGGTGCGCGCGGTCAACTTCGTCTTCGAAGGCTCGGTAGAACATCGGGTCCGTGAGGTGCTGGAGCAGAAGCTCGCCATCATCTTCGAGGAGTTCGGCATCGACAAGACCGGCGACGTCCTCGACTCTGCTCAGGCGGGCCACATGTTCGACGAGATGTATGTCGAGGCGATCCTCAATCCCGAAAAGGTGGAGGACTCCGTCGAGAGCGTGGTTGCCCGCCTGCAGGAGCAGGCCCGCGAGGCGCGCACGACCGCATCCGTACTTGGCGCGACCGAGGACCTGGAGCCCGGCGAAGCCCAGCGGTTGCTGACTCACCCCTTGCCACATTGGGTCGAGCGCATGACCGTGAGCTACCTGAAGGCGCATGGCGGCCAGGCCGAGAGGAGAAGCCAGAGCTGGAATCTCACCTGGCCCGACGGCGAGACGTATGAGAACGTGGTCTTCACCGGCAAGGAAGCCGAGAGGCTTCCGGCCGCCCGGCATCTTACTCTTGAAGAGCCGAAAGTCCGCGGAC
>Ga0067045_1031279_pt1 | contig 12699 bp, 11 predicted proteins | sample TerdegcTABiofilm_FD_59184 | JGI IMG/M metagenome (GOLD analysis project Ga0067045, IMG submission 59184) | Combined Assembly of (Gp0054472, Gp0054536) Wastewater bioreactor microbial communities from Singapore -Terephthalate degrading...
AGAAAATTTTTGCTCTTTTATTTATTGTGTGGTGTGGGAGCCGGAATATTCCAGATTTTGCTTTCACCAGTTCTAACAGATTCATTAGCAGTTACAATTGGTGCTTCAGGCGCTGTATTCGGAGTAATGATTGCATTTGCAATGTTCTTCCCCGATAGGTACATACTAATTTATTTTTTAATCCCGATTAAAGCCAAGTATCTTATTGCTATTCTTATAGTATTTGAATTTGTCTCGGTAACCGATCCGTCTGTAGTTGCTCACCTTGCACATATTGGCGGTGCAGTTACAGGTTTTGCATTTCTGTTGCTTGATAAAAGGAATAATTTCAACCTTTCCAGTTTTCTGAATTCATTCAAAAAAACCAAATCGTTTGATTCTTTTGGAGGATTTCGCGGTTCAAGATTCAGCAAAACTGTTCAAGATGATGAAATTGAAGACGCCAAATATTATGACATCAACAACTCGAAGAAGGATGAAATCATTGTTACACAGGAAGAAATTGACCGCATACTCGATAAAATTAGTCAAAGCGGTTATCAAAATTTAACTGATCGTGAAAAGAAGATTTTATTTGAAGCAAGCAAAAAGAAATAGTAAACTTATTTTAAATTCTCTTCTTCTTTTGCTTATTGCTCTTAGCTGCAATAAGAATAAATTAAGTGAGGATGTTGCAGTAAAAGTATATGTAGAAAAAATTGTTGTGGAAGAGAAATACGCTACTCAGCCCGATTCAATAAAATTTTACAATGGGAAAATCTTCTCTAAGTACAATACATCCGAAGAAGCATTAAAAATGTTTATGAATGATCTTGGATATAAGAGCGAGCTCTGGAATAGTTTCTTCAAAAAAGCTGATGAGTACTTAATACAATTAAAAAAAGATCGAGTTATTGACTAATCTTTTTTTTGGCAAGAAAAATTCTTAATAGTGAATAATTTATTTTGTTATTAAGCGCTTCTTTTAATTCTTTTAGTTCGGTTATTCCTTCACTTATTTTTTTCTCAATTTCTTTCAAGTCATCTCTATTAAATAGATAATCTATATCTAGATTGGGAATAGCTGAAATTAGTGATTCAATTTGAAGTGATAATAAGGTTTCGGATAATTTTGTTAATTTCGATATATCCTCGAAAGAATATTTTTTTCTTAATAATTCCACTACTTGCAAGCTGTTTTCGGGTAGGTTTTTCTTCCTTATCATTTCTTTAAGTCTATTATCGGATCTGCTTTCCCTTAGTACCTCAAGAAATTCCTCTCCAATTTTATTAAACATCCTTTGATTAAATCCTTCTATTGCTAACAGTTCCGATATAGTAGCCGGTTTGCTTCTTGCAATCTTCTGTAATAATTCGTCAGGACAAATTAATTGAGGCGACTGATTAAATTTTGATGAAGCTTCTTTACGTATTTGTCGCAGTAAGTTGAATAATTGCAGTTCCCCTTCAAAATCCACATTAGATTTGATACTTGTATTTGTCAGTGTATCATCAGGAATAGAAAGTATAATCTCATTCTTCTGAACAATCACTCTTTTTTCTTGTTGTAATTTATGTATTGCACTTTCAATTTCTTTTTTAGAAAAATGATTGCAGGAACCAAATCCGGGCAGATTGTTACCTTCTATTGATTTCCCTTTTAAAATATTTATCAGCTCAACTCTTTTTGTTGCATGACCAATTTCTTTCAGCAATTCAATTAAATGTTGTTCAATAAATTCAGTGCTATTTGAATAAGTCAGCCTACCGATACAAACGTCACATTTTCCGCATTTATAGTTGTTATCTATTTGTCCGAAGTATTCAAGAATAAATTTGAACCGGCAATGATTAGTGCCAACATAGTTAATCATCATGTCAAGTTTTTTTTTATTGTATTCAACCAGATTTTTTGTTCTCTCATAATTGAGTTTTAAATCTTCGGCTTTTATTCTAGTGCCTACAAGTTTGATTGTGTTATGGATAGAAGGCAGTTGATAGTTAATTATTCCGGAATTACTTAGTGCTTTTAATAGATCTATAATATGCTCGTTGCTTTCATCAAGTAAATGGGATAGGCGGGAAATATTGATATAAGTTTTAGAATTGAAAAATGTTGTTCCGTATTCACGGGCAAGGATAAGCAGCAAATCTTTTACATCGTTATCATCTATATTTTTTATGTAATTCAATAAATTTTTTGGATTGAATAATGACTGGACGAAATGCTTTTTGTTATCGGAGTCCGGTGAAATGTAACCTGATTCGGATAAAATTTTAATTGACGATTCGAGTAATCCTTTTGTAACACCTTTGGATTCAAGAAATGAAGTTAGATTATTATCAATAGGAATTTCTTTGGAAAGAGAACTGCCAAGTGCAACAGAGGAATAATCGCAAAGTGTGTTATAAACTAATTCAATTTGTTCTCTTGTGGGGAAGAGATTCTTTATAAAGTATTCCTGGATTAAATGGTCGTTATCATCATATAAAAGAAAAATATTTGCTTCGTTGCCATCTCGACCAGCTCTGCCTATTTCCTGGTAATAATTTTCTAAATTTGCCGGTAATTGAAAATGAATAAGAGTCTTAATATCACTCTTATCTATTCCCATTCCAAAAGCATTGGTTGCAACAATTAATTTTACTCTGTTGTTTTGAAAATCATCCTGAATAATTCTTCTAAGCTCTGACGCTACACCGGCATGATAATAAATTGCTTCAATTCCTTGTAACCGTAAATACTCACTTATTTCTTCGGTAGATTTTCTGGTGGCTGTATAAATTATTCCGGGTAATTCATTATGCTTAATTAATTCTAAAATTTTTTCTTTTTTATTCTTAGTCTTTATTACATTCAGATGAAGATTTTCTCGTTCAAATCCTTTGATGAATACTTTATGATTATTCATTCCCAACTGGTTTATAATATCATTTCTTACATACGCGGTTGCCGTAGCTGTAAATGCTGATATTGAATTAAATCCGATTAAATCTGAAAATGATTTTATTTTCCTGTAGCTGGGTCTGAAACTATGTCCCCATTCGCTTATACAATGTGCTTCGTCAACAAATAGATAAGCTGGTTTTAAGTTTTTAATTGATTCACAAAATTGGATATTATTAAGTTTCTCGGGTGATAAATAGAGAAGTTTTATATTTCCCGAATCAATTTCCGATAGTATTTTATTTGTTTCTCTGAAATCAATTGTGCTGTTTATAAATGCTGCGGCTTTCTGGTTGGAATTGATCGAATCGACCTGATCTTTCATAAGCGCGATTAGAGGGGATATTACAATGCTAAATCTATTGGACATAAGTGCCGGGACCTGGTAACAAATCGATTTGCCGCCTCCCGTGGGTAGAACCGCTAATACACTTTCACCGGAAATTATGGAGTTAATAATTTCCTCCTGACCCGGTCTGAACTGATCATATCCAAAAAAGTTTTTTAAAATTTCATTCGGAGTCAAATACTCTTTCCTGACAAATTGAAGCAGTAATTTATTCTAATCAAAAAATATAAATAGTAAACTAAACTTGCTTAATCAATTAATTTATGTCCGGCTGCATAATCCTGAACCTTACTTAATATTTTGGAAGATAATAGAGAAGAAAGAAGCATCAAGATTTCTCATATGTGATTACAATTTTATTATTTATAGTAAATCGGATTATGAATACCTTCAAAATATGGTGAATTGGATGATTTGTAATGGTATAATATTTGTCAAATTAAATGATTCTATAAAAGTAATTCGATATTTTTGATAATTAAAAATCCAAATAAAGTAAAAAGTGAGTAAAAAATGCCGGAAGAGAAATTAAAATTAGAAGACCTTCTTGGAAGTGTTCAGAGGGTAGATGAACAAGAACGGATCGATTATGTAGCGATTATTGGAGGCGGCGTTATGGGTCAGGGTATTGCCCAGACCATTGCATCCGCTGGATTAGATGTACTGATCGTTGAAATTGATGAAGAACATATTAAAAGGTCACAGGAAAATCTAAACTCCAGTATGGAACGTGAGATTTCCAGATGGTCTATGACTCAGAGTGAAATGAAATCAATCTTAAGCAGAATTAAGTGGACGATCGAAATATCCGATGTTGCTGATTGTGATCTGATTATTGAAGCCGTTGATGAAAATTACGATTTGAAGATGAAAATTTTTAAGGAACTTGACAAAATTGCCCGACCTAATACTATATTTATTTCTAACACATCAACATTAAGTCTAACTAAAATTGCAGAGGTAACAAACCGTAAAGATAAAATTATCGGTATGCACTTTTTAAATCCTGTTCCAAAAGTTCCTCTTGTTGAACTTGTAAGAGCGTTGGACACTTCTAATAAAACTGTTGATGTAATTAAAAAATTTGCATCCAAGATTGGTAAAAAAGCTATTCCGGTTTATGAATATCCCGGATTCGTAACTACTCGCGCTATTGTACCTTTACTTAATGAAGCGATGCACATTTTATTAGAAGGAATTGCAACTGCCGAAGATATTGATACTGCTATGAAACTCGGTTATAATTTTAAGACCGGTCCACTCGAGATGGCAGATTCAATGGGTCTTGATGAAGTTCTTGCCTGGATGCAGACTTTGTGGGATACATTAGGTGAACCTCGTTATAGACCAAGTCCAATTCTCCGTAAACTTGTTAGAGAAAGGAAGCTTGGTAAAAAAACCGGCGAAGGATTTTTTAAATACGATGCTGATGGAAATATAATTCATTAAAAGTTGAGGAATAAATGAAAGTTTTAGTTTTGAATTGCGGAAGCTCATCAATAAAATATCAGTTTATTGATACAATGACAAAGACTGCTCTTGCTAAAGGAATGGTAGAAAGAATTGGAATGTCCAGTGCGGTACTTACACATCAACCGTTGGATAGAGAGAAAATTAAAATTGTAGGTGAAATTTTAGACCACTCGATTGCAATTGAATATGTTATTGCCGTGTTGCTGAGTCCTAATCATGGTGTAATAAAAGATAAAGCTGAAATTGATGCTGTAGGTCATCGTGTTGTTCATGGCGGTGAAACTTTCTCAGGTTCTGTATTGATAACAGACCAGGTGATGAAAGCACTTAAAGATAATATCGAGTTGGCACCTCTACATAATCCGCCAAACATTAAAGGTATTCAGGCAACAAAAGAACATTTGCCAAATACACCTCAGGTTGGTGTATTCGATACTTCGTTCCATATAAAGATGCCGCCTCATGCATTTCTTTATGGAATTCCATACGAACTTTATAAAAAGTATAAAATACGCCGTTATGGATTTCACGGAACTTCGCATCGATACGTTTCTCAACGAGCTGCAATTATGCTTGGTCGTCCTTTCGAGGAATTGAAAATAATAACCGCGCATTTAGGAAATGGTTGCAGCATGGCAGCAGTTGATTGCGGACATTCAGTCGATACAACCATGGGCTTTACTCCTCTTGAAGGATTGTTAATGGGAACAAGAAGCGGCGATATGGATCCGTCAGTAATATTATATATAATGGCAAAAGAAGGACTGTCATTATCAGAAGCAAATACATTATTGAATAAGCACAGCGGACTAATCGGAATAAGCGGTGAAAGCAGCGACATGCGCGAAATTGAAGAAGCCGTAGCAGAGGGGAATAAAAAAGCAAAATATGCATTCGATGTATTTACATATCGAATAAAAAAATATATTGGAAGCTATGCTGCTGCTATGGGCGGAGTTGATGCTGTGGTATTTACCGGCGGAATTGGTGAAAATTCTGTTATGGTAAGACGCGATGTGTCTTCTAATATGGAATTTCTTGGAATCAAGATTGATCAGACTAAAAATGAAAATGTAAAAGGTGAAATGGAAATTTCTACACCTGATTCCAAAGTTAAAGTACTACGAATTCCAACTAATGAAGAACTTGTGATTGCATTAGATACTCAGCAAATTGTAAGTGAAGAACTTTCTTCCTTAAAAGCCGCAAGTTCTAATTAATTCCAAAGTAAATTTATGAATGCCGGATTTAACCGGCATTTTTTATTTTATAAAACCTTATTTTATATCACCCATTTAACCTGAGAAAATATTTATGGACTTTAATTTATTCTTACTCACATTTATTCCTCTCTTTGTAGCGATTGACATTATTGGTACCACTCCTGTTTTTCTTGGGTTTACTGAAGGAATCTCTAACTTCCAGAGGAAAAAATTAATTTATGAAGCATGTCTTACTGCATTTATAGTTGCTCTTGGATTTTTATTTGCCGGTAAAGCTGTACTCCGTTTTCTTGGTATTACAATTAATGATTTTAGAATAGCAGGTGGACTTGTTCTTCTTATTCTAAGTATTAATGATATTTTATCTTCTTCGGAAAACAGGAGAAACCCTCACTCCAACATTGGTATTGTTCCTCTTGGAATTCCACTGATTATGGGTCCCGCTGCATTAACAACAATCTTAATACTTAACGATAAGTATGGTTTCTTTCCAACAATAACAGCAATGCTTGCAAACTTCATAATAATAGTTGCTATTCTTACTAATGCAAAATGGTTGACAAAAGCATTGGGTGATGGAGGTTCAAAAGCATTTGCAAAAATTGCTTCTCTCTTTCTTGCTGCTTATGCAGTTATGATGATAAGAGAAGGAATAGCTAATGTTATTAATAATTTATGAGGTGATTCATGGATCTACTTCTTAAAGGAAAAACTGTTTTAATTACTGCAGCCAGTATGGGAATTGGTAGGTCAACTGCGGAGTTATTTATAAAAGAAGGTTGTAAAGTTGCTATCTGTTCACGGAGTAAAGAAAATTTATTGAAGGCTGCACAGGAAATTAAATTCCTCTATTCGATTGATCCGTTATGGGTAGTTTGTGATATTGATAAAGTATTAGATATAGAAAATACAATTTCAGTAGTAAGAAAAAATTATGGTGATATTGATATTCTGGTAAACAATTGCGGCGGACCAATCCCGGGTTACTTTGAAGACCTTTCCGATAATAACTGGCAGGATGCTTTCGATCAAATCTTAATGAGTGCAATTAGATTTACAAGACTTGTTCTACCGGCAATGAAATCAAAAAATTGGGGAAGAATTATCAACATAACTTCTTTATCGGTTAAACAACCTGTTGATAATCTAATCCTTTCAAATTCACTTAGAAGTGCTGTTACAGCATGGGCTAAAACGTTAAGTAATCAGATAGGAAAATATAACATTACTGTTAATAACGTAGCACCGGGTTATACACTTACTGCACGCTTATATGAATTAGCAGTTAACCGTGCTAAACAAAGTGGTGATTCGCATGAACATGTTTTAGCTTCAATGGCTAATGAAGTTCCGATGAAAAGATTAGCCAGACCAGATGAAGTTGGATCTCTTGTGGTTTACCTTGCATCCGAACAAGCCGGTTTTATTACGGGTTCTACTATCGCGGTTGATGGTGGAGTTATTAAAGGGACTTCATAATTGAAAATGGAGAATTGAGAATTGAAAATTGATAAATAAATATATTGGCTATAGAAATAGGAATACGGATTAAGAATTAATGAGAGTGTTTGAAAAAAATATTGAATATGGAAATCCGATTCTTGAAAGAGTTTTAAATTCGGCGTTAGAATTGTAAAGTTTTATATAATCCATGTCAAAAGTGAATATCATCTTAATGATATTTTAAAACAACTTTTAAATAGCGGGACTTCAATTGGTGCAAATATTGCTGAATCCCAGGAAGCAGCTTCAAAAAGAGATTTTACGAATAAACTTTCTATTGCATTAAAAGAAGCAAGGTAAACGGAATTCTGGCTAAAATTATTAAAAGAATCCGAAGTCATAAATGAGAAAGAATTTATAAGTTTACTAAATGATTGTTTAGAATTAATCAAATTATTGATCTCAATCATAAAAAAATTAAGAGAGAATTAATTCTCCATTTTCAATTTTCAATTCTCAATTGACTCTTTTCCTCAAAACAGAGGACGTTATGAAAAAAGAAATAGAAATTGTTATCCCTCCTAAATTTATTAACGACTACAGTTTCCTTCATGCTACTACAGCTAAAAAATTACACATGGCTGAAGAAGAAATAACTGCAGTGCAAACAATAAGAAGATCGATCGATGCCCGAAGTAAAAATCCTGTTTACCGTGCACGGGTAATTGTGTACATAAAAGAAAAACCTGTTCAGCTTTACAGTAAAATTAATTTCAAACCGGTTCATCCTGATAAAAAAATTATTATTGTTGGATTCGGTCCAGCCGGAATGTTTGCCTCATTACGATTGATTGAACTTGGTATTAAACCGATAGTTGTGGAAAGAGGAAAGGATGTGCAATTACGCAGACGAGACTTACGTGCAATTCAACAGGAAGGAATTATTAATCCCGATTCCAATTATTGTTTTGGTGAAGGTGGAGCAGGTACATACAGCGACGGCAAACTCTATACACGTTCAACTAAACGAGGCGATGTAAATAGAATATTATCACTTCTTGTTCAGCACGGTGCACAACAGGAAATATTGATTGATGCTCATCCTCATATCGGATCTAATAAGCTGCCTAAAGTCGTTTCTTCTATTCGCGAAACAATTCTTAACTGCGGCGGAGAAATACACTTCAATTCAAAAGTAACTGACCTGTTAATTTCTGACAATGCCATTAAAGGTGTAATTGTAAACGATAACCATGAGGTTTATAGTGATGCAGTTATACTTGCTGTGGGACATTCAGCACGTGATATTTATTATTTGCTTAACAAGCACAATATTAAATTAGAAGCCAAACCTTTTGCAATGGGTGTACGTATTGAACATCCTCAATCATTGATCGATGAAATTCAATATCATTCGAAAATAAGAGAAGTGAACCTTCCGGCTTCAAGTTATAACCTGGCATGTCAGATTGATGGCAAAGGTGTTTACTCATTTTGTATGTGTCCCGGTGGAATAATAATTCCCGCTTCAACATCTCCCGGAGAACTTGTATTAAATGGAATGAGCGTATCACGACGCGATTCTCCTTTTGCTAATTCGGGATTAGTAGTTTCTGTTGATGAAAAAGATTGGGTGGATTACAACAATTATGGCGTTTTTGCCGGATTGGAGTTCCAAAAACATATTGAAAGATTGGCATTTGAAGCGGGAGGAAAAACACAAAGAGCACCAGCTCAAAGAGTAACAGATTTTGTAAATGGGAAAATATCTGAATCACTTCCCAGAACATCATACATTCCCGGAACTGTAATTGCACCTTTACATGAAATTTTACCTGATACTATTGTAACAGGTTTGAAAAAATCATTAAAAGAATTTGATAAGAAAATGAGAGGATACTTTACTGAAGAAGCGCAAATCCTTGCCGCTGAAACGAGAACGAGTTCACCGGTCAGAATTCCCCGTGATTCCAATTCATTAATGCACACAGAACTAAAGGGACTCTTTCCAAGTGGAGAAGGTGCCGGTTATGCCGGCGGTATTGTTTCCGCTGCAATTGATGGAGAGAGATGTGCTGATGCTGCAGTTAAATACTTATTCAAATGATTGAATAAGATCATGAGCAAGAATAAGATCATGAGCAAGAACAAGATCATGAGCAAGAATAAGATCATGAGCAAGAACAAGATCATGAGCAAGAACAAGATCATGTGCAAGAATAAGATCATGATCAAGAAGTTTTAATTTATTCAGTCAGAAAAATTATTCTTTTACACGTTCAACATAGTCGCCGGTTCGGGTGTCAATCTTAAGTAAGTCTCCTTCGTTTACAAAGAGGGGAACATAAACTGTAGCACCGGTTTCAAGTTTTGCCGGCTTAAGCGTATTTGTCGCAGTATCACCCTTAACTCCCGGTTCGGTATAAGTAACTCTTAAATTAACAAATAATGGTAGTTCAACTGCAACTATTTGAGTACCGTCAAGCAGCAAATCAATGTTTGTATTTTCTTTCAGGAATTGCTGTCCCTGGCCTAATAATTCAGGTGAAATATTTATTTGCTCATAAGTCTCATTATGCATTAAAACAAAATCGGCGCCGTCGCGGTAAAGATACTGGTATTGATGTCTTTCAACGCGGACATCATCAACTGCTTCGCCGGATCTAAATCTATTTTCAACCACTTTCCCGGTTTTCATATTTTTCAATTTTGTGCGGACGAAAGCACGCCAGTTACCCGGGTTAACATGTTGAAATTCCACAATAGTCCATAGTTCGTTATTCCATCTAATAACCATTCCGGTTCTAAAATCAGAAGTTGTTGCCATAATTAATCTCCATAGTTATCTAATTTAAGCGGCATAAAAATAATAATAAGGTTGAATTAACACTATTGTTTCAATTAACCTTAAAGCCGGCATCAATTAATATTTTTTTAGCTTCCTTTGCTACTATTTCATTTTCAAATGATACTCTGAATGTACCGCCGGTTCCTTCACGAACTTTAAGTAATTCAATGTCTTTGATGTTTATTCCTTTTTCATATAACTGCGAAGTCAATTTAGATAGAACGCCCGGTTCGTCTTTTACATAAACAAAAATATCGAACAGGGAAGTAATAAAACCTTTTGTGTTTCTTGGTATCTCATCCCGTTTAATACGGGCACTTTCAAATTTTTGTTGTGTTGAATTAGAATCACCCGATGCAATAATTTTTTTCATGTTCTGCAGATCATTTATAAAATTATCAATTGCATATACAATATTCTTCTTATTAAAACCAAAAATCGATTTCCAGATTTCAAAATCACTCGATGCAATTCTTGTCATATCCCTGAATCCGCCGGCGGCAAAATCAAAAAAGTTTATATCGTTCTCTTTAAGACTCGCTGAGTTGATTAGCGAAACAGCAAGTAATTGCGGTAGGTGACTAACCGATGCTACGACTATATCATGAACCTTAGGACTTAAAAATGTAATTCTTGCACCAAGTAGAGTAATTAAATCCAATAATGGTTTTATAGATCGGTTATTAGTTTCAGATTCACATAAAATATAGACCGAATTTTCAAACAATGTTGGATCAGAATTACTAAATCCGCTTACTTCCTTACCTGTCATTGGATGGCCGCCAACATAAATACCCTTCGATTTGGAATGAATCCACAAATCATTAAATGGCGTTTTAACTCCACACACATCAGTAATTATTTGATCGTCTTTTAATAGTGGAATTAATGTTTCAAAAACTTTTATTGATTCATCGACTGGTAAGCAAAGGAAAATAATATCACTCTCAAGTGACTGTTCAATATTTTCTAATTTTCTTTCAATTACTTCTTCAGAATAAGCGGTGTTTAGCACATGCTCTTTATCATAAGCACTGATAGAAATATTTCCGGATTGCTTTAACGCTTTCGCAATGGAACCGCCGATTAATCCTAATCCGATAATTGAAACACTGTGAGCCAATTACAAGTCCCTTCCGATTGCTTTCGCTATTAATCTTAATTCGTCAACAAGCTTTGCAAAAGAATTTGGAAGCAATGCTTGAGGTCCATCGGACAGAGCATTTTCAGGGTCATCATGAATTTCTATCATCAATCCATCAGCACCGGCTGCAACAGCAGCACGAGCCATTGGTGGAACCTGATCGCGTAATCCGGTTGCATGCGAAGGATCGCCGATAATAGGCAAGTGACTTTTTTTATGAACTACAGGAATTGCAGAAAGATCGAATGTATTACGTGTATATTGTTCGAATGTTCTTATACCACGTTCACATAAGAAAACATCTTTATTGCCGCTTGATAAAATATATTCTGCGGACATTAACCATTCTTCAATTGTAGCTGCAATTCCTCGTTTAAGCATAATAGGTTTAGTTGTTTTACCTAATTCCTTGATGAGTGAAAAGTTCTGCATGTTGCGAGCACCAACCTGGTAGATATCAACGTATGGTTCCATTAATTCGATATGATCAATTTGCATCACTTCAGAAATTACAAGCAAGTTATATTGATCTGCGGCAGCTCTTATTAATTTAAGACCATCTTCACCCAAACCTTGAAATGAATAGGGAGAGGTGCGCGGTTTAAAAGCTCCTCCTCTTAAAATTTTGCTGCCGGATTCTGCAACCACTTTTGCCATCCTGAAAATTTGTGCTTCATTTTCAATTGAACATGGACCGGCAATTAATACAACCTTATTTCCACCTATCTCAACATCTTTAATTTTTATAACGGTGTTTTCTTCATGAAAACTTCTGCTTGCAAGTTTATAAGGTGTAGTAATTCGATATACTTCCGCTACGCCGTCAAGAATACTTACTTTTCTCGTATCAAAATTTGGCTGAACACCAATTGCACCTATAATTGTTCTTTCTACACCGGTAGATTTGTGAACCTGAAAACCATAAGATTCAAGATGTTTGATAACATTTTCAATTTGTTCTTCAGTTGCATTTTTTTCTAATATGATAACCAATTTATTCTCCGCAATTATTAGTCATGAAATTTTTTCTCGCCGGCTTTTATTGCTATTTGAATAAAATCTTCCTTTGTTGGAATTGCACAGGAATAGTCGGCACTGTAAGCACAATAAGGATTATAAGCTTTGTTAAAATCTATTTCATAAATATGGTTTGGATCATCAGATTTTTCGAAATCAATGTATCTCCCAACGCCATACGTTTCTTTATTTGTTGTTAAATCAGTAAACCAGATTGAGTAATAAATCATTCCATTTCTGGCTACACTTTGATAAATATTTATTTTGTTTTCCTTC
>Ga0067045_1005466_pt1 | contig 12689 bp, 9 predicted proteins | sample TerdegcTABiofilm_FD_59184 | JGI IMG/M metagenome (GOLD analysis project Ga0067045, IMG submission 59184) | Combined Assembly of (Gp0054472, Gp0054536) Wastewater bioreactor microbial communities from Singapore -Terephthalate degrading...
TAGATATTCCTGTGGCAACAATGTTTCCGGAAACAATGCTAAGAACCAAAAAAGCTCGTCTTCCCGAAGTTAGCGAACTGGATGTGATGCGGCATTATATTACTCTTTCCCAGAAAAATCATTTTATAGAAAAGGGTTTATATCCTTTGGGCAGTTGCACAATGAAGTATAATCCCAAGCTTCACGAAACCTTAATTAGGGATTCAGCTTTTACTTCTTTGCATCCCTATCAGCCGGAAGAAACACTACAAGGCGCTTTGGAACTGATGTATGAACTCCAAAAAGACCTGGCTGAAATTGCCGGAATGGCAGGTGTTACATTACAACCCTCTGCAGGAGCTCAAGGTGAATTTACCGGTATTAAAATTGTTTCTGCCTATCATAAAGCTAAAGGAAATACGCATAAAGACACAATCATCATTCCTGATAGCGCTCATGGAACTAATCCTGCCACTTGTAGTTTGGTGGGCTATAAAACAGTGGAACTTGCCTCTAATGAAAAAGGTCGTTGTGACATTGCCAAATTGCGGGAACTGGTAAATGAAAATACGGCAGGAATTATGATTACCAATCCCAGTACCTTGGGACTTTTTGAAACCCAAATTGAAGAAATAGCTGATATTATTCACAGTGTTGATGCCTTAATGTATATGGACGGAGCTAACTTAAATGCCCTTTTGGGTATAGTTCAGCCCGGGAAAATCGGTTTTGATTTGATGCACTTCAATTTGCATAAAACCTTTGCTACACCTCATGGAGGGGGAGGTCCCGGTTCCGGTCCTGTAGCTGTAAATGAGAAGTTACTGCCTTTTTTGCCTGTTCCCGTTATTACTAAAGACGAAAAGGGCTATCATCTTTCTTTTGCAAATGAAAAGACCTCCATTGGTAAAGTGCATAGTTTTTATGGTAATTTCGCTGTTTTAATCCGTGCCTATATCTATATTAAAATGTTAGGAGCGGAAGGTTTACAAAGGGTTTCCGAAAATGCCATTTTGAATGCCAATTACCTTATGAAACGCTTGAATCCATATTATCATATTGAACATCAGGAACCCTGTATGCATGAATTTGTGATGGATGGAACCTGGCAAAAGAAGGAATCGGGAATTACTACTTTGGATATAGCCAAACGCCTTTTAGATAAAGGGTTCCATGCACCTACTATATATTTTCCGCTCATCATTCCGGAAGCAATGATGGTGGAACCAACAGAAACAGAATCCCTGGAAAGTTTGGATGCCTTTGCCACTGCAATGATAGAAATTGCTGCAGAGTGCAAAGAAAATCCGGAACTTGTTAAGGAAGCTCCTTTAACAACTCCTGTAAGAAGAGTGGATGATGCTCGCGCTGTTAAAATGCTGGAGCCGATCTTTCCACTTCAGGATTAACTTTATACCTTTTTCAGAAGAGGAGAAACAATGAAAAAATATATCTTAACTCTATCAGTTCTGTTAACACTATTTGCTTTTGCTTATGCTCAATCAGTTAAGCTTGGTTTTGTAAATACCGACCGTCTGCTCTTGGATAGTAATGAAGCAGCAGAAGTAGCCAGGTTATTTGCGTTGGATAAACAGAACTGGACAAATCAAATTAAATCGCTGGATGAAGAAATCAAACAAATGGAGCGCGATTTTGAAATCCGCAAACTAACGATGAACGATGCCGCTAAAAGAGAAGCTCAAAGTAGGATTGATACCAAAAAAGCGGAAGCAGGTCGCCTTCTGGAAGAATATTTTGGTGATGGGGGAAAGGCGGAACAGCGTTATCGCGAACTTATTGATCCTTTAACCTTGAAAATTCATAACCTCATTAAAAAAATTGCCGAAGACGAAAAATACACAATGATTTTTGATGTTAGTATGGGCAGTGTNCTTTATGCTCTTCCCGCTTTGGATTTAACTGATCAGATTTTACTGGAGCTGAATAAAGATACGATNAAACCAACTGAAGGAACAACACCAGAACCTCCCAAACCGGAAGGTCAAAAACCTCCTGAAATTAAGCCACCTGAGGGTTTCGGTGACGAATTTAAGCCGGATAAATTATGAAGCGTTTTAACACTCCTATAAATAGTGAACTCCTTACTCAAATCTGCCAGGGAGAACTGAAAGGCAAAATACCATCTGTCCTTTGTAAAGTTGGCGAACCGGAAGAAGCGGATGAACAAACAATTATTTTCTTGGAGCAGGAAAAATTTCTGGAAAAGGTGAAAGCCAGTTCTGCCGGTTTGATTATTACTACGGAGAAATTTATTTCCGAGCTTCCGGAAAGAGCTTTACTGCTTGTTCAAAAGCCCTATTATTCACTAATGCGATTGATTAGCTGGTGGCTGGAACAGGAAAATAAGGACTTTATTTATACAATTCAGNCAACAGCAATTGTGGCAGAAGATGTTCGTTTTGAAGGAGAAGTGGCAATAGGANNCAATGTTGTTATCGGTAGTGGTTGTATTTTAGGCAAGGGAGTGATTATTNGCGAAGGATGTTCTCTGGGAAAAAATGTTTCTGTAGGAGCGGGCACCAAGCTCTATCCAAATGTTTGCGTTTATGATGATTGCGTTATCGGTAGGAATTGTATTCTTCACAGCGGAGTTATTATCGGCGCAGATGGTTTTGGTTTTATGCTAATTGAGGGTATTCAGCAAAAAATTCCGCAGGTAGGAAATGTTGTTATTGGCGATGGTGTGGAAATTGGAGCTAATAGTTGTATTGATAGAGCTACTTTAGGCAGCACTATAATCGGCAGTGGCACTAAAATAGACAACCTGGTTCAGGTTGGTCATAATTGCATTATTGGAGAGCATAGTATTCTTTGTGCTCAAGTTGGCTTGGCAGGAAGCACTATTGTAGGTGATTATGTTTATCTTGCAGGTCAAGTAGGAATTGCCGATCACTTGCAAATAGGGAACAGAGCTATGGTTGGAGCTCAATCAGGTGTTTCCACTAATATTCCCGATGACGGAAGGTATTTTGGCTATCCTGCTCTGGAAGCGAACCTTACAAAGCGGATTATGGCTGTGCAAAAGAATTTACCCGAAATGTATCATTTTTACTTGAAGGCAAAAAAACAAGAAACTGAGAACGGAGAAAAATAATGGAATACAAACAAACAATTGGCGGAGAATCAACTTATACAGGAATTGGATTGCACTCTGGAGAAATTAGTACGATCAGATTCAAACCCGCAAAAGCAGATGAAGGAATTGTTTTTATCCGAACCGATTTACCCGGAAAACCCAAAATTCCTGCAGATATTGATCATGTTGTAGATATTTCCCGGGGCACAACAATTGGCATTAATGGCGCTACCGTAGCCACTATTGAACATGTTCTGTCTGCCATTACTGGAATGAGAATTGATAATATCTGCATTGAAATAAACGGACCTGAAGCACCTGTGGCAGATGGTTCTGCCGTTGTTTTCTTAAATCTTTTACGGCAATGCGGAATTGTGCAACAGGATAGTGAAAGGGAATATTTTGAGCTGGATTCGCCTATCAGTTTTTCCGCTCCGGAAGATAATGTGGATATCGTAATTGTGCCTTCCAATGAACTGAAAATAACCTTTATGATTGATTACAAACATCCCTATCTGGGAACGCAATATACCTGGTTGCCTTCTTTGGATAATTATGAAAAGGATTTTGCAGGAGCCCGTACTTTTTGTTTTATCAACGAGATTCTGGAACTGAAAAATATGGGTTTAATAAAGGGTGGTTCTCTGGAAAATGCTTTAGTTATTGCCGAACCTAATATCAGCGAAGCAGAATTGAAGCACTTGCAGGATATTTTTGGTTATCATAAACCGATTACTGTTTCTCAGGAAGGTATATTGAACAGCCATCCTTTAAGGTATTACAACGAATTCGTCCGGCACAAAGTTGTTGATTTGATTGGCGATATAGCTCTTTTGGGAGTTCCTATTAAAGGGCATATTCTGGCAGCGCGTAGTGGACATAAAACCAATGTGGAACTGGTGAAAAAGTTGCGACAAATACAGAAAAAGCACCAGCTCCAAAAGATATACCAAAAAGACAAATCCCAAAATGTGGTCTTTGATATCAATGCCATTTTGCGGATTTTACCACATCGCTATCCTTTTTTGCTGGTAGATAAAATTATTGAATTCATTCCAGGAGAGTCACTTGTAGGCATTAAAAATGTTACTATCAACGAACCCTTTTTCCAGGGTCATTTTCCTGGTCATCCTATTATGCCAGGAGTTCTCATTATTGAAGGAATGGCTCAGGCAGGTGGAATAATGTTACTTAATCAAATGGATAATCCTCAAAATTATGTTGCTTATTTTGCTAGTATTGATAATGTAAAATTTCGGAAACCTGTTTTACCTGGAGATACACTGCGTTATGAACTGAAGGTGATTTCCCTAAAAAGGTCTTTGGCAAAAATGCACGGAGAAACATTCGTGGAAGGAGAAAAAGTTGCTGAAGGTGACTTTTTGGCTATGATTATGGAGAGAGAAAAATGACTATTATTCACCCTACTGCAATTATAGAAGAAGGCGCTGTTATTGGCGATAACTGTTACATCGGTCCCTATTGTCATATCGGAAAAGATGTTGTATTGGGTTCAAATAATAACCTGATTGCCAATGTTACTATTTTGGGAGATACAATTATAGGAGACGGCAATAAAATTTTCCCCTACGCTGTTTTGGGAACTGAACCTCAGGATTTGAAATATAAAGGTGAACCAACCCGTTTGCGGGTAGGCAGTAACAATACCATTCGCGAATTTGTTACTATCAATTGCAGTAATCAAATGGAGGAGGATACCGTTGTTGGCGATAACAACCTTTTAATGGAATATGCGCATATTGCTCACAACAGTCAAATCGGTTCCGGTTGCGTTATTGCTAATGTTGTTCAGTGCGGAGGACATATTCATATTGGTGATTTTGCTACGGTTGGCGGTTTAACGGCAATTCACCAGTTTGTCCATATTGGTGCTTATGCCTTTGTGGGTGGGGCTTCGGCAACAAACAAAGATATTGTTCCTTTTTCTCGCGGACAGGGAAATCCCTATAAGACAGTTGGACTGAATAGCATTGGGTTAATGAGAAAGGGCTTTGCCAGCGAGACAATTGCCGCTATCAAGGAAATATATAATCTCTTTTATCGTAGTGGATTAAATACTTCTCAGGCATTGGAAAAAGCACTTCAAATACCAAATCCTACACCTGAACAGATAATCTTTATCCAGTTTGTCCAAAACGCCCAAAGAGGTATTTCCAAATAATATTGAACTTACCGGGAAAATAATGCCTGCGGTCGTTCAGTATGCTTTTATACCATATCCGTATTCATAAACCCAACTAATGCAGTTTAGAATAAATGGATAGGCAAATTGGAAGTTGTCAGCTCATTTTCCCTCAACTGCATTATTTGAGTTTAACCCGTTAAATAGATAGAATCTTACCTGCTTGCAACTCATCCTCCACCCATCCTTTAGGTTGGGTTGATGAAGGGTTATAATTAAGGATAAGGAAAAAATATACCCTCTGGCTACACAAAAGGTTGAGTTTTAAAGATGTCAGGAGTCGTCACTGCCCAAATAACTTTTACCCTTTCCACAAATTTATTTGGTAGGGAGGACTTATGAATGTCCCCCAAAAAAATTAAGCTTCCTTAATCATCTCTCAATAAAACACTTATGCACACCATAGTCCCCCACCAAAAATATTTTTTCCGATTTCTGCATTTTTTTTCTTGCTTTTTTCTTTTTCCGGTTTATACTATAAATTGCGTTACCAAATTTTGGGAGCAGCGGCAAAGAATTATAAAGTTGACTTCGAGTCAGTATCTAATATTGCATTGGCTGCTCCCTTTATTTTTGTTCCTTTTTTAGTTTAGCCCACCAGTCAATCCGTTTCTGAATTTCTTTTTCAAAACCGTAAGCTCCCGGTTTATAATATATCTTTTCTGGCATCTGTTCGGGGAAATACTTCTGGTAATAATACTTATATTCATATTTATGGTCGTAATGATAATCCCTACCATAATTCAGGTCTTTCATCAATTGCGTAGGAGCATTTCTAATATGCAAAGGAACACCATAGTGACTTGTTTTTCTGGCATCTTCTACTGCTTCTTCATAAGCCGTATAAAGGGCATTACTTTTAGGTGCAGTAGCCAAATAAACCACCAATTGAGCCAAAGCAGTGCTTGCTTCAGGCATTCCAATAAAAAGAACCGCTTCCTTTACTGCAATTGCCTGNACCAAAGCATTCGGATCTGCCAAACCCACATCTTCNCTGGCAAAACGAATCAAACGACGCACAATATAACGAGGNTCTTCCCCTGCTTCCAACATTCTTGCCAGCCAGTAAAGTCCCGCTTGCGGGTCTGAACCTCTTAGCGATTTATGTAATGCGGAAATCAGGTTATAATGTTCCTCGCGGTTTTTATCGTAAAACATTGTCTTTTTCGCCAGGAATTTTGCCAGTTCCTCAGTTTTCGGATGCGGTTTCTTTTGCAGATAAGGCAAAACCAGCTCCAAATCGTTCAAAACCCTTCTGGCATCACCTCCGGCATTTTGTGCCATCCAGTTTATAACTTCTTCATCCTCTTCCAATTTTAATTCTGCAAAACCGCGCTTCAATATTGTTTTCAGGTCATTTTCACTCAAGGGCTCCAGCACAAAAACAGTGCACCGGGAAAGCAATGCCGGAATCACTTCAAAAGATGGATTTTCCGTTGTGGCTCCGATTAAAATTATGGCTCCACTTTCCACATAGGGCAAAAAGGCATCCTGCTGACTTTTATTAAAACGGTGAATTTCATCAATGAACAAAATACTACGCTTGTTTTGCGTCCGATGCAGATAATCCGCTTCTTTCATCACTGCTTTTACATCACTGATGCTGGCAAGAACAGCTGAAAAACGGATAAAATTGTAACCGCTGTTTTTCTCTATAATCCTGGCGATGGTTGTTTTTCCACTACCTGGAGGACCCCATAAAATAAAGGAATGATACTCTCCACTTTCAATCATCTGCCTTAAAGGCGAATTTTCAGCTATCAGCTTCGTTTGACCCAATAGCTCTTCCAGCGTTTGAGGACGTAATTTTTCAGCCAGAGGAACTGTCTTAGTGCTTAATTCTTCTCTATCAAAAAGAGTGCTTTGATCGTTATTTGCCATTATCTAAAAGCTCAATCCTCCATCAATCCGGATAATTCGGAAGGATCAAACCACTGTAAAGCACCCTGCAAACGCTGAATTTCCGTAAGTAAAATTGACTTGTGACCTTCTTCTTCTTTGGCAAATTGCAGTAGTTGTTTCTTAATTTCCGGTTCCCTGGTCTGCTCTGCCATATTTTTATAGAGCTCAACGGATTCTTCTTCTTTAGTAATGGCAAATTCCAAGACCACCTGCGGATCATTCCAATTTACACCTTGCATTTCTTTAATCGGCTCTTCCTGTAGAGTTATTGTTTGCCCGGGAAACTCTTTAGCAAAAGCAGACCTTACCTTTTCTTCGTGCATTTTTTCTAAAACGACCAGTTCCTTGAATACATTGCTGGTTTGGGGCTTGGCAAAACTCTTTGCTAATGCCTGATACATCTTTTGTGCTCTGATCTCTTTCGCTATCACCATCCGGTAACTATCTTCTAATGTCATTTGTTTCACCTCCCTGTTAATAACATAATAATCGGATTGGGCAAAAAAAGCAAACGGGATATAATGCGAAGTGGGGAGGTGGAAAACAAAGAGATAAAGATTATATTAACAAAGAGATAAAGAGGAAAAGAGGAAAATAGAGAATATTAACAAAGAGGAAAAGAGGAGAAGAGAGAATATTAACAAAGAGGAAAAAGAGAAAAAGAGAAAGATGAAGTAAGTCAGGAGTCGTCACTACCTAAATAACTTTTACACATCCCACAAACTCATTTGGCAGTGAGGACTAATGACGACTACTTATTTCACGCATATTACGCTGATTATGCAACTCACTGTATTAGTAAGAGTTATATATAATCCGGGTATATCTGAACAAGTGGTTAAATCTGTGTTACTATTCTTTATATTATATGCGTAATATAAGCTGATGAAGTTTCTTATAAGGAAGATCAATGGAAAAGAGAAAGAACGATTAAGGTTTTTTTAAGATAAAAATGGGGTTGCAAAATGCCTAATTGCTCAAGTATGATAGTTCCATTCTGCGTTTAGTTTATTTCGCTAAACCGATACTTTATTTGATTACAAAGAGGTGGGTAGAGCAACTGAATATCTATTACTTTATCCTTTTCTTGCAAGGCATAAGTTCAGACAAAAGTTAAAACTAAATGGCAACTCTATAGATATGTATTCTTCCGACATTTTTACCAAAACCAGCAAAACAAAGAAAGTTATTTAGCTCTTCCTATGGTCTTCCTTTGTTTTTTCCGATTTTTACTAACTTTGAGACACAACCCTAATTGTAGTGTACCTACCCTTTATAGAGAAAAAAATAAGATAGAGATAAACTCAGTTGTGGGTTATCACTTTTCCCGTTCCTGTTGTGAAGTTTTGCTTGTTTATCTTACTCTTTTCAATAATTATATCTCCTGTTCCTGTTTCTATCATAGCATCTTCTATCACGCTATTTTTTAGGTTAACAGAGCCGGTGCCTGTATCTATGGAACATTTACTGATACTGGTATTAATAAGAGTGACATAACCGGTTCCGCTATTTATAGTAAGCTGATTAAATTGGCTGTTAGATATTTCAGTTCTACCTGTTCCTTTATCTACTGAGATGGATTGATTTCCTTTTATTGCATCTAATTTTGTTTCACCTGTACCTGATTCAATGTTCAAGTTTAGACCTTCGGGAATGCTTCCACTGATTCTTGTTAAAGAAACAGGTTTATTTGATTTACTTTCCCAGGATATTTTCCCCTTTTTCAAAATAATAGTGGCATCCCCGGGTTCATATTCCCAATATTCTACTTGCAAGTCGGTTTGTGGTTCTGAGTGTCCTTTCAGGTCAATAGATAAAGTTCCGCCTTTTATTTCCAGATTGTTATCCTCATAACTCTGGGATAGGGATGCTGAATTTTTGTATTTTAAGGTAACTCCATTTACTCTTACACCTTTTTCACAATTATCATCGCAATTAACAGGAATACAAGCGGAAAGCGTTAGTAGCAAAAATAGAGATTGTATTGCCATACAAATAATTACTTCTTTTTTCATCAGTTCTCCTTGAATTAAAGCTTTTTATAGCATATTAAGGTCATTTCATCACCTATATCCATTATTATCAAAGCAACGGTTTTATCCTAAAACAATTTTGAATTTATTAATTTTTGCTTCATTGCGTAACTTCATTAAAAACTCATTATCCGAAGAAGATAGATTATTCTCTTTAATTCCGTTTTTATTGGTTAATTTCAACACTGCTTGTGGTCTGTACCTTTTCCCTTTTATTTCAACTAAATCCAGATTAGTAAACAATATCATTTTTACAATACCATCTATAACATCGTCATAGCTTGGTAATCTATCAGAATTTGTGTGTTTTGCCTCAATTAATTGAATCTGATTCCCGTTAACTATTGCCTCATCAACTGTTAAATAATATTTTCCCTTGAGATAATTTTCTATAGTTATTTTTGCTTTCTGACCAATAGCAATTGATTCTTTTGGTTGAATGGTCATACTCTCTCTATACTGAGCTTTTTTTGCATTGATTCTGGAATCTATAAGAAAATTATTGTAATCTGCTTTAATTCTTTCTATTTTGGAATAAGCATTCTTATTGCTATGAAATATGACCCCTAAATTAGATGACATTAATTCATAACTCTGTAATGCTTTTTCCAAAATCTCTGCTATGTTCTTTGTTTGATTTAGATTCCAATGAAGAGCATCACTTTTATATACTGATAGTTCTTGTAGTTTAATTTTTAAATACTCTTCGGAAATTTGTTGGGAGGTAATTTTATTATTATAATTAGGATTTATTTCTGCTTCAATATAATAAACAAAAATAATATATGTTTGAAGTAAGCTCATCAAAGATATAGTATCCCATTGAATAAAATCGCGGTCACCATCCAGTCCTTCGTCTTTAATCACTGGTATCAATGTTACTCTTTTGCCTTCAAAGGAATATGTATTATACACACGGGTATAGGGATAGCTTCTTGTTCTTTTTGGGGAGACCCATTTACTGATTGCAAAACTGACTGAAGGAGAAAATTCAAGCTGAAAACAGGATTTTAAAAGAGCAATACTCAATTTATCAACAGAATACTTTGGTAATGGTTTACAAAGTGTTGGTTGATAAGATATATTTTTAATATCAGCATAAATATCTAACATCCTAAAATCTCCTTATAACCTCAAAATTCACATCATAATCAATAAATATATCTGTGCAGTCCAACTTTAATTTCTTTGTAATTTTCTCTTCTAATTCCGGTTTTAATTCATACCCGACACTATTTCGCTGCAGCTCTATTGCCACTTTCATAGTTGTTCCGCTACCTAAAAAAGGGTCTAAAACCGTCTCTCCTTTATAAGAAAACAACTTAATAAATCTTCTGGGAATCTCATCAGGAAAAGCAGCAACTCCATTTTCATATTTAGCATTTGGCAGAACATTAGTGATATGCCATAAGTTTGAATACCACTTATTCTTTTTGAATTCATCTAAATCTATTTTGGATTCCTGTTTTAATGTATCCGGAATTGACTTATAATCAAATTCACCTTTCTGGAATATCAATAAACTTTCTAATAAGTTGTCAGGATAAAAATACATCGGATAGGGGTGTTGTAATAATACGCCACTTCTTCTGCTAATGCGTAAATATCCATCCGGTTTTTTCCAGATTATTCTATCTCTATAGAGAAAACCAACCCCTTGAAGAATTTTTGTAAAATCGGCCGTTATAGGATACTTAACTCCGTTTACTAACATATCATCTATGTTTAATATTAATATTCTGCCTTTATCCAAAACTCTATACATCTCTTTGGAAACTGTAGACATTACTTCCAAATACTTATCATAGTTGTAATAGAAACCTTCATAATCAAAAGGTGCATTAAAATAGGGAGGAGATGTAACTATCAGCTGAATAGAGCTATCTGCCAGTTCAGGCATTAGCTCGCTGCTTCCGATTATTAGTTTATGTGTTGTTTTCATTATAATCCTTAATAAGAACACCAGTAATAAATTCAATTTAACTGTCAAGGTTTTTGAATTTTCAGAAGTAGTGTCTCAAAGGTTATGGTAAAATCGGGTAAGCCAGATAAATAACAAGGTTGAGCCAGAACCTACTCTTTGTTATGATGGTTTAATTAAAATAAAAGAATAAGAAGAAGATTATGACTCAACCAAAAAGATAGAAAGAGAAAAGAGTAGCATCAGTCATGCTAATTCAGTGTAATTCAAAATGGCTTATTTAAAATGTAGAAAAAAAAACATACAAAGAGTTGTAGAAGAAGAAGTTAGTATGATACTTAGTCCAGAATAGTATTAAGATACTGCAAAGAGGACTAACTATCGTAATAATTACAGCGAAAAGAGCAACTCATTTCAGAGATGGCTCTAATGGACCTCAAGCGGAGGAAACCCCCATCCTCAGAATTGAGTGCACCCTGAGATTGAAGAAAAATTAGTCCAAATCGCTATTGAAGAACCTGCCGGGAGCAACAAAGGGTTTCCAACGAATTCAAGATACAGGGAATCCTTATTTCTCCAGGTGGTGACCGATCTGTATGGCTTAGACATAATCTGGAAACATTCAAAAAACGCCTGAAAGCTCTGGAAGCAAAAGTTGCGCAAGAAGTTTGTATACTCACTAAAGTACAACTACAAGCGCTGAAGAATCCAAAGCGTAAAAAGAAATCCGAGGGGAGATTGAAACCGAGCATCCAGGCCTATGTGGGTTGCCAGGACACCTTCTATTCATCAATATGAATAGAATTAGCAGCATATAACAGCTAACCTTCATCTACAGTTATTCAAAAGTAGCAATGGTAAAACCTATGACCGAAAAGTTGCTTTGGTGGCTGCCGATATCCTAAATGACAAAGTAGTGCCATTCTTTAATGAACATAAGATACCACTGTTGAGAATCCTCACAGACCAGGGAACAGAATATTGTGATAACCGTGAGCACCACGAGTTTGAATTGTACCTTGCCCTGGAGGATATAGACCATTCCCATACCAGAGCTCTTAGCCCACAATCAAACGGTATCTTTGAAAGCTTCCCTAAAACTATCCTAAACGAGTTCTACCAAGTAGCTTTCCGTAAGAAACTATATTGAAGCAGAGAAAAACTGCAAGCCGATGCAGAGCAATGAATTGACTATTACAAAAAGGAAAGTCCACATTTAGGAAAATAATGCTTCGGTAAGACACCAATGTAAACTTTCCTTAACTCAATCCAGTTAGCTAAAGACAAGGTAAGCGATAATAAATTCTTGGTGACTAACAACACCGATTGTCAGACATCGTCTCAACTACTACAAGTAAGGTGACCAGATACTTCAAACTTTCTGATTTTTTTTGCTTGACAAAAATGGGGTTTTATTTTTTAAGGATAAATTGATAACGCGAGGTGGAGCAGCTGGTAGCTCGTCGGGCTCATAACCCGAAGGCCGAAGGTTCGAATCCTTCCCTCGCTACCAATTTTTTAGAGTTTGGCTTTTAGAAGACGAACTCTTTTTTT
>Ga0067045_1031281_pt1 | contig 12686 bp, 8 predicted proteins | sample TerdegcTABiofilm_FD_59184 | JGI IMG/M metagenome (GOLD analysis project Ga0067045, IMG submission 59184) | Combined Assembly of (Gp0054472, Gp0054536) Wastewater bioreactor microbial communities from Singapore -Terephthalate degrading...
ATGGTTTCTGGGAAATCAATCCCTTCAGATTTTGCCAGTATGTCAAGTATATTACTCTTTGCATATTCTGAACGTTTTGCCAGTTCTTCAATACGGTTTTCCTTTGCACCCACTGCAGCAATGTGGCGTAACACATTATCCAGCGCCATATCAATAAGTCCCAGGTCCCGCCCACCAACAAGCTCCTGATCACCACGTACCAGGTCGTCACGCAGTTGTATAACCATATCAAAAATTGACATGCCACTTACCGACACTGTTGGGTCAATATTGTTTGGCGGATTGGGAAAATCAGGATTTATCATGCCAGCATCACGTAAAAATGTTCCGCTGCCTTCATCCTCAAGCCATATAGCATGCGGAACCGTTGTTTCAAGCACTAAATTGTTGCGCGCACCTATTGATGCTTTTACACTGAGGCCGGCATTATTAATCTTGTCGATAACCATATCAATGGTATCACCTGCAGCAACCTGAATTGAAACTCCATCAATCTTAAACGACTGTGTGGCAAGCGCTCGGTATTGTGACACGTCTTTATTAGCCGATAGCACCTGATTGGTTGCCCAGAATGCCCAGTTTCCCGGAACATTAACATCCAGATACTCACTGTTTGCAACCTCGCGCAGTATTTTGCCAATATTGCCACGGTACTGCACGCCTATCATGGCATTTCCCTGATTGCCTGCAGTAAGCGTCTGATAGATGGGGACAAATGGATCAGGTATATTTTCAGTTCCTGTCTGATAGCCGCCAAAGATGGGCTTACCTGTCGCCCCTTTGATATTTGCTATGTTGACAAGCTCTTCTAACATCTGATTTATTTCGGTTGCTGCGGCCTCCTTTCGTTCAAATGAAGTATAGATGCCATGTGCACCCTGAACTGCCAGAACACGCAGACGCTGAAAAATCCGAATGACCGATTGCAGTGCCGAATCAACCTCACTCAATTTTGATTTTGACTCGTCAATGTTTTTAATATACTGCTCTATTTCAACCAGTGCAGTCTTATACAGCATCTGATTGGTGGCGGCCACAGGATTATCACGCGGGAACTGCACATTTTTCCCCGTAGCCAGCATATCCTGCATTTTATCCATTTCCTGCTGATGCTTATTCAGGTTGTATATCATGGTGTTGTTAATCATCTGGTTGGTTACGCGTTGCATGGCTTATACCCCCTGACCTAATTTGATGATAGTTTCAAGCATTCGGTCAATCATGGCAATCACCCGCGCTGAAGCGTTGTAACCGTGCTGGAACTGTACCATGTTGGCCATCTCTTCATCCAGGTTAATTCCCGATACCGACTCACGAAGATTGGCCAGATTTTTAAGCAATGTTTCCTGGCTGGCAATTCGGTCTTTTGCTTCCTCACCCTGCGAACCAATGCGAGAAATAAGCGATGTATAAAAGTCATTGAACGTTGCATTTGAATCTATCATGGCGTGCTTATGCTTGAGTGCCGCCAGTGCCAGTGCATTGGATCCATCACCAACACCATTTGATGTGTTGTAGTCGCCAGTACCACCCAAATCTTTTCCTTTTGCAGCCGCTATTGAATCAATATCGTATTTGATTGCATCATCAATATCCATATACGATGCGGGATTAAACATGGGCGTGATAGTGATATGTTCACGCGATGCAATTATTTTGCGTATATCATCCACCCTGCGATAATCAAATGCACCCTGGGGGCCCGACTCTTTCAAAATACCTGCATACCCCACTAATAGTTGCCCTGAATCTTCCAGGTGCCGTATAATAAAATTTTTCTTATCGGTATCTTCGGCGATAGTGGCTTTGAAAGCTAACTGGCTGTTATGATTGATGTATCCCACAATGCCAATCTTTGCATCGTTGACACGCTTGATGACATCAAGCAGCGTATCAGTAGCATAATAATTTATCTTGATTTCCTGATCCAGCGCATTGTTCTTCACAAAGGTAAGTGTACCGGTAATACCAATGGCAGCGGAAGCATCGACCTTATTGTTGCCTGAAATTTTAAAGAGTGCTGTTACATCATTGATACCATCATTGTTAAGGTCAAAGTTTCCCTCCACATTGTCGCTTACCGTAATGTGTTTAAAGAAATTATTATTTGTCTGATTGTTTTTCCCAAAGCCATCACGGTGCACTTCATTAATAAGGTCAGTTAGATTTATTGCAAATGCATTGACGTCATTTATATTCTGGCGCAAAACCCCATCACGTATTGAAATAAGGCCTGCTAACTCACCGCTTTGAATATTAACATCAGTGAGTGTCTGTTTCCACAGTACCTTATACATACCATTGTTGTCCGGATCCTCAATGGCAGCAAGTGGCCTGAACACCTCACCCTGTACCAGGTTTTCCCCACCAATATACACAATAAGCTCATCCTTATCGGTGCGGCTGACATTAATATTTACAAGCTGAGACAGTTTTTCTATCAATGCATCACGCTTGTCTTTGAGGTCATTGGGATTATCGCCTAACGCTTCGGCTTTCAGTATTCGTTCATTCAAATCGCGGATAGTCTGCGCATATTCGTTTATTTGTTCCACAGTATGCCCAATCTGCCTGTTTGCCTGTTTCTGAAGTTCATACAGTTTACCATACGTATATTTCACTTCATTTGCCAGAGCTATCGCCTTTTCCTTAACCACCTCACGGGTTGAACGCTCTTCCGGATATTTTGACAATTCCTGAAATCCTTCCCACAACGCATCTAACCGACTGCGTATTGACTGGTCTGATGGTTCATTGTACACCATTTCAATCTGGTAGATAAAATCATTGCGTGCTTTCCAGTACCCAAAGGCCTGCTTTTCAACCATGATGCGATCATCAATAAACTCATCACGGATGCGCTGAATCATTGCCACTTCACTGCCCTGTCCAATATTGCCAGGCTGATTAGCCCTGTTTAATGCCGGCACATACAATGGATCAGATGCTGTTATGACCACGCGCTGGCGCGAATATTCTTCATTTGCAGCATTTGAAATATTGTGACCGGTAACATGCAATGCCTGCTGGTGGGCAAGTAACCCTTTTTTACCAATTTCTATTCCCATGAATGTTGAATTCATATACCACCTCACACCGTTTTATTCATCAATACTGACCCGCTGGCACTGCGTTTTGCCAATCCTTCTGGCCCATACCCTGTTTCAATTGTTACCGCTTTCCGCAATGAAGTCAGGATTACATTAAAAAACTCTATATTGTCATGTATCAGCTTCTTATTGGCTTCATGAAGGCGTGCAAATTTCTCAATTGTTTCTTTAAGCTTTTGAGCCTGCACTATAAGATTTTCGTTATCATGCATTCGGGTTAGCGTAATAAAGTCCTTGAGCGTCATATCGTGTGGCTGAAACGCATGGCCGGTTACATGGGTTTTTATGAACTGTTGCCGTGATTTTTCCAGCTTTTCCAGATTAAGGATTAATGTTTCCTGGTCTTTTGATAATGAAAAAAGCAAATCACCATTGAAGGCTGTAATGGCTTCTTTCTTTTGTTCTTCCAGCTGTACTAACGTGCTATATATATCTATCTCCTGTAAAATGATAGATTGCAGGTCTTTAATATTCATGAACTCCCTCCTTGGATATAAGGATACTACTGTTTCCTATCGGAATTTTTTGTTAGTTCATGAAGATTTTTATTTGGCAGGTTACTTAATCTATTACGCCAGCGGATTCTAAATACTCGTGGTAATGGACTTCGCTCAATGCATCTATGTCTTTAATCTGGCAACCAACTTTAATTATCTTATTTTCCATTAATGTTATATTGCGAACCACACACAACACGTTGGCCCTAGCACCATTGGGAAGCAGAATATCCCCAATAACATAGCTTCCTTCTTTAAAATATCGTATATACTTTCGTTCCCTGAACACAATGCCAATTCCGCTAAATGATGCATCAGCAATAAGAAGGCGGTCTGTTTCAGGGATAAAAAGCTTGTTCTTTTTAAACAGTTCATCTGCAACTACCCCTAACCGCTTTATCACCGAAAACATGCCATCAGTCAATGGTTTATCGCTATTGACCTGTATGTAGCCATAGGGTATCTTGCCATGATATAATACCGGCACTGCAATCTCGGCTATTAAATTCTTTCTGTTTTGAAGCATGTAATCTTTTGAATAGATTTCGTTTACATAGGTATTGAACATCTTTTGACCTTTAGCATCAGGCTGTGCATTCATACTGGGAATAAAATACGGTACTGGATTTGCATAAAAATATTTCATTCGGGGATCAGCCATTCCCTCATTCAAAAAATATATCTTTACATAGGGGAAACGTTTTTCTAAATCAAACCGCAAAATTTCCTTAACATTATCTACTTTCTTCAGCGATAGCGCCAGCGAATTCTGCAATATATAATCAGAAATAAGGTTAGTAATAAACAATACTGATTTTCCTGTGCCTAACTCAATTCTTTCTTCCTTTCGGGGACTTGAAATTATCTGAAACTGTACAGGATAAAAGACATACATATCATCAGCATCTTTTTCTTTTAACTTAAACACACCATTAACGATATAACTATCTTTACGGGTTAAAATAACACATGAATCAGGCATATTTTTAACATAGGGGATTTTAAATGCAACCGTGCCATCAGCAAAACCCATATAGACTATTTTTAAATCACCACTGGCAGTTCTTAAAAAAACATCATTATTGGCAAAAAAAAGAGAAAATATCTTTGGGAACTGCCCTTTATCTGTTATAGTGCGTATCTGTTCTGCCATGATTACCTTAATAGTTTCAATACTTGACCAATTTTAGTACAACTGGACTGTTTTTTCAATTAATTTTTTGATGTCAGTGAAAATTACAAAGATTTATTACGCATTCTTTTGTAGCAATAATAAAATTTTTTGAAATTCCATTTTATACTATATCAATTAGATATATACAGCAACGTTACTGTACAATCAATCTACCTTCTTTACGCATAAAAGTCAAATGAGTATTTTTGCTTGAAAATAACAATAATTTCTCCATAATTGCGTAAGCATGAAAGGTTATATTAAAGCAGCATATATCTATTGGCTTCTACCGCAACCTGTTAAAAGCAGGTGTTTAACAGCGCTGGATTCAAAACAACAGGCAACGTTAAACAAAGGCTTACAACACATTACATCACTATCAATACAACAGGAAATTAGCATACTGAAAGAAGCCATTGATATAATCAATGCCATCAAGATTCATACAAAGCACATACGCGATATCAGCATTATTGCTTCATGTATTATCTTTGGCATCATAATCATTCTTTCGGCTTTAGTTTCATCCGGTTGGCATGTCGTTGATTCTATGTATTATATTCTCCAGTATGGCGGGCTTCATGCAGTGCTAGTGCCTTTTATTATGATGTATGCTGGTAAGCTTATGAGGAAACCTTTTTTTCAGCTGGTAAAACCTTCACATATAATTCTTGATATACTGATGGCTATCATAGCAGCAACTGCAATTGTTATTATCTTTTCCTTTATTTTTCCTCATAATACAGTACCGGTTACTAAACTTTCAATCATTGCATCGATATTTGCCATAACAGCAGTACCGCTTTCTGAAGAACTTTTTTTCAGGGGGATCATCTTTTTGCACGGTGGGAAACACTACGGGTATACTGCTTCATGGTTTTTTGCTTCATTTGTATTTGCAACCATTCACCTGCCCAACACACCGATGGAATTTGCAGCATATTTTGTGTTCAGCAGTATGTTATGTTTTGTTGCATACAGATTTTCTTTGTTTGCAAGCATCTTTACACACATGCTGTCAAATGGTATACTTTTTCTTCTATAATAAATTGATTACTATACCATAATCATGAGCTGGACTTATAATCTACATATAACGTCATTTGGGGCTTGATCCAGAATCTATTCTTATATAGTCATTTTGAAATTGATATTTAATCTTAGGAGGCTGTCCCAAAAGAGGTCGTTGAGTAAATTTTGCAAACAGTATATCGCAATACTCGCTCATTTCGATACAATTTTGCCACAAAATCTGGCAAAATTACTCAATGAGCGTTGCGAAATTTGTATCGAAACAACTTTTGGGACAGCCACGAGTCAGTGTTGATATGCTTATTTGATATCCTGGATCAAGTTCAGAATGACGCGATGTGGAATAGATCATAAATCGATCATTTACTGGCGAATGTCATTATTTATTATAAAGTATTGTATGCGTTAAAAACTATACCGCAGGCAGATATAAACTTATTGTAGTTCCTTTGTTGGGTACAGAATCAACATGGATAAATCCACCGGCATTGGTAATGGTTGAATATACAATGGAAAGCCCAAGCCCTGTTCCTATAGTTTTGTCCTTGGTGGAAAAGAATGGCTCAAATATCCGCTGCCGTGTTTCTTCATCCATGCCAACACCATCATCACGGACGGATAGTACCGCATACACGGCATCACTGTTGGCTTCAGGATGTACTGCGCACATATGTTCAGGGCAGGTACTCTTTGTACACTCTACGGTAATAGTACCACCTTCACGACCATCACTTCGCATCAATGTCACTGCATGCGAAGCATTAATACAGCAGTTAATCAGTGCCTGTGTCAATAGCACCCTGTCAATATTGACATAAACAGGCTCTTTATCAATGTTATAAAACACATTTACTATCTTTGGAAAACTGCTGGTACAGATTGTTTTGACATCATTAATAACTTCCTGTATCAATACTTTTTCAACATTTCCCTTTGTTTTACGTGATACCGTCAAAAGCTTTTTTACTAAATCCGCTGCTTGCGACGCTGAAATTATAGCTGACTCAATAGTATGATTCAGTTCCTTTGTATAATCAAAATCTTTTTTTTCCATATAAATACTGGCAAGGTTAAGGTTGCCAATGATACTGGTAAGCATGTTATTGAAATCATGCGCAATACCATTGGTCAATGTTCCTATAGCTTCCATCTTCTGTAACTGATATATGTGCTGCTGTAACTGTTCACGGTCATATTCATATTGTACTATATCGCTGATATCCTTGACGATAGATAGTATAACATTAACCCCATCAAGCGTAATCAATACCAGTGTAACTTCTGTCCAGAAATCCTGTCCGTTTTTCCGCCTGTGCAACCATCTGAATGGTGCTGTCTTGTTTTGCAAAGCTTCCTGTATCTTTGCATTGGAAAGCATTCGTGAATCCGACCCATCAGGCTGCTTTTGTGGCGATAGCTGTGCAGGATGAAGGCCAATCAATTCATCTTTAGAATAGCCAAACATTAGTTCAACTGCGGTATTGCAGTCAATAATGCCCTCTTCATCAATAATCATTAGCCCATCGGAAAATTCTTCAAATACTGACTTAAATCGCTTTTCACTTGCTTCCAGTGCTTTCTGTAACTGCCGTTCACGGGTAATATCGTGCACCACTGCCATTATCTGTTTGCTTCCAGATATTGAAACCAACGTCAGATGTATTTTAAGCCACATCACCTGGCCACTCTTTTTATATGCACACCATTCAAAGGTATGTGCACCCTGTGACGCAGCCACATCAATATGCTTCATTGCATTTGATAGTGTAGATTCACTATTCTGTGGAAAGGCAATGGCAGGATTTTCATGCATTAATTCATCCCGTGAATACCCAAATAATTCTGTAGCAGCTTTATTAACATCAAGTACTGCTCCTGTATGCAGGTCATGCATGAAAATAGCATACGGTATTGTTTCGTATATATCATGGTAATGTGTCAGTGCAAACGGATACTCCCGTACAGTGGCAAGATTTTCTTTCTGGTCAGAATAATCCGTTCCAAGTAAAATTGCTTCAACATCCTTTAACAATTCATGGGCCTTTAACATGGTACAGTGGGAATTTTCTTTACGGTATATTACCGGTAATACCGGCACTTCACTCCAGCGTACAATATCTAAATACAGTAAAAAGTCATCATCACTGTGCATGCCCACATCAAACAACACAATATCAGGAGTACTTTTGTTAATGGATTCTTTACTGCATTCATCGCGTTCCACCAAAGACAATTGAAATCCCTTCTGTGTAAAAACCTCAGAAATCTGGTCACGCAGCGCTCTGTTTAGCAATAATACTATTAAGCTGGACATTGATACCTCATTTTTAGGCATTTGCCTAATTTACGAAATTTAAATAATTAAATCAACAAAAAATTATACTCAAAGCACATTTCTTGTTTGCGTAGTGATTGTTTAGGGATGTCAGGAAGAATAATACTATGGGATTACGGTGAGTGCATACTATTTGAAAATAATATACGCAGCCAGTTATCTATTCAGTTACTATCGCTAAATATCACCATACACAAGATACCACACTATAATGAATAAAACAAGTTAAAATACTTTAAACTTTGCTTTTACATCAAGGCTTATGAAAAGCTGGGTATAGGTATATGGTATTTGCGTATCAAGCGGATTATAGTAAAACCACCTGTGTCGAATTGTTAATGAAAGCCATGTATTAATTTTAATGCTTACGGCATTGCGTATATCAGTCCTGATCTGATAGGTACTATCGCCACCTTCAGGAACCGAGATAAAATTATCTACGTTAAAGGTGTAGGTAAAATAATCCCAGAAAGGTATCTGTATCTGAAAAATGGATTCAGCACCATACAGCAAATTTTTTTCAGGATCCTGCGTTTGCTTTTCAAAACCAAAGCCTAACCTGCCACTGAAATAGCTATACACAAAGGATGCACCAACCGTTTCACGAAATAAAATTGGGCGCAACCCGTCTTCTTTTTTTACCACCACCGTATCAACCTGAGATTTGTGATACGGATTTATATATGGGTTAAATGTAAACGTATAAAAAAGCGTCCCGCGCAGTAAATTTTGCAAGTATAGCTCATCCTGCCGCATGTAATAGATATAGGGAGTGACTGTCAATCGGTGGTACTGATTATAGACCGTAATATCAGCACTATCCTCAATACCCCACTTTTTATATGTTTGTGATGGCATGCCAGGAGGTGTGGAAGCCGTATCATCGGTTGTAATAACGGAGTTATCATATATATTTGAAAGGTTAATATCAACCGTAAGCCTGAAACGGTTATCTAAGTATGAAAAATCATCTTTTGCAATGTTTTTATTTCCCTGTATATCATTGGTAATCACTGATGACAGTGGAGTCCACGTATTGGTATACGAAACCTCACCCACTACAGCAGCTATTGTATCATAGGCCGACTGCGTTGAAACCACACGATACATCCTGTCAGGATCCACCGCGACACCCTGAATTTTCCCTACAGAAAGCCCTGAGAAAATAAGTGAAGAAGCACTACTTATTGTCTGTATTTGTTTACCACTGAGCCTGTAGGTAAAAATGGTGTAATCGTTCTGAATAATCCGCTGCACATCAATGCTGGTAATTTTCCCGCTTAACGTTGTTGCAAATATATCGCTCACAGTAACAACAGCAACCTCAGCATTATAGTAGTGGCGGAGCAAATGGGCGATAGTTACTGATGATACATTGGTTGCCGGGAAATTGTCAGCCAGTGTTGCTGTTCCAATTTCCATATACCGCTCTTTCCACAGATTGACCCTATCAACCAGGTCAGTATAGGAGCTATCGGTTACCTTTTTATCTGCACTGGAAAAACGTATGCTTTCACAAACAAGGTTATCTTTCAATCCAAGCCTGATAGTATAATGGCCATTTGATTTTGAAAGTGTAATCACCGAACGTCCATCTTCCAGCTCAACACGTGGTGCATAGACATCATAGTATAAACCTGCTGCATCGCCCCCGGATAGTATAAGGTTTATATCAGGATATTCTTTCATGAGAAGCATGTTCTTATCTGCTGAAAGGCCTGATAGTATAATAATGTATTTACACCCCATTCCTTTGAGTGCCGCAATGGTGCTGGTAAGATACTCAGCATATCCTGCAAGCGAAATGCTTAACATGCTTTTCTCTGCAATGTCAAATATGCCTTTTGATGAAGTAATACCAACAAAGCCAATTGATATATCATTTTTTTTGTATATCCAGTATGGCTTGAAAATTGGTTTATTGTCTACTGTAATATTAAGCGATAGAAGTTGTGTTGATCGGCTGCGTGATGCCAGTTCCAGGTTACGCAATCCAACAGCAATATCGTGTGAACCAATCAGCACAGCATCACACTGTAAAAATTCAAAATAATCAAGCATTACAGCACCATAACTGTACTTAGACAGCACACCTGGTGAAAATGCATTGCCTAAATCAATATAGCAATCAACCTGTTTAGATGCACGTTCTGCAATGATGCCGCGGGCAACTGATAATAGCGGATCAGTACCATCATCCATATCCAGTGAAAAATTTCCCTTAAGATTGCTTGTTGCAATGATAGTGAGCGTATCATACGCAAATACACCGGTAAAGAATGCCATTAAAAAAACGCATGTTGTAATGATGTAATAACCAAAACGCATTGTTTATTTGCTTTCTTCTTTTTTTTGCTCGTCTTTCTTTGTTTCAGTCCCAGTATCTTCAGCCTTCTTCATTTCTGTTATACTGGATTTTTTCATCTCATCCAGTTCTTTCTGGATTTTTTGAATAAGCACCTCGGCCTCAGCTAATTTACTTTTAAGCTGCTCTTTTTCCGACGTTAATGATGTCACCTGCTTCTGCAAATTATCGATAGTAGTCTGGTATTCTATCTCTTTTTTTGCATTCTGGTTTACAATGTTTTCTTTTTCTTTAATAAAATCAACTTCCTGTTTGCGGATAACTTCATTTAACCGCGCTATTTCATCTGCCATCTTTTTTTCAAGTTCTTTATTGCGCTGATCCAGTTCCTGCAATTTAACATCACTCTGCTTTACAAAAACATCATATTTTTGCTGTAGTGAATCATACCGCTGATTCCACATTGCAATATCATTTTTATATTTTGTCTGCAACGCATTGAGGTCTGACTGCAACAGATTTATCCTTGATTGCAGATTTACGTTCTCCTTTTTATATTTTGCGTTTTCAGCTTTCAGCACATCATTTTCACGCATAAAGAGGTTCAGGTTCTGCGAACAAACCCTGTTTTCAGCTTTCAGCTGATCCACAAGTTTTGTATCCTGGGTATTGAGCGTAGCGCATGAAGAAGCAAAAACAACTATAGCAATGACAAAGGTTGAAATGCTTGCAAAATTTTTCATTAATACCCCCCACCTGCCTGATAAATATAGTATGTATACCCTACCGGTTAAGAAAAGAATTTTACTTTGCATTAGTAATACAGTAATCTTAAGCAAACTTTACTGAGATTCAATCTTTTTTTTGTTACTGCAAGAAAAATTATTTTAAAATAAAAGGATTTTTAAGGCTCTGACCCCATAATTAAAAATTTTAATAAAATACCGACTATATGGTATTTTTTAGTTGACAATTTTTAGCTTATACCATTAGATACAGCAAATTACACTGCACTGAGTGAATAATCACTCGTTTTGCAAACGATCCTATTTCCTATCTCACGGTGAATAACACTTAAATGTTATATGGGGGTTATATGAAATTTTTAACAAAGGTTTGTTTTATTGTGCTAGTGCTTTTTGCCAGCACATCAGTATTTGCAGCATGGGTTTATGTGCCCATGAGCATCAACGCTCAAAAAGGCGATATTGTCCTTTCAACCAGCCCAGGGTTTATCATGGACCTGCTTGCTATTCTGGGTTGTTACTGGAGCCATAGCGGAATGGCTGTTGATAATGGATATAATATCCGCCATAATACCATGTATGTCAGCCAGATACCGATAGAGTATAACTACATCTGGTTTATCAAAACAACACCAAAACGCCTTGATCCAACAAGATTAAGCAATGGGCTTCCTGGTATTCTGACTGAAGATATTGATACCGCGTATAATACAACGCTGAATTTCCATGCTGCGGGTGGCGCTGTACTTAAACCCACTGTTGCAAATGAAGCATTGTACAGGCAATACCTGAATGCTGCTGCAGATGTTTTCAATTACCTCAAAGCTTACTACCGTGTACATGCATATGTCAATATGTATCAGCTTGACTATGCCAACTACTACATTACTGGCCGTGGCAACCATTGTTCGGGTACATGCTGGTATGCTAACTATTTTGCCGGCAAGACAATGGCTGTAGCTACAATACCACCAGCACTTGTTACACAATGTGCCAATTCACTCTATACATCAGTTAAAAATATGGTTCGTGATGAGGCTGGAGGATTTGGTGCATTTATCATTGATATAGAAGGTTTATTTGGTACAGGAGCCGATGAAAAAATAGCCAACCAGATTGTCAATACGTTTGGTTTTGACAGGTCAACCGATACATCTTCATACTGGAGAAATTATATTAATCAGGTAACAGCTACAGCTAATGCCCCTGACCATTTATTACTGTCATCATATACAAATCCATCAGGGCATAATGTAGGTGTGCAGACAACTTCTACTTCATACTATGGCCAGGTTGAACCGCTTGTCATTACAGATGGCTATTACATTGAAGTGCCGTAATAGTGATTTATCCATAAGTACAATTAAAAGGGGGTGCCCCAAAAGAGGTCGTTGAGTAAATTTTGCAAACATTATATCGTAATACTCGCTCATTTCGATACAATTTTGCCACAAAATCTGGCAAAATTACTCAATGAGCGTTGCGAA